>Ga0169931_10011131_pt1 | contig 12736 bp, 10 predicted proteins | sample Kivu_15m_20L_FD_129675 | JGI IMG/M metagenome (GOLD analysis project Ga0169931, IMG submission 129675) | Freshwater microbial communities from Lake Kivu, Western Province, Rwanda to study Microbial Dark Matter (Phase II) - Kivu_15m_20L... | ecosystem: Environmental > Aquatic > Freshwater > Lake...
CTACTTGCTCAGTCAGTCACTGCAGAGCTCTCTGAACTGAGAATGAATGAGGCAGAGTTCCAAATCCGCCTTTCACAAAGACCTTCCTTCGAAGAATGGACTTCCTCAGGAGCCGATCAGATTCAGTTCCTGGTCCGTACCAACCTCGGAGACGAAGCAAAACCCCTCGGAAAAATAGCCTCGGGCGGAGAACTCTCGAGACTGATGCTAGCTATTCGACGAGTGATCTCAGACCGAGGTGGCATTGGTGTTTACCTCTTTGATGAAATTGACGCTGGTATGGGTGGACAGACAGCCTTTGAGGTCGGAAAAAAACTCAAATCGGTGGCCCAATTCAATCAAGTCATCTGTATCACACACCTCCCACAGGTGGCTTCGTTTGGTGATCATCACTTGAGCGTTCGCAAAGTTATTCAAGGAAAACGCACCTACACTCAAGTCGTGGAGCTCTCGCTCACTGATCGAAAACATGAGCTAGCCCGGATGATGGGGGGATCTCAAATGACCAAAAAAAGCATCGACTCAGCAGGGGAGCTTTTGGATATGGCAAAAAAAACGAAGCTCACTTCGCGCCTCGATCATCATACCCCATAGGACAATCGTATCAATCGATCTGATCCGCTGACCCATCCCACAACGGAGCGATGAGTCGGGGGGTAGCCTACATTCATGTAGTGCGCAGTTCTCTCACCAATCGAGAATCTCATCTCATCCCTATCGTGACAGTGCCCTAAGACAACAAAGTCATATCCCTCTTGCATCTTCTCAACCGCATAGCTTCGATAAATTGCCCGCAGCCTCTCCGCTGCTTCACCGGTCGCGCAGTACTCCAAACGATCTCCTCTGGATCGACTCGCCTGGCTCAATCTTGATCCCATCTTTTGGACCAACCTTCCAGGTAATGCTTGCGCAAGTAAATGCACGGGCACACTCCGCATCACGCGACGGTACGCAAGGTACTTTCGATCTGCTCGATTAGCTGTGTCCCCATGAGAAACGAAGAACCGCTTTCCGTCTAACTCTAAGGAGACATTCTCGAGGTGAACTTGCACTTTTGGTTTTTTTGAAAACAAACCACTGATGTGAAAGTCATGATTCCCTTCGATGTAATGTAAATGCACCCCCTGGGTCCCCAGGGTCGCCAGCATCTCGAAGAAGAGATTGTATTGCTGCCGAAAGATCTCTTTCGACCCCACCATCAGGTCAAATATATCTCCAGCAAATACCATATGAATATGCTCCGGAGATTGGGCACCGACATAGCGCCTCAAAAAAGAGAGTAAGTCGAGGTACCGTGAATCAAAGGCACTCTGAATGTGAAGATCCGATACAACCACGAGCTGGCTACCTGACATATGCGTCAGATTGACATATCCCAGGAGACAAGACCAGAGGATCTCTGCCTGCGCCGGTCAAGCCTTGCGATCCAACAACCTGCCGCGCTGCAAATTACCCGCTAGACCGGCCTGCAATTGCGTCTCCCTCCGTAGCACTAAGAACTCTTCAGGACTCATCGACCTCACCTGCCGTCCCGTCTGATCTTTTAATACGACTCGCAAACCCTGAGCAGGAGGTAATGCGCGCAGAACAACTGCCTCGAGATGCAGCGATTGTGCGTGCTCAGATAATCTAAAGGAGTCGACTTCCCGCCGCAAATTCTCGAGGTCGATTTCTTTCTCTGAGCCTTCTTTGTCACGCGAGTTATCGCCATCGTCAGGGTTTTGTCTCTCCTTAAAGTAACCGGTGTTTCCTTGCGCATCGCGGTCCTGGGATCCAGAAGAGGCATGGATGCCCCCCCCGTCTCCTGCCTGGGATAACTTCTTTTGGTTATCTGACAAAACACTCGAAAACTCAGTGGTCAGTCCTTGAATACGCATGAGATTCACTCCTCCTCTATTCACTCGGAGGAACTGAGTCAGAACTTGATGCTTCTGTGATATCCCCGACTACAGGAGAGTTTCAGCTTCTTCTGGACTCATGCGTCCAGCAGCAACCGCACGCAAAATCGTGAGACGGGCTTCACGTGGGGAAAGGTCTTGCGCCCCCTCACTCACTTTTGCACTCGAGGTGACAAACTGCCCTGGGCCCGATGAGGATGCATCCGTCTCAGCCGCCTGCTGAAAAGAGGGGCCATGCTTCATCATGATATTAAAGAGTTTCGAACGAAAATCGGCCGGCAGATCCCTCTCAAAAGCCTCTAGATCGGACCGGACATCCTTACCTGCCATCGCCGCTTGCATCAAAGACTGCATCCTCATGATCTGATCGTAAGGGAGCGTCCTCATCAACTCCGAGAGTTCTGCAATGGCTTTGGGGTCTAGCTTAGAAGGGTCGATATTTGGAAACATAGCGAGAGCATTATCTCTATTCGAATCCCGAGGCAATCTTGAGTTCGACACCAAAAAAATAGGAACCCCCCGTCGGAAGCTCGGCACTTCCGACGGGGGGTGGGCTTATTGAATGGGGAGGACCCAAGTGTCCGACCCATTCGGGCGCAACCAATCCTATTCAGTCACCGTCTCAAGGAGATCGATTAGATCAACTTGAGCGCTGCGGAGGGCGAGGTGTTAGCTTGAGCCAAGACTGAAATTCCAGCTTGCTGCAGGATGTTTCCTCTGACCAATTCCGACGTTTCCTGCGCGATATCTGCATCTGCGATTCGAGAGCGAGCAGACATTAAGTTCTCACGAGTCAAGCCGAGGTTATTGACCGTTGCATGCAGTTTGTTTTGCGAAGCGCCGAGCTTTGCTCGAGTCTCAAATACTTTTCCGATCGCTGTGTCGACAACTTCGATTGCATCGCGAGCATCATCGATAGAGCTGAAGCTGAGCCCATCAATACCGAGAGCATCCGACTTTACATTGAACTCTTGAGTATTGAACATGATGCGATCTGCGTCGTTCGCTTCTTTGCGGATACCGACTTGGAAGCTGAGCTCCGATTTTTCAGACTCACCATTCAGGAGTGCGATCCCGTTGTAAGTGGTGACGTTTGCCATCCGATCCACTTCGCCGATCATCGATTGGACTTCATTATTAATGAATCCGCGCTCTCGATCTCCGATCGTATCGGATGCGGCCTGGATGGCGAGCTCTCTCATTCTGATGAGGACGTTACCGATCTCAGTCACTCCGCCTTCTGCAACCTGAGTAAAGGAAATACCGTCATTCGCGTTCCTCTCTGCTTGCCCCATCGAATGGATTTGCGCTCGGAGGTTTTCACTGATCGAGAGCCCTGCAGAGTCATCACCTGCAGCAACGATTCGATTACCTGAAGAGAGCCGTTGATAGATTTTGTTTTGCTTTTCGGCACTGCTCGAAAGAGTACGGTTAGCGGAGATAGAAGCGAGGTTAGTATTAATTCGTAAGCCCATGGTCGACGTTCCTTTGCCAACGGGTCGTGCTTGAATACACGCCCGCGGTTAACTCCCTGCACCCTTCAAAAAGGATCACAAGGGACCGAGTTTCAATATGAACGTCTGAGTTTGAGCTTCCGCGATCCGAACCCACACAAACTACTGGGTTCGGCCTACAGAGTCAGGAACATCGTGTAAGAGGGAGATGCGTTTGGTGAGAACACACTTCCGCTCTGACTGAGACCTGCCTCATGCAACAGCAATGTACACGTGGCAGACGTTGTCAGTTCCTCAGCGAGACCTTTTTCTCGCTGCTGACATACATCATTTCGGCGCCACGCGTCAAAACTTGAGTATTTAACTTTTCGCTTAACAATCTATTGGTTTCAATAGGTTAAGCGGAATACGATCTGTTCTGGGCGCAATCCCACAAAAAATAAGCGCGCCGCACAAGCAAAATAAACACTAAATCCACCGGGAGAATCGCGGGAGGGAACCCCCTCCCGCGATTTGGTGGTAATTCGATCAATTACCCAATCAACTTGAGTGCGATCGATGCGTTTTGGTTGGCTTGACTGAGGACCGAGGCTCCGGATTGAGTCAGAATGCTGTTCTTCGTCATTTCAGCAGTTTCTGATGCCATATCCACATCATTGATACGGCTACGAGCTCCCTGCAAGTTCTCACTATAGACTTGCAAGTTCGAGACAGTGGACTGCAGACGATTCTGCAACGCACCCAACTCAGAGCGGTTTTCAGAGAGGGTCTTGATTGCATTATCAATCTTCTCAAGATTGTTCTGCGCGTCCTCGCGAGATGCGACGGTAATTCCGTCTACACCGAGACCCGAGGTCGAGACGTTAGTGCGTCCAGTGTCGTAGTAGAAGCGATCTTGCTCGGGATTGTTATTGAGACCCACCTGAATCTCATACTTACTCCCTTCACCACTCAACAGCTTTTGGCCGTTATACTCGGTAGCTTGCGAGATGCGATCAATCTCATCGTGCAGCTGCTTCACTTCTTTATCAATGAAGCCACGCTCAGTCTCACCGATCGTATCGGATGCAGCTTGGACCGAAAGTTCGCGGAAGCGAATCAGGATGTTCCCAACTTCGTTCATCGCACCCTCGGCGGTCTGAATCATCGAGATTCCATCACTAGCGTTTCGCTGATCTTGAGCCAACGAACGAACCGACGCTCGCATTTTTTCGGAGATCGCCAACCCTGCAGCGTCATCTGCTGCGTGATTGATCCTTTGTCCCGAAGACATTCTCTCCAAAGACTGTTTCTGTGCCGCAGAAGTCTGCCCCAGATTACGTTGAGCTGCCAACGACTGGGTGTTCGTATTAATTCTTAAACCCATACCATCCTCCTCAGATCGCAACCCGCGGAGAAGAGAGCCCTACCCAAATCAGAACTGTCAAAAAACAGTCTAGACCAGAAGAGGGCACACTTCAGGCGCAATTGGACCCGAATTTGTGCTGTTTAGTTTTTGCAGGAATTTGCTGTACCCCTGCAAAACAGTAGAGACTTTCAGGGCCCACCCCTGATCCATCTCTCCCGTTTCACAAACTAAATCGGTCAGGTATCGAAAATACTTTAGACAAAAACACTCAGGTATTATTAATGCAACGCGCAGTAATCAAGGTTGACCTGAGAGAAGGGAGGCTGCCTGGTAGGGATTAACTTTACGCGCCAGGAGATCAGAAAGTAACTCACGACCAGAAGTCGTCTGAAAGGCCAGTAACACGGATTGATTGAGTTTTTCAGTCAGGATATCGAGAACCTCAGATTTCAAGAACTCGGCCGTTTTCTGAGTGCGCACTCCGGTACGAGTCAGATGAGCCTGGTGCTCGTCAATGGATTCACTCAACTCCTTGACCCCCTGATCACGAACCGCTTCAGTCTTTAGGACTGGCTGATGCCACCCACCCTCTTCGGGCATCACGAGACTCAACATCGTATGAAGCTCTCGAACCAATTTGTCCGATTCCGGCCTGTCAGACTTATTTACGACAAACAAGTCTGCGATCTCCATCAATCCCGCCTTCATCACCTGAATGGAGTCACCACTCTCCGGCACAAGTACAACCACCACAGTTTGAGCCAACCGCAAGACTTCCAGCTCGGTTTGACCTACCCCTGCGGTCTCAACAAGAATCACATCGAACCCCGCAGCATCGAGCACCATCACCACTTCCTTAGTCGAGTGCGATAATCCCCCGTGCTTACCCCGCGTGCCCAGCGAGCGAATGAAAACATTTGGATCCCCATAATGAGCCTGCATCCGGATTCGATCCCCCAGGATCGCCCCCCCGGTAAAAGGACTCGAAGGATCCACTGCAACAATGGCCACTCTCTTACCCTGAGCGCGATAAGCAGCTGCCAATCGATCCACCAAGGTCGACTTTCCAGCGCCAGGAGGGCCTGTAATCCCAATCAACTGCGCGCCTCCCGTAAAGGGATAGAGTCGCATGATGATCTCGGAGAGGTCCGAACTTCGGTTCTCTACTTTCGAGATCAAGCGCGAGAGAGCCAAGCGATGCCCTGCCCGCATCGCAGAAACCAATCCATCCAGACTCGTGAGATCCAAAGCGGGTGTCGTAGAGGAATTCATAGGTCAAAAGACATAGTCCCAAGTGATCGAGAGGCGCAAGAGCCTAGGTCGGGCTTCTCAGCGAGAAGTAAGCACCAGGGGGCCCCCTTCCCGACTCAAGCAACTCCAAGGGCAGACCGATAAACCAAGACGGGATACAGCTCCCGATCAGTTCACCTTCCAAACAAGGAGACAGGTTCATGACACCTCCAGATCAGGCCCAGGAGCTCACTCTCCAGGCACGAGCAATTTTTGCAGCGATCCCCGTCGTGCTTTTTGCTCTCTGGCTCGACTATTTCGAGAGGTCTTTCTTGGGAGACATTGAGTCTTTTCTTTCGCCTCAAAAAAAGAAACCTACCGACTCAGTCAATACCCAGCTCCGTAAGGACGAGCACAATCAAAAGGTTGAACTCATCAAAGAGCAGGGAGTCCAGCTACTCCGATCGATGGGATTTACAGCCCTGCTCACTCAACTCCTGATCTATTTCAGCACCCGCGCCATTCCCGGTAGCTCCTCTATTTACTCCCTGATTTTTGCACTCCTTGGAATGGGCATTCAGTTCAAGCTGCAAGCTGACCTAGAAAAGAAGATCAGGGGCCCGGGAAGTCCAACCAAACCTGCGAAAATTCAAACTACTCAATCTATTCCAGAGAGACGCTCCCCTCAACCCGCGAGCGCTATCAGTGTCCTGGGGGGCTTCGCCCTTTATGTGACAATCGTTCTTGGGTCAGCTCTCAGTTTTTTTGGAGCAGCCCTACTCATGGGGACCTCCCCTACTCTTGCAATGGGCCTGGGTGGCTTAGGAATCATATTGGGGATTATCACGGGCCTTACACTCATATACGCTTTGGCCCCTTGGCATCTCAAACGCATGTATCCGACCGAGAAGCTTCGGGACATCTCCACACTGAGAACCATCGAACGAGCATTTGGTTCGGTGCAAATCCCCAAGCCTGAGTGTTACATCATTGAACAAGAACACATCCATTCCCACAACGCCATGATCGCGGGATTTCATCGAGGCAAGGGAGTCTTTAAGCCCGCGCTATTTATCACTCGATCATTAATCGAGAACTTCTCTCCTCACGAGCTTGAGGCCATCATCCTACACGAGCTCAGCCATATCACGCTGAGACACCTCAAAAAAAGACTCATCCTCACCGCCAGCGTCATTGTTGGATTTATATTCTGTGGCGCCGTGATTGCCTTACTGGGCTTCGCTTTTCTTCCAGAGACCTGGGCCAGAGCAATACAAATTGCATCCACAGTTGCGGCGATATTCTTTCCGTTCCGTCTTATCAAACGACAAATCTGGAATCAGGAACTCGAGGCCGACCATCATGCGATCACTCGCTTTAAAGCGTCCCCAGAAGCGGCGATCTCCGCTCTGGAAAAACTCGACTCCCTGAACGGACGAGATCCCTCCTATGAGGGAGGCAGCCATCCTTCGACCACCCAGCGTATTCGTGAAATACAGGCAGCTGCAGCTCAGATGAATAAGATCATTCCCTTCCCCACTCCATCAAAGCCACAGTCTCAGAACCAGAACAAAGCAGCTTAGATCGCACACTAAAGCGGTTTAGGCTCTTCACTAGGAACATCCGAGGGAAGCTCATCAGGGATGACATCTTCCATCAACGGGGGCTCCGGCTCATCAGCACTTAACTCGCCCTCTGAAATAGCAGGAACGAAGACCTCCGCGTCTGTGCTCGGAGCCGATAGCTGAGCTTCCGCTGTGGGTCCCCCTTCAGGCCCTGACAGAGACCCAACCGTAGGCGCAGTAGCCACGGGAGAGGGTGGGCTCAAAATCCCATATTTTTCGAGAATAAAGAAGCCTTGCGTCCTCTCCGCGGGAGGAGCAGGGACCTTCCGCAATCCACCCATCGGCTCTGCGGCGCTCACCAGATTCAAAGTAGTTTCAGGCGAGGGATCCACTTTTCGATAAAGGAAAGTCTCACTGAGAAGTCGATACCGATGAATGGCCCAACGCCAATACCGCGAATCCTGATACTCCGAAAAAAAAGCCCGCGCGATCGGAGAGAGGTAGAGGAACGCCTGCACCACCTGCTTCTGACGATCCTCAAGATAAAAATCCTCGCGCTTCAACTGCTGCTCAAGATCAAGTATTTTTGAATAGAAGCACCAATGATGTTGCACTGGATTGAGACGCACGAACTCCCGAGCCCCGATTGCAATTTCCTCATTACTCCGAGTCGCTCCACGGAGCTTCATGAAATCACCGCTACACTCCCGCAATTCCTCTAATGTAGGCTTCTGAACCTTTGAATCCAGAAAGAGAGCCTCAAGGTCGCCCATCCCAAAACCGCCCGGATGAGTAACGAAGACATACTCAGGCGGGACCGGAAAAGTCTCCTCATCCGGTTTAATGTCCACACCACTACACGATGATAACATCAGAATCGCCAGCAGATAGCTTACAACACCTAAGCTTGTTGTCATTTTCATGGCAGTTTGGCCTCACGCAAAAATAAAGACTCTTCTAGAAATCTTAACCTTAAGCGTTCAAACTAGAAAGAAAGGATCCTTAAAAAACCGATGAAAAGACAATCCTCTCCCCAGACAAAGTCACCCCGGTTGATCTTAAAAATCTTAACTTTTTGCGCGATAGCTCTCACCTTGAATGTCGTAGAGGCACGATCCGCAGACTCAAGAGATCAGGCCAGAAACTTCTATGATGTACTGGAAGACCTCCTGGGCGACTTCGAGTACGATCTCCGAAATGGTGATGTTCAAGGGCTAAAGGATCTTTCTATCCGTAATATTGCCGTCAGCGAAAACATCCCAGCCTCCTTCAAGCAGCACCTAGAGCTCGTCGTGACCGAGCGAATTCTCAAAACATCAAAAACAAAAGTGATCCAGTGCCTTGCCTGTCGCTCGAAAAAGACTTCTATTTCGGGAGAGCAAGTCATCATCACTTCGCCTGAGACGAACCAAAACGAACTCTCAAGACTCGCAAAAACAGCTGGCATCAATAACTTCATGGACCTCACGTTCAACTACCAGTCAACCGGTATGATCCTCGCCATGACTACCGTTGATCCTGAAACAGGCGCGATCCAGTGGTCCCGAACCTATAACTCAGAGACCTCTCGATCCGCAGCAGTGAGAAGAGGAGTGGACTTCTCCCAGGTAGATGACTCAAGAAGAGCCGCCGAGTATCGACCCAACCTGCAGTACCACCTCAACCTTTACTATAACCAAATCCCAAATCTAAACGAGAGCACAGGGACGCTCGGTCTTGGGTTCCGAATGATGGAGCGCTACGATAACCGCAAAAAAGAAGTCGGATTCGAGCTGGACTACTTTTATAAGGCTGCGGCTATTATCAATCCCAATGGTACCGATAACATAGCGGGGGCAAACATCTGGCGCTCGCTTAACCTGACGCTCCTTTTCATGCATGCCTGGAATCTGATTGGTGAAGAGGAGAACTTCAATCGGGCTCGAGGAAGCGTATTCGTGGGTGTAGGCGGAACCTACGCATCGGGATTCCTCGGGGCATTGATTCGCGGAGGATATCAATGGCGCCTTGCAAAACACTGGGCGGTCTCCGGTTTTGTTGGGTATCGGCCCGAAGCGACTGTATTCCTCAGTGGAACCGAAGCTGGCGACATTTCCGGAACTGAGTTTGGGGGAAGCATAAACTTTCTGTTCTAGTTTGCCGACACTCTCAATAAGACCCGGCTTTCTTTGTGGGTGAAACTTGAGAGGTGCCGCAAACATGACAAACCGATCGAACAAGCCCGAATCCTACCGCCAAGCTCTTACCTTGAGCACCTTAGCACTTCTGTCTCTGTCTCAATCAGGATGCATGACCCTCAAACAAGCTCTTGCACTCCCGGCACCGGGAGGTCCGTCGGGCCCAATTGTCTCACCTTTTTCACTTCCCGAAGATGGAGGAGCTAAAACACGCGAACCGATCGTCCTGAGAACAAAACAAGGAGACAGGGCAGTCGAACTTGAGCTTCCCAGCGGCCAAGGTGAGCTGTCTGACTTTGCGCTCCCGCTCAGTCCCGTATTCCGAGCGGACGGAGGGGGCTCACAGCAACAATGGAATGATTCCTCTCACCGAAACCTGGATGAAACTTATTCCGAGCGGACACCTTCGTTAACCGATCGGGAAATTGCCCGCTCCCTACCCGAACCCTCCGGAGAACTCGCTCTCAATCGCTCCGAAATCGAACAAAATCTAGGTCTCTCACTCACCGAGGAGACCGCGTCTCCTGGAGCACTTAGCTATCTCGCTCAAGTAGACCGAGTGAAACAACTCTACCGCCTGGCCCGATTTGAAGCGGCTCTCATCGAACTGGATCAGCTTTTGAGGGAATATCCCACTGATCCAAAACTTCACGAGATGAGGGGCACCCTGCTTGATCGCAGCGGACGTCCCGAATTGGCACTTCGAGCCTGGAACGAGTCGCTTCGTCTCCGCCCAGAAAATCAAAGTCTCAAGAAGTTCGTCGAACGAAAAACCCGACTTCGAAGCTTAGCGTCTCCACCCCAGTCTGAAAAATCGAATTAGCAATACCCGGTCATTTTTGACTCAACCTTGATCAGAAAGTTCCGATCAGAACAGCAGAGAGATCTACGAATCGATCCCTCTAGATTCAAGGATGACCCGATGAGAGACAAACTTTCGACACCACGGAAAAAACCCGTCCAATCACTGAGAATCCTCCCTCTGCTGATGTTGTCGCTCGGCTCAGCTGGCCTCATAAAAATGATGAGCCCGGTCGAAGCACTGGCCTCCAGGAGCAAGTCCAGTCATCCATCCGAAACCACCCAAAGGCTTGCTGAAGCCAGGATTCGAAATCTTGTTGAGCCACTCCTCAACAAGTATTGCCAAGACCAGTGCAAACTCATGGGAATCGATGTGTCAGTTGACGTTGCAACCGGCGACGAAGTCGCGCCAGGATTCGATGACAACTCCACACTCTCCGAACTCACCCTTGAACCGTCAGGTGCGAAAATCAAACTCCTGATGGATGACAAGATCGGCCCGATCTCCCGTGGAAAGTTGAATGACCTGATTCAGCAACACCTCGACACCCTCGATTACCCAGTCGCAGTCGACACCCAATTAGCCCATTTTCCTGCTCCACTTGGGAGCGCGAGCAAGGTTGCTGATCTTCGAGATAAGGTCACTCAGTCCTTTAAGAGTAAGCTAGATGAGATCGTGCGCCAGTTCTGCCCCGAACAGTGCTTAGTCACAGAAGTCGCCTTATCGACGGAGACAGTAAACGGAGAAGAAGCCCAATACGGGAGCACGGGCGAGTTCTTCCAGGACAATGGAGTAGCGATTCGAATCAACGACTTAAAAGCAACACTCCTGATGGATGATACGCTCTCCCCTCTCGAGCAAACCAATCTCCTAGAGATGGCAAAGCTCCGAACTACCCATATCAAAAATGTTTCTATCGACGGCAAGAGCTTCAAGTTCCCACGTCCTACCACCTTCGCCGAACGAAAAATTTCCGAAGAAAAAGAGAAGTCTAATCAAACTCCCGGAAAACAGAACTCTACCGAGCGAAGCCTCGCATCCGAAAGCAACTCTAACAGTACGACTGAGAGTAAGAAGAATGAACAGAACTCGACAAGTGTTCAGACAACGAACTCAAACTCGAACTCATCCACCGAAAGCTCAGCCCGCCAAGAACGTTTTGAGCGAATCGAAAAAATCGAACGGGTAGAAAGTGGGGATGCCGTCCAACAAGAACTTCAAAAATTCAAAGTCTTCGGACTCATATTTGCGTGTTCAATTATCTCACTTTTGATTTTTCTGACCCTGGCAAGCTTAAGACCAAAGTCAAGTGGAGGGACAAATACAGTCCAACGAGTGATCCAACAGCTCGCCGCTGACCCACTCACTTATAGCGCCCCAAGTGGTCAGCGCGCGACGGCGCCAGACAATAACCTGTCGCAAGATGAACGAAATCAGATTCTCGCAAAACGATACGAAATTGAAAACTTAAAGACTGATCTGACCCGAATTTTTGCGGAACAACCCAAGGTGGCAAAACAAGTCTTCACTCGAATTCTAACGGATGAGGGAGTTGAAGAAACGGCAATGTACATTCATCTTTTTGGTGAAAGTATCGTCATCGACATGATCCGTGATCCAAGCCTTCAGGGCGAGGTCGCAGAGCTGATGGAATACTACGCTAAGAATCCCCAGGACCTGAACGACGATGAAAAAATCGAGATCCTGCGGAAACTCCACAACCGAACAGTTGCGGGAAAACTTGTGGTCATGGGCAGCCGTTCAAGTCACTTGTTTGATTTCCTGGCCGACATGGATGGAAACCAAATTATGGAATTACTGAAGAACGAATCCATCACAGTCAAAGCGATTATCCTCACTCAGTGTGACTTACAGAAAAGGTCTTCAATCTATTCACAGATGGACGAGGAAAACCGCATGAAGCTCTTGAATGAGCTCTCACGCATTGATTATCTCCCTCGCGACTATATTTTCAACGTTGCGAATGCCTTGAAACGCAAGCGCCGAGAAAACCCAAGACTCAACACAGAGAGCCTCCCAGGTTCCGACGTTCTCCTTACACTGCTCGAACGTACTCGGCCTGACATGGCCAAGAATGTGGTACGCAACCTAGAGCTAAGCTCTCCAGAGACTGCAAGAATTGTGAAAAGCAGACTCGTTACTCTCGATACCTTAAGATTTCTTAGGGATAACCAACTTCTCGAGGTTGTTCTCTCGCTCCGACATGATGAACTACTCCAATTCCTCAAGGGAGCAAGCGAG
>Ga0169931_10011132_pt1 | contig 12735 bp, 7 predicted proteins | sample Kivu_15m_20L_FD_129675 | JGI IMG/M metagenome (GOLD analysis project Ga0169931, IMG submission 129675) | Freshwater microbial communities from Lake Kivu, Western Province, Rwanda to study Microbial Dark Matter (Phase II) - Kivu_15m_20L... | ecosystem: Environmental > Aquatic > Freshwater > Lake ...
CCAACAAACTGCTTATGAGATCGAAAAAAGCAATTTCGGTTATCATAGACTAAATATAAATTCTATTCTATATGTATCCCAAGAGCACTTGATTGTAACAATTTCTTTCGATCAGCAACTTTATGCATATGAATCTCTTTCTGACAAAGTAGTACTGAAGTACAACAATCCTAGAAAAAGTATTTTCACTTCAATTGTTTGGTATGAATCAATGATCGTAGCTGCTGATTAAGATGGAGTATTGTATTGTATACAGATAAACTCAGATAAAGGAGTTTAATAGTTAAAAAAATATCAAACTAAAATCCATAGTCTTATTAGTGTGCCTGGTCGACCTGATATTTTTGTTATAACTGACTAAGGTATTGATTCTATTCGAATCGTAAAAGGTATAAAAGCAGTTGAAGGCTAAAGCTCTCATAAAGGACCTATCATAGACATGTTTTCTCTGGAGACATACAAACTGACTGAAAATAAAATCAAGGATCAAGCTAAAATTATAAGTGTTTCACTTGATAATACGATGCGAGTTTGGGATCCTACTGACCTAAGTCCTCTTTAAGTGCTCTTTAACCCATAAAAATCAGAAATAAGCTGTCTTTTTTATCTCAAAAGAGCTAACTTATTTGTAACTGGTCATGATAATGGAATAGTCAGACTATGGAATATTTAGCTTCAGAATTCTATTACGATCTCACAAGAAAATAGTCCATATGCTCATACAAATACTATTTCGACTTTCGCATAGTATATTTATATTAGAAGCAACGAAGACGTCGCTGAGTTCATGTTCAGTACAGGATATGAAGGAAAAGTCAATGTTTGGGAAATTTTTCTGAAAAAAAGTTCAATCCAGAGTTCATTAATGAGTTCAACTATCTGTCCTCAGCTCAAATTTTCATTTTTTCCTGACGAAATGCAATAAAGTTCAGATCAGTTAGGCTTTTAATTATTCGCTTTATAAGTTTGGGAACCTAAAACCGGTAGCGATCAAGCATACATTTTGTCGGCAGGTAGCAAAGGAATGGTTTATTTTACTTAGATGTTTTCTTATTAAACTTTCCGAAAAGTTAAAATACATAACGATACTATCAATTGCTTACTAATAGATTAGAACATTTTGTTCACGGGTGGCTTTTAGGGTCAAATCAAGCTTACGGTATATCTTATTTTACTTAGTCTTTATAGAATTTTGAACAACTTATAGTCTTAAATGCTCATTAATAGCCTGTTAGTCGGCTCTTTATGATTGAATAGACTGGACATCTAATCAGTCAATCTTCAGAAGGTGATGTTCTTTTCTGGGATTACCCTCAGTCTCGAGTTGTTAAGGTAACTTCTCGTTAATATAGAAAGTCAAAGAAAAGAAAGAAAAAATTCTATCTTTTTGCATAGTAGATGAAATGCAAATGATGTATGTAGGCACAGAATAAGCTAAAATGTTAAGCTGCAGTCTAAAAGACATTTTCAGCAGTCGGGTCAATCGAGGCATTGCCAGCATTGAGGTATAAAAAATGGGAGATGACGAATTCAAAAGATTGTTGTAGTAACAATAAAAACTGCTTAGAAATATGAACTCATGATATGACAATATAATGATAAATGATTAATTTTTAGTAAATAACATTTCCTTGTGAGCTATTAGCTGATTATTTTTTATATAATAATTAAACTGAATTTTCTAAAAATGTCAGTCCTTCCAAGCGATATCAGAAACCTGCCTGCCTATATCGTACCCGGATAACTGTTTATCTGCACGATCATAGCATTTATTTTGTTCTGCATCGCTGCAATAGTGATTACCATAACTTGGATAGTCAGATCCTGCAAGCATATCTATAACTACGAATACGTTGCAAACCATTAGTTCATTGTGTATCAAAAAAACAAATAATAAAAACTTAGATACTAAGATCCTGATGAAGTATATAACAATCCCAACGACGAGAATACATCCAGTAAAACATCTCAATTTGTAATTTTACTTTGAAATAGAGTGTGACAACTGAAACAAGATATAGGGAATACAATCGAAATTAATCAAGATTTTTGGAGTTTGTGTGCTTGTCTGTTGTACTTGTGATTCATATTAATGCGTTTGCTTGCAATATTTTCGAACTCGTAGCTTTCTCTATTGCAGCACTCTGCTTTCTTGTTTTCAATATTCTGATAAGAAGGGATGATAAAGAATGGCTGAGACTTATATTCTTCGTGCCTCTTATAGTAGCCTTTATTCCTTTCTATTTGGAAAGTAAAACTCTAAAAAATCCATGATACGATAAAAAATAATTATCAAAAAGTCTTTATAGACTCAGCTTTTATATATATTTTTGATGCTTTAAATGATTTGATACTGACGATAATACAAGATCATTTTTTTTGATCATTAGTCTATCATTAAAACTATATATCTTAGTCGATTTTTTCCACCGTTTTCCTTATTAATTTCAGGTAACTCTAAAGTTTTCACTAGTTTCTATATACTTCTATCTTTATTTTATTTATTTATTTTTTTGAAACTTTTATTGATGGAAATATTTTCTTTGAGAGTCACATCTGATTATTTGATACATCTTTGAATTTTTGTTTTAGAAGTGGTTCTGGAAGTAGAAACGCTTTTGATCCTGACTCTACAACTGTTTTCTTTAGCATCTGTATGTGGACCTATCAATGTCTCTAGAATGCCTTATTTTGGAATTTTTTGTATTTTTTATTTGTATCGTTCGATAAAAGGTAACTTGAAACTCTATGTTATTTTTGTAGATATCTTTCTCTTGCGATTATTAAAGTTTTCTCTCAGCATATTTTAACAGATAAAATCAATAAACTTTATAAATATTTTTATTTATAGTATCATTTTGATTTCACAGGCTGCAAAGATTAGATAAAATGTTTTTCGAACTCAGATTAGCTAAAACTCGTAGATTTAGTTCTTCCTTCCTGAGAAAGTATTTAAAGTTCTTCTTTATTCAGTTAAATAATGTTTTGCAGTTTTCGAATGTAATCTTGCTTATCAGTTGCTAAAAAAATGTCATCTTTAATAATGTCTTACTTTGGTCCGGCGGAACTATGGGCTACAACTAGAACTCCAGCAGCTAACATCTCCACAACTGAAATACCGAAATGTTCAGCTTCCATCGTATGAATTCCGATCCAAGAATTTTTGAGAGATTCAAGTATCTTGGTAAACGGTTGATTAATAACGAATTAAACCTGATCTTATCTAAATATATTTGTGTTTACATTTTTAATTATTTTGCTTTTTATTGTAATCTCTGTAAAATTGCTTAATCTTATGAGCCTCTAGTTGTCCCACACATTCGCAGTTTCAATCTTCTTTAATTGCCATTTTTTAACAGTTATGCAAAAATTTATAACTGTAGCTATTGTCTTTTTTCAGGTCGAAACTGAGCTAACGACAATATTGTCAATTATTTTTCAGGATTAGGTTTCTAAGCCTTAATAAGCTTATTAACTGTGCAAGGCGGATATAATTTAATTAATTTTGAAGATTTGTCGAGTTTTGACCAAATTTCTTTCATGTGTTCATATGTCCACGAAGAATTAGTCTGAGCAAAATCCACAAACCAACCCATATTTTTATATGCGAAAAATATGAGCTGATAATATATAATTTTAGCCTTTGAAAGAAGCGGTGATTTGCTAATAGTTTGACTATTATTAAAATCAGCTTTATTATCTTTGACTTTTTGTATCATTTACTTACTTATAAAAGGATAATGAACATATGCTACTGTTTTGCATGTAGGTAAAAGAATTTTAGTAAGAGGTAGAGTGGAAGCGTAACCTGTTGTGTCGTAGAAGTAATCAGGTTGGTATTTCCAGAGGCATTTTAATGCATAAATCATCGGTAATATTATATGCAAAACCATTGTCAAAAATCTTTTTGAGGTAAGCAACTCTCTTCCGTTTACATGAATAATTTTGAATCTTTATTTGTCGATGTGAATTACAAATCTTTCCTTAGTTAAATATTTTTTACCTATATTTTTTGCATGATTTTTTACTTTGAAGGTTCGAGGCTATAAATGGCGATTTAGTTGTCGGTTTGTTCAGCTAAAGCTTTGATCATGCACCAGAGTACTTTTTATCCGCCTCCACCATCATTACTGAATCGATGACGTGTTACCAAAAAGGATGAAAAAAAGCCCATTTAGGTCTAGAACCTCTAGTTAGAAATTTTTTGATGTTAATGATTATCACAAGAGAAATATAAGGGACCATGAGAGTGTATAGCAGAAATATGTACCAAGTATCGAGCTACATCTGATTTTGATTTAATACTATGATAAGATACGAAAAATCATATGAACTTCATATGAAAATACAAAATTAATGATTTTAGTCTTATATAAACGTATTTTGAATTTTTGATTTATGAATATTATATTTCCCCGCCCAATGTCAGAAATTTTGATCAACATCGATTAGAGCTTCTTGAAAAACTATTAAAAAATCAACAAATCAATCTACTATCAGCAAGAAAACAAAGAATTTTTCAAGCTTTCATTTCTGCCTCAAGGGGTTCTCTTCCATAATAATCAGGTCTCACAACCATCTATAACTTGTTTCACAAAGTATGATCAAAGATTTATCGCTTTAAATTTGCTGATAAAAAGTCCAGTACTGGTTGCTTAGTTGCCAAAATATCTTACTCAGAACTAGTTCTAACTTATTTCAGATAAAACTCAGATTAACGGAAAGCAATATTTTTCGCTTAACAGAAATCTGGCTTTTGATTTTTTGGAGAAGAAAGTAGAGTCAGTTCAAAAATGCATAAGTTAAAATTTTGACAGCTCTGGCTTGAAGCTTTAAAAAGGAACAAAGGAATAGAAATATCTCAAGGATTAAACAATACTTATTCTCAAATCTGAGGTAGAAAACAGTCTGTTTATTTAAGATTTCGCTAAATAAAGATTTAACTACTCTTTTTCAAGAAAACTTATGGCTTATGGCGAATAGTTTTAACAAAATGCGCACAAAAATGATCAATTTGGGTACAAAAAGCAACAGAAATCGAAAAAATAGGAGCCGAAAAAATAAGAAAGACTTTCAGCAGGTCAGAAGACTCTAGGCCAATTCTTTAAAAAGAAATAGTGATAGTGAATGATTAAAGATAGATTATCATAAAGATTTTCGTTAATTTTATTAAATGTACTCAAATAGATTGTACTTTCTTAGAACTTTTTTTTCATATTAATCTGAATAAATTTGAGTAGGCATAATTTCTTTCTTCTTTTTATTCTATTAGTTTTCTCGGAACATATTTTTGACTATTATCGTATTAATTACTCCGAACTTACTTATAAAAGAATCAATATCTTAAAGCAATCTGCCATAACTTCCATTTTGAGGAATATTTTATGAGAAAGACATATCCAAAAGAGGTTCCCATCGATCTGATATCCATCCAATCATCTAGTAGTGATTTGAAAATCTTTAACGATTTAATGACTGAATATATATAAAAGCATGCTAGTTTTTGAAGCTTGTCTGCATCTTTGAGCTCAACATAAATACGTCATCAATTTGATTATCGAACCATTTTTAAAGCGAAGGATGAGGATTTTTGATTGCTTATTTGATAGCTTTTATGATATACTAGTTGAATTATGGTAGTAAGCTCATTATGAGTTCTCCTTCAAAAATAAAACTGACCTGTTTCCAATGAAAAACTCTTGGGTTGTTATTGTACTGTTGCAAAATTTAAAACTATTCAAAGCTCCAGCCATGTATCTTTTACTTGAACTTCGTTATGCGTAGAATGATATCTGGGAATCTTTTCTTGAAGATATAGAGGGTTTTGTTTTAAGCACAAAGAGTTTACTTATATCTATCAGGGCTGCCTTGGCTGAATTTCCTCAAATCCCAAAAATAACTTTTATGGGGTAGATGAACTTTATTTATCATAAAATATTTGCATATATATCAATATATTTGTTGTTCAAGGGAGGCATTTTCAGATTTAAGTCTCATAAGTTCAGCTTTCAAATTGCTCAGGTCTTAATAAAGGGCTTATTTTTCTTTCTATTCTTCGTCGATGAAAACTTAGAGATTAGATGTCGTTTAATTTGGATAGCGGGTTTACTTTATTAGATTTTTTACTTATTATTGAATTTATATTGAAAATTTTTATAAAACAGTTTGAAGTTCAGTTGGCTTTAAATCTTTCGGCTTTATTTATTCATTCGCACTTTTTTTATGTATTTTTTCAAGCTTTTTATTTCTAATATGGTAAATCTCTTTTTCAACACTTTCAGTAGATCCCTCAGTGCCAATTAGTTTTTTGAGTTTTGAATCAAGAATACTTTTTTCACGATACTTTGCCATATTCAAATTTCTTATTCTCTCTAACTCTATTTTCTTGATTAACTATTCTTCTATTTTAAGTTATTTTTTTCCTTGCCTGTATCGATCTATTGCTTCCTTCAAGTTTTCTTGAGTTTTTTCACGCAATAGCAACTATTTAAGCAGTTATTCTTCTTTTAATTTCTTCTCTTTCAGCACATTTTTGAGCTGAGCAGACTCGATAAGTTTTAGCTATGCATTTTTGAGCATTTTGTTGCTCACTGCAAAGTTTATTTCTTCTAAAAGTTTAATCTTTTTCTCACGCATCTGCAATATCTTTTTCGAAATCATGATCTCAAGTTTAAGCAATTTCTCTGCCTATGTCTCAAACACTCCGATGTTGCTACTACGAACAGATTCGCTTCTTAGAGAAGAAATGGGATACGAAGAGTACGAGGCTGACCCATAGAGTTGTTCCATCAATAAATAATATTTGATTTATTTATACGATTCAAAATGAATTAAGGATATAATTAATCAATCAATATTCATTTTAGTTTTCGTTTAGGTTTGGGAGCCATTGGAGCCTTTGGAGTTTAATTTATCTCTCGAGTTGGCTGATAGGTATTTGAAACTCTTTTCAGAAGATCACTAGGTCTGCTACTTTAGTTATTGTCGTAGTCAATTATCCTATCTCTTGGCTGAGGACTTTCAGCGAGTTTACGAGCACTTTCATAGTAATCGTAGTCTAGTTCTTACTATTCGTACAGAATAGGGCTAGCACCTTAGGATATTGAAAGTATCTATTAGTAGTCAGCATGAATCACCTCTTCTTATTTGGGTAAAACTTTACTTAACTGTTTTGATGCGAACGGCTTTATGCGACTCACAGACTCGAATAGTTTGATTTGGACTGAAGGATTTTCTTAGCTTTACATATTGACTTATTAAACAACAAAATTTGAAGTTTTTTTCTAATATTTGGGTGCAGTTTGTTAACCGCTTTTAAAAGGAGACCTCTTGGGTAATCTGATTGATCCTAAAGATGAAGAAGGCTGAAGATCTAAAGGAGATTATTAAGGAGCATCACTTTTATCTTAGCAGTAAGTGATGTTTTATTAGTCACTTTGCTCAAATATTATGTTGTGCTGGAAGTCTAGCTCGTCTGCTTGCATTTGCTCATCAAAGGCATTTTACAAACTATGATCTTCGAGCTGTTTTTCATCTATTTTTTACAATCTTTTAGATGCCTAAATTTTTGGCATAGGGGGCTCATTTGAGATTTCTTGATGCGATTACTACTTTTGTACTTACTATTTTGCTTATTATTGTTAAAATTCAAAAATATTCGGTATGTTCTGCTGAGCTTTCTACTCCTTTTGTTGTAAATATTCATTATATTTTTACGCGTGATCGAACTTGCTTTATTATTCTTTTTCGACCATCAATTTTTCGACCTGTTTTTGATCTTTTCGGAAAAGTCCTTGCTAAATGCCACCGGCTATCTATTAAGGTTTCATTTTGATGACATTATTTATCGCATTATACTATTTTTGAGACCTTGCTCGCGGTAGTGACAAATTACTATTGCGACTGGCAGGTCTGGCTATGTCAGTCTGAGTGTCTATAACTCTTATTTTATTCGTTTGTTAATCATGTATATTTGCAAGATGATCATGTGATTTTTAGCTTATCATTGTAGCGTCTTCAAGAGGAGGTTCCTTGAGGGGAAACCAGTACCAAGCCAGAAAAAGGAACTGATATATAACAGTTAGAATGCATACTTCGATTGCAGAATAAAATAGGTATTGCGAATAGTCTTGGATCGTAAAACATAATATTATGGACCCGAAAATTAAAGGAATTCCAACAAACAAGCAGATTTTTATGGCTAACTTATATCTTTTCCAGAAAGTTTTGTGTTATGGTATAAAATATGAGTTGTAGAGATAAATATTAGCTGTTAGTAAAGTATATGCTGAAGGATTTACAACAGCGAGAGCTGAAATTCCATGTTTTTATGATCCGATATAGTTTTTAAAAAAGCATAAACAAATTATTCCAAAAGTGATTATAATAATGAATCCCAAGACAAGTAAAATTACGGCGATTAATGTTATCGTTCCAGTCAGCGTATTTGAGGCAAATCCTACGATGATAGTGACAAAAACAGCCAGAGTTAGAATAGGACCAGTTATTCCAACCAAAGCAGGCACTGCATTTAGCTTATCTTTAAGATGAAGCAAAATGACGATAACTGCTATTAATGCATATATTATCAAAAAGGGAAAAGGAATGAATTTCAGTCTGATTTATGTGCTGCCTATCGAAGTACTGTTGTTACTAGTACTCTATCTCGGAATAGTCACACATTATCTTGTTGTGATATTATAAAATTGAAAACTTGAGCATGCGCTTATACACAATTATGAGCCGATTAAAAATCTACCTGACTTGCAAGCTATACAAGTGACCCCTGAACATATTTAGCAGTCAACGATGTTGCATGATTGGCATATGAAATTGAAAGAAAAGGGAGCTTAGGATGGACAAGCATTGAGACATATGGAATTGTTACGAAAAGTTCCAGGTTAGCATGATCCACATTGTGTGCTAGAAACACAAGAGAGACAGTACTGAGGGCAGTTTTTACACGTATTGACGCCTGTAAGTGAATTATTTTATACGAAAGAAGGCTGGGGACACGAGGTAAGACAAGTGTTATTAGTAGTAAAATGATATAGATTTCTAGGGCAGTTATTATAGCAACGATGATCTGTTTAAGAAAATGAATAGTTTGCTACACAAGAAGTGCAGTAAACTATAGTAACTTCACAAGTAGCACATGTTTAGTTGCATAATTAACAAATATTATCTATCTGCACCTGACCAGAAGGACACAAATTTAGACAACTGAAATTCGTCTGCAACTAGTAACCAGGTTTACATTCACTACAACGAGTCTCAGTAGAGCATTTGATACATGTTATCGGGCAAGATAAGCAAGCCGATACATTGTTATTAGGATAGAAATTTATAGGACAAGGATCATAGCAAACTCCATTCAACAAAAAAGAACCTAAAGGACACGAAGTGCAAAAAGTGAGTGTGGAGCAAGTCTTACAACTTCCACTGCAAGGCATGCATGTTTGATTCAAAGATATATAGCCGAAAGGACACTCAGAAAGACATGAATAATTAGATGGAAATAAAGAAAAATTGGCAACACAGCTAAAGCACAGAGAAATAGTTTGACAGGTCAAACAAGGAGAAACACATTGTTCGCATAAAGACTGATTGCCGTAGTAGCTAGCCGGACATAGACCCTAGCATCGAGTGCCATAAAGACTGTATGAAGCAGTACAAGATATGCAAGCAGTAGACGAACCATTGTAGCAAGATTAGCAAGGAAGAGTGCAGACTACGCAGCTGAGACTGATTTCATCATTGAAGTACAAGTTAGGGCATGAGCTGTAGCATTTGTTGGCTAAAAAGTATCTATGAGTTGAGTTTTGATTACAGGTAAGGCAAAAGGTAGGATTTCCTTGACAAGTTAGACAGTTGCTGTCGCAGGTTGAACACAATAAGCCATTAGGAACAGTGCCAGGCGATTCACAAGATTGAACACACTTCCCACTGTCAAGCAGACCGCTTGAACAAGTGAGACATTGCACAGTACTATTGTTGAGAACGCAAGAAGAACAGTTTACAGGGCACGGATCGCATTTGTTAGTGACACTATTGGCAGTAGTTGTTCCGTTCGGACAAGAAATCAGGCACTAATTGTTTAAAAGAAACCGACCTAAACAGCTTAAACATGCTAATTAATTCGCACAAGTATGGCAGAAAAGACTAGCTGTACATGCTATGCACTGCTTGCCAAATGTAAAATATCCAGTCGGGCATATATCGTAACATGAAGTATTGGCAGCAAGCAAGTAATAGCCAGTAGGGCAGGAAGTACAGAAAGTATGATTATAGCAATTTGCACAGCTAGAAGAGCAAGGAAGACAGTTGTTATTAGAGTAGTTTCGGTAGTAGTTTTAGCCACAATCAACCACACAGGTTCGATTAGGCGAAAAGAAAAGAATTCGACTTTGAACTAGTATAGGGTCAGAGTAGCAACCTTCACACTAACTTGGTGATGATGAACAAGTGCGACAAGGTAGTTGACAGTTACTACTCCATACTATAGAAGCGCTCTGATCAATCAGTTTTCCTGAGTGTGACAAAGTAGAAAGGGCAATTGCAGTGCTCGGAGACAACCCTGGCGAAAGAATGTTACTAATAATGAAGGGTTCAACCGTAGTTGATTAAAGCCGTAGTGCAACAAGATTTCCCACAATAGAACAGTTGTAAGCTGAGTTCACACAGGTCGCTGAGCTGATATCAAAGTCGCTGCCAAATCTCAAGACAATTGAGCCAATATAACTAACTACGGTTGCTGAAGTAAAGTTGCTGATCATGAGGTCAGTTATCGTCGAAAGTTGTCTTTTGGTAAAAGAATACACAAAGCTTGGGTTCGAAGGTCTTTGATTTGTCAGCTCAAAAGATCCATTTGAATAAAAATAAAGAAGATCGTTGCTCATAACTGCACCGCTTATCTTAAAAGTTTCATAACTATAGAAATAAGTGAAACTGGCCATAGAAAGTGTTAGTTGCTTATTTACGAAAATTTGATTGAAGAATATTATTTGTTTCGAGGTGGAATCAAGAGTTTGCGCAGTGCAAGAGGGGCAGCCTATTTATTTGGGCACAGTTAGGACCAGACAAACAACATCACTTAGGTTATAGTTAAGGCTAAAAGTTATATTAAACCAGTCTACAAGACTATTGGTCAGGGATGGAGCTGAATAGCTTAAAGAAAGTGATGATGGAGTGTTCATTTCAACAGTGGGTCCAGCGGTCAGAAATTATAGCAATTTATTCTGAGAATCATATACAAGTAGCTGAAAATGCGAAGTCCTACGAGTTGAAATCGGATTGATGATGTTGCTAATGATAAAAGTTGACAAAAAATTAGCTACTAAAGGTCCTATTTGCTGCAGTTAAACAACTTGAGAGCCATTTACTGTTTTTTGCACACAAACAGCGCTACATGTTGGAGATGACAGTTGGATCTAGCTAGGAAATACGATTTGAAAATAGGCGTTGCTCGGCAAGGCATTATTATTGATAATTCTCAGGGTATAGATACTTAGTGCATGAGTGATTAAACTCGAAGTGCTCACGTTAAAGTTTGTTAATAACATAGGTCTGGATTCGATTGAAAATGACCCTAATTAAGAATTTTTATCAAGTAAAAATTTACTATTGTTTACGACTAGATAAGTAGTGACGCTAACTGGAGTGAAAAAGCCTACTAGAGATGGATTGATAATGTTATTGAGAGTGATACTGATACTTTTTATATTTGAAGTAGTCGTCCATTGAACTTCTATTTTATTGTTACTGTTAGAAATTACTGAGCAGTTGGTCGATTGAGATGATAGACAACTGATTCCAGCCGGTAGCAGAAAGGAAGAAGGACTGAAATAAAGTTAAATTATTGAAGTTGCACTGATAGAGTGCTATAAAAGAAGTGAAAACGTGTAATTTGAAGCGACACCTGCTTGTTTATTGTTAGCGGTCACTGATCCTGCAATGTTGCCGCTTGTCAGAGTTATGGGGAGAGGCTCAGAAAGTCTGCAAACAGTAAAGGTGTTACGTCTAATTTCGAAAGTAAATGCAGATGTGATTGTAGCAGCGTAGGAAGGTAAAGTGATGACATTCAAAGTCACATTCAAAGGAAAAGGATTCGTCAGTTGACTGGGAATCGTGAATCTAAGTTAGTTGCTGCTGATGATCGTTCTGACTGTCACCAACGATGAAAATATAACCGAATCAACATTATTTAGCGAAATTTATGGAGGAGTTGTCAGGTGAAAAATATCGCCGCTACGTAAAAAGTTAGAAATAGTGATTTGAAAATTAGCTATGGTTGAAGCGCTGATTTTTGTTTATTCAAGGAAGATTCGAGGATTAAGTATTGCAGAAGCAGTCAATCCACTCAAGCTATTACTGTCAGTTCTGTCAATGAATAATGTGGTACTACTGCGGGTCACAAAAGAAAAGCTACCTGCAGGTCTGGTGGTCGGAGGATTAGTGAAAGGGAAAATTGTGAATGAAAAAGGGACATTTCTTTAAGAAGAAAAGATGTTTCGAACTGTTATAATGATATTCGATGTGACGGAATAGCTACAGGCTAAATTTGATGCAGTATTCTTAATAAAATCATTTTTACATTAACCCCTACGCAAGTAGGAGCTGAGCTTATGATCGTCTAAGGAAACACAGATTAAGAATAAGTTTTGTCCATCGTTATCAGCAAAGTGCCATCACTTGGAATTAGATGTTCAGGAGTCACTGTTACCAGAAGGGTCGAAG
>Ga0169931_10011133_pt1 | contig 12734 bp, 10 predicted proteins | sample Kivu_15m_20L_FD_129675 | JGI IMG/M metagenome (GOLD analysis project Ga0169931, IMG submission 129675) | Freshwater microbial communities from Lake Kivu, Western Province, Rwanda to study Microbial Dark Matter (Phase II) - Kivu_15m_20L... | ecosystem: Environmental > Aquatic > Freshwater > Lake...
AGCATGGCCAGAACCACCAGCGCGATGGGGGTGAGCGTTGCGGCGAGCTCGCTCCAGGCGTTCACCCGCCACCAGTACCAGCGCAGGATGAGCACGAGACCGAGCCCGGCGGAGGCGGAGATCACGAGTCCCCAGGCCTGTGCGATGGAACTGAGCTGCGTGGTGATGATGAAGGCGACCACGGCCAGAAGTGCGGTCACGATGCGGGAGACCTTGATGTAGTGCGATTGCTCGGCTCCGGGCTTCACGAAACGCGCCCAGAGGTCGTTGATCAGGTAACTGGTGCCCCAATTCAATTGGGCGGCGAATGTTGACGTGAAGGCCGCCAGGAAGGCGGTGAACAGAAGTCCCAGCAGGCCCGAGGGCAGCACGTCGCGCATCACCATCACGAAGCCTTCACGCGGGTTCTCCAAGCCCGGATACAGCACGAGCGAGATCAGGGCCACGATGATCCAGGGCCAGGGACGGATGCAATAATGCGCGATGGTGAACCACAGCGCGGCGAAGAGGGAATTCTTCTCGTCTTTGGCGCTCATCATGCGCTGGGCCACATAGCCGCCGCCACCCGGCTCGGCACCCGGGTACCAGCTGCTCCACCATTGCACGCCGATGTAGGCGAAGAAGGCCGCGCCGCTCAAGGCCAGAACGCCGGCGCCGGCCGCTGTCTCACCGATGGTGGGCAGGAATTGGAAGGTGCTGGCAGGTAGTTTTTCCAAAAGTCCGGAAATACCCCCCACTTCGGGGATGTCCAAGGCATACACCGCCAGCACGATGGTGCCGGTCATGGCGATCCCGAACTGGAAGACGTCGGTGAACGCGACCCCGAGCAGGCCGGAGGTCAGCGAATACAAGGCCACGAAGATGATGATGAGTCCCACGATGGCCAATGGTGCCGAGATATGCAATCCGGCGATGTGGAACGCGCTGTGCCCGAACAGGGTGATGCCTGGAAACAACACGGCGATGACGGTCTCCATGGCCAGGGTGACCCACGCCAAAATCACGCCGTTCATGAAAAGGCCGAAGAAAACCGCCTTGATGCCACGCAGCCAGGCTGCCTCGGCGCCACTGTACCGGAGTTCCACGAACTCGACGTCGGTGAGCACCCCGCTCCGGCGCCACAACCGCGCGAAGAAGAAGACGGTGAGCATGGCTCCGAAGAGCATGTTCCACCAGAGCCAGTTGCCGGCGATGCCGTTCTGCGCCACCAGCTCGGTTACGGCCAAGGGCGTATCCGCCGCGAAGGTCGTGGCCACCATGGACGTGCCGACCACCCACCATTTCATGTTGCGGCCGGACAGGAAGAACTCGGTCGTGTTCGATGAGGCCCGTTTGCGGACATACAGGGTGATGCCGATGGTGACGACGACATAAACGACGACCGAGAGCCAGTCGAGTGGAGAGAAAGCCATGGCGAAGGGGCGCAGGGTTCGGGTGGATGGTCCGGAAAAACGCTTTCAAGTTACCACCGAAGGCCAACGTGGGCAAAATCATGTCCTCGTTGATGTTTCAGCGGGTTTTCAGTACCATGCGATGCGGCAATTGCAACCTATCAACCCCAACGACATGGTCGTATTTGGAATCCCGAAGGAGTCGCAGGCCGGTGAGAACCGGGTGGCTCTGAACCCCGACACGGTCGGGCAGCTTGTGAAGATGGGGGTCGGCGTCACGGTGGAGGCCGGCGCCGGACTCGCTTCCTATTTCACCGATGAGGCCTACACCGCCGCCGGCGCCAGCATCGCGCCCTCGGTCTGGGCCGATTCGGATGTCATCCTCAAAGTGGCCCCGCCGACCCTGGCCGAAGCCAGATCCATGAAGAAGGGCGCCATCCTGGTCGGCTTCCTCTGGGCGGTGCAGAACCGGGACGTGGCCGAAGCCTTGAAAGCGGGCGGCATCACCGCCATCGGCATGGAAGCTGTGCCACGCATCACCCGGGCCCAGACCATGGACGCGCTCAGCTCCATGAGCTCCATCGCCGGGTACAAGGCGGTGCTCCTGGCGGCGGAGAATCTCGGCAAATACCTGCCGATGATGATGACCGCGGCAGGCACCATCGCACCTTCGAAATGCCTGATCCTCGGAGCGGGTGTGGCCGGATTGCAGGCCATCGCCACGGCACGCCGCCTTGGGGCGGTTGTGGAGGCCTTCGATGTGCGTCCGGCCGTAAAGGAGCAGGTGGAAAGCCTCGGCGCGAAGTTCGTGGATGTGGACCTCGTACCTGACGACACCGAGACCAAGGGCGGCTATGCCAAGGAACTCAGCGAGGAGAACCAGAAACGTCAGAAAGACGCATTGGCCGCCCGTGTGAAAGCGATGGATTTCGTGATCACGACGGCCCTCATACCCGGCAAGCCGGCGCCGAAGCTCATCACCCGTGAAATGGTGGAGAGCATGGCTCCGGGTTCGGTGATCGTGGATCTGGCCGCCGAACAGGGCGGCAACTGCGAACTGACCCAGGCCGGACAGACCGTGGTCCACCATCATGTGAAGGTCATCGGTCCGTTGAACGTGGCCAGCGGCATGCCCTTGCACGCCAGCCAGCTCTATGCCAAGAACATCCTCGCCCTGCTCAAACTCATGGTGAAAGACGGAGCGGTGGCGCTCGATTTCTCCGATGAGGTCATTGAGCAGGCCACTGTCACGCATGCGGGCGAATGGAAAAGCCCGACCATCAAAAGCCAATTGGGAGTCGCCTGACCATGGATCTCATCACCAACCTCTTCATCTTCGCCTTGTCCTGTTTCGTCGGGTTCGAGGTGATCTCCAAGGTGCCCACCACCTTGCACACCCCTCTCATGTCGGGTTCGAATGCGATATCTGGCATCACCATTGTCGGGGCGCTGGTCGTGGCCGGCCATTCCGACGAGCTGACCGGCTCCATCATCGGCTTCCTGGCCATCGTCTTCGCCATGGTGAACGTGGTTGGCGGCTTCATGGTGACCGACCGCATGCTCGAGATGTTTAAGAAGAAGGGGGATTGAGCCATGCTGGACATCCTCATCCAACTCACCTACCTCACCGCCGCCTCGCTGTTCATCGTCGGCCTGAAACGCCTGAGTTCGCCCGCCACGGCGCGGTCGGGCAACCGGCTTGCCGCGATCGGCATGCTCTTGGGCCTGGTCGTGACGCTCTTCGACCGACAGATCGTGCAATTCGAATGGATCGCGGCCGGCATCGTGGTCGGTTCGGCCATCGGCGCCTATGCCGCGCGGAAAGTGGCCATGACCTCCATGCCGGAGATGGTGGCGCTGTTCAACGGCCTGGGCGGCGGCGCCTCCGTGCTCGTGGCCGGCGGCGAATACCTGCGCGATCCATTGGCCCTCAGCGCGGACGGCCTCTTCACGGTGGGGATGTCGATCTTCATCGGCTCGCTCACCTTCACCGGCTCCATCATGGCCTACGCGAAGCTGGCGGAACTCATGCGCGGCAATCCCATCACCTTCCCCATGCAGAAGCCCCTGAACGCGCTCATCGCGGCGCTGATCACGGGCGCTTCGGTATACCTGGTTCTGGATCCGACCTCGCTGCCGGTGGTCCTGTTCATCATATCGTTCGCATTGCTGCTCGGCGTGCTCTTCGTGCTGCCCATCGGCGGGGCGGACATGCCGGTCGTGATCTCGCTGCTGAACTCGCTGTCGGGCGTGGCGGCATCGGCCACGGGTTTCGTGCTGAACAACAGCCTGCTCATCGTGAGCGGCGCCCTGGTCGGCGCGTCGGGACTCATCCTGACCATGATCATGTGCAAGGCGATGAACCGTCCGCTCAGCAACGTGCTATTCGGCGCCTTCGGCGCCTCGGGCGGGATGGCGGCCGCCGCCACAGGAGACACGAACAAGAGCATCCGCGAGGTGAAGGCCGACGACGTGGCCGTGATGACGGCCTACGGCTCGAAGGTGGTGATCGTGCCCGGTTACGGCCTGGCCGTGGCCCAGGCCCAGCACGTGATCCGCGAAGTGGCCTCCATCCTCGAGGCGAAGAATGTGGATGTGAAATACGGCATCCATCCGGTCGCGGGACGCATGCCCGGCCACATGAACGTGCTGCTGGCGGAAGCCAATGTGCCCTATCCGCAGCTGTATGACATGGACGACATAAACCCCGAGCTGGAAAGCACCGACGTGGTGCTGGTGGTCGGCGCGAACGACGTCGTGAACCCGGCGGCGCGTTCGAACCCGGCCAGCCCGATCTACGGCATGCCGATCATCGATGTGGACAAGGCGAAGGCCGTCGTCATCCTCAAGCGGAGCATGAACACCGGCTTCGCGGGCATCGACAACGACCTCTTCTATCTGCCGAACGCCTACATGTACTTCGGCGATGCGAAGAAATCGCTCCAAGGCCTCCTCGGCGCCCTGAAGGAACTGTAACTGTAAGGGCGCGTTGCACGCCCCCCGCATCGCACGCGCCCCCGCATCGCACCGGAGCGGATGCGATCCGCCCCTACGGCCCCGTCAGCCCCGCCCACTGCCTGTTGACGTAGGCCTGGGCCGCGGCGATGAGCTCGTGATGCTCCGGATCCCCCTCGCTGTCGATCAGGCGCTTGAACCGCGTCTCGTGCTTCAGATACTCGATGATGGGGATGCTCGGCGGTTTGGAGTCGATCTGCAGGGGCTTCTCCAGGCGCGGATCGAAGCGGAAAAGCGGCCAATAGCCGCTTTTCACAGCCTTTTCCTGTTGCGAGGGCCCCTGCGCCATGTCCAGCCCGTGCGCGATGCAGGGTCCGTAGGCGATGATGAGCGAGGGTCCGTCGTATTCGACCGCCTCGCGGATCACCTTCAGCGTGTGGTTCTCATCGGCGCCCATGGCGATCTTGGCCACATACACATAGCCGTAGGCCATCGCCATCTTGGCGAGGTCCTTCTTCGGCACGTCCTTGCCCGCCGCCGCGAACTTCGCGATGGCGCCGAGTCCGGTCGATTTCGACGACTGCCCGCCCGTGTTCGAATACACCTCGGTGTCCAGCACCATGATGTTCACGTTATGCCGCCCCGCCAGCACGTGGTCGAGGCCGCCGTAGCCGATGTCGTACGCCCATCCGTCGCCGCCGATGATCCAGACCACCGGCTCGACCAAGGTATCCGCCAGGCGGCGCAGGTCGTCCCATTTCAGGCCTTCCTGACCGGCGATGCGCACCTTCAGATCCGTGATGCGCTCGCGCTGGGCCCGCACATCCGCCTGCGTGACGACCTTCGCGGCCAGAATCGCATCCACGAATTCCGCGCCGATGACCTCGCGGTACTCCTTCAGCAGGCGCTTCTCCCGGATCTGGTGCTTCACGGTGGCCGGCAGGCGGTCCCAGGTCTGCTCGGGCGGATAGGGGCTGTTCAACAGGAAGGTGGCCCCGGGCTGGGCGGCCTCGAGGGTGTCCACACGGTCGAGCAGGCCGAACTGGTGCACGGCGATGAAGTCGGCCTTGCTGACCAGATAGGGCGCACGGATGGGTTTCGATCCGAAGCGCAGATGCGAGACCGTGCGCGAGCCGGATTTCTTCGAATCATACACGAAGTAGCCCTGGGCGTCGAATTTGGTCTGCTCGCCGATGATCTTGATGGAGTTCTTGTTCGCTCCGACCGTGCCGTCGGCGCCGAGCCCCCAGAAGATGGCGCGTTTCACATCGGCGGGTTCGATATCCACCGTCGGATCGTAATCGAGACTCAGGTGTGTGACATCATCGTCGATGCCGACCGTGAACCGGGGCTTGGGCGCGGGCTTGGTCAGTTCGTCGATGACCGCCATCACCATGCCCGGCGTGAATTCCTTGGACGACAAGCCGTAGCGGCCCGACAGAATTCGTGGCCGGCGCAGGTCCGGCACCGCCTCATAGGCCGTCACAACGTCCTGATAGAGGGGTTCGCCGGCGCTGCCGGGTTCTTTCGTGCGGTCGAGCACGGCGATGTGGCGGACCGTTTCCGGGATGGCATCCAGCATGGCCTTGGCATCGAAGGGCCGGTACAGTCGCACATTCAGCACGCCCACCTTCATCCCGTCCGCGGTCAGATAGGCCACGGTGTCGGCTACGGTCTCCGCGCCGGACCCCATCACCACGATCAGGCGTTCGGCGTCGGACGCGCCTTCGTATTCGAAGGCGGCGTAGGCCCGGCCGGTGATGGCGGCGAAGGCGTCGAACCGCTCCTGCGCGATCAGGGGTGTGGCGGCGTACCAGGGGTTCACAGCCTCGCGGATCTGGAAGAAGGTGTCAGGGTTATGGGACGTTCCGCGCAGCACGGGCCGCTCGGGCGACATCTCCCGGTTCCGGAAGCGGGTCATGTCGTCGCGGTCGAGCATGCGTTCGATCACCGCGTCGGTGATCGGCGTCATCTTGTGCACCTCGTGCGAGGTGCGGAAGCCGTCGATGATGTTCAGGAAGGGCAGCGTGGAGCGTAGCGAGATGACCTGGCTGAGCAGGGCCATGTCCGCGGCCTCCTGCACGTTCCGGGCGAAGAGCATGCCGAAGCCGGTGCCGCGCACCGCCATCACGTCGCTATGGTCTCCGAAGATGGAGAGGGCGGACGTGGCCAATGATCGTGCGGCAACGTGGATCACCGCCGGCATCCGCTCCCCGGCCATCTTGTACATGTTCGGAATCATGAGCAGCAGGCCCTGGCTGGCCGTGAAGGTGGTGGCCAGCATGCCGTTCTGCACGGCGCCGTGCAGGGTTCCGGCCGCACCTCCCTCCGACTGAAGCTCGATGATGCGTGGGGCATCGCCCCAGAGGTTCTTCCTGCCATCCGAGGCCCATTGGTCGCACCATTCGGCCATGGTGGACGCCGGCGTGATCGGGTAGATGGCGATCAGTTCATTGGTGCGGTAGGCGACGGAAGCGACGGCTTCGTTGCCATCCATGGTGAGGACAGGCGGCTTTTTCATGACCCAAGCTCGGCATCGCCCTCCTGCCATGCTTCTCCCATATTGACGGAAGGTTGTCGTATCTTTACCGCCCATCTTCCAATCCGGCTTTATCCTATGAAACGAGTGGTCATCACGGGCATGGGCGCCCTCACCCCCCTGGGTCTGAACCTGAACGATTACTGGAACGCCCTCCGAATCGGCACCAGCGGCGCCGCCCCCATCACCAAGTTCGACACCTCGAAGTTCAAGACCACGTTCGCCTGCGAATTGAAAGGGTTCGATGTGCTCAACCATATGGAGCGCAACGAGGCCAAGAAATACGACCCCTTCTCCCAGTACGCCATCGTGGCCGTGGGCGAGGCCCTCAACCATGCCCGCGTGAACCTCGAAACGGCCGACCGCACCCAGATCGGCGTGATCTGGGGCACCGGCCAAGGCGGCTTCCAGACCTTCGAAGACCAGGTGAGCGAGTTCGTCCGTGGCGACGGCACCCCGCGTTTCAACCCCTATTACATCCCCCGCACCATCCCGAACATGGCCTCCGGCGTGGTCTCCATCAAATACGGTCTTCAGGGCATGAACTTCACCGTGATCACGGCCTGCGCGTCGTCCAACTCGGCCATGGTGGACGCCCTCAACTACATCCGCTGGGGCAAGATCAAGATGGTGGTGACGGGCGGGTCCGAAGCCGCCATCACCGGCGCCGCCATGGGCGGATTCAGTGTCATGAAGGCCCTGTCCACCCGCAACGACGACCCCGCCGGTGCGTCGCGCCCCTGGGACGCCACCCGCGACGGCTTCGTGATGGGTGAGGGCGCCGGCGCACTCATCTTCGAAGAATACGAGCATGCCAAGGCCCGCGGCGCCGAGATCCTCTGCGAGGTCGTCGGCGGCGCCATGACGGCCGACGCCTACCACCTCTCCGCCACCCATCCCGAGGGCGACGGCGCCTACCGCGCCATGAAACTGGCCCTCGACGACGCCGGCCTCACCCCCGCCGACGTGGACCACATCAACTGCCACGCCACCTCCACCCCGGTGGGCGACGGCAGTGAACTGACCGCCATCCAGCGCCTCTTCGGCGACGACGCCGGCCGCGTGATCATCACCGGCACCAAATCCCAGACCGGGCACCTGCTCGGCGCCGCCGGCGCCGTGGAAGGCATCGCCAGTGTCATGGCCATCCGCGAAGGCGTGGTCGCACCCACCATCAACACGACCGCCATCGACCCGAACCTGCCGCAGGGCCTCGATATCGTGCTCGGGCAGCCGCGCAAGGCCGACATCCGCGTGGCCATGAGCAACACCTTCGGATTCGGCGGACACAACGGCATCGTCGTGTTCAAAAAGTTCGACGAATGACGGAAATCGGCCGGATCGGGCTTCGGAAGCTCAACGGACCAGCGTGACCGCGCGCACGAAGGTTTCCGTCCGGGTGCTCATCCGGATCAGATAGAGGCCACTGGCCAAACCTGAGGCATTCCATGCGACGGTGTGCGACCCGGCCGATCGGACATCCTGAACCAGCACGCCGACTTCCCGTCCCAGGACATCGTGTACGCTTAACCGAACGGGTTCGGCCCCCATCAGCTCGAAACGCAGGGTCGTGGTCGGATTGAACGGATTCGGGTAGGGCGCGAGCAACCTGGTTGTCAAAGGGCCTTCCCCATCCGGATCATCGATGCCCACAATGCGGTTCAGTTCCCCTTCGATCACCGCCTTCACCGCCGCCACATCCGTGTTCACGAAGCCGGTTCCCCGGTATAGGAGCCGTCCGTCGGCACCGATCACGACAGACCGGTCATAGCTGGAAAAATTGCCATAATAGGCGTTGAGCACGTTCCGCCCGTTCAGCAGCAGCGGGTAGGTGATGCCGGTGACCGACCGGAAGGTGGTGTTCGTACCCGACGATTCGTTCCAGGTGTCGATCCCGACGGCTCGGAAACTGTTGTTTGTGCGGAATGACTGATGGATCTGGGATTCGGTCACCGGACCGTTCGCCCGGCAATGCGAGCATCCCGCCCCATAGAAGAAGACATACACGACCTTGCCCTGCAAACCGGCGAGCGAAACCGCCGAACCGCCGCCCAAGGGTGACAAGGAAAACGACGGGGCGGCCTGGCCGACCACCGCCTGTGCTTGAATCTCGACAGAGACGAACGTGAGGATGGCGGCCGATACCAGCAGATGTTTCATAGGTTTCAGAATCGGGTGGTCAGTTTGAGTTCCGCGCCTTCGAAATCGAGGACTTCATAACAGATGCCGGACGTGCAGGCGGGTCCGCCGCGACGTGTTCCGGCGAAGAGATCCAGACGCATGGATGCCTGCGACCGCCAGGAGAGCGTGCCGCCCAGCCAGGTCCGGCCGCCGGTGGCGGCTTCAGCGGTCGAACCGATCGTCCAAGCCTCCGCCAGATTCCAGGCCAAGGCGGCGTATCCGTTCCGGACCTCGTCTCCACCCGACTGCCCGTAGCGCTGCGCCTGCAGATTCACGGTCAGGCCACCCATGGAGCCGGCAGGCAGCTGCGCCTGTCCGCCGAAGGTTCGTCGTTGGGTTTCACCCAACAGGTCGTCGGTGCCGATCTCGGCGAACAGCTTGAACCGGCGATGGGCAAATTCCGCGAAGGTGGAGTGGTATCGGAAGGTCCGGAAGAGCTCGTTCCGGGCCTGCGACCGGTTCACCGTAAACTTGCCCGAGCGACCGATGGGGACATGCGCTTCGACCTGGAACCCGCGTTCATCCGTTGTTTCCAGCACATGCGTGCTCCGGTTGAGCAAGGCCCAGGGTTGCTCGCGGACCAAGGGTGGCGGATCGTTGAAACCCGCTCCCAAGCGGAAGTCGTGATAGCGTTTGAATTCGACGCTCACCCCGACCGGCCCGAGGGCGCCGTCAGCGCCGAAATAGGCCGCATAGGCCGGGTCGCCAGAGGACATACGCCGCGCGTACTCGGAATAAACCGTCCATCCCGAAACAGGGATTTCAATATGACCCATCGCGAACCCGCGGGCACCACGCGCGTCATTATGCCGCATGAAGGCGCCCCCGACGGTGCTGTTGAAGGGTGCGGTCACGTAGCCGGTGAGCACCTCCACACCATCGGGTCGCCGCTGCGACTCCGGCAAGCCCGGTGGCAGGATGTTCCACAGCGGTCTCCCGGTGATCGCTCGGATTCCATAACGACCGTCATCCACACCGACCGACGCCCCGAAAAGGTCGCGCTGAAAGGCATATCGCGTACGGTAGGCGGCATCCTCGTAAATGGTGCCGGGTATCTCATAGGTCCGAAGCAGCAATCCGCGGCCCACGGTCTCATTCAGATGCCCCAGCCGAACCGCCACCCGATCCGCGGCATAGGTGAAACGGACCCGCGTCGGTTCCAAGTAGCGCCTGCTGGATTCGGGCGATTCATAGCCCTCCATCCGGGTTTCGATGCGGAACGGCCCTTGCCGCCATGCCAGATTCAGTTGGTTGTACACGCTCGACCGGTCCTTCGGCCTCACCCCCGGCAGATTGCCGATCTGGTACTCGCCCACATGCGACCCGACGATCTGCCCGGCTAGCGCCGCCGGCCAGAAACCAAGCAAGAGCACCACCGGAACCCGCATCAACGCACCCTCAACGCTCGTTCGATATCGCCTTTGATGCGCGCCTCCAATCCCGGCTGGTATCCGGCGTAGATGTGGAGAACCTTGTCCGTCTTCGCGTCGATGAGCACCACCGTAGGCATGGCCTCAACCCGCAGATCCGTCATCACGGTGTAATCGGGATCCAGGAGGATGGGATACCGCACGCCGAAGGGCCGCAGAAACGGACGGATCTTCGCCGCGTTGCGTGGTCCGTCCACATTGATGCCGATCACGGACAAACCCTTCGCCCCGAACTCCTGATGTAGTTCCACGATCCCCGGTATGGCTTCCGCGCAGGGCAGGCACCAGGTGGCCCAGAAATCCAGCAGTACCAGTCCGTCTCCCTTCAATTCCGAATAGGAGGCCATGGGGCCGGCCGAGGATCTCAATCGGAAATCCGACATCTGGGCCGTCGCCAGGGTATGGATGCCGAGCAGCAGGAGGATGAGGAGCAACCGATGATTTACGGGCATAGCGAAGAGACGAATGGTTCGACTCCATGATTGCATGGGAAAAGAACCAGCGGGTTGATTCATATCGGATGTTTGCTTAAAATCCAATATCGAACTTGGATATTTGAATCATGCAGTTGCTGTCGAACGCCGCCCAATACGCCATCTCCGCCCTGGTCGCCTTGTCCCGGGAGCCGGAAGGCCGGGCCGTATCCGCCGCCGACCTGGCCAAACCCCTGCATTGTCCGGCGGCCTATCTGTCGCAAACCCTCACCAAACTCACGCCACCCGGCATCGTGGCCACGCGCCGCGGCCTGAACGGCGGCGTGTATCTGTTGCGCGCGCCTCATGAGATCACCCTGTATGACGTCGTCAGCATCCTCGACGGCGAGGAATTCTTCGAATCCTGCCTGCTGGGCATCCGCGGCTGCGGCCACATCGAACCCTGTCCCTTCCATTATTTCTGGAGCCAGCACCGCAACCAGATCCGGGACTGGATGCAAGCCACCACCATCGCCGACGCCAGCGACGACATGAGCGATGAGTGGTTCGACCTGCGCCTGAGATTCAACTGATTTTTTTTACCCCTTAATCCAATACCCAACGTCGAATATCGGATTCATGAGCGCTACCCAGGTCGAAACCCGATGCACGCACTGCGGCGATCCGTGTCCGGAAGGTGACGCCTTCTGCTGCACCGGCTGCCGCACGGTGTACGACCTGCTTCATGAGGCCGGCATGGGCGGGTATCCATTGCAGCTCCTGCATCTGGCTTTTGGAGCACCTGCCACGCCTGAATGCCGGCATCGTCTCCTCGCGCGTCGATTTCCCCAACCGAACCGTGTCGGTCCGGTTCAAGCAGGCCGACGTCAGCCTGGCCGAAACCGTGCGCCTGCTGCGCAAGATCGGCTACGAGCCCGTGCTATCGCTGGCCTCCGAACGTCGCGACGAACCCGACGCGGGGGTCGCCCGCCGCCGTCGCTGGCTCAAGCTCGGCCTCGCCGGCTTCGCCTTCGGCAACGTGATGCTCTTCTCCCTGCCCGAGTATTTCGCGCCGGAACTGCTGGATGACACCCTGAACCGGTCCCGCCTCCCGAAAGGATCCGCCGCGAGCGGTGCGGGCGCCTGGCTATCCAAACAAATGATGCCCTTATGGCGGGGCGGACGTTGGTGGCACATGACGGCCGTCGGCATGCTGAACGGCATCCTGCCCTGCGGCTTCGTGTATGTGGGCCTGGCGGGATCTCTGACCGTGGCGAACCCGCTCGGAAGCGCCGCCTACATGGCCTTGTTCGGCCTGGGCACCATCCCGGCCATGTGGGTCACGGGCGTGATGGGTCGGAAGGTGGCCGGACCCTGGCGCGACCGCCTGCGCCGGGCGACGCCCTGGCTCGCGCTGATTTTGGGCGTCCTGATGATCCTCCGCGGGATGGAACTCGGCATCCCCTTCATCAGCCCGGTGCTCGGCGGTGGCGAGAGCTGCCATTAGGGTTGCGTTCCGGTTCCAATATACGAAGCGCAAACCTCCGTAACTTTGCGCCATGAAACCATCCGTCCGAGTCCGATTCGCGCCATCCCCCACCGGCATGCTCCACATCGGGGGCCTGCGCACCGCCCTGTTCAATTATCTTTTCGCCAAACACCACGGCGGCACCTTCATCCTGCGCATCGAAGACACCGACCAGAACCGCTATGTGGAGGGCGCCGAAGCCGACATCACCACCTCCCTCGAATGGGCCGGACTGACGGTGGACGAGGGTCCGCACGTGGGCGGTGATTACGGTCCCTATCGCCAGAGCGAGCGGTC
>Ga0169931_10011134_pt1 | contig 12729 bp, 11 predicted proteins | sample Kivu_15m_20L_FD_129675 | JGI IMG/M metagenome (GOLD analysis project Ga0169931, IMG submission 129675) | Freshwater microbial communities from Lake Kivu, Western Province, Rwanda to study Microbial Dark Matter (Phase II) - Kivu_15m_20L... | ecosystem: Environmental > Aquatic > Freshwater > Lake...
CCAGGCACGGCTCCAGCCCACGGAAAAACCCCTCCACCTGCCCACGCTTCAACTGCCGCGACAACACCTGCCGACCCTTCTCGTCCACCCCGTGCACCTGAAACACCTGCTTTGCCAGATCCAAACCAACCCGCGTAACCTTCATCTCGGACTCCTCCTTCCCTTCGACTGTTGATCACACCCTCAGTCTGGCACCCGATGCCGCTCGGGAGGGAGGAGTCCATCACATTGGGCTAGGGAAGGTCTGATCAGATCACGCGGGTCGCGTGGCAGTCGGAAACGGGCGATGGCAAGGCGGGAGGCGAAGACGAGATTGGACATCTCGTCGAGCCGACCAACGCCGCCAGTGCCCGTTTTCGGCGCCACCCGAAGGGACGGCCGCCGTCCCGCGGTTGCGCAAGCCGGTGCGGGGCCGGTCGGCAGGCGCCCCATTCCACAGCGCCACCACGGCGGCTACTGCCCCTCTCCGCACCGGCTTGCGCAACCGTGTTCGGGGCGCGGGGCCCCGCGGGCGGCTGACTTTGTCGGCCCGTGCCTTGTGTGCTTCAGCACACGGCGGCCCGGACCTTCGCGTCATCCGCCCGCGGAACCTCTGTCGCGACCGCGCGATTCGATCAGACCTTCCCTAGCAGCCTGGGCCGTGCTCCGATCTCCGGGGACGTCTGTCTTCGTTTCTCGAGCGGAGATGACGCCGGATGCCGTGGCCGCGAGGTCGTCGCGCCGCAGGGCGCGATAGTGGTATGGCGCCCGCGCCTCGGCGATGGCGGCGGTATCGATGGTCACCGACAGCACCGAGGGCCCGGACCCGGCCTCGGCCAGTGCCCTGCCCCACGGATCGGCCACGATCGAGCCGCCGGCGAAGTGCTCGAGGCGCCCGGGGCCGGTCCGATTTGCCATGGCCACGAAGATCTGATTGTCCTGGGCGCGCGCGAGCGCGGCGTTGCGGTGGACGTGCCCGTAGGGCTCCATGTTGCCGTTGCTGACCAGCAGCAATTCGGCGCCAGCGTCGGCGATTGCCCGCGCCGCATCCGGGAACTCGATGTCGAAGCAGATCAGCTGACCCAGACGCACGCCGCGCCAGACGCAGGTGCGCAGCCACGAGCCTGGGTGGAACTTGTCGCGGTCGCCGAGCCAGAGGTGGGTCTTGCGGTAATGACCCACGATGCCGGTACCGTCCACCAGGAACTGGCTGTTGTACAGGCCTTCCGAGGTGCGCTCCGCCAGCCCGCCGGCGATCAGCAGGTCGTGACGTGCGGCCAGGGCCTGCCATTCGCGCAGCGTCGGTCCGTCCGCCGCTTCGGCCAGACGCTCGACATCCTCGCGCGACGCGAATCCCGAGGTGCAGGTCTCGGGCAGGACCAGGATGTCGTGGTGGGCGCCATGGGCCGCGACCAGATCGCGAATGCAGTCGAGGTTGGCATCGCGCTCACCGTCGGACAGAACGGGCTGGGCGACGGCGATACGAAGCACGGTCATGGTGTCGCCCCCCGTATCGTCATTCCCCACCCACCCGGCAGGGCAGACCGAGGTAACCGCGGAAGCGGGCCCGGCCGCCACGCACCGGTGTCCCTGCCAGCCGATAGCGCGGGAAGCGCTCGAGTAATCGTCCGACGGCGACGCGGCCCTCCAGACGCGCCAGCGCATGCCCCGCGCACAGGTGAGCCCCGGAGCCGAAGGCGAGGTGCCTGTTGGGTGTGCGGCCGATGTCGAACCGATCGGGGTCCGGGAACTGTGCCGGGTCGCGGTTGGCCGCTCCGATGCACAGCGTGAGCAGCGCGCCAGCCGGGAGTGCAACCCCCCCCACCCTGGCGGGCGCAAGCGCCCGGCGGTTGCCGAGCTGGTTGGAGCTTTCGAAGCGCAGGCATTCCTCCACGGCGGAGCGGATCAGCGCCGGCTGGTCGAGCAGCCGCCCGCGTTCTCCGGGCCACTGGTCCAGCAGGACCAGCGCGTTGCCGATGAGGTTGGTGGTGGTCTCGTGTCCGGCGTTGAGCAGGAAGATGCAGTTCTGCAGCAGCTCGGTCTCGGACAGTTTCTCGCCTGCGGGCTCACCCTGGATCAGCCGGGTCAGCGCGTCGCGCTCGGGATCGCCGGGCGCGGCGCGGCGGCGCGCGACGAGGGTCTCCAGATAGCGCACGAAATCCGCCACGGCATGGTTGCCCCGGTCCAGCTGCGTCTGGTCGAGCTGGGGTTCGAGGGCGCCGAGGATGGCGAGGGACCACTCGCGCAGCGGGCCGCGTTCCTCGCGCGGCACGCCAAGCAGGTTGCCGATGATCTCGAGCGGAATGGCGGAGGCGAAGTCCTCGATCAGGTCGACCGTCGCCGCCCCGGCCATGCGGTCCAGGAGATCGTCCACCAGCAGTACCAGCGGGGCTTCCATGTCGGCGATGGCGCGCGGCGTCAACGCCCCGACGATGAGTCGCCGCACCCGGGTGTGCAGCGGCGGGTCGTTGAACACCAGGCTGGTGGTGTGGTGCACGAACAACGGCGAGTCGCCGAACTTGGGGCGGAACTCCTCCTTCTTGTCGGAGCTGAAGGTGCGCGGATCCTTGTAGACCTGCTCGCAGTCGGCGTATCGGGTCAGCAGCCACGAGCCGTCCGGCATGGGACGCACCGGCGTCTCCTCGCGCAGGCGGCGATACCAGGGGTAGGGATCCTCGTAGAACGCCTGGGGCAGGCGCCGGAGGTCGAATCCGTCAAGATCTGGGCTCATCGCCTGAAAGTGTATCCCCGACACGCACGCCCCGCATGCAGGGCCGGCGCGCCCGTCGGCAGCAACGGGTCGCCGGCCCGTGCCAAAATCGGGGCTTGATGATCTGACCCGACGCGGGGGCTGCCTTGAATCTCGAAAAAGTGGTGTTCGGCTTCTTCATCATCCTGGCCATGACGCTGAACTTCGGTTTCTTCATCGGTGACCTGGCCGACCCGGTGCATCACAACGTCTACGAGATGTACGCCGCGATCGCGGTGAACCTGGTGGCGACGGTGCTGAAGTTCGGGGACCGGACCCAGGTCGGTGCACTGCATCTGGCCACCAGTCTGGTGGCGGACCTGCAGCTGATCGCGGCGGCGGTGATCTGGGCCTACGCCGCCCATGCGTTGCAGGGGGGAATGACGCCGCACATCATGGCCAGCATCGTGTCGCTGTCGGGCGGCGCCTTCGTGGCCAACGTGGTCTCGGCCGTCCTGCTCATCATCGAGACGGCGCAACTGCGGCGCTGAGCGCGACCCGCGCGGCCGGCCCGGGAGGTTCATGAACAGCGCCCTGTTCCTGGCACTGCGCCGCATGCGTGCGCCGCTGCTCACCCTGATCGGCAGCTACGCCGTGTCCATCCTGGGCATGGTGCTCATCCCGGGTGTCGACGGCGAGGGCATGCCGTGGCGGGTGAGCTTCTTCCACGCCTTCTATTTCATCAGCTACACCGCCACCACCATCGGTTTCGGCGAGCTGCCCAATGCCTTCACGGATGCCCAGCGCCTGTGGATCACTTTCACCATCTATCTGACGGTGGTGGCGTGGTTCTACGCCATCGGCAAGATCCTGCAGATCACCCAGGATGCATCCTTCCAGCAGGTGCTGGCGGCCGAGCGTTTCCGCCGTGCGGTCGACCGCATGCGCGAGCCGTTCTACGTGATCTGCGGCTACGGTGAGACCGGGTCTGCGCTGGTGGATGCGCTCGACCAGCGCGGCGTGCGCTCGGTGGTGATCGACATCAATCCGGCCCGGGCGGGCGAGGTGGAGCTGGCGGCCCTGCAGTTCGACGTCCCGGTGCTTGCCGGCGACGTGCGCCAACCCGACAACCTGTCCCTGGCCGGGCTGCGTCATCCGATCTGCCGTGGCGTGGTGGCCCTGACCAACGACGACCACGCCAATCTGTCGGTCGCTGCCTCGGCCAAGCTGCTCAATCCCGCTCTGACCGTCATCTGCCGTTGCGAGTCCGACGCCGTGGCCGCCAGCATGGCCGCTTTCGGGGCCGACGATGTCATCGACCCGTTCTCGCTGTTCGGCGAGCATCTCGCCACGGCAGTGCGCACCCCGGGCCACTACCTGCTGCGGGAGTGGCTCACGGCCGCGCCGGACGAAACGCTGCGCGAGCCGCTGTTCGCGCCGGTGGGACGCTGGGTGTTGTGCGGCTTCGGGCGCTTTGGCGTGCGGACCGCGCGCGGCCTGGAGGCGGGAGGCAACGCCGTGACCATCATCGACGCCGATGCGGCGGTGGCCGAGCACGCGGGGGGCGTGTGCGGTTCGGCCACGGATGCGCGGGTGCTGGAGCAGGCCGGTATCCGCGAGGCGGTTGGCGTGATCGCCGGGACTGGTGATGACGTGACCAACCTGTCGATCACCCAGATGGCGCGCCGCCTCGCCCCTGGCCTGTTCACGGTCGTGCGCCGCAATCAGCGCGGGTCCACGTCCTTGTTCGAGGCGGCAGCGGTGTCGGTGGTGGTCCAGCCGGCGGCGGTGGTGGTGCACGCCTGTCTCGCCACGCTGATGGCGCCGCTGCTTGCGCGTTTCCTTCGGGCGGCTGCGTCCGAGTCCAACGCGTGGGCGAACGAACTGCTGGCCCGAATCGCCGGCATCACGGAGGAGCGGGTGCCCGAGATCTGGTCTCTTCGGGTCGACCATGCCCACATGCCGGCCGTGGCGGACAGCCTGGAACGCCGGCCCGTGCCGCTCGGAGGTCTGCTCGCCGACCCGCAGTCACGCCTCGAGGATCTGCCGGTGATCGCGCTGGCGCTCGAGCGCGAGGGCGCCTTGCAGATGCTGCCGGCGGCGGACACCGCGCTCGAACCAGGCGACCGGCTGCTGTTCTGCGGCCGCGGCCGCGGGCGTCGGCGCCAGGTGCTCACCACACGCAACGGGAACGTGCTGCGCTACGTGCTCACCGGCGTCGACCTGCCGGGCGGGTGGATGTGGCGTCGCCTGTCGCGCTCCGACCCGACTCACCAGGCGTAACGCACCGAGTAGCGGATCACCGTCTCCTGATCGGCCGCGACCTCGACCGGGAAATGCAGCGTGCGTGCATCCTCCTTGGTCCACGCATGGGTGGCGGAGACCATGCGCCAGGTCGACCAGCGGTGCAGGATTTCCCTGACCGTCACCCGGACCGGCACGTTCTTGCGGTTGCGGATGCGGATCTCGAAGTCCTCGCTCATCTGCTTGCGACCGGTGTCGAGGCGGAAATCGGTCTGGCGCCGCTCCCCCACCACGTCGAAGGCAGAGCCCAGCTTGAGCAGCACGGATTCGTTGCGCGGGGTGTGGTCGATGCGATCCTCGCCGATGAATTCGAGCGATCCGTCGGCGGTGTCGAGCTTGCTGACGCGCACCCGGCCGGCGGGCAGAGGCACCCCGAGGCCGTTGTCGCGGTCGTTGCGGAAGCCGAGGAAGGCGTCCACCTTGCGGTTTCCGGTGATGCCCAGATGCCGTTCGAGCAGCGGCTCGCTGCCATGCATGTAGGCGGCGCCACCCTGGTAGACCAGGGTACGCTCGCAGCGCACGTCACTGGCGGCCGGGAACAGCTCGATCTGTTTGGTCGAATTGTCGGGCAGGCTGGTCGGGCGGCCCAGGGTGTAGAGGTGGTACTCGAAGAAGGTCTTCTCCTCGAATCCCGCCACCGCATCGGCCGCCACTTCGGCGGCGCGCATCATCACGCGCGGCGACGGCATGGGCGGTGCGGGAGCGCGGTGCACGTCGCCGGCGATCAGCTTGAGCCGGGCGTCAGGGTATGAGGCCCCGGACTGGTTGAGGATGCTGACCCAGGCACCGACATCGACCCGGCACTGATCCGGGCCCGGGCCCTCCGCGTAGACGAGGTTGTAGTCTGCCCACCAGGTGATGCCGCCGGTCTGGTAGGCCACCCGGGTGCGCTGCTCGCCGGCGCGGGAGGCGGCGATGTCCCACACCAGGGTCGGCCGGGTGATCAGGCCGCCCGGCAGGCTGGGAAGGGTCACCGAGGCGTGATGCGACAGGGTGCGCACCGTGCCGTCGGGCTGGGCGAGCACGATGCCCCCCCGTGTCGACAACAGTCGTCCCTCGAAGGTCGCGGCCTCCTCGCCGCGGATCTGCTCCACCGCGATGTTGCGGTCGACGAACTTCTGCAGCAGCTTGTCGGTGGAAACCAGGTCGAACTGGAAGTTCTGCTCCACCACCCGGGTTCCGGCGGGATCGCTGAGCGACTGGAACGAGACGGTAGTCGGGTCGATCAGGCCGGCCACGTCGGTGAATCGGACTTCGTTGCGTCCCGCGGTCAGGGCGATGTCGCGTTCGTGACGCACCACGGCATAGCCGGGCACGGCGTAACCCGTCTGGCCTCCGGCCCGGAAGGTGTCCACCGGCACCGCGCCTGCGGGTGCGCTGCTGTAGATGGTCAGGGCATTGGCCACGGGCTCGGCGGCTGCCGCGGTGCCGGCCGCTGCAGCTACCAGGGCGGCCTGTCCGAGTCGGAGGGCGAGCCGGCGGGATGTCATGCGTCCGGGTCGTGACCTGGGAACGGGGGGCGTGCGCTGCGGCTGCATGATGATTCTCCCTGGGTGGGTTGCACTGGCCACGTCCGGGCTGGACGGGCGATGATGTGGTTTGTCGGCTGCGACGTCACTGACGTACCCGCCGCGGCAAGCGGATGGACCCGGGCCGGGGCTTGGCGGTTCCGGGCATTGTTTTCGCTCACTTCACGAGGGATGTGCATGACCAGTTCCCACCCCGCCCGCAGCGGACCCACCGACAGGCGCCAGGTCGCATGAACATCGCCTTCCTGCGCGGACCCGTTGGCGCAGTCCTCCTCATGGTCATCGCCCTCGCGGGGGTCACGGTCCATCTCGGGGTCTGGCTGCACGCAAAACGCCACGCCGACAGTCTCAACACGCCGGTGTTCGAGGCCAACGCCGCGCTTAGCGACGCCCGCGCCTCCTGTGAGCGGCAAAAGAACGGCACCGCCGACACCGCGCCCCTGTGGAGCGACGCGGTGGAAGGGCGCGCCGAGGTCGCGCGGGCCGACGGCGAGAGCTGCGCCGCGGTCGCCGACATCACGGCCCGTCGCGATGCTCTGGTGGCCGAGCGTCAGCAGCGCAGGCTGGCCGCCTGGGAGACGGTCCCGCCGATGCTGGTGTGGCCGGTGGCCGGGGTGCTCGGGCTGCTGCGCTACGTCCGACTGACACGGCGCTGACGCGGCCCCGCGTGCCAGGTCAGAGTGCCGGCTCGTCGAGGAACAACTGCACTTCCCGGAACAGCTGCATCCGGTTGCGTTCCATGATGATCGTGTGGGTGCCTTCGCCGATGGTCACCAGGCGGCGGGTGGGTGCCGCGGTGAGGCGCGAAAACAAGGTCTGGGCCATGACCAGCGGCGTGTCCTGGTCCCATTCCGCTACCACCACCAGGGTCGGCACGGTGATGGCCGAGGGGTCGTAGTAGGGTTTGTCGGCCAGCCAGTAGGAGCGCACGTCCTGCAGAACGCCATTTGGGGCGCGCAGCAGGCCGGTCGTGGTGGCCGTCGGGTCCGTGGCCCAGGTGGCGTCGGCCCAGGCCTCGAACCAGCCGGGCGGGATCAGCCCGGCCTGCTTGTCCTCCGGGACGCCCGCAAGCCAGCGCTTGCGCGCTCCGTCCTTCGCGACGGTGCGGTAGGCCGGCAGGGGGCCGGAGCCCGCCAGCGGGTGCGGGCCGCTGCGCAGCCAGAGGGGCGCGTACAACACCAGCTTCGATACCTTCGACGGGTTGGCCGCGGCGTAGGCGCCCATGGTCGTTGTGCCCCAGGACCAGCCGAGCAGGGTGATCTTTTCGGCGCCGGTGTGCCGGCGCACATGCTCGACCGCAGCGCCGACGTCGCGCACCGCCACGTCCGTGGTGACGATGGGGGCGTTTTCGGTGGCCGGGCGGTCCATCTCCGGCGGACGGGTGCTGCGGCCGTAGCCGCGCAGATCGACCAGCCAGACGCTCCAGCCGTGGCGGGCGATGAATTCCATCCATGACTGGCCGTCCAGCGCCAGATCGAAGGCAGTCTCCGAGGGGTAGGTGGCGCCGTGGACGTAAAGCAGCACCCGGCCAGAGGTGCCGGCAGGGGGGCAGGCCTGCCGCTTGTTGCGCACGTACAGCGAGATGCCCGGGGTGTCGGAGGCGATCCAGGCCTCCTCGGTGACCAGTTGTTGGGGATCGCAGGCGAAGGCCGGTGCGGCCACGGCGGCGAGCACCAGCAGCAGCGAGGTAAGGAAGGTTCTCATCATCGGGTTCCAGGTGATGCCGGTGCACCGGCGCAGCGTCCAGGGACGATCGGATGGGTGCACACGGTTCCTGTGCATCCATCCGACAGCGCCGGGAATGTAGCACGCGTCCCGGGCTGGCCACCCGTGGCCCGGGCTTCCTTACAATCCGGGACCATGAGTGACGCTCCCCATCCCTTTTCGGCCCTTTCGCCCGAGACCATCCTGGATGCTGTCGAGACCGTCGGCCCGCACTGCGACGGCCGGCTGCTCGCCCTCAACAGCTACGAGAACCGTGTCTACCAGGTGGGGGTCGACGATGGTCCGCCTCTGGTGGTCAAGTTCTACCGGCCAGACCGCTGGACCGATGCGCAGATCCTCGAGGAGCACGCATTCCTGGCCGAACTGACCGAGGCGGAAGTCCCCGCGGTGGCGCCGATGGCGCGCGATGGCGCGACGCTGCATCGGCACGGGGGGTTCCGCTTCTCGCTGTTTCCGCGCCGCGGCGGGCGGGCGCCGGAGCTCGACCGTCCCGAGGTGCTGCAGTGGATCGGCCGCTTCCTCGCGCGCATCCACCAGGTGGGCTCGCGTCAGGCTTTCCGCGTCCGCCCGGCCCTGACGCCCGAGCGCTTCGGCGTGGCCTCGCGGGACACGCTGCTGGCGGGTGGTCACCTCCCGGCCGAGCTGCGCCCGGCCTACCGCAGCGTGGCCGACATGGCCATCGACGGTGTCGTCCGCTGCCTGGACCGGGCGGGCCCCTTGCGAGCGCTGAGGCTGCACGGCGACTGCCATGGCGGCAACGTGCTCTGGACCGACGCCGGACCGCATTTCGTCGATTTCGACGACGCCTGCGCCGGGCCGGCTGTCCAGGACCTGTGGATGCTGCTCTCTGGCGATCGCGAGTCGCAGGAGGCCCAGCTGGCGGCAGTGCTGGAGGGCTACGAGACTTTTCGCGAATTCGACCGGGTCGAGCTGCTGCTGGTCGAGGCCCTGCGCACCCTCAGGCTGATGCATTACGCGGCCTGGGTCGCGCGGCGCTGGGACGATCCGGCCTTCCCGGCGAGCTTTACCTGGTTCGGCACCCAGCGCTATTGGGAGGATCACATCCTTGCCCTGCGGGAACAGATCGCGGCGATGGACGAACCGGCGCTCTCGGTGGCCTGAGGCGGGCGAGCCGGAGAGCCTATGCTGCAACGCAGCACCTTGACGTCGGGCGATGCTGGTCATCTAATGCAGGCATAAGGATTGCGCCGTCCTGGATGGCGACCATACAACGAGCGCAGCCGGCTGACATTGCGGCTGCCCAGAACCGGAGGTCCGGGAAGATGCTCTACGCACTCCATGAGTGGCAGCACGCCATGCTTGCGCCGTTTCAGGCCCTGGCGCGCGCCAGTCATTCCCTGCACACCCAGCCCCACAGCCTCTGGGCCCACCTGCCGCACTCCCGTACCATCGCCGCCGCGAACGAACTCGTGCTGCGGCTGGTGCAGCGCTACGAGAAGCCCGATTGGGGCATCCACGAGACGCTGGTGGACGGCCATGCCGTGCCGGTGACCATCGAGAAGGTCATCGTCAAGCCCTTCTGCAAGCTGCTGCATTTCAAGCGCGAGGTGCAGCGCCAGGACCCGGTGGTGTTGGTGGTTGCGCCGCTTTCCGGCCACCATGCCACACTGCTGCGCGACACCGTGCGTACCATGCTGCCGGAGCACGAGGTCTACATCACCGACTGGGTGGACGCGCGCAGGGTCCCGATGCACGATGGCCACTTCCACCTGGACGACTACATCGCCTACGTGGAGGAGTTCATCCGCCACCTCGGGCCGGCGGTGCATGTGGTATCGGTGTGCCAGCCGACCGTGCCGGTGCTCGCGGCGATATCACTCATGGCAGCGCGGAAGGAAAAGGTGGTCCCGCTCACCATGACGATGATGGGCGGTCCGATCGACACCCGCCGCAGCCCGACGGTGGTGAACAACTTCGCCACCGGCCGGCCGCTTTCCTGGTTCGAGAGCCGCGTGATCCAGCGCGTGCCTGCCAACTATCCGGGCATGGGGCGCCGGGTCTACCCGGGCTTCCTGCAGCACGCCAGCTTCATCCTCATGAACGCCGACCGGCACATCGATGCCCATCGCGAGTTCTTCTCGCACCTGGTCGTGGGCGACGGCGACAGTGCGGCGGCGCATCGCCGCTTCTACGACGAGTACAACGCCGTGCTCGACATGGCGGCCGAGTACTATCTCGAAACGCTGAGGGTGGTGTTCAAGGAGCACGCCCTGCCAGAGGGCACCTGGCAGGTGCGCGGCGAGCAGGTGCGCCCCGCCGCCATCACCCGCACAGCCCTGTTTACCATCGAGGGCGAGCTGGACGACATCTCCGGCGTCGGTCAGACCGAGGCCGCCCACGACCTCTGCCGCAACATCCCCGGCAACAAGCGCGAGCACTTCCTGGTGCCAGGCGTCGGTCACTACGGCATCTTCAGTGGCCGGCGTTACCGCGAGACCATCTACCCGCGCATCCGCGACTTCATCCGCCAGCACGCCTGAGGCCTCAGGTCGCCGCTGCCCGCTCTTGTTCGACGGGTTCCGGCCCGGGTCGCGGCGCTGGGCGGGCGTGCCCGTTTAAATCGCCACACGAGGAGTGTCCCAATTGAATGCCCCGATGGTTGTCAGCCCCCTGTCCGCGACGGACATGCAGCACGAGATCGTCACCCTGGCGGTGCCGACCGACGAGCGTGTCTGGGTTCCCCAGGCGCCTGGTGTCTGGTTCCGGCCGCTGATGCTCAACACCGTCTCCGGCGGCTGGTTCAACCTCCTGCGGGTGCGCAGGAGCGGCATCCTGTCGCGCCATCGTCATCCGATGGCGGTGTTCGGCTACGTGATCAAGGGCAGCTGGCGTTATCTCGAGCATGACTGGGTGGCACAGGAGGGCGGCTTCGTGTACGAGCCGCCCGGCGAGGTGCACACCCTGACGGTGGACGAGGGGGTGGAGGAGATGATCACCATGTTCAACGTCAACGGCGCCATGATCTACGTCGATGAGAAGGGCGACACCGTGGGCTACGAGGACGTGTTCACCAAGCTCGAGATGTGCCGCCGCCACTACGCGGCCGTGGGCCTGGGCGCCGACTACGTCAACCAGTTCGTACGATGAGGCGTGAACGCGACGCGGCGGCAACCCGCGCGTCGACGGCACGCCACCACACAGGAGCGAAGGCATGACCAAGGCAATCAGATTTCACCAGACCGGCGGTCCCGAGGTGCTGCAATGGGAGGACGTCGAGGTGGGCGCCCCCGGCGCCGGGCAGGCGCGGCTGCGCCATACCGCCGTCGGCCTGAACTTCATCGACACCTACCACCGCTCGGGGCTCTATCCCCTGCCGCTGCCGAGTGGCCTCGGGGTGGAGGCCGCCGGCGTGGTCGAGGAGGTCGGGCCGGGTGTCACGGATCTGAAGGCTGGTGACCGTGTGGCCTACGGTGGCGGTGCCGCGGGCGCTGCGCCCGGGGCATACGCCGAGGCCCGCCTGATCGCCGCGGACCGGCTGGTGAAGATTCCCGACGGCATCAGCGACCAGCAGGCCGCAGCCATGATGCTCAAGGGCATGACCGCCGAGTACCTGATCCGCCGGACCTTCCCGGTGCAGCCCGGTCAGATCGTGCTGTTCCATGCCGCGGCCGGGGGGGTCGGTCTGATCGCCGGGCAGTGGCTCAAGGCCCTGGGCGCCATCACCATCGGTACCGTGGGTTCGGACGAAAAGGCAGCACTGGCCCGCGAGCACGGCTACGACCACACCATCGTCTACACCCGCGAGAATTTCACCCGGCGCGTGCTGGAGATCACCGGCGGCGTGAAGCTGCCGGTGGTGTTCGACTCCGTCGGCAAGGACACCTTCATGGGTTCGCTCGACTGCCTGCAGCCGCGTGGCATGCTGGTGGTGTTCGGCAACGGCTCCGGTCCGGTCGCTTCCTTCGATCTGGGCGTGCTGGCGCAGAAGGGCTCGCTCTATGTCACCCGGCCGACCCTCAACGCCTACACCGCCAGTCGCGAGGATCTGGTGGCCTCGGCGTCCGCGCTGTTCGACGTGGTCCTGTCGGGCAAGGTCCGGATCGAGATCAACCAGACCTATCCGCTGGCGGACGTCGCGCAGGCCCACCGCGATCTGGAAGGTCGCAAGACCACCGGGTCGACGGTTCTCGTGCCCTGACCGCCTAACCCGGAGATTTCACCAGGTCGGCCCCGAGAATGAGTTGCGCATCGATGTCTATTGGGTTTTCAGCGAATCGGCTGTCGGTACGATTTGGTCCGCCGGCCTCCACGGGCGCTGGCGGGCGCCTTGCGATCATCCCGCGCCCCCGCTTCGCGCCAATAGGCTCGGCTATTGGCTTGGCGCGGGATGCGCGGCCTGCCTCGCAACGCACCTCGCCATCATCCCGTGGCCTGGTGAAATTTCCGGGCTAACAGGCATGGCAGTTGTCGCCACCCCGGAGGATGAAAGAGACTTCAAGGTGGAGGGTGGCGGGAAGAGGTCGTGAAACGTTTTGGCGGCTC
>Ga0169931_10011135_pt1 | contig 12729 bp, 19 predicted proteins | sample Kivu_15m_20L_FD_129675 | JGI IMG/M metagenome (GOLD analysis project Ga0169931, IMG submission 129675) | Freshwater microbial communities from Lake Kivu, Western Province, Rwanda to study Microbial Dark Matter (Phase II) - Kivu_15m_20L... | ecosystem: Environmental > Aquatic > Freshwater > Lake...
GGTGCTACCACTCCACCTCTGGCTGCTTTAGCAAAATCTGCTCTATTTTGAAAATATGCCTTGATCTCGTCCGGGGTCATCATGTCCAGTTTCTTCTTCCTGGCCGCCATGCTGCCGGACATCCGTGATCCCTCATGCTGCTGGTTTTCTCTGCTCTCCTTGGCGCGCTCCTTCTCGAACTGCTGCACCCGCTTCTTCAATATGTTCAGCATGCCGGGCTTGGTCTCTATGTCATCCACAGCGGTCTCCGTTGACAGTATCTCGTCTATGTTCTTCTTCACTATCTCCGCGTGCCTCTGGTGCAGGTCACCTATCTCTTCCCGGTATGGGTTTAATTTTTGGTAGTCCTCGTAGTGATAGGCCGCGTCCAGCATGTCCACTGCCCGGTTCATCTTGGTCTGGATCCAGCCCTCTATGTCATCTCCGGGCTGTACCATTGTTGTGATCCTCAGCGCAGCCTGTGCGGTGTGGTACAACTGCTCTCGGCTCATGTGTCCCTCGCCAGAATCTTCCTTGTAAATATCCTCGGTTTCAAGATAGTCCGCTATGCCCTTGATGTAGCCCGACGCAAGGTCGATCTTTTTGGCCACCCAGGATTCCATCTCCTGGTGGTTGCTGAGTAAATTGTGTAATTTTATTGCGTATTTGCCCGCCCTGATGGCCTGCGTGAGGAACATGCTGGCTTCATAGGTGTCCGGCTGCACTGGTGCATTTATCTCATTGATGCGCATGTGTGTATTTATGCTGTGAACCGCCTTGCGCTATTCCTCGGAGAATCCCTCTTCGCACAGGTCGCAGGAGCAGGTTCTGCAAACCTCTATCTTCCACTGATGCCGGATCACGCTGCCCACGCGCTCATGCTCCCAGCGCTCCAGCCGCTTGCCGCAGTGGCTACCGTGTCCGCAGTTGACGCAGTGGGTTTTTTCTCTCTTAGACATAATCAGGATTGTTCTTGCGCCAATTTCTCTTCTCTATCTTGATCTTCAACGCTTGCGGATCGTGTATTTTTTTATCCTTCATGCTGTGTATGTTGTTGAAATTGAACTTTCTCTTCTTCATCTTCTCGCCACTCCTGGCCCACCGAACAGGCTGGTGCCTGTTAATTCGTGTGCGCCCCGTGCAGTGCCATCGGCGTGCTTGGGAGTGTAGGCCCGTGGCACTCTGGGTGCTCGTTTACCTGATCGTCCTGGTGATCCGTGATAGCTCTTCTTGAATCTGTCGGCGCCTATGGCGATGTGTGGCGAAGTGACTGAGGCGATGTTTCCGCTAGCCGTTGACCCCGCGGTGCTATTTTCAATGACAATTACTTCATTTATCTTCATTATATGTTTTTATATATATTTATAATATTTTTAAAATAAGCCGACATCACGGCTTTGTTAAAATGCACATATCCTTTAGCTCGATACAATTTGTCTCGATACAATTCTATGTCAGTGAAAAAAAAATTGTATTTTACGTATGTGAAATCGAGTTGTAAAGTTTCATGACCACCCACCGCCCATGCTCGTGTACCTTTGGCATTACAAAAGTGTTTAAAGAAATTTATAGGAACTAACAAGCGTTCTTTATAATATTTCAAAATACTAGCTGCATCACTGGTTTGTTTAAAAAAAGCACTTCTGTGTTTCTTTCTTGATAATCTTTCTAGCACCTCCTCGGACTTTTGAACAAATTTATCTGGCACCACGTAAAAATTATGCAGTGCAACTTGGCAATTTTTTTTTATAAATCCATTATTGACATCTGCGTCTGCACCTATTATCTCAAACAATATCCTCTTTTGGCTGCACAGCACATCGTGATCAACCCAATAACAAAACAGATGTGGATGTGTTATTTTAACATTGGACCAATGGCGAATGGTTTTTGCGGTCCATGCTGGCTGCAAAATATGTGGAGGATATAATTTTTGGCTGTTACCTTGCTGTTTCAAATACAAAACATCCTGTAGATCATTATATTTCCATGGATTACGAAACACATTTTTATCCTGCCAATATTGAAAATAAGCGTCCTCGTATGCAGGTATCTGTTGTTCATCTATTAATTGACCTGCAACATATAATCTAAAAATTGGATTTTTGATTGCTTTTTTACAGTAAAATCCAAAAATAATACATTGTTTCATGAATCATTATAATTTATATTATTTTTTTCGTCCCTGTCGCATGTTTATCTGCCAATGGGCCAGTTGTTTCTTGCGTGGCGAGGCAGTTTTAGAACTGCGTATCTTCTTCAGTTGTGCTATGGTAGCACCTCGGGGTATGCCCGCTCGCTTGCTGTCACCTGGTCGGCCTGGCCCTTTGCCATCGGCGAAGTTCTCTTCCACAGAATTTATTAGGTGTAATTTCTTCAAATTTCTTTCGGTCTCTCCAGGTTTCACATCCGCAGTGGTATTCTGTTTGGTGATCGTGCCCACGCCCGCGGCATCTTCGTTGCCTCGATTGTTGCCTTTGTTTCGGAAATCAAATCTGTTGTTTGGACCCGTGCCCGGCCTGTGTACGAGCCCCATGGGCTTGATGGTCTGTGGCATTATGATGAATTCTCTGATCTTCATTTGTTCTTCGCCTTGGTTTTCTTCTTCATTGCATTTATATATCGCCTGTACACCGCTGCTGCCCCGGCCTTGCCTGCTGCTCTGGCACGCTGCTCCATGGCCACTGCTGCCTGTATCTTGTGTGCGTGAGACCTGCCGCTGCCTCGTATCTTGGCCACGGATGATCGTGCCGCTGCCTCGTCCTTGAAGCCCAGTCCGTGTATGGTGCCCTTGGGGTTCTCGTCCGTGTATAGGTCGCTGTGTTTCTTTGATCCGGCTGGCTGGCCCTTCTTCCTGGGTATCCTCCTGCCTTCGGTGATAATTTCCGCTATCCTCATCGCACTCGGAACGGGTAGCCCATGGGGAAGCCCGCGTGATAGCCCATCTTGTTGCCCTGTTTGACCCTGGTGGTGGCACGCTTCTCATAGCGGTTGATGATGCGATTCACGTCAGGGTGTATCATTTTGGGGTCTTTGGTGTATATTATTTCTCTTATTTTCATTTTTTCAGTGTGCTCCGCAGCATCCAGCCGTGCTTGCTGTGTGCGTCAATTCGCTCAGCGATGAAATTGCCAAATCCATGCAGGTGGTTGGCCTCCAACATGTCAAAGGCCGCGTGCAAGCTCTTCAACACCTTGTCGTTGCTGTCGATCAAATTGGCATACATATTTTCTGCTGCAGGTATCTCGTCCGACTGCTGTATGGTTGATAGTTCACTGAGACGCTCGAACACGCCCGGGGCGTAGGTACCCATGGATCTCAATTCTTCCGCAAATCGATCGATGGCGCCAAACACTTCTTCGTATATCTTGCCCAGTAATTCGTGGTCCTGTGAAAAATTCCTGCCTTCCACGTTCCAATGATAGTAGTGTGCTTGAAGATAAAACAATAAAGTGTCCGCGAAGGCCTGTTTTGCAATTTTACCAATTTCCGGAGTCATGATATGTTACTTATCCACCTGTTGGTGCTGGCCGAACTGGCTTGGATTGCCGCCTTTGATCAGCGCTGCCCACACAGTGAGCTGTCTACAAAACCTTTCGATCTCCTGCGCTAATTCTTTGTCTTTCATGATGTTGTCCCTGCCCTGGGGCTTGGCTTCCACCGTGCATCTGGGTGGTATGGTGAAGCCCAGTTGCGTGGCGAAGTTGAGGAAGTTGCCGTGTATGTGCTGGAAGCCATCACCACCACCTGACACCACGGAACCAAAAACCTTGTTGTAGTTGGGATAGTATTTGTTGTCCCTGCTCCATGAATCAATGAAATCAAATCTCTCTATGATCGAAGAAGCATAACCACTATGTAGTCCCCACCATATGGGAGATGCAATGATCATGCCATCATAGTTTTTTAAAAAATCAATAATGATAGGTTTCAATTCGTCATCCTTGTCGTCAGTCCCACACTCATAATCTAACTCATTCATGGTCACTATGCGACAATCTATGTCTAATTTTTTGAACTGTGCCTGTATCAATTCACACACAGCAAAGGTATTGCTGTCTGAAGATTTTTTAAGGCTGGTGTTGAATATCATGAATTTCATATGTGTATTTAATTAAAAATCCAAGAGTTTAAAAAAGTGTCCACGTCTTTTAGCTGTAAGGTCCTATGCATATCCTGCGATTTTATCTCATTTTTCAACATTTCGTGTAGATTTTTGTTGTAATTGTCTTCGCTATATTTTTTAATCAGTGATTCTACATTTAATCTGAATTGATGCGCATGATAGTTGTCTATATGAAATTTTTGTAGTTTTGTTAAATTATCAATGTATCTCTGTCTTTGATCCATCGGCACTGCTGCATGAGTCCATATGTCACCGATCACAGGAGACAGACTGATGCTGTTAGTGTATTGACCCATCCATTCCACAGTATTTTTTATGTCATGTACCGTGATATTAGAAGCGACCAAATTAAACATGATAGAGATATTATTGTTTCGACAAAAATTTATGTTCTCTTCAAATTTATTCCATTCGAGAGGATATCTTACGTAAGATCCCAATTGTTTTATGGCATCGCAGGATACTGTTACAGTAAAATTTTTAAATAATGGTATAATTTTTTTCCATTTTGATGGTAAATTTTTTAAATTGGTATTGATAACTATTTCACAATCTGGATTCTCAATTGCTAAATCATTTAAAAATTCCAAATAAGATTCATTGTATGTGGGTTCTCCACCGGCCATATAAACTTTTTTTAAATTTTTTTTATTATATTTGTTTAAATCATATTTAGGTTTTGTTAATGTTATTCCCTTCTCTTTTGCCCATAATGTGCTGGCTCCTGGACCACATGTTTTGCATTTTAAATTACAGGTAGGATCATTTCTTACATCTATGTACTGTATATCTATTTCATCAATTTTTGGTTCTGCAAATTTCTTGACCCATTTTACTGTTTCTCTGATCCTAGGACTACTTTCTCCCTGTTTTTCTTGCTCATAACATCTATTGCAGACACTGGGTTGTTGTCCTTCTAACATTAATCGTCTAACATTATCTAAACTATTATTAACTGACAGAGGTGATCCATAACAACAGGGTTTTTGTTGTCCGCTAAGATCTAGATGTTCGTGTACCCATGGCAATACACAGATCGCTTTATTAGTATGTGTATCAAACATTATTGATTATTTTTTACGAGGCATTGGATTCTCTCCTGTGAGATAGGGACGAGCAAACCATAATCGGAACCACTCCGGTGTGCCGGGCTGTATGTTATGCTTTCTCTGATATTGGGCCTTTTCCGTGGCGGAATGGCTGATGTTCTCGCCCACGCTGGGGGTGTGTGTTGCGGGATCCTTAATCCCCGCCAGACGTCTCAGTTGTTCTAGATCCATTGCTACGCTCTTCCTGGTTATAGAAACGATGATCCGTTTCCTCTGCCTGTTGCCTGATATCGGCCTCGGTGTACTGCAGCCTTCCACTGCGGTTGAGGCTGCTGGCCCCCTTGGCTATGCCGGGCTTGAGTTTCTCAACCTTGCCTCCCCGGGCCAGAAACTCCTGCATCATGCGATCCTTCTCGTCCTGTGTTGTTTTAATCTCTCGGTCTGACCTATAATCTCTCTTTATATCAATTACCATTTTTCTCTCTGTAGTTTTTTAAAGCCAGTTCAATTTTATTTAATGAATCTTTGTTGGCCTGATACAGAATTCCATATCCACCCTTGTCCTGCCATTTCTGAATATTGATGGGTCTGTCGTCGACCAAGATGTTGGCAGTGCCATTAGCGGTGGCATATTTTTCCTTCCTGCCGGTCACTATAACCTCGTCTGGTTGTTTTATGTTCTGACTGATCCAGACCTTCTTGTACCTGGCAGAGTTGTCATGATCTCCCCTCAGCGGAGATGTAAGTATGGAGAATCTACCCCCTGTAAATTTCTTGACCATGCCAATGAGAGCATCTGTTGTGGTGAATTTGGGCAGGGTCTCAAAGAAGTTGGTGCCCGTGATCCTGTCGATCACATCCTGTCTAAGATCTTTGGTCTTGTCGGACGCCAGTTGCTTCCAATGATTGACCCCATACAGCTTCTCCACTCCGCCAAAGAAATCGGCCAGCACTCCATCCATGTCCAGGTAAACTGTGGGCTTGCCACTTTTTTGTTCAGGCATTGCTTCATTATACAACTTTTCCGTGTTTGCTGCAACCTGCTCTTTGATGCCCAGGGATCGTCTCAGTTCTTGATACAGTTCGGCGCCAAACTTGTGATTTACCATCTTCATGAAGCTGTTCTGATTTCCCGCAGCGGCGGCTGCCCGGGCGCCACTGGCACTGATGCCTGTGACACCTTCCTGGTCGGGATCCCTCTCGCCAGAGCTCACGACATCTATCGTGTCAAACTCAAAGGGTATGCGGCCCGTCTTGTCAGGCTTCCTGTTGTACTGATTTAGAAACGTTCGGAATTCCATCACTCGATCCGATCCTGCCACCATGGTTATATTTCGATAACCGCGATTCATCAACTCCTGTAACAATTGCACGATGGTCTTTATGGTGTCATCGCCGTTGAAGTTCACGCCCGTGTAGGTCTTCTTGAGATAATTTAATTTGTACGAGAATGATAATGGATCTGTCTTGGGCTTCTGTGTTGAGCTGATGAATACGGCATGGTCAGCATTTTTAGATTTAGCAGTGTTTATAACTGTCTGGAACACGGCCTCATGCCCCAGCGTGGGTGGATTGTATCTGCCGAATGCAAAAACGATGCTATCGTTCTTGGCCTCAAATAGTTCCTTTAGCCACATCGTACTCGCCCTTTTTCATGTTTTCAAGTTCCCTGTCAGCGAGCACCCGTGCCACCTTGGCCCTGCTGTCCTGCGAGAACATGTCCTTGACGTCCTCCCCCGGCTTGCCGAACTCCTTGACGTATTCCCTGGCAGCGTCATTGACCAATAGGTTCCACTGCTTGGTGGCGTTGTCGTGGTTGTATCTGTTGTTCTTAACATCTCTGTTCAGATTGTGCACCAATGGTATAAATCTCTTCCGGTAGAGATCTTCGTTGTTGTTGATGTATAGGTCCAGCTCGTTGACAGCATCCAATGATTCCTGTATGAACTGATGTGCCCTAACCATTTTATTTCTCCACTACCAGGATCTGCAGGCCCAGTAACGTGCCTTGGTCTTGGGTCCTGGATTGGCGCAGTTGTGCCTTGCTCTGAAACTCTTTCTTCTTGATGGTATGTGTTTTTTTATCCTCATGGTCTTTTGGCCCAACTTCTTGGCGGAGGTGCCGCCATGTCCAAAATTAACTTTTTTCACGTTGCCCGATTTGGGATCTTTCACATACACCTTGAATTTTTTCACATCACCCTTCATTGGCCTGTTCAGGGCCACTTTGCGGCCCCTGTATTCTGCTTCCCACAATTCAGACTCTGGAAATCCCAGATAACCAAACATCTCATGGAAGTCTTGCGTGTCTTCCACGGTGATCTCTTCCGCTTCCGGCAGTGGTTCATAAGCGGGCTTGGCCGCTATGCTGTCAATCTTGGTTAATAATACTCTGATGTCTTCGTAGTTGCTCATGTCCTGTATTTAGCCTAATACAGGTTCTCCAGCAGCCACATGTAGAATGGTGACTCAAAACTCAACACCCAACTTCCGTTGTGGCCCATGCAAGTGACATTTTTGAAGGATTCCGGCAACGTTTTGCCCGCCTGCCGTTGCTGTGTGGCCCAGGGTTGTGGATATTGGGGAGTGTAAACTCCCTCATACACCAAGGCGCCGATGTCGATCTCGTCTATCTCTATGGATTTGATGTGCAACAATTGATCTTTGATAATCTCACCATTCTTCACCACGGTCTGTTTACTGTTTTTGCCCGACCTCTTTATGACCAATTGGTATTTCTCTCCCTCCGTGAGCTCGTGCTCGAATTCTATCACGGTGGGTTCTTTCTCTAAACCGTTGATAGGTTTGAGGTAATGTGAATGATTGTTTATCAATATTTCAACAATAGGCACCTGATTCCAGTATTCGGCCCACAGTTCCAGCTTGAACTTCAATTTTTCAGTCGCCATATTTGAACTCCAGTCCTGCCTTAGTGCCCACGTACGGTCTATTTAAGTCAGTTCTGTGCATCTCTATGGTCATCGTGGTTCCTTCCACGGCCACCTTCATGTAGCGGTCAGTGCGGCTCAGCACGTCGGCCCGCTTGGTTTTACCATTGTCTATGCAGGTTATCTCGATGGTTTCCATTCCAGCTGTGCCTTGGTTGGATCGTTCTTGATCATGTGATAAAATGCCGCCTTGTCCTCCTGCTCCTTCTGAACCAGCTCCATGTCTCGTCCCGCCCTCATCTCCACGCAGGCCTCCGCCATGTTCAGCCACGGACCAAATCCGCAACTGCCCCAGAAGCTCTTGCTGACCCTGAATCCAAAATTAACTCCGTCCTTGCCCGGCTGCCCGGCCAGGTTCTGCCTGTATTCCGTGTTGAACGTCATGGTCCAGTCGGTGCTCTTCTCTGGCTGCTGGCTGTAGTAGAGCCCCACGTTGCGCTCCGGCGTCCTAGTTTTTAAGTTGGCCTTGACATTGTCATATAAGATATCTCCCTCTGCTGTGGTGGCATATGGCACGCCCACGGTGGCCGATCCCTTGCTTATGTAATTGGGCACGCCAATGGTGATGCCCCATTTTTGATTGGCATCCATGCCGCGCTCAAAACCCAGCTTCAGGCTCTGTGATTGCAGTGTGCTTATGTTCTTGATCATGCTGTCGCTGGCTGTGTTGACTGAGGTGTAGCCCCTGCCCAGGTCGATGCTCCAGGTATCTGATCCTGAAACATAGTCAAGCCCCAGTTGTGAAAAGTAGGTGTTGTTGTTCTTGCCCACGGCCAGTGCGCCACTGCTGTCGTTGCCCAGCCAGGTATTTTTCTCTCCCACCGTGCCCATGGTGGTCCTGATCCTAAACTTGTCATCCATCTTCCAATTCTTGCTCACGTGTGAGGTGTAGTCGCCCTTGACGTCCTTGCTGTTGGCGAAACCAAACTTGATGTCATCAGTGATGGACCATTCTCCGCCCTGTTCAAATGTGCCCAGTGACTGCTGGAACGGTAGGTAGCTGGTGCCGGACTGTTGCACGTTGACCTCGCTGATCTTTCTCTTGTCCTTGACAGTAATGCCCTTGGAAAGGTTTACATAAAAATCCCTGCTGAATTCGTCCACCACCATGACATTGGACAGCGATCCCGTGCTGGCCAGCGAGCTCAATGCAGTGCCAGATCCACCTGTGTTGGATATGTTCACAGGTTTGGCCGAGGCCGTTGTCCTGCCTCCAGTGGGTATGCCCACTGCTCCAACCGGTTGCGTAGCTCTGTCTAGATCAAGCACACCGGAACCATGCGTCTCTTTGCTGTAGTCTGGTATGTTCTTGTTGGCAGTGGTGGTCAAAAGCTTCACTATGTTTTCGCCCTTCATGTAGGGCCACATCTGACTGACTATGGCGACACCACCCGTGACCACAGGAGCGGCCATGGAAGTTCCCTCCATGTAGCCCACGTCGCCGGATTTACTTGTGCTGTTTGTGCCTCCGGGAGCCAATATGTAGAAGTCGCTGACCTTATACTTGTCTGAGCAGGTATTGGCCGCCGCATTGAATTGCTGGCAGATGTGTCCGGCTCTGTTGCTCCAGCTGTAAAATTTATTGTTCTCGTCCACTGCACCCACTATCAACATCCGGCCGCCCAGTAGCAGATTGCCATTGGCGTCTGTCACCGTGGCGAAATAGCCAGGATTGGCAGATACTGGCAGCCCTTGATTGCCGGCGGAGTTCACAACCACCATGCCTTTGTCTGTTACCGATTTCCATAAATTAGGATCCTGCATGTTGTAGTATTGTCCAGCGCCATAGTTATATCTGCCCTCTACCACGTAGTTGCCATTGCCTTTGTTCTTAAGCTCAGACCCTGTGAAAGTTTTGTCATAAGTTGAATTCACGCTTAAATTTCCCACCGTCGCGCCATTGTCGGCAGCCCAGGCCAATCCACGAGCTCCATCGTCCACATTGGCACTCATACTGGGAGTTGGTTTTCCTCTTACCATGTTGATGTAACCACCTATCTTGATCACAATGGCCTTGGAATCATAGGCCACGCCGTGGGTGCCTGTATCATTTTTTAGGCCCACTATAGTTCCCAGCACGTGAGTACCGTGTCCATGCACATCCTCCATGCCTTTGCCTGTGTAATCTTTGCTTGCGATCACTTGCCCTTGTAAATCTTGATGTGAGGTCATGTAACCAGTGTCCGCTACGGCCACTGTCACGCCCTTGCCCGTCCAACCTCTTGCATAGGCCTGATCAGCCTTGATCTGCGTGTTGGCGTTGTTCCTCATGAATTCCGATGTCTTGTAGAAGTTGGGATCATTGCTGGCCACCGGTGTTGGTGTGCCCATGTTGGGATCCTTTGCGATGTTGTTGTCCACCGGAGCCACTACCACGGGAGCAGTGGTAGTGCTGGTGTGCAACACTCCCGGCGAGTTGGATTCCGTGGTCACAATGTTTTCCGTCCTGGATGCGTTGTTGATGGTTTCAGTCCTCGTGGTGGTGCCGATGATAACTGTCTCAGTGGAACGAGACTCGGTCGTGGTTCCGTTCTGGGTGATGCTGGTGCCGTCGGTGTAGGTAATCTTTGTGACTGGAGTGGTCTTTGTCACTGTGACCACGTCCTGTTTAACGGTGTCAGTGTGGGTCCTCACATAACTGTCTGTGTGGGTCCTTGGCGTGGCTGTGGTTGTGGTGGTGATCCTATAGGTGTTGGTATTGGTTGATCCGTCCGAATTTTTGATCACTTGCACGTTGTCTGCGGTAGAATAAGTTTTAGCTGGAGTGCCATCTTTGTATGAGGATTGGACTGCGCTGTCCACATATGTGGTTGTGGTGTATTGTGAACCATATTGTTTGGCTGTGTCGATCAGCGGAGTCAACTGCGCTGTGTTAGACACAGTCTTTGACATCACTTGTGTGTTGATCATCACTCCCGGTGCGTCCGATGCAGTTGTGACTAAATTTTCTGTCTTCCTGTCGGTCTCTATTACAGCGGTCCTAATAGAATCTCTCACAAACGTCTTCACGGTATTTGTTGTGATAACTGGAGTGCCCGCGGTGATCACCACCCTGCCATCGCTGTAGGTTGTCTGAGTCTGTGGGGTTGTGGTTGTGGTGGTGGTAACATTACGGTAAACTTTGTCAGTCCAGGTGCGTGTGACTGTGGTTATTGTTGTCTGTGGCGTGGTGTTTGTGGTTGTTGTGATTCTTGTAGTTGTCCTGGTGATGGAGCCATTGCCGTTGTCCACGTCCTTGTAAGAATCCGAGTGTGCTTGGGTTGACACTGTGGTGCCTTTCTGCACCGTCTGCGTGGCAGCGCCGTCAACGTAGGTGCTGGCAGTTTCAGTGAATTCTGATCCATTGGTCGTGGCAGTTGTGACCGTGGGTGCGATGGTGGCTGTTGTGCTGGTAACCGGAGCAGTGGTCACGCCCAGGATCAATGTCTGCTGGTTGATGAACTGTGCCACAGTGGTGGCCTTTTCCGTGTTCCTGATAGCAGTGATCGAGAAGGGATCCGCGTATTGCTTGGCCTCAGTGACCGTGAGATGTGACCCGCTGATCAATTTGTCAGTGAGCGGTTTCACGTACTTGGTCATGTATAGATATTGTGCGTAGGCGTCCTGATAGCTCTGGCTGTTGTACACCGCCAATTTTTGCTGTGCTGAGAGGTTGTTCAAAGAACTGTTCTGCGATTGCCATTGCTTCTCAACAGCGGCCACCTGTTGTTGCATTCCGCGCAACTTCCTGATGTTCTTGCCGGATATGCCCTGCAGTGATGTGGTCCTGACCTCGCTCCAGCCGCCCAGGATGTTCATGGTGCTGTAGATGGAGGACATGTTTCTGTTGAATGTGTTGTAGTCAATGCTCTGGGCACGAGCCTCATGTGCGTGTGCCACAGCCAGCAGTGTGATGGCCGATATGCCCGTCAACAATTTCATTTTAAAGTTTTTATCCATTGTGCCTCTCCTTGTTAATAATTTTTTTGTTCCATATCCTGTTGCTTCTTCTCGGCCAATGCCTCCCTGGCCTTTTCGCTCTCTGCCTGTTTCTTGGCAGTCTCCAAGGGGTCGTCTATCTCCCTGATGGAGATCAGTCTCGCACCCATGAGTTCCTTTATCCTGTGCGTGGCGTCATCCTCAGTGTCAGCGTAGAACCAGGAGCTTAATTTCTTGCCGCTGGGCAGCACGCACTCGAACTGCCATGCATGATTGACATGGCTGTTGATCATCTGATCATGCCCATGAGATACATGCCAGCAAGAAAACACATCAGGCAGGTGGCGAAGAGGTAGGCCCTCTTCTGTATGGCATAGCCATTGATTTTCAACACATGCACATGAGCGTCCATGCTCTCAGGAGTGACCTTCACGTCCACGTATTCTAATTGATCTATATTTCTGTCATCCATGCAACTATTATACAGGAGATACAGCAAAGGTCAATGAGTTGATCTTAGATAAAAGTGTTAGAAAACAAAGACTTAGTTCGTGATCTCTAGTGATTGTACAGTATTTTGGTAACAGAGCCCGCTGTCATGCCGGTGCACTTGGCCCTGGTCCACACGAAGTTGCCAGTGAAGTTCTTGCTGTCCACCAGTGTGCTCTGGTCCGCTGTGAAAGTGGTTCCTGATATGTCAAACCAATCA
>Ga0169931_10011136_pt1 | contig 12728 bp, 9 predicted proteins | sample Kivu_15m_20L_FD_129675 | JGI IMG/M metagenome (GOLD analysis project Ga0169931, IMG submission 129675) | Freshwater microbial communities from Lake Kivu, Western Province, Rwanda to study Microbial Dark Matter (Phase II) - Kivu_15m_20L... | ecosystem: Environmental > Aquatic > Freshwater > Lake ...
AATTTTTTATTTGGGGATTGGGGATTGGGGATTGGGGATTGGGGATTGGGGATTGGGGATTGGGCCCAATCCCCAATCCCCAGTACGAATTTAACTTGGGAAAAGCTAAATTAATTTCAAAATAATTCATTCTTATAAAAATAAAAGTTTACTCAGATATAAAATATTGATTAAACATATATTTAATCATTTATCATTAATTAAATTATATTTTTCATCGAATGGAAAATTCCAATAAAATTGAAAAAAAGAAAATCAAAAAGACTGAAAGAGAAAAGAACAATGTTGAATCAGCAAAATCGAATTTAGATCAGCAAGAAACAAACATAGAAGACAATAAGGACTCAATTCAAATAAAGGCTATTAATGAAACTAAATCATCAGAAGATGCAAATCAAGATAAATATTTTTCGGACAAGAAATTTGCAGATATGGGGCTATCCGAAGAAACTCTTAACGCCTTAACCGAATCAGGATTTGAAACAGCAACAGAAATTCAAGAAAAATGTATTCCATTGTCATCACAAGGAGTAGACATTATTGGTTCAGCTAAAACTGGATCAGGGAAGTCGTTAGCCTTTCTCATCCCTGCTGTTGAATTGTTAGCAAAATCAGAAGATAAGGAAAGCAAATCTACAAGAGTTTTAGTGTTAACACCTACAAGAGAACTTGCTTTACAATTATTCAATCTAGCACGAGACCTCCTTAGATTTCATGAACAACACTCCTGTGCTTTGATTATGGGAGGAGCCAACAGAAAAGTTGAAGCTGAAAAATTAAGAAAAGGAGTCAGTTTAATTATCGCTACACCAGGAAGATTATTAGATCATCTAGCCAATACTAAAGGATTTGATTATTCTAAAATTTCTTTACTAGTAATCGACGAAGCTGATGACATCTTGAAAATTGGATTTGAAAAAGAATTAAAAGAAATAATTAGTTTAATTCCGAAAATTAATCGCCAGACTATGTTGTTTTCTGCTACTTTGTCTCCTAAAGTAGAAGATATTATCACACTTTCTATGAGAAATTATGAATATGTAGGAATAAAATCAAAAGAGGCAACTGTCTCGACTTTAGAGCAAGGATACGTTGTAGTTGACCCTGATAAAAAATTTAGATTTTTATATTCCTTCATTAGAAAAAACTTAAATAAAAAAATAATGGTTTTCTTTTCAACAATAAAAGCAGTTGAATTTTATTCAGCATTACTAAACTATGTGGATATTCCATGCAAAGCAATTCATGGTGAACAAAAGCAACAAAAAAGATCAACAACATATCTTGAATTCTGTGGATTGGATAAAGGAATCCTTCTGTGTACTGACGTAGCTCAAAGAGGACTAGACTTCCCAGACGTTGATTGGGTTATTCAATACGACCCTCCCCATGATCCTCAAGAATATTTGCATAGAGTAGGTAGAACAGCTAGAGGGGCTAATAAACGTGGAAAGGCATTGCTGGTTCTAATTCCTTGCGAAATTGGTATGGTAAGATATCTAAAATCCTATAAGGTATGAATATTAAAATAGAATAATTATTTATAGATCAGTATAAACGAATTCGATTTCGACGATAGCAAGCTGTGTAATATACAAGAGCAATTGGAAAAATTAGTCAATAAAAAAGATCACTTTTTACTGACCAGTGCCACAGATGCCTACCGTAGTTATTTACATGCATACGTCTCCCACACACTTAAAGACGTCTATGATATTAATAACTTAGATCTATCGAAGGTCTGCAAAGCATTTGGATTACCGAGTCCTCCATTTGTAAATCTAAATCTAAAAATTTTGCCTTCTTCTCAAAGAAGAAAAAAGCTCAAGGATTCAAAATCCTTTTATTCAAAGGTATCTATTTATTGTAATGTATTAACTATTCTATTAGGGATATGATGCAAAATCTTCTTCAGATAGTAGACAGTTTACATTTTGATTATTTTTATGAGAAACTAACTAAATTATATTGAATATTTTAATAGAATGTTCTTTTATAGTTGAAATTTTTTAAATATATATTTTATTTTATGATACATTATGAAGATAGGAAAAAAATTATAATACTCATAAATCTGGAGATTAAATGAGAAAATCGCCTTATTATCTAAAAAATATTAAATTTAATTATATAATTGATTAGTTAAATTAATAAAAATCATTGAATAAAAAAATAAAATTTTTCTAAAGATACTTAGCCTTGAAATTAATTAATATCTAAAATATATTAAATTTAATTTATATTTAAAAGTACTATGGAAAACCCTGACGTCAGCCATGATGAAAACAAGAAGGATGAATCAATCCTACAGAATTCAAGTAATTGTATTTATAACAAGAGTATAACCAACAATCATAATGAAGCTGAGGCTTTATTGAAAAATTTGCACGATTTAAGTTCAAATGATTCACATTTAAAGCGAAAGCGGGAATCTGAAATCTTATTATCAATGAACGAAAATAACTTGATAAATAAAAATGAAGCAGGTAAAATTCTTAAATTCCATTTTAACAAAAATTTTAAATTCAAATTTTTAATAAAAATAATTAAAAAAAGAAGAATTTATGAATTTAATTTTTCCAAAACTAAAAAATTAATCTTTTAGAAAAAATTTCAGCTACATTGAAGATCTGTCCTGTCTGTAAGATCGAGGATTCAAACAAAAAACAGATTGATTGTAAGATTTGTAAAAGAACCTTCCATTTTGACTGTTTTATGAAAAGAGTGAAAGTAAACAGTGATAATCAGGTAATATGTAATGAGTGCGGTCTGAGAGAATATACAAATTCATTTATTATAAATAACTCGTCAAATTATTTTAATAATTTAAACCCAAATAACCCGCCTACCTTGAATAATCAGACATATCCCAACCATTTGAGCATGTTAAATGAACTTTTTAAAAACAACATAAACAAAAATTTTTCGATGACATCTTCTAACAATTTAAACAATCAACAATCATTTAACGCTAATAACATAAATATGATGGGAGGATCCTTTAATAATAATTTTCAGAATGCGATGCAATTTAATCAATTTAATGCCAATAAGATAAATCAACCGAATCCGCAGAATATTCCAAATCTCCTACTTCAAGGTGGACAGTTTCCGCACATTAATTTGTCACAAATGACCCCTCAGCAGCTTATGATTTTGAGTCAGGTTCTCAAAAATGAAAAATCAGATGGTCAGAATTATTTCGCTAATTCAAATAATCCCCAATTTCTAAACAACCATTTAATGTTGAATAATCTTTTTATGAAACAAAATTTGGGGGCTAATAATATCAATCCTAACCAGGACATGTTAAAAAATAATATTATAAACCAGCTTCTTAACAACTCCAATAAAAATAAAATACCATCTGCGTATTTTCCTAATCAAATGCTTACTAATAATTTTAATAATAACATATTAGACAGTGCTCCACTTAATTCAAAAAATTTTCTTAATCCTCAACAATCTCAGAATGATCCACAATCTAATATCTATAATCTTGTTACAAAGCAAAATAACATAACAAACCTAAACTTTTTCAATAATCTGTTCAATATTTCACAAAATCAAGCCCCAAATTTAATGAATCAAAATCAAAATTTTTTAAATGACAATACTATAAAAAATTTATTGAATCAAAAAGGTGGTTTAAATTACACTAATCCTAATTTATATCAAACAAGTTTTAATTCAAAAAATAACAACCAGAATTCTACCAACAATTTTGATTTCACGGGGCCGAATTCTTTGCTTAACAACTTAACTAAACATAACCATAACCATATCCATAATGCATACAGGGATCAAAAAAAATTCTCTGTTGAAGATAGTCTATTAATAAAAAATCCAGAGAAATATGACATAGACACTAAATTTTTAGAGAGACCTGAGCCCAGAAAATTAGAAATCCCCCAAATATTCCAAAATAAGATTTTCACAATCTGGGATTTTATCTACACATTTAGAAAAATTTTAGATCCTGAGGATCAATATCTTAATGGAGTAAAATTTAAATCGGAAGTTGAGGAGTTCTTCAAGCAAATTGAATCAGAAGAAATTTTCAATAAATTAGTTATTTTATTTATCTCTTTCTATGTGATGTATTCTTATGGAAGTGATCCCACTGAGTTCGAATTTGATAAAGGACTTCTATTATTGAGAACACTTAAAGAAAATATCAATACGAATCTCAATGAAATAGCCAAAAAAACATGGAGAGAAATCTTTAACACAATTGTTGAATCCAAAAAGTTCAATTTACTAGTAGGAGAGGAAATTTTTGCAATTCATAAAAGAATCAAAGAAATTTCTCATTCAGAAGAATCTAATTTTCATTTGAATCTTAATGAGAGAATCGCAATATTATTCTATTTATCGAACTCAGCTATGGATGTAAATAAAATTAAGGACCTTGTGAAATCGGAGTTTGAAAAGAAAGCCAATTTACTGAGAGAAAAAATTAGTCTAAGGCTTGAATACAAAAATAAAGATTTAAGAAAAAAAGAAATTGAAAAAAGCGAGAGATTCCTAAAAGCCCCACAGAGGATAGAGGAACTTAATATCAAATTGGAAGAAATAGAACTAATTAATTCGATTCCATCAAAAGTTTTGTTAAAGCAAAAAAAGGAAATTGAAATCGAGAGAGAAAGATTCAGCAGCCTGTTAAAAGAGAATTTCGAAATTCAAAGAGTTAAAGATAACATAAACGAGCGCACATTTAAAATAAAAAATCAATTAAAAGAAATGAACATTAATAATAAGAGATTGATTGGTTTGGATGCTTTCAATAATGAATATTATTTTTTTAAAAATGTGAAAAATTCTATTTTTGTTAAAAAAATAATAAATCCTCAACAAAACGATAGAGAAAATACAAAAAGCAAAAAGATATACGGATGGTTCTGTTACGACAATAAGGATGTTCTTCATGAACTCCTTCACAAATTACTTGAAAAAGGTCTGCGAGAAAGAAAACTCAAACATAAGCTGATGAAGATTTTAAATAAAAAAATGGTTTTTGAGGTTGTTGATGACATTAAAATAGTCTGTGAGGAAGAAGATATAATACACAAACAAGACGTTAGCAAATATAATGGAATTACACAAAACGAAATAGAAATTATTGAAAAAGACAAAACAATCGAAAAGCCAGAAGAAATCATTTCAAATCCTTATGATATAACTAACGCGCTAGAGATTATTAAGAAAATTGATGAAAAATTTTCTGAATATTTATCACAGTATTCTAAGGAATGGGAAGGAAAAGAAATTCGTGACAAATGGGTATATATATAATTAATATGTAATATATAGCTTAAGGTGATAACTTCCAACCCAACAATATACAATTTAGCCACATCTCTTGCTTTGTTTAATGTGAGATTTAAAAACCCTTACAAGAATGATGAACCTCCCCTTTCTGACCAGGAAATCAAAGAAAAAAACAAAACCAAATTCCAATTTCTTGATTCTAATGAAAATACTCTCCTAGAGATTAAATCGTTTGATAATTCAAAATTACTTGCTGCTAAAGGTATGATTTACATTTAACATATTTTAGTAAAAATCTGGTCGAAAGATTTAGAGACGTACGAAATGGAAAAATATTACACCGAATCCATTCTTCCTTTTATAAATAATTCCTCCAAATTACATTTAGCCTTATTTTTCTTTGAGTCGATTATCTTCAATCTGATTAAAAGAAGAGAAGCAATGAGTAAAAAAAATCAAAACCTTCTTAGAGAAATTACTGAAGGAAATGACATAATAATTAATGAGATAGAAAACCAGGAGCTTTCAGAAGATAAAGCAAGAGTTGGTGAAATAGATAAAAATGTGAACACAAAATTAAATCAAGTTCTAAATGAGGATAAAACAGTTTCTTACGCTCCTGACAATGAAAAAACAGAAACGATTGTAATGAATCCAAGTGAAAATAATAGTGAGAAGAAAGACAAAAACAAATACGATCCTATTGATAAAGAAATGAAAAATATAAATATAGAAAACAATAATAATCTAGAAACTGACAGCAAGAATAATATCACAAACAAAAATAAATTCACTAATATTAACACTGGCATCACCTTGTTGAAGAAAAAAAAAAGAAACGCCACTCCTAAAGATCTAAAAATTGCCGATTGGCGTGATACATGTTACATTTGTCTTGAATATGGGGATCTTGTTTGTTGTGATGGCTGTACAAATGCTGCACATTTGTTTTGTGCGTATTTAGAAGTATTATATTTATTTTACTTAATATTTAGAGATTGCCTGATGATTGGTATTGTGAAATTTGTTCTGAGAAAAAGAGAAAAAATAAAAAAAATAAAAAATAAATTTTATTATATATTTAGAAATTATAAACCTTTTAAAATATTGATTTGTAAATATTTGAATAATTTTTATATTATATTATGAGTTATAATAATAAAAATACATATTTTGTTTGATACATAAAAAATGATGGCTGAATTTATTCGATTTTATAACAATTATAAATTCAATTATTTAAATTAATAAAAGTTTATTCACTATTTATAAATTATATAAGACTTCACTTTTTTCTATCTTCATTAATCGAAGAAATTCTATACAAATCATGGTAAATGTCGCGATTATCATAGGAGCCTAGTATAATTTAGTATTTAAAATTTACTGAAGAAAGAGAAAGAGGAAAATCCATTTGTGTTGGCTGTGTTGTAATCCTTACCACCATTATTCACAGTTTCGCATATCTGACTATTTGAATTTTTTTTCTTTGACCTTTTAGAATTGACTAAAGTTAATTAGTTATATTTTATTATTTACTTGCTATATCTAAATCTTTATCTGATCTTGTTTTTTGCCCAAGAAAATCTTGATTGATTTCGTTTGGAGGTTTGTTGTATTTTGTTTTATTTTTCTTTCTATCGCCGTTTGTGTTTCTTGAAGATTCATGAAATTTACTCTCATTCTTGCAACGACATACAGGACACATGTATTTAAAATCTGAATCGGTTAGGCATTCGCTCAGATCTGAATAGAATCCTTTAGCTTCCTCACATTGGATGTGCTGCCACATCTCGCAGAAGTCGCATTGAATCCAGCTTTTGTTGTCGTTGTAATTTGAAGTGTTTGTGTTATCACTATATATCACATTACAATAGTAACAAAATTGGTTGTTTTTCCATGCTTTGAAGCAAGCTTTACATAACCATGAATGCTTGGATTTGTTAATTTTCACTTTACACCAGTTGAGTTTCTTTGATGCTATTACACCACAAACTTTATTGTCGCATTTCCTTATTGATTCTGGACCAGTTTCGCCTGTTAATTTATTGCACGATGAGATTTTTGAAAAAGTTTTCATGGAGATGTTGGAAGGGTAATCATTAGAATCAGATTCTGATTTAAGTTTCAAATTTTCTTCTAAAATTTCTTGTTCTTCCCTTTTTTGCTGAATTTTGTCACCATTTATTCCGCTTGAGAAAGATTCCTTGTCATCAATCTGAATTTCTTCAAGAAATTGTAGTCCTTTAGCCATAAGAGTTTCTGCTGCGATGATCAAAAATTTCAAATATGAATTTTCATCGAATAAATTAGATGAAGCAATGTTCAATTTAGAAGAGTTGGTCTGTGTGGATTTCTGGGTATTTTTTATTTCCTTAGTGTTAATGTCATTTTCTAAAGGCGAATTAAGTGTTTCATTAAAAGATATATTTTCTCTTAGTGGAGGTTTTGAATTGATCAGATTACCATTTCTATAAAATGCGGAATGGCCAATTGAATTAATCGATGCTTGAGAGTTGAGATTAGTGCTTAAACTACCTAAGGTCATAGAATTTTCATGAGGATTATGATTTAGATTGGGCATATTCTCTTTGTGCCCTTCGTTTTCATTGTTGCAAAGAAGAAAAATTTTGTCCAGCCCAGAAGTTTGATTGTTATTCATCATAGCATTTTCAAAATTTTGATTAGTCTTGATAATTTGAAAATTTACTTGATTAGCTAGTTTTTTTTCTTTTCTGTAATTGTTTTTGATCGACGTAAATAAAATCTGTTTATTGGTGCTATTATTTTGAAAATTATTATTTTGATAATTATTACTATTAGTATGATTATAATTATTAGTAGTTAAGTTTAAACTATAAACATCAGAGCTTGTATCATGATTAGTTGACTTTTTTAGATTGCGATTCATATTATCAGCAGAGATGAACCCATTAGCCAAGTTAGAAGGAAAGCAATCGTTTAATCCGTCATTTTCTTTTAGGGAAAACGTGTCGGTTGTGATTGAATAATTAACTACTGGGTTCTTATCCTTAATGGATCTGAAGGCACTTTTGGTGAAGGTAAAATTAGGATTAGATCGGGAATTGCAATCAAGTGAATTTTCATCGTTAGAATTTTTAAATTTGATTTCTAAAGTAATTTTAAAGGGTAAAATAAAATTAATATAAAAACAATAATTACCATTCATACCGGAATCTTCTACATTCGCCAAAACATTTGACTTTTTACTCTCATCAAATTTCTTCGAAAAATCATTGCCGCTCAAATTGCAATCAATAGTTGATAAGTCCTCGCCTAAAAATTCCATGGTTGACTGATTTTTTTTTATTCGTTCTCTCTCCGCATTCAGATTTCCGCATGAATTCATGCCTAGTAACAAACTCAATTTAGACTCTTCAAAACCATCTGATTGGGGACCTAGCATTTCGAATAAGGTATTTCTGACTGTTTTTACGCTTTTTGTTACACTTTTTAATTCTTTGGTGGTACTCGTCATTCTCTCCTTATGATCCTCTTTTAATTATTAATAAAAATCTGCTTTAATTGTTAAATAAATATTTCAAAGCATAATTAATTAGAGTAAACTAATTTACGAGATACTAATGATTGTCTCTGTTAATTCAATTAAATATAGTTTATTATATAATGCTAATTAGAGAGTGTTTTCTTTATATATAAATAAACCAAATCTTGTTTGTTATTCAATTTTTTAACTATTTATTGCATGTGTGATGTCGTTGACTAGAACAAGCGACCTTATAAATTAGAATTGAAATTATTTAATTTTCTCTTTTTATTTTGATGTTAATTTCAAATTTAAGTCTGTTGAATTGGTAAATAAGAAACTAAAGTTTTATGATAGCTAATATTCTCAAATATGAATTTTTCTTTCTACTACCATCATTACTCGATTGCTTAGTCGACTATCATATTGTTTTTGAGGAAGCGAATTTTTATCGAAATATATATCGGCAATTTAATCCTCATTCGAATAGTTGAAATTTTAGATTCAAATATTTAACGATTCTAATTTCATCTGCTGCATCGCCCATTGAAGTAATAATATGTAAGGTAATAGAGATTGTGAAAAAAGCTTCCAAATGACTTAAATCTCATAAACTAAAGCTACTACCCTTGCTTTAATCAGGTTAATTCCTTAAATGTTCCACAATGTCTGTTTTGCCTGTTCTTCCTCTTCATTTGTTTTATTTTTTGTTAGTACACGAATAATCATAAAATAAAATTTTTAATGATATTTTTTTGTTAATATTTATTTATATTAGTTGAATAAATATTTTATAATGTATTTATTTTAAAATTAAGGTGTAATTAGAAAATTTTGAAGATGAATACACGAACATAAAATAATTTTATCCGTTTAAATCAAGAAAAATGATATTAAATAGAACTTAAATATTTTACAATAATATTGTATTAAATTAAGTGATATCCTATATATACATGACTAGAATTTATACAAGAGGTCATAATTATAAAGAAGTTTATTTCAGCAATTTATTTTTGTCTAAATCCCCCACAAAACAAATCAACATCTTTTTCAAATCTTCTAAATTTTTGATATAACAACTTTTCTTCTTGTTAAAAAATGATTTAAGTCTTATCATAAGTGAGTCATAAACTTCCCTATTTGTAACGGAAGTAAGCCAATCATAAAGATATTTTATATTATCTTCAGACAAATTCGAATAAAAATTTGAAGCAGTGGGAATATATTCAAGCAATAATTTAGAGTATAAAGGACCATCGAATTTTTTATAATAATTTTCGTAGATATCTAAAATCATTTTAAAAGTAAAGAGTTCCTTTTTAGTGATGTTATAAGCTTGAATTATTTCTCTAATCAATTTCAAATCAGGTAGACACTCAACAAAATTTTTGACCGTTATTATAGTATCATTAGTGTTTTTTTCTATATTCTTGGTATAAAACTCGATTATATTTTTATGAAATTTATCTGTGGTAATTTTCAGAACTTTAATTTCAGACAAGCAATGATATAAAGCAATCCCAATATATCCGTATTTATCATATATTTCATCTAGATGACATGATATCATAATCTTACAAGCTTCAGATTCTTCATTTTCAACCTGGGACCAATCAATCTTAATAGGATAGGTCCTGTAATCTATGTATTCTTCATCCTGGAAATTATTAACAATTTACACTATGGGGATTAACCATCTCATCATAGCTTTCTGCTTGTTCATCGAAGTAATAATATCTACTTCTTAATCGAGGCATTTAATATAATTATTAAAATAATGATTATAGCGATTAAAATATAAAAATATTAATTAAATTAAAATAAATTGTATTAATCTTTGACTACGGGAGACCTTATTCCACTTTTCCAAAGAGGTTCTATAAGATTAATTTATATTTAGAATCTTACTTGAAATTTCTTTATATTCTTCTCTCATATCTGAATTACGTTCATAAAAATTTATAGAGTCAAGTACTTTGGGATTCAAAATTTCACTTGTTGAATTTTCTTCAAGTGTCAAATTATTTCTGCTGCTTGAAGTCTCATTATGTTCAGTTTTCTTCCTCTTTTCAATTATACCAGTTGAAATTTTTCTAAATTGCTCTATTAATTTATTATCTTCAGGATTTTGGCTTTGTTGTAAAATATTCTTGTATAATTCTTCGGTCAAGTTTTCGTCAACTACAATAAGAGGAGAAGATTCAATTTCGTCCGTAAGGAATTTCTTTTCTTGGCAGGTAAATATTAATGTAATCAAATACAAGGAAATTTTAATGAATGTTAGGTAGTAAGTGTTGTCAATCAATTTCTCTAGCGCTACTATCTCTGAGATTCTCTCGTTTTTCAGCTCGTCATCATATATGTATTCTAATATAAATATTAAACAGAGTGCTAAGATAATTCCTACAGAACTGAATTTAAATAATTAAAGTTACACTATTTACCTCGCTATATACCATTTTAATCGATTTATTATTTTGAAATAGAGCGAGTGTATGCCATATTGTATTATTATCCAAATAGAAAAGAGACTGAGGCCTATGCTAAAAATTGACAGTAAGGAGTTAAGGTAAAAGAAATCGTTTTCTTTTTCGTCTTCGTTATTTTCGTATTTAAATGTATTAATAAAAATAATCGAATAAAACAAGATTGTGGTTATTTCTAACAAAATCAATATCACAAGCAGACTAAAATTAACATTTCGAAGCCATTTACACATTTATAATCGTAATAATAAAATTAATTTTTTATATAGAACATAAAATGATAAATACTTTTGAATAAAATTATAGTTGACAAAAATTTTATTTGATAAAAATTAAAGAAGCATTTCTAAAACATGGATATTATCTTTAATAATTGAAATTTTTCACAAAATAATAATTTTATTTTTGCAAGAAATCCAAACTCTGAAATATGAAAATTGATATTTTGAACAGAATGTTTTCTAAATGAATCTTATTACGATTAAAACAATATATATTTAAAGAACACATATATAAGTAGTAATATTATTTTACTAGAAATTTTGTCGATAATTTAAATTTATTAAAAAATGAATTCTGCTTTTTATTTTTTAAATTTTAAATATATTACAGAAAAAATTGGACTTATTCAATTAAAAAATATAGGTAAAAAGAATGCACTTAACTTCAAAATGTTACAAGAGATACATGAATTCGTAAAAGATCTTGAAAACAAAGACCAGAAAATTATTATAATAGAAAGTCTTTGTCCAAAAGTTTTTAGTTCTGGGCATGATTTAGATGAATTCTATAAAAATTTACAAAATTCAGCAGAAGAGAATATAAAAATAATCGAAATGTGCAATGAAACTATGCTATCTATTCATAAATCAAATAATGTATTCATTTCAGAAATTTCTTCTCAATTGGTCACCGCTGCAGGTTTACAATTAGCATCGACTTGCGATTTGATTGTTTCTTCAAGTGATTCAAAATTTAATATCCCAGGTAGTAAAATTGGATTATATGCAGCAACACCAGCTGTTCCTTTAATAAATACATTACCTAAAAAAATTTTATTCGAAATGCTCTTCACTGGAAAAACCTTTACTGCAGTAGAAATGTTTAAATATGGACTTATTAACGAGATAGTGGAATCCAATGAAGACAATACTGTTGAAGAAATTAAATCAAATGTAAGAAAACAAACCTTAGCTTTATGCGATCGATTAATGCTTTCTAATAAGAATGAAATTAAATATTTGAAGAGAAAAATATATAACTATGAAGTATGAATATCAACATTATAAGATTCTTAACAAATTACGATTTATATTAGTTTGATTATACGACAAAAAACTAGATTTTTATTTATTAACTGTTGATTGGGAGGCTAATATATTTATGAATTGATTTCATTTAAATATGAATAAATAACTAATAAATATTTAAAAAAGCAATGAGAAAAGTAATACTTTTTA
>Ga0169931_10011137_pt1 | contig 12728 bp, 8 predicted proteins | sample Kivu_15m_20L_FD_129675 | JGI IMG/M metagenome (GOLD analysis project Ga0169931, IMG submission 129675) | Freshwater microbial communities from Lake Kivu, Western Province, Rwanda to study Microbial Dark Matter (Phase II) - Kivu_15m_20L... | ecosystem: Environmental > Aquatic > Freshwater > Lake ...
AGACGCGTCAACGCCAACGACGCGTCAACTCCGAAGCGCCAACGGCGCGGCCCATCGTAGCCTGGGGCAACGCCCCAGGTCTCCGAAGACAACGTACAAGGGCTGAAGGCCCGCCCCGTCACGGGCGCCTGTTTCTGGGTGGAAGGGCGGGCCCATGGGCACTTGGATCAGCGCGCGGGCTACTCGCGCCAGAACACACGTCGTTTCGACGTGTCTGCGTAGGGCGACAACTCCCACTGCTCGCGGTTGAGCGCTGTCGAGCTCTCGAACAACCCGTCGTTTTCCGCGTCGTGCAGGACGAGGTACGACTCCTGGCCGACGTCGTCCGGTTGGCCGTAGGAGCGCGACACTAGGCACTTGCGGCCCTCGCCCTCGACATCGAAGAGTTCGAGCCTGCCCACCCGGTCCAGGCCCGGTGCCGCGGACGACGGCGCGATCGCGGTCGGGGCCGCGTCCGGTGCGAGGAGGTCGCTCTGGAACAGGGTCCCGAGCTCGAGGTCGTAGTAGAGCAGGAACCGCCCCTCGGGATCCGCGGCCATTGCGGTGATCGGTCCCGCGGGTGTGGTGAAGACCGTGCTGCGCGCGACGGGGCCGAGACCCGATTGCCCGATGCGAACGGGCTGCCATTTCGCGGCGTGGGCCACTTCGTACACGAGTTCGGCGGGACCGGTCGGTGTCCCGAGGGGCAGTGCCGGCGGACTCGCGAGCGCGACGGACCACCCCGCCTCGCGGGGTTCGGAGATCCAGCGTTCGACCACACAACTCCCGTCCTCGCGGATCCCGGCCACGTACGCCACCTGGCCGCCGAGGCGCGACGCCACCGCCGTGAACAGGTAGTGGGCGCTCTCCCAACCCTCGTAGCGTTCGAACGGTTGCCCTTCGTGGGCGCGCTCGAGCCGCACCCGCAGGGCCGACGCGGAACCGTACTGGGGTTGGATCTGGTAGACGAGGCGGGTGCTCGACCACTCGCTGCGTTCGAGGGGAGGGAACACAATCAACCCTTCGGGCAACTTCGCGCGGGCAAACGCGAAGGGATCCGGTTCCCCCTGCGCCGCGGCTGCGTCACTGGCGCCCTCCCTCGCAACGTGCGGGAGCGAGGCCGACTGCGCTTGCGCGAACCAAAGGAGCGCAGCGCCAGCCGCCATCCACAGGTTCTTCGTCGTGCGAGATCGGGTCATGTGGAAGTCCTCCGTGCCCAATGCGGTGGGCTTAGGTGTTGAGCACCCGGTCCATCCGCGCAAGAACGTCCGCCAGGCGTTTGCGGTCGCCGCCGCCGACTTCGGCGCTGGCCCAGGCTTCCGGGCGGGTGGTGTAGCCCACACGGTCGAGCGCCGCCATCGTTTCCGCCCAACCCACGTCGCCGTCGCCGATCTCGGCCTCGAATCCGCGCCACAGGCCCGCGTCGTCGCGCAACTTGCGGCTGTAGTCCTTGATGTCGAGTTTGACGATGCGTTGCCCCAAAGCTTGGACCCAGTGCTCGGGCCAGGCGTTGCGCACCAAGTTGCCGAGGTCCAAGTACCAACCCACGGCCTTCGACTCGAAGGAATCCACGTACTGCGCGGCTTCGAGCGGGCTCAGCAGAAAATGGTTCCAGACGTTCTCGAACGCGATCGTCACCCCGAGGTCCTCCGCGAGTGGCACGAGCGCGCCGATCTCCGCGCGGCTGCGTGTGTAGACGTCGCCGTAGGCCATGCGCCCGTTGACCACGCCGGGTACCAAGAGCACCGTGCTGGCGCCGTAGATGGCCGCATCGCGCAAGCTGCGCTCCAGGCCCTCGCGCCCCTTCTGGCGCACCGCGGGATCCGGATCGCCGAAGCTGTGCTGCCAGTGCCAAGCATTGACGACACCGGGAATCAGGAGGCCGGTGCGCTCCTTCGCGCGCAGCACCTCGTCGGGATCCAAGTCGTTCGGGCTGTCCAACTCGACCCCGTCGTAACCGAGATCCTTGAGGAGCGCGAACTTGTCGTACAGCGTCGCACCCTCCCCCACCATGCCGTACTTGAGCGAACGCCGGATCGTCCGCGGGGTGCGCGCGGGATCCTCCCCCTGCGCGCGCGCGAGGGCGAAAGCGCCCGCCACCGCGCAGGCCGCGCCGAGAACACTGCGTCGATCGAGCCCTTCGTTCGTCACAGGAGTTTGTACTCCCCGGGCACCGGCTCGTCGAAGCTGTGCGCAAACGCCCCGAACTCGAGCACACCATCGTCCATGCCCGGGGGCCCGAGTTTGCGCTCGCTGTTCAGGATCTCCTCCCACGTGATCGCGCGGCCCGTGTACGCCGCCTCGCGGCCGAGGATCCCGAGCAGGTTGCTGCGGCACATCCACTCCCCGTCATTCACGGGCTTCCCAGCGCGAATCGACGCGACGAGTTCGTCGAGCTCCTGTTGGTACATGTCGTTGCCCTCGCCCTCGTACACCCACGTGTCGCCGCCGTAGGTTTCGATCGCGTGGTAGGGCGCCCAGTTCTCGATGGTCGCGCGGCCCTTGGAGCCGTAGAGGAAGTCGTTGTTCTCGCCGTAGCTGTTCGGCCACTGGCGCGCGTTGCAGAAGGCACGGGCGCCGCCTTCGTACTCGTAGACGACGGCGAAGTGGTCGAACGTGTCGCCCTTCTCGCTGCCCTTGCGTGTCTGGCAGCCGCCCACCGCGATCGCGCGGAGCGGCGCGCGGTCGGCAAAGGCCCACGACTGTTTGTCGACGGAGTGGATCGCCTGCTCGACGAGGTGGTCACCGGAAAGCCAGCGGAAGTGGTGCCAGTTGCGCAGGATCCACTCGGTATCGCTCCATCCTTCTTGGCGCGGACGTGTGCCGAGCGGCCCGGCGTAGTAGTTGGTGTAGACCGCCTGCAGATCGCCGATAGCGCCGGAGTGCACACGCTGGAACAGCTCGCGGTGCCGTTCGTTGTAGCGCCAGCAGTACCCCGACACGAGCGACAGGCCCTTCTCCTTGGCCCGCGCCGCCGCCGCCTCCACACGCCGCAGTCCCGGCACGTCGACGGCCATCGGCTTCTCGCAGAACACGTGGCAGCCCTTTTCCACTGCGTAGGTGATGTGCGCGGGCCGGAACGCCGGAATGGCGGTCAAGAGCACGATGTCGACGCCGGAGTCGATCACCGCGCGGAAGCTCTCGAAACCGGTGAATCGGCGCTCCTCGGGCACGTCCATGCGCGCGCTGTTGCCCTCCTCGAGCAACGCGCCCTCGAGGTAACTGCGCGAGGACTCGAGGCGATCGGCGAACACGTCACCCATGGCCCAGAGCACCACACTGCCGGCCTCCGCGTGCATGGCCTGCCAAGCGGCGCCCGTGCCGCGGCCGCCGCAGCCCACCAAGCCGACTTTCAGCGGGCGCGGTGCCGCGTCGCCCTGTGCGGCGCGCAAGGAACGCGGGAAAAGGAGCGGCAAGCCGAGCGCCAGTCCTCCGCCCAAGAGTGTGCGGCGATCCACGCCGTAGCCGGGTTCGAGCAACTGTTCGCGCGCGGAGGGAGTGCGGTGTTTCGAGGCCATGGCGGTGCGTCGGGGGGATGGGTTGACGTTCAAGGTTGTTCGGGCGATGGATTCGCCGGCAGCGGTGCGTCGGCCGCGGGCGCCGTTTCGCACAACACGCGGAAACCGGCAAAGGGCGCGTCCGCGAGCCACCAACGGCTCTTCGGCAAGTTGGGATCGCTGGCGTTCCACACGGCGGTCGGGCGCTTTTCGGAGCGCGCCGTCACGTCCTCGGCGCGGTCCTGGTAACTGCCGCCGAAGAGACGGCCCTTGCCGTCCGCGCTGGTCGCCCACTCGGCGACGTTGCCCAGCATGTCGTGGAGGCCAAAACGGTTGGGTGCGAGCGAGGCAACCGGATGGGTGCGGCGCTCCGCCACGTCGCGGAACCACGCGACCGCGTCGAGGCCCACCACACTTCGCCCGTCGTAGGCCCGCGGCACGTCGGCGGACGGCGCGCCGCTGCCGTGCCAGGGACCCTCGTCCCCGGCGACCGCCGCGTGCTGCCACTCGAGCGCGCTCGGCAACCGCCACGTCCGCCCCGTGTGCGCGCTCAACCAGTCGCAGAACGCCTGGGCCGCCGGCAAACCGATCGAGAGGGCCGGATACCCCTCGCGTCCGAAGCCGCGGTCGGCGGTGATGTAGGGTTTGCTCGGGCGCGCGACCGCGTCCACACCGGGTGGCAGGTCCGGTCCGTCCTGGCCCAGCACAAACGCGTCGAAGAGATCCCAGGTGATCTCGGTGGTCGCCATCCAGTAGCCGCCGACGGCGTGTTCCTCGCCACCGGCGTCGCGCACCGTGCCGGCGGGGATGGGCATCATCTCGAGCTTCGCCCGCGCGCCGGGAACCACCTGCTGGAAGGGCTCGGCGCCGCCGCCGGGTAGGGCCGCAACGAGCGCAAGGAGCAGACTCAGAGGTTCGCCCATGGTCGCCCTTAGATACCCGACGGGGGCCGATCTTGCACAGGGGCGCCCCCTCGCCCCATGCTCCCCACGCCCGCGCAACCCGCACTCGACACCATGTGGACCTCCCTCGCCTTCGCGGCGGCCCTCTTCGCTGCGCCGCCCACCGATCTCGAACGTTTTGAATTCCGCCAGCCGCTGTTCGGGGTGGAGGCCCGTTTGGTGCTCTACGCGCCGGACGAGGGCCGGGCGGAGGCGGCGGCCCTCGCGGCCTTCCGCGCGGCGGAGGAGCTCGACTGGGCCCTCTCCGATTGGCGCGACGACGGGGCGCTGGGGGCGCTCGCGCGGGCGGCCGGAGCCGAAGCCGTCGAGATCCCGGCCGTCCTGGCGCTCTGCCTCACGACCGCGCGGGCGGTGGCCGAGGCGTCCGGCGGGGCATTCGACCCCACGGCCGCGCCGCTGACGCAACTTTGGCGCGCGGCGCGGGCGGCGGACCGCCTGCCGGAACACGAGGACATCGCCGCCGCCAAGGAGAAGGTCGATTGGCGGGCCCTCGGACTCAGCGCCGCGGGCAGTTCGAGCACGGGTTGGACCGCGCGGCTTGCGCGCCCCGGCATGTCTCTGGATCTCGGGGGTGTTGCGAAGGGATACGCGGCGGAGCGCCTCTTGGCCGGGCTCACACGCGCGGGGGTTGGCTCGGCGCTCGTGGAACTCGGCGGCGACATGGCGCTGTCCGAAGCTCCGCCCGGCCGACCCGGTTGGACGGTGCGCGTCGGAACGCGCGACCTCGTGCTCTCCCAATGCCACGTGGCGACGTCGGGCGATGCCGAGCAGCACTTCGATGCGGCGGGGCGGCGCTGGTCCCACGTGCTCGATGCGCGCACGGGGCTGGCGCTGGTACACGGGCGCACGACCACGGTGATCGCCGGGCGCGGGGCGCTCGCCGATGCACTCGCGTCGGCCGCGTCGGTGTTGACCGTGCCCGAGGCGGAGGCGCTCGTTGCGCGCTACCCGGGCGCGCGTCTTCTGGTGCAGCACAGTGACAGCCGCGCGCTGGCGAACGGCGTGGATCTCTCGGGTTGGACCACCGTGGGTGGGCGCTACGACGGCGACGCGCGTTGGAGCGTCGAAGACGGCGCGATCGTCGGCCGCTCAGGGCCAAACGGCGAAGGCGGTCTGCTCTACACCGAGCAGTTGTTCAGCGCGTTCGAGTTGGAGTTCGAGACCAAGATCGATTGGCCCTTCGACTCGGGGCTATTCCTCCACATGCTGCCGCCGGAGAGCGGCCTCAAGGGGCTGCAGGTGACGTTGGACCACCGGCCGGGGGGCGAAATCGCGGCGCTCTACGCGGATGGGTTCCTGGCGCACAACGAGGGCGCGCGCGAGCTCTTTGCCAAGGACCAGTGGAACCACGTGCGTGTGCGCAGCACCGGTTTCGACCCGCGTGTCGAAGTGTGGATCGAGGACCAGAAGGTGCTCGACTTCCAACTGCCCGAGGGCGAGGCCGGTTACGCGCGGCACGGCCGGATTGGCCTGCAGGTGCACGATGTGCCCTCGGAAGAGGGGCGCGCCGACCGCGCCGTGCGTGTGCGCAGTTTGCGTGTGCGCGAGTTGCCGGTGTTCGGCGAGGGGCACTTTGGCGGTCCCGCGTCGATCGACGCGCCCCCGCCCGTGGCTAGCCTCGTGCCGACGGCGCTCGAGACCGGCTGGCGCGACCTCCTCGCGGCCGGGCTCGGCGGTTTCGAGACTGCTGGCGACGCGGAGGGGTACCGCCTCGAGGGCGGCGTTTTGCGTGTGCCGGCCGACGGCAGCGGGCACGTCGCGACTGCGGATGACTTCCGCGACTTCGAACTGAGTTTCGACTTCCGGCTCGCCACCGCGGCCAACTCCGGCCTGTTCCTGCGCGCCAAACGCGACGACCAGAACCCGGCGTATTCCGGGGCGGAGGTCCAGCTCATCGACGACTTGGGTTGGGAGCCCGCCACCGGCCACGCCCTGCTCCCCACACAGACCACGGGCTCGCTCTACGGCGCGCTACCGGCGCCGCCGTGGAAACGGCTGCGCCCCGCCGGCGAGTGGAACCGCATGGAAGTGTTGGCGCGCGGCCCGCGCCTCGCCGTGGCCCTCAACGGCCTCGTGCTCTGGGACGTGGACACCCACACTCTCGCCGCCGAGCCGCCGTTTGCGAGCCGCGCTCCCTCGGGATTCTTGGGGTTCCAACGCTACGGCGCCCCCGCCGTCACCGACGGGGCCGCCGTTTCGATCGCCAACTTCGTGTTGCGCGCGCGCTGATCTCAAAGACCGAACGTCAACCGCAGGCGGTTCGAAGCGGAGAAGCCCGCCGTCTGCGGGCAGGGAGCAAGCCCCGGCGTGAGGGTGCTCCACTGCACGTCGATCTGGCTTCCGACGAGCCCGAGGATGCACGGAATCGGAGCTTGGAAGCTGGCGAATCCCGTGGAGCTCACTGGCAGCACGACCGTGGTTGCCAGCGGCACCAACTGGCACGGTCCGCACTGGAACATCAGTCCGGGTGTGGCCAGGTTCAGGATCGTGAACGGCGCGGAGGGGATCGTGCCCGAAAGCGACAGTTGGAAGTTGCTCGTGCCGATCGCGGGGTTCTGGTTCGCGGTGGCCGTACCACCCGCGCCACACCCGCCACCCTGGTTCACAGCCGTGCCGCCGTTGGCGTCGAGGGCCAAAGCCTGCGCGTGGATCGTCGGCGCCACTCCGTCGCCCTCGGACCAGACCAGGAGACCGTTGAAGCCGGTCGAACTGCCGCCGCTCGCCGTGGTCGTCACGGAGAGGTACACGTTGTCGCCGCCGTTGAAGGTCGCCACTTGCTGGGAGGTTTCGCACACCGCACAACTCGAGCTGTTGAGGCCGGCAATGCGCAGGCTCCAACCGGCTAGAAGGGCCGATTGGCGCCACGCAACCCAGCTCTTCTGTGGGGTCCACGCCACGGTCGGTCGAGTGGCCGTGAATAGGAACGGCGCGGAAGTCACGTCGACGATCGACGAGGTCCCCATGGGCACCAACGTGTTGAAGTAGGTCACGCGCCGCGCGGAGATGCCCGTGCCGCCGCCGCTCGGGCGACGCTCCCACGCCACGACCCAGTTGCTGTCCAGTCCATCGACGTCGGGATGGTCCACCGCGCCGTCCTCGAGTTCGCCGAGGGTCTGGCTGGAGCTCTTGAACTGGCCATCGGTGCCCACGACGCGGCCGCGGATCGAGAAGAGACCGTCTTGGAAGTAGATCTCCTGGCGCCACACGATGAGGTGGCGGCCGAGGGTTCCCGACGTCGAACTGATGCGCGGCAGTGTCTGCTCCGACAGCAGGGTGTCGGCGACCAGCACGGTCTTTTCGCCAGAGGTTTCGAGCGTCCCGTCGGCGTGCACGAGCAGCCGCTGGAAGAGAAGCTGTCCGGCCGCTTCGTCGCGCCACACGACGATGGTCGCCGCGGGCAGCGCGGCGCTCGCCTCACCCTGACCGCCCACGTCGGGGTCGAGCAGCGCCCCTTCGCTGCTGACGTCGATCGTCGGCCCAACCGGCCCGAGTGTTCCGTCGGAGGCGCGCACGGCGCGCGCGATGATGCGATGGGGACCGCTCTCCAGCTCGTACACGACGATGAAGTGGTTCGCCGCGTTGGAGTTGGCCACACGGGGTTTGCGCGCGAAGCTGCCGCCGGGGAACACGATTACCGAGCCCACGGGGCTACCGCTCGTGGAGAGTCGCCGCGCCAGGATCACACTGAGCGATGCCGAGAACTCGCGATCCCACACCGCCAGGTACCGGCCACTCGAGGCGTCGTACGCCACGTCGGGGCGGCGGTTGGGCACCGGTTCGATCTCCACATCGACGACCGTGCCGACCAGCGGATCCAGGAGGAGCGGGTACACGGCGCTGTCGACGAACTCGGCGGGGAGGCGCAGCTCGAGCTCGCCGTTGTGGTAGCGCAACGCCGCGGGGACAGTGCGCCCGGTGGCGTCGATTCCGAGGGCCGCGCCGATGGACACGCCGCCGACACCGGGACTCTCGAAGGCGAGGCCTCCGTCGGGCCGACCGCCGGCAAACGGCAGTTCGGTGGCGAGCGCGAGCTTCGCAACCAGATCCCCTTCTCCCTCGGGCCGAGCCTCCAACAAGTACGAAAACTCCACACCCTCGGGCCGGACGTCCCAGCGCTCTTCCACGCCGTGGCCCCAGGCGTAGACGGCGCGTTCGCCAAACGCTTGCGGCGCGGGGCGAGCACCGCCGAGCAGTTCGGTGCCAAACTCGCGGCCCAGGCTCAGCGTCGCGAGCTCGAGGTGTTGCAAGGTCGCGGCGCGCCGCCCGAGGGCGGGTTCGTAGCGCATGCCGCCGGCGGTCCAGAAGGCCCGGAAGTCGGGGCCGTGGCCCTCCAGCCCGTCGGGGCCGCGCGCGAGGGACGTGGCAATGTGCGCCGAGGAGTACTCCAGCGCATCCGGATCCTGGACGTCGATTCCCCCCGCCGCGAAGGCGGGCAGGGCGGCGAGGGCGACGAGGAACGGGGCGACGAGGACAGCGGGGAACGGTGCGGTTTGTTTCATGGGGAGGCCGGCGGGTGCAATCGCGCCCCGCCATGCACCCCGATGGGCGCCGCGCCGCCGGCGTTACAGCACGTCCCAGGCGCCGGACCGGGCCCAAGCATCGGGTTACCCCCTAAACCACGGAGAGGAGACCCACCGATAAACCCCAACTTCCCCGCCCCCCAGTGGGTCTGTGCGGACTCGGTACATCCCTGAGTCCCGGCCCCTCGTCCTCGCCCCGCCCCCCCATGGAACGGCTCCACTCCCTCTCTGTAGCCCACAAGATCTACGTGCTCGTGGGGCTCGCCATGCTGGGGATCGCCCTCGTGGGCGGCGCCGCCATCTGGTCCACTTCGGCCCTCTCGAAGAACGGCGCGCGTGTGGCGAGCACGGAACTGCCCGCCGTGCGCAACATGACCCTCTGCGACATGATGCACGACGGCATGTTGGCGGTGGCGTACCGCTCGCTGGTGGCCGCCGGTGCAGAGGACCGCGACGGCCTCGTGGAGGCCCGCACCGCGGCGGACGAGTTCGCCGCGAACTTCCGCGCGTACTACGGGGCCCTCGACGGCCTCGACTTGTCCGCGGAGACCGCTGCCGCAGCCCACGCCGTCGGGCCCGACATCGAGCTCTACATCGAACGCACGCTCGCCGTGGTCGCGCGGGCCGAGGCGCTGGACGTGGCCGCTGCCAGTGCGATGTTGGTCCCCATGCAAGAGGTCTACGACCGCCTCGAGGAAAGCCTCGGGGACTTGGGCGAGCGCATCGAACGGAACGCCGATGCCGAGGTGCAAAGCGGTATGCGCATCCGCACGTTCGCGAACCTCTTGACAGTGACGGTGACGCTGCTCGGCGCGGGGCTCTCACTGACCCTCGGTCTGTTCTTGGCGCGCCAAATCGTTCGTCCGCTCACCACGACCCTCGGTGTGCTCGAATCCGGGGACACCAGCGCCCTCGCCGAGATCACGTCGACAGACGAGTTCGGCCGCATGGCGCAGGCCGTGAGTGTCACCATGGCGCGCATGGAACACGCGGTCACCGAGGCCTCGACCCAGCGCGACCAGCTCGTGCAGAACTCGAGCGAACTCGAACGCACCATGCGCCAACTGGAAAGCGCCATGCGCGAGGCCGAAGAGGGCGCCGCGGAATCCCGGCGCCTCGCGGCGGAAGCAGCGCGTGCCGCGTCCATGGTCGAAAACGCGCCGAGCAGCATGCTGTTCGTCGACCCCGACCTCGTGATGCGTTACGCAAATCCGGCGGGACAGAACGGCGCCAAACGACTGGGCGCGGGTTCGCACGCGCTCGCGGGTCGCCCGTTGTCTGAGTTCCTCGCCGACACCGGCGTGGATGCGCGCATGTTCGCCCAAGGAAACGCCCTGCCCTTCGCACGGCGCGTGGAAAAGGGCGGCGAGATCCTGGACCTCGAGGTCAGCGCGGTTCGAGACCCATCCGGTTCCCTCCTGGGCCTGCTGGTGGCGTGGAACGTGGTCACCGCGGCGGTCCAGGCGGAGGAAGCCGAGCGCCGTTTGGCCCGCGCCCAGGCGGAACAGGCCGAGCGGATGCAAGAGCGCGCCGCGAAGCTCCTGGGTGTGGTCGACGCCGCGGCCCGCGGCGACCTGACCCAGACGCCCGATCTGGAGGGGGACGACGTGGTCGCCTCGATGGGCCGTGCCGTGGGCAAACTGCTAGTGGACCTGCGCGCCAGCTTGGGCACGATCCGCACCAACGCGAAACGTCTCGCCAAATCGGCGGAGGAACTCAACGCCCTGGCGCTCGGCATGAGCCAAGAGGCCGCGTCCACATCTGGTCAGGTGGATCAGGCTGCCCAGTCGGCGTCCGACGTGAACGATCGTATGGGCGCCGCCTCCCAGAACACCGACGCAATGGTGGAGAGCATCACGGAGATCGCACGCAGCGCGGCGGAAGCGGCCGGAGTCGCCCGCGGCGCCGTTTCCATCGCGCGTTCAACGAACGAACACGTGAGCCAACTGGACCGCTCCAGCGCCGAGATCGGGCAGATCATCAAAACGATCAGCGCCATCGCCGCCCAAACCAACCTCCTGGCGCTGAACGCGACCATTGAGGCGGCCCGCGCCGGCGAGATGGGGCGCGGCTTTGCGGTGGTCGCCAACGAAGTGAAGGAGCTGGCTCTTCAGACGTCCCGGGCCACGACCGACATCGGCGAGAAGATCGCGGCCATCCAGACCGGTTCGCGGGGAGCCGTCGAAGCGATTGCGCGCATCGGCACCGTGATCGACGAGGTCGACGGCCTGCAGACCACCATCGCGGCCGCGGTGGAACAACAGTCCGCCACGACGCGGGAGATCACACACGCCCTGTCCGATGCGACCCATACCAGCGCCCAGATGCGCTCCAGTTTGGACCACGTGTCGTCCCTGGCCCGCGGCACGGTCAACGGAGCGTCGAACACCCAGTCCCTGGCCGGCGACGTGCGCACCATGGCCGACGAACTCTTGGAGCTCGTCGGACAGTTCCGCTGCTGACCCCGTCCGCGCACCGCGCCGTCGCGACCGTCGGGATCCGCGCGGAACCCGGTTCAGCGCAGTCGGTCGGCGGCGCGGTCCAACAGGCGCGCCAGCGAGTGGAACAGGGCGCCGGTGCCTTCGCGGGCCGCGGCGGCGCCAGCGCTTGCGGCGCCCCTCGCGGCGCCCGCGGGGTCCCGGCGCAGGGCCTGGATCGCAGCTTCGATGCCGGGCCGCGCGCCTTCCAAACTGCGGGCGGCGTGGGTGCGGAGGTCGCCAAGGCCCTCCTTCGCTTCGGTCGGGCCGCGGGACAGGGCCCCGCCCACCGCGTCCACCAGGCCAGCGCGCAGGTCCTCGAACCCCTTCGCCAGACGCTCCACGTCCTCGGAAGCAAACGCGGCGCCGCGGGCTTTCGCCTCTTCAAGGGCCAACTGGGCGCCGTGCGCGGCGCGGCCCAATCCGTCACCGAGGCCGTCCAGCACCTCGTCGAGCACCTTCGCCCGCTCGGTCGCCCGCGTGCGTTCGATGCCTGCGGCGGCCCCGTCGGCGGTCGAGCGCGCCACCTCGAGCAGCGCGTCCTTCGCGCCCGCCGAAGCCGCCACCGCGGACTCCACGGCATCGCCCACACGCCGGCGCACCTCCCGTCCCTCTGCGGCGATGCCCTCGATCGCGCGGGCCAGACCCTCGCCCCACTTGTGCTCTTCCATAGGGATGTTCCTCCGGTCCCCAGGGTACCACTCCGGGGGCGAGGCGCCCCGGCTCCGCTCACACGTCGTGTTGGAAGCCCATGCCTGGCAAGTGCATTGCCAGGGCGCCGCTCTCCTGCCACAGGCCCCCGCCAAGCATGTCCGCGGACGATTGGGCCAGCGCGACGACCAGTTCCAACTCCTGTTCGGTCGGCGCGCCGCGCGCCCCGACGCACTCGAACACAAGCACCGATCCCGGCTCGCGGCGCAGTTCCAGGCGCACACAGAGGCTGCGCTCCGCCTTGCCCGTCGACTGCAGAAGTGTGCCGGCGATGTGGGACAACAGGCGGCGCAGCTCCCGTTCGTCCGCGCGGACGCGGGGCAACGGACCGGGCAGCACCAAGCGGTACTCCGTGCCGAGCTGCCCAACCAACTCGGTCAGCAACACGTCCAACTGCAGAGCGGCGATGGGCGGCGCCGACGCGGCAGTGCCCGTGACCAGTTCCTCGAGCTGATCGAGCCCCTGCGCCACCTGCCGCTCGGCCGCCTGCACTTCCGCGAGGGCCACGCCCGAGAGCGCGCCGTTCTTGACGCCGTCGCCCAGATGTCCGCGCAGCACCGCGAGGGGTGCGCCAAGGGCGCG
>Ga0169931_10011138_pt1 | contig 12727 bp, 8 predicted proteins | sample Kivu_15m_20L_FD_129675 | JGI IMG/M metagenome (GOLD analysis project Ga0169931, IMG submission 129675) | Freshwater microbial communities from Lake Kivu, Western Province, Rwanda to study Microbial Dark Matter (Phase II) - Kivu_15m_20L... | ecosystem: Environmental > Aquatic > Freshwater > Lake ...
CCGCCACCGCCGCCACCGCCGCCACCGCCGCCACCGCCGCCACCGCCCCCTCCGTCGTCGCCCGTCAGTCTCACGCTGAAGCATGATCAGCTGCCCTCCGAGACGCAGGCGGGATTCATGGATTGGCTTGAGTGGTCCACCTCGTCGCAGTTGATCGACGTGGAACTGCGGAGAGTCGATCGCCCGGAGCCCGAATCGATCAAGGGGCCCGAACCGGTTTCCCTGGATCAGATGTCCGACCGTTGGACCTTCGAGGGTGGACAGTTGCCCCCGGGAAGCGAGTATCAGGTCAGGGGCCGTTCGGAACAGGGTGAGGTGCTCTCCAACCGCATTCGCATTCCATACCCAGCCCGCTCTCGGTGGGCGTGGTTCCATGATTTCTGGCGACGACTCGGGCAATGTTGGATGCTTTGGGGTCCATGTGCCCTCTGCAGCAGGCTGGGGCTCTCCTGTGGTCCGTTGAGCACCATCTGCGGTCCGGGTTGCCTTCGGGGTCTTTTGAGCCTTCTTGGGCTGGTGCTTCTTGCCTCACTTCTGTCCATGTGTGATCCCGTTCAAAGGGTCGTGGGTGGTCCGATGGATCGGTGGAGATGGATCACGGGTGATCCTGGCACAACAACAGGTAACGATCCAGACCCCGAGCCGCCCCCTCCGCAACCACCACAACCACCACAACCACCGGAGTATGAAAGACCGGTGTGGCAATGACCATCGACTCTCGTATCACCATGTGGAGGGAGTATCGGAGCCCGCCTGGAGCGAATCCTTGCACCGGCACAGGCGTCACGCCGCTTCAGTTCACGGATTGGGTTCGCTTGTTGGTTGGGAAGTGCCTGAGCTTGTCGCAAGTGTCCCCGGGTACCTCTGGTCGCCCTGAGATCAAGTATCTGGCGTTGGGCGTGCCCGTGACGGAGATGCGGGACAGGAACGATCAGGATGGCCTCAAGATGGCGGCCATGGCGATCAAGGCGGACTTCAAGCAGTTGCGAGGGTCGATCAGCGAATTCAAGCGCATGCTCGATCAACCGGCCATCGAATCGCCGGAGAGCTTTCTGCGTAGTTTTCATCTTCTCATCGGGCTACGGCTACCCACGGAGCCGAGCAGATGGATCGCTACGGACGAGGGCCTGAACATCATCCATTGGGGTCTCAATGAGATTCCGAATCGACCTCTCCTTCAGTGGACCGACGACCAACTGCGTGGTATTGAGGAGACGAAACTTGCAGAAATCGGTTTAGCGTCCTCACCAGACGTCGCAGTGGCGCAAGCCACGAATCAGGCGCGCTCGATACGTGATCTGATTGGCTATCGCCCCGCGGCAGCGGCCCGACCCGGCGGTGCGTCTCAATCGAAACAAGGCTGGGATTGGAAGCATTGGGTGCTGTTGATCTCGACCGTGTTGTGTCTCTTTGTAATTGGCGTGCTCGTGAGCAGGCCTCATCAAAACAGGATCCCGGAACCGGCGGTATTGCCAGTCAACGATGAGGGGTCTTCCGCCGGCACCGCCGCTCAGTCCGCTAATGCAATTGGAGACAAGCCGGCGAACGCGGCTGATGCAGACAAGGGGGCCCCGCAAGTCCAGGGCCAGACGCCAGGAGCTGACGGACGGTCCAATGAGCAGGGCGAGCGGAATGGACAGAAGTCCGACCAGGAGAAGGCCAAGTCCGGGCAGACCACCGCGCCAGCCGACGGCAACAAGGAATCGCCGCCACCGACATCCGAGGACCCGCCTGATAAGAGTCCGATGGAAACGCCAAAGCAAGGACCCGCACCCAAATGAGCAGCGACTGTAAATCCGTTCAGGACCATGCCGAAGTGCGTGATGCGACGAGGGCGCTCGCCGAGGGGCTGCAGCGAACCATCGTGGGTCTCGACAGTTGGGCAACCGATCACCCCCCCCAGGCGCAGAAGCACCACGTTGCCAGATCCGATCTGCAGCTGCGCGATGCGCAGATGGAGCGCATCCGCGAGGCTCTTCAATGGGGCGTTTCCGTGGGCTTCTATGGCGAGAGTCAGGCGGGGAAGAGCAATCTGGTCAGCAGGCTTGCGAAGAGTCTTGGTTCGAAACAGTCGAAGGATGGCGGCATCTGCGTTCGTGGGCAGGCTGAAGAGCTGCCGATCGACTTCATGGACGCAATCGATCCTGGTGGTGGCGGCAAGGAATCGACGGGGGTGGTCTGCCGGTTCACCACCACCGACGTCCATTCCGACGGCAAGGTTCCGTTGGGAGGTTTCCCGGTCAGTTTCATCTCGCACGCGGAACTCATCTGTTCGCTGGTGGACGGCTTTCAGACGGGCGTAGACAAGGAGCATCGACCCGAACGGACGTGGGTTCGACAGACTTTGGATGAACTTCGCAGGGCCCCGCGTGAGCGCGACGGTCAGGATGCCAACGGACAGCCGGAGCGTTCTCTGATGCCTCAACTGCTCGAGGCCTGGTCAGTGCTGACCGAGAAGTACCGAAGTGAGCTGATCGGCCAACTTGATGTCGGGGGTGACGGCGAAGACGGATGGGACGAGTTTGTGCGGGAGTGCGTGGATCGGGGCGAACGACCGAAGGTCGGTACGCTAGATCAGTCGGATCTCAGGAAGCTTGTATCCATGCTCTGGGGCGGAGATTCTGCCATGGGCAATCTGTGGTTCCGGCTCTTCTCGGATCTTCGAAAGCTGGAGCAGATGAAGCATCACTGGGTCGGATCCCAGGATCTTTGCAAGAGTGAACGCAGCGGATTCAAGTCCCTCATCGACGTCTCTTGGCTGAACGAGCTTGCCGGCGATGGCAATCAGGTGAACTGCGCCATTCAAGGTCACGAAGGCGATCGCGAGGCGAAGCGAGCGCTCTCCAAGGCCGCGTTCGTCGCGTTGGTGCGTGAACTGGTGCTGCCGGTGCCAGTGGAGGCTGATCCTGCCACCGCTTCGTGCTTTGACGTGATCGACTTCCCCGGCGCCCGGGCTGCGGACAAGAAGAAGGACCATCAGAGTGACGAGGGAGCCGGTCGGGTCCTCGCCGTTCAGGCTCTTCGCCGTGGCAAGCTGAATCGACTCTTCATCACCGGCGTTCAGCACTTCGACTCCTCGGTGCTGTGTCTGGCCACGCAGTGCGGAAATCAGTCGGCTGGAGAGGTGATCCGAAGGGCGCTCAAGGACTGGTTGCAGCGGGAGGGCTGGCCCGAGTGTGCCCAGCGCAAGCACAGCCCACTGGCACGTACGACGAACTCCACCGGTGGCGGCGAAGGTCCGCCGTTGGTTCTGGCAATGACCAAGGTGGACATGCTGGCCAAGGAGCCCAACCGATTGGGAGACACCTTCCACGAGGTGAAGGAGACGATCTCGCCCGTGAAGGAGTTGCCGTGGATGGACAAGTGGAGTCCTGTCGGAAAGTTCCAGGGTACCTACTGGGTCTACAACCCCCTTGCGACTTTGGGCAGGACGCCGATCACGCCGCTTCATCGGCTGAATGTCAGGCAGCAGTTCGAGCGGGCATTCGACGACTCCGATCTGCTGCGGAACTACACCTGGAATGTCAAGGCGAATCTCGACGCATTGCTCACCGAGTCCGGCGATGCCGTGGGCTTGCTGGCCGAAAGGCTGAAGGGTCTGGCCTTGTCTGCGGGCGATCGACGGATACCAGGGCTCGCCTTGCACTTGCTGAAGCAGGCAGGCGATCTGAAGGGCCGGATGGATCAGATTCACATCGGCAAGGTCGATGGTGCTGCCGTCGGGCAGGCGAACAAGCAGGCTAAGAGTCACATGGACGCTATCAAGGGGCTTGATGTGTCCCATGCTGCCGGTCTTCTCCGCTGTCTGACGATGTCGACCAAGGATGTCCGAAAGGCCTGGCAGCGCGCCATGAGGACGACTGGTGCCGGACTGGCCGTCGCCAAGGGCGAGGTGCATTTCGAGGTCTTCTTCACTGCGCTGTGTGGCGTCTTCGCCGACGAGTTCGAACGTCGCAGTGCACAGAAGCACACGCTCTGGAAGCAGGAGATGGAGAGGCGCCACAAGGCCGGATTCGTCGCCGAGTTCAGGCAGAAGATGCTCATGCTGCCGACGGCCCCCTGGTTCAAGAGGCCGCTGCGCCAGCGGGTCGAACCCCTTCTTCGACGGGTGAACGCTGCCCAGATGTCGAAGGAGCGGCTTGCGAACATCGTCGCCGCGCAGTGGAACCGGTGCATGACATGGTTGGACGAGGAGCCCCCTGCCGGCGGCGACGGTTGCCCGAATCGGCCGAAGTTGCGGGGCGAGCAGGCATCCAACCGAGGCATCGTGCAGCACTGGTCATCCGCCCTCAGCAGGGCCTACGACAATCTTGTCGATCCGGAGGATCGGAAGGCGCCATGGAATGTCGACATCGGCAAGTGCCTTGACAATCTGGTTCATGCGCTCGCAACATTCCGCGACAGGATTGGAACTCAGCAGGGCCAGCATTGGGACATGGTGAAGTCGGAGATCGAGGCCATGCTGCAGGATGCACGCCCGACTGGAGTCGCGCCATGACCATCGAGCAGTTTCTTGACGGGCAATGCGACTGGAATCGGGACTTCGACGAAGTGCCCGAGGATCGCGTTTACGAGCTGGTCCGCGGCGATCCTCGCCGTGCGTGGCGATTGGCCGCCATCGATCGGGATCGCTGCAAGACGCTCGAGAGCGAGCTGGGGCTGAGGCGACCGGAGCTGCGGCGTGTGCTTCGCGCGGCGATGCTTGAATCCGCCAAGTGGCTGACGAAGGAGAGTCAAACGCATTACCAGCATGCGCGTCTGCTCATCGAAGGAATACTTCGGCGAGATCATCAGCCTGCACTTCTCTTCGGATGGCAAGACAATCGGATTCGCGAGTGGGCGCGTTACGCGGCAGGTCTGGACAATGGCAAGGCCCATCGTCTCGCCTCGGCCGATGTGCTGAAACTGCTTCTGGATGGCCCCCGGAGTCTTGCAGACCTGGGAGAGGACGACCAAGGGAAGAGCGGACTGCTCGACGCGGTGCGACAGTCGGTCGATCAGGCGATTCGCTCCCTGCTCGGCGTTCGGGCGGTACCACCCGCGGCGTGGGCAAAACTGATCGCGATCCGGGTCGTGTGCGGCATCGATCCCGAGGATGGAGATCAGGGACTTGTGAAGGACATGATGGGATCGGCCAGTCTGGCGGCCACCGCCGTCGATGACCTGCGGGAGGCTCTGCGTGGCGGCGATGACGCTGCGGCCAGCAGGCTGCGAGCCCTGATGGCGGGCAAGCCTGACTTCGCGGATCTCTGCAAGCACAAGATTTTCCGCGAGCAGTGCCTGATGCTCGGCATCAATCCGGATCCGCGTCTGATGGAGATCGAATACACCGGGCCCGATCCGTGGGTCCAGAATGTCGTTCGCGAGATCCGGGATGGCAGTCCCAGGTTCGAATTGGCCCGCCGGGAATGGCTTGGCCTGAGCGAGGCGGATCGCTTCAGCCGCTCGAAGTGCCTCAACATTCTCGCCAAGGCGGACGTGTACAGTTTCGGCAGTGTGGTGCGTCTGGTGGAGACGGAGCTGGCTGAGGTCGATGTTCCGGAGGTGCCCGACCCTGACATGCTGAGGCTCGCCCGCGGGCTTCTGGCGCGTGCCATTGCTGTGCGACTGACTGTGGACGATAATGCGATGAACGAGGCCTACCTGAAGATGGGTGGCAAGCTCTTCGTGCAGTGGCAGGAAGAGGCGTGGCAGCGATACCAGCAGTCCGCGAAGGGCTCCTTGGTGCCGCCTCTCATGTCCAAGCATGTTCTCCGAGAACTCAGGCCCGCTGCCATGCGGTCCGATCGGTGTTTCGAGCCCATGGTGGCGTTGGTGGAAGTCTTCAAAGAGCGACTGAAGGAAGATGACGAACTGAGGGAGGTCCGCGATGCGGGCCGGGAATGGCTTCACGACTTCGTCAAGTCTCTCGTCGGCGTGAATCGCCTGCCTGAAACCGTGGGAGTTCGTGTTCTCGAAGATGCCGATCGGCAACGACTGGACGACTGGAGGCGACGGTTCTCGAGCAAGCACAAGGACTGGTGTCTCGAGGCGCTCGAGCGGCCGGGCGAGGAACTTCGATTCCGGGAGTGTGCGATCCGGCGCGCCGAGAGATCGCGAAGCGCGAAGCCCAGCGCAGGAGACGCACTTGACGAACTTCGGACGGTCGCCGAAGCGCACTGCAGGAACATGCGGAACCAGATGTCCGGCGAGGAGCAGACGAGCGCGATGGCGGCACTGAACGCCTGTGTTGAGGCGGTGGTCACCGGTGACGGAGACGTGTCCCCCGCCTTGCTGACGCCCTTCCGTCGCGGCGATGCCCGGGCGTTCACCCGCCGGCTGCTCGGAGCATCCGTCGATCTCCCAGTTCCGATGCGTAAGCCATCCCGCTGGGGGCGACGTAGTTCGGCATGGGCTGCGGTGTTCTTTGGGGCTATCACTTGGCTTCTGCTTGAGCCCGCGCTGCATGACGGGGTGCTGCGCGATCCGCCACCTCCTCCGCTGACGGATAGCAGGTTTTGGAAACCATTGGTGCGCGACGATGACGCCGGACTTGTCTACCACATGCTCACGGCGCCGGAATTGGAGCAGCTTGTTCCAAACGCACGGGCCCGCGCCTTGATGTCAGTTCAGGGACCTTCGGGAGTTACGATCAGAACTCGCTCGGCTGCAGACGAGTTGCTGACACGACTCAAGGCGTGGAAGCGTCGAGAGCATCCCGACGCACCGGGTGAGCCGGAGTGGCCGACGCCTAAGGAGGCATCGAGATTGAAGTCAGAACTGGGCGTGACTGCGATGACCGGTGAGGAAGAGTCAGCATTAGGAGCCTTCATTGTCATTCGGAGAGACTGAGTCACCGGCCTCGGAGTCTGCGATCGAGGCCCTGCTTGTCGGGGCTGCCGATCCTCTCGCCAGCCCTTCCAACGTGGTGCGGGCACTACGCCTTGCGACCGATGGGAATCTCGTGAAGACCCCGGCGGATGCCTGTCTTGCTGCCATGGGCCGATTGCTCAGTTCGGTCGTTCAGGGCCGTGTGAGAGCGGCGACGCACCCCGCTGATCCGGTCATGGAGCTGATCACGAAACTAGGCATCGAAACCTTGGCAAAGGATCGTGATCGACAAGGAGTGCTCGCCGAGGCCGTTGAGGCTGCGGTGATGCGGCTGTGGCCAGTTCCATCATCGGTGACTGCTCGTCGCAGGCTGCTTCGCCAATTGGCGGATAGGATGAACCTTGGACCATGTCCGTCCCGAGGGCCTCTGGAGGCTGGCTCGGGGTTACGGTCACTGCGACGACCGATTACTTTCGCGTCGAACGCTGCAAAGACTGAAATGGGGGCTTAGTGATGGCGGAAGACGATGATGAATTCGATGTGAGATCCTCTCAAGATCTTGATTCACCACCGCACCAGCGTGCACGCGAGATGCAGCAGCCGCCGTTGGCGAGTCACCACATTCCCGTGGGCTTTATCGGCGTTCCCAACAGCGGCAAGACCAGTTTCATCCATGCCGTGCGCAACACGTCTCGGAAGCGGAAGCGAGACCATGGCAACTGGGACTTTGGCGGCGTTGGCGCAAAGGCCGGCGGCACGGTGGAGAGTCCGGACAGCGAGACTCAGGCGGCAACGGCTGTCAACTTCTTTCGCGTGGCGGACTTCTGCGATGTTCGGCGAGCCTGGGTTCGGCTCGGCCCCATTCGCTTTGGCAGACGCCGGACGCTGGCCATGCCTGAAGTTGCCGGCGAGATCGTTGAGCGTATCGCAAAGGGGCCGGACTATGTTGCGAGCACGCCGATCGATGAACAAGCCGTAGCCAAGGAGTACCAGGGCTTTCTTGCCCGAAGCGAAGGCATCCTCTGCTTCATCAGTCTGGATGGTTCGGATGCCGTCGCCTCTACAACTGTGGCGATCAAGCCTGAATCCTCGCTCATGGATCAGCTTGTCCAAGTACGGCGTGTCCTTGAGTCCTGCGATGAAGAGCGAGCGAGAATCGGACATGCTCGGCACTATGCCGTGAGCGTGATCATCACGAAGGCGGACCTGTTGCGCGACCGGCCCGAGATCGACCGTGTCCGCATTCCGCGATCACGATCGTCCGTGGCCGCGATTGTCGCGGCACGGCGTGATCAGATCCTCGAGAATGAACTGCGTCGACAGGAGTCTGATGACACATGGGTTCAGTTCTCCGTCTGGGACCTGATGCGGTTTCCGCGGGCCGAGGGTGACCTGGATGTGCAGGAGGCCATCGCTGCAGACTTTCTCAAGTGTCACGCTCCCCGTACGGCTTCTGAGATGGCAGCGTTTCAGGGCGATCAGATCTCGCGGCGGAGCGTAAGATTCTTTCTCTCCTCGCCATATGGTCATTCGTTCTCCAGTGATGGCAAGCGGCGGTTCCCAACGGCGGACGAGCTCGAGCCTGTCATGCTCTTCGAGCCTCTGGAGAGCGCGCTCGAAAGGTCGTGGTTGCTGCATGCCGGCGATCGGATCCGTCGTCGAATCCGGCGTCTTGCCATGGCGGCCCTCCTTGTTGTCGCGATTGGCCCACTCCTGACGTGGGTGGCAAGTGAGTGGGTCAGGAGTGGCCTTGACGAGTACAGAACAGAGCGGTCGACGGGCGAGTACGGATGGTCGGATCTCGAGTTCCGCGCGCAGACTCTGCACTGGACGCCTTGGGCGCTTCTGGCCACGCACGTACCGACCATCCGAGCTTGGCTTCCCCGGACAACCCGTGCGTTGGCCGAGTTGGACCGGGAGGTTGCCGATGCGATGCAGGAGCTTGACTCGGAGGCGGCGCGCATCGCCATCAGGAGCCATCGGGAGTGGGCGAGCAAGGTGGCGCCGGATGCAAGTCGTGACCTGTCGCTCTGGAAGGAACAGGCGAGAGATCTCAGCATGTTCGTGCGAACGGGCCAACCTGAAGTCCCTGACTTTGATCTCGGGGGACTGAGAGTCTTTCGGGAACAGTTGCAGGCTGGGAGTGGGGTCGCTGGTCCCCTCGAGTCAGAAGGTGTCAAGAGGTGGGAGCGCCTTCTGCAGCAGAGGAGCGAGAAGATGTCCGCTGCCGAGGCAACGGTTGCGCAAGAGATTCGTGACAGGCTTCGGGCCAGAGTCCGATCGGTGGGAGGCGGCACGGTTGAGGATTGGCTGTCGCAGCGAGATCCCGCCGCCCTCAGTCTTCTTGCCAGTCATGACGGCGAGCTGCTGGCGAAGATCGACAGGGACTGCGGCACCTTCCAGAGTCCCGATGATCTGAAGACTTGGCCTGTACCGGACCGGAGGAAGTGGCAAGATCAGCGAATTCATGAACTTGCGAGAGAACGTGTTCAGCGATGGCTTGTGGAGCAATCCACCGCACTGGATCATGAGGCTCGTTTGCTCTCGGACACTACATCTCTTTCGGTCACCACAGCTCAGCGGGTAACCGCCATTCGTGATGGCCTGCCGGCAATCCCTGAGTGGGTCTGGACCGATGACTGGAGCGGTAAGGCCCCGGACAACAGCGATCTCAAGTCACTTGTCATGCTCGCCGATGCGCTGGACCTGATCAAGAAGCTTCAGTCGGACGATCTCATGCCAGTGGGTGAGGAAATACGCTGGGAGCGTTTGATTCGAGACTTCTATGCGACGAGACCGCCGACCGAGATTCTTGGACAGCGATTCGCGACGGATCGGATCAGCGGATACGCGAGGAAACAGCTCGTGAAACTAGCACTTGCCGACGGATCGGACAGCCTGATCCGCAATTTGGCGACTGTGGATCCAGGCGTGTTCGGGGGCGAACTCACCAAGCGGGAGCACGTCAAGGGTGCCGTACGGTTTGGTCGGGGGGAGACGTGGGGTCAATTGTTGGATCGCCTTGAAACGGTTGAGCCTGGTCGTCTGGAAGCCGCACTCCAGAGACTCGTGGGGGCCGAAGAGGTTTTGAACAGGCTCGAGAGTCTTGCGACTGCCCCGAACGCTCGTCTGGATCGCGACAGGCTGCAGCAGCTTGTCGCAAAGAGTCCACAGGCAGATCAGGACTTTGGCAAGAAGGTCCTGCCCATCTGCCTGAAGACGGCATGGGCAAAGATGCGGGGTGGCGATAAGGATTCAGCAATGGGCTGGCTGCGACTGGGAATGACCTTTGGTTCGGCGAAGAAGGGTTATTGGTGCTGGGCCGCCTGTGGTCAGGATCAAGTTCTCAGTGCCCTACGTGACATCTATGTGCAGGCGAAGAGCAAGCGCGACCTGGATGCGAGCGAGCGTCAACTCATGATTGCCGAAGACTGGTTGGCGATGCTCGACAACGCTCGCGTGGCGCCGCCCGGAGGGTGGCCACTGAATGAGGATCCTGCTCAGATTCGTGCAGCCATCTCTCGCCACCGAAAGTGGATCAGGGACCTTGACATGGTCAAGATAGCCGCCGGGAAGACACCTGCGGGAGACATGGTTGAAGCCTGTTGGATCTCAAGCCTCGAGTGCTCGCGAGACGATGCTGCCCGGCTCTTCAAGTTCGACCCACGGTTGGGCCCGAATGAGCCAGATCTTGATCGTCCAGGTGTGCCGAAGTCCGCAATGGGTACGGATCGGATCTTGTTGTTCAAACAAATTCAACCCAAACTCGTCGAGGGACTTCGTCTTCCGCGTCGAGCGGAGTTGGAGTTGGCGAACTCTCGCAGGCCCGCGGATCTAGAGTGGAAGACGCGTTTGCTGAAAGCGATCGACACCAAGCCGAGCGAGTATGTTGAACCGGGGAGTTTGGCACGATTCGACGGACGCCCAGCTGATCAGACCACGGAAGGACTCATTGGGCTTGCGTTCGGTGTGAAGGAATTGTGCCTTGCATCGCGCGGCCAATCGGATGAGATTGGGGACGAGAACCGCCCATTTTCCAAGTGGTATGGCTTTCGTGTGGCGACCGACGAGGTGCCGTCGATCCTGAGCCGCGCTTGCTCTGCTAGTTTGCCGAAACAAGTAAAGGATATCCCGTAATGCTCAATCATCATCTCCGCCAGCTGACGCTGTTTGTGTTACTGCTGACTGTTGGGTGTCATTCCACTGGTTCAAAGCCGGAGCCGGTCTCTCAGGCCTACGACATCCTTTTGGTCGTCCAACCGGGGGTCACGAAGAGCATGACAATGACTGCCAAGTTGGAGATGAGGTACAGAGTCGAAGTGTTCCGAGTGCCGGTGTATTCGCCGGACAGCGCGAGAATTGCGTCAGGTCGAGAGCGACTGAATCCAACGCAGTATCCACTGCAATTGGGCTTTGAGATCTGGGGGATGAATGGCAAAAAGGAAGTGCCTCTTGAGCGCTTCCCGTCTCATATTCTCAACATCAGTTCAGACACGTTGAAACTTGATCGACGACATGTTGAGAAACTGCTCGAGACGGGCTATGAGAACTTCCGGATTCGTGTGTGCCTGAAACCGTGGCAGTGGACTGACTCTGAGGCGCAGGATCAGATAGAGCGGAAGAATCCGGAGGGGAAGCGGTTTCACATAGACTTCGACCGTAGTCTCGCCTTAGACGCACTCAGTGGCGAATAGAGAGGCATTGTGCTCCGAGGTGTATTTGGAGTCGAGCGGGTGCATGGCGGCGTCAAAGGCGGCCAGATGTGGCTATCGGGTTCCGCCAGAGAGTTCAGCGAGTGGGGTCGGGCCAAGTTGGAAGAGAAGTTTCCGGGCATGCGTCGACAGATTGAGGATGATCGCGATGGAGGCGGTGGGGTCATTCATGTGCGACGGGGCAAACAGTGGTACGTTGTCTTCGTCTTCCAGCCCAGATTCAGCGTGCGGGCGGTACCCATGTGGCTGGTGGCTCGCCTGCCTGACTCCGAATTCGCGACCAGCATGGTGCTTCCGCAGCTGGTGCAGCAACTGCGGAGAGTGGTACAGCAGATCGAAACCACGGACGCTGGGGGTGAGGCATGGATTCAGGCCGGTGAACTGCCGGCGGATGAGCCTGGTAGTGTGGGCGATTTTCGAACCGCGCTCGCGTTGGACCGGCTTCCATCCGGTGCGGCGGTCGACGTCACGAATCGGGCCATTCTCCGAGCGATTCAGCTCCGATTGCAGGCCGAGTGTGAGGCGATGCCTGAGGATCCTTCACGCCTGTGGGCAATACTTCGATTGGATGCAACGGGTGCGATCCCATCCAAGTTGGCGGGCACGCCGGTTCAGCATTTCGTTTTGGGTTCGGCGGTTCCCCAATCCCGACCGTCTGAGTTCAGAGGTGTGGCTGACTCCATCCTGGTCAGACAGTCAAGTCCAAGCAGTGTGCTCGCATCGGCCATTCGGAAACGGTTGGCATCAATGCAAGCGAAAGAGCTGTCCAGTTTTGTGTCAGTCCCCATTCCGCTTCTCCACCGATCGGCGGTCCGCCGCGAGGAAGCAGCCGTCTGGGCTGAACATATCTGGCGTGACGCCAAGCGTGGAGAGCAAGAGCTGCAGGACGCATTCGGTGGCGGCAACGAGTCGCTTCGCAGAGCCGTGTTTGCGGTTACGGCACTCTTGGTCCGGCATCCCCTCGCGCGACAGAGTGGGGTTGAAGGAATCGAGGTACTGCTCCGCAAGTTTGGCCTATTCGGCACCGCGTCTCTTCCGCCATCGCGGTCAACGTGAACGACGGGTAGGGTGAATCGCTCAGGGCCCTTGTCAATCTGCGGTGCTTGCCGTGCAGCCCGCCGACCTTGCAGGCCTGGACCACGCCGAGGCGGAAGCCCTTGTCACGCGAATCGGCAGGCGCCGCGGCAGGTGGCGTGCCCTGCAGC
>Ga0169931_10011139_pt1 | contig 12726 bp, 11 predicted proteins | sample Kivu_15m_20L_FD_129675 | JGI IMG/M metagenome (GOLD analysis project Ga0169931, IMG submission 129675) | Freshwater microbial communities from Lake Kivu, Western Province, Rwanda to study Microbial Dark Matter (Phase II) - Kivu_15m_20L... | ecosystem: Environmental > Aquatic > Freshwater > Lake...
CGTATTTTTTGTGAATTCTGTCCATCGTTTTCATTGATTTTGTGTTACCTGTATCATCATCTTCACGACCAAGCCTTGTTGAGTAAGCTTTTACAGCAGTTTTCTGAGAAACTTCATCAAGTTCTTCTAATTGTTCAAGATAAAGTTCTTGGTCTTCTTCTGAAAGTGCGTCAAATTCTTCTTGTGTTAGAAGTTCGTCTTCCATTGGTGTGTCAGCAGTATCTTGCACTTCTATTTCTTCTGATGTACCACCAAAAATAGTTTGTGCTAATTCTTTTTTACGAGCATCAATAGATTCAAATGCTCTTGTTGAAAGAATATCATTTAAACTTTCTTGTGCTTGTGCAGCATTACCTGCAGCAACATCATTTATAAATTGTGAAATGTACATATTTTTCTCCTTTATCGTCTATTTAGTATAGATGTATACCTATCAACTTGTGCATCTAATTCTGGAGTGGCTGATTCAGTACTCGCATCATCAACGGTGTTATCTACAGGTGGGTATTCATCTGGCGACACTGGTGGTTCTTGTTGTTGATTTAATGTGGGTCCACCAAGGCCTTGTTCTTGTTCTTTGTCAATTTGTTTTTGCATCTCTTCAACTTGTTCATCATTCAGTTTTAACAAATTCTTCTTAACATATTCATGTGAAAAGTATTTGCCAATATAAGGATCAACCATGCCAACCATTGTTAATCTTTCACGAAGAAGTTCTGCTTCTCTTAATTCTGTAAAGTTGTTATCTTTCTTAAAGTCATAGATAACATTTTCTTTAAAATCTTTCCATTCATCTTGTGTACAGATACCTTTCAATACTAATTGTGTACCAAGTGCATCATCAAAAAGTTGTGTAAATTTATTACGAAGACGAGCAATAAACTTTGCAAATTTAAGTTCATCTCTTGTAATTTCTTGACTACGGCCAATACCAGCAAAACCACCACCAGCTTGTTCATCTAATCTTGAAAGTGGTACATTTAAAGATTTTAATAAGTTCTTTTGAAAATACTTAACATCTTCCAATTCACCAAGATTTTGTCCTGCTGGCAGTGTAGTAATCTCTGTACCTTTACCACCTTCTCTTCTTGGCAACCAAAAATCTTCAAGCATTGACATATGTTTACGATCATCCCTTAACTCACCAGTAGATGCATCATAAACCATCTTATTGCGATACTTAATCATTACATCACGAAGATATTGTTCTGCTTTACCTTTTGGTAAATTACCAACATCAATGTAAAATATTCTGCGTTCTGGAGCTCTTGAGATACGATAGATGACTACAGCATCTTCAATCATTCTCAATTGATTAAGTGGTTTAATTACTTTGTGTAAATATGAAATGACAAAAGTATTTTTTGCATCCATCAAACCAGAGTTAATGTTTATAATTGAATCTGGTGAAATTCTTAAACCAGAATTTGTAGATGCTGTGTAATTTTGTGTTGTTGTACCTTTGTCATTAAATACATAATATTCTGCGGTAGAAAGTATAACTGTTGCACCTGTTTTTGGATCTTTGCCAGTTTTTACTTCTCTAATTTTTCTTATTTTTCTAGGGTCAACATAACGAAGTTCTTGTATACCTTCTTTTGGATTTTTTTCGTTTACTACAATGTGATAGTACATTCTACCATCAATATACCAACGTTTAAAAAGATCTGAAGCTAAATTTTGAAAATTTAATAACCTTAGAACCATTTCAAATTCTTCAGATATTTTTTTCTTAATAGAATCTGTAGTTTTTAGTTTATCTAAGTTAATGTCAACTACACGATTATCTAGAGTGTAGGTAATAGATTCATTGACGATTTCATCAATTGCCATTTCAAGTTCAGGATGATTTGACATTTCACGGTATCTTGTGATCAGTTCCAATTCATTGCGAATAGAACCTTCTAAGTCTACATAAGTACCGTAATAAGCATTTGATGTGATGGTAACTGCACCATCATCCATTGCTTCCGTTGGAAGAGCAAAAGAAGACTGTTCAGGTTTTTCTACCTGAACAATGTTTCTTTTACCAAAAGTAAAACCAAAAAGTTTAATAGCCACTATATAATAATCCTATAAAAGAAGGAAAGAGCAAAAGCCCTTTCCTTATCAAATCACGCCGTCTTCTACTGATTCCCACCACTGGTAGGAAAGAGTTACAGCAAACTCCTCAATTGTATCATTAGAACCCCAATCAACATCAATTGGAGTAATGTCTGATGGAAATAGACCAGTAAACTTATATTTTTTAAGTACACTTCCATTTTTAGCATATTGTCTTACTTCAGAATCAACAGTATATCCTAAAGGAGCTTGTGCTGCTGGGTTACGAACATTAAGTGTATGACTATTTAAGCCATTCATCCAACGCTCAAATGCATTACGCACAACAAAATCTTCATCATTGATAACAGAAATTGTCCAATCGGCAAATGTTCTATTACCTGCAAATTTTAGTTCACGACCAAAATATTGAACAGGTACAACTCCTATGGTAGAACCTGGAAGTTGTGCTGTCTTACACATAAATGATAATTTTGTCTGTGCGTTTCCTGGTAACGAAAATGCTGGAAAAGGCATCGTTACTTCAAATAGGTTTGGTCTTGCACCATCACCTTGCATTTGAGAGCGGAATTCGTTAATATTAAATGCCATTTAAATTTTCTCCTATCTCTCTTATTTATTAGAACTGTCCAACGATTTCATTAAACGAAACACCAGTACGAACAGCAACAAAATTAAGCTGAATAAAGTTTATTGATCTTGCTGGTTTAATGTAAATATCACCAACAAATTCATTACGGTCAATTACTTCTGGTGTGTTATTTGTAGTATCACAAACAACTCGGTAATCAAAAATACCACGGCGACCTTGAACATCACGCAAGAATGGTTCAACAAGGTTTACAAATTGTGATCTTGTAAATTCATCATTAAACTCAAATAGCGATGAACGAGCTGCTCTTGCAATTGCTTTCTCAAGAACTATAAACAATCTACGCACATTGATTCTATCAAATGCACTTGGTCTTGAAAGTAGTGTTTTATCTCCATAAAGAACAGTACCTTCACCAGGGAAAGTTACAACTGGATTAACACCAGCTTTATAGAGTGAATCTCTTTCTGCTTTGGTTGGATTCCATGCCAACTTAACAACATTCTTAATTTGACCACGATTAAATCCAGCTGGCGAGAACCAAGGATCTCTTTCTAGATCGGTCCGAGCACAAAGACCTGCAACATCACCATTAAGTGGCACCCAACGGTAAACATCGTTGTATTTGTCGTATTGGTATTTCCAACCCGAATCCATTACTGCAAATGAAGAAGATGTAATTGAATTTCTCAATGAAAGTATATCTGTAACTTCATTACCTGAATTATTTACAACATCATTTAATTCTGGAGATAAGAAAATTAAACAATCTTTTCTAGACTCAGCTAAAGCAACTAAAGAATCTGGTACAGTATCAGCTGTTAGTGAACCTCCCATAATTAAAGAAACATCCACTGAATCTGGATTATCAAATGCGTTATAAGTGTTTGCTAGATTACCTGTTAATGGACTCGCATCAATACCTCCAGACAATTCATAATCTGTTGAAGATAATCTGTCATAAGATTTGTCTGCTTCATTTTGAAAAATATAAGATGTTGTTTGACCCCAGTTAACTCCTTCTGATGGATGTCCTAACCACCATATGTATTTTGATTGTGAATTTATCACATCTTTATAGTAATTAGATGTTCCGTTTGAATTTTTTGCATCTGCAGCTTTTGAAACATAACCAAATTTTTCAATTACAGTATTAGCTGTTCCAGAAATTGTTCCTCTTGTATCAATAACAACGATGTGCAGTTCATCATCTGCAACACTTTTACTTTGAGCATAAGTACTATTTGCTGGATTAGAATTAAATTCTGTTCTATACAACCAATTTGTTAAAAGTTCTGTGTTAGCATCACACAAAGAAATTTTTAATCCATTACCTAATGAACCTGGATATTTCGCAGCAAATTTTATGGTTGCAGATCCAGATGAATGATTTTGTTCGTAAACTGTTCTATTATTTATTCTAACTGGATTACCGGATGTAGTAGCGTTATTCGCAGCTGCACCTACCGAACGAATAAGACGAAGTTCGCTACCGTAACTTAAAAAGTTTGCTGCGGTAAAGAATGATGTGAAGGTGTTGCTGTCTGGTTTACCAAATCTTTCTACTAGTTGAACTTCATTATTAATTGTTACAATTTCGTCCACAGGTCCCCAATTGAAATTACCGGCAAATCCACCAACAGTAGTTGCCACAGAAGGTACGACTGTTGTTAAGTCAACTTCTGAGACATTCACACCTGGTGATAGTTGAAAAGCCATTTTTTATCTCCTTTTTTCAGGCTGAATAATTCTTTTATAGTCTATTTATGTTTTTAGAAACTTGAGGTTTTATAACCTCTGTCCATTATCTCTGACCAATAACCACCACTAGAATCTTTAATCGGTTCTTCTCTTCCATCGTCAATGATACCTACTGGAACCAATTCTTCTTCACCCAACATATTATTTTCTTCTAAAAGTACTTTTCGGATATCAATATTTGTCGCATCTTTAAAATAAGTTTGTGCAGTTAACCATGCAAAAAGTACTAATCCTATGACCAAATCGTCATTATTACCTTCTTCAGCCGCATAAGAATCTTTTTGTCTTGTAAAAGTATTTAATTCTGCAATGGTATCAAAGTCATTGATGATTAATTTGTCTGATTCTATGAGTGTTTTCAGATTTGCACAACCAATTTTTTTGACCGTTTTGGTGGTTTTAATACCAAAGTTAGAAGCTCTTTTAAAACCACCAGAAATAGTCTGACCTTTTATGTGATGGTGATCAATCTTATATACATTTTCATATTCTAAATCATAATGTAAAATATCTACTACTTGTTGACCAACATTATTTGTTTCAATTAATACAAAAGCTTCGTTATATTTTTTTGCAATTGAATAAATTATAGTTGGAAAAAATAATAATGGCAACTTATTATTGCGATATTTTGCAACTTGTCTATATGGTACTTCAGTTACATCTATTACATTGATTGTAGAGTAGTCTCTTTCCACACCTTCAGAACAATCTACTGTACAAATATAAAGTCTGTTTTTTTCTGGTTGTTTGTAAATATCAAGACCTTCTTCTGTGTGAATTGCATTGTGAAATGCCATTGATCTTAACTTAACACCAGACACTAATGTTGCTGAAGAACCAATAAACTCTGTCTCAAACTCCACTCTAAACTGTTCTTCAGAGGTATTTCGTATTGTTTCTTCTTTCCATTTTTCATCTCTACCTGGTACTATTGACCAGTGAACTTCAACAGGTACATAAGAAGATCTTTTTTCAATTGCATCTGTCCACATCTTATAGAATAAATTTAGTCCATTTGGAGTAGATACAATGATTACTTTTGATGTAGAACCAGAAGATATAACAGGATAAGTTGATTGGAAAAAATCTTGAGCCATATTGTGTGGCACAAATGCAAACTCATCAAGAAAGATTAAATTGTAAGAACCACCACGGACACCAGAAGCTGATGTTGCATAGGCAAATATTTTAGAACCATTTTCTAGTTCTATATTTCTTTTGTTCCAAACAATAATACCTTGTTGTAACCAAAGAGGTAAATACTCATAAGCTTTTTGCAAACGAGATAGAATCTCTTGTGCAAGACCACCTTTATTTGCTAATATCGCAATATTATATTCATCGTTAAATAAAACACACCACAACATATAACTGACTGTGGTGGTTGTTTTACCAACCTGTCGTGGCATTTTAGAAATACAAAAACGATTTGAATGAAAAGATCTGACCATTTCTTCTTGAAATGGCCACATATCAAAAGGTACAAGACCTTTATCAACATTGACAATTTTTACATAAGTTCTGATGAAATATACAGGATCTTCAATACACTTTGCAATTTCTACAGCTTGTTCTTCTGTATACTGTATTTCAACACCGACTTTTTTTAAATTTTGATTTCCTAAATAACCATCTACTGTCATTATTTTATAATGCTGCGAAGCATCCATCCATGTTTATTATGTATATCAATTCTACCTGCAAGATAATCTACAAGACCTTGTTTATCAAATTCATCAGCAAGTTTAAGTGTTAAGTTTAATGTTGCAAGAACTTTATCATTGTCTTCTGATAACTTTCTTATCATTTCTATTGGAGTCGGTTGATTCATTTCACATTCTATATCAGTCAATTCTAAAAATTTTGTAAATGAACCTGGTGCATATGCATCTAACGCACGAATTTGTTCTGCGATTTCATCTGCGGCACCAAAAACTTCTTCATATAATTTACCAAAAAAATCGTGGTATTGTGGAAAATTAGGTCCTTCTACATTCCAATGATAGAGATTTGCTTTTAACTGAAATGCATATGCATCAGCAAGAACTTTTCCCATCAATCCAATTAATGTTTCCATTTTTATTCCTCTGTTTCTAATTGTTCAACGATTTCTTGAACTTGATTTTTTACTTCAACATAGTTTGCATTTGTGTTTGCATTTATTTGTTGAAGTACATTTAATATTTCTTGTGTATAGTTCATTAATCTTTTGCCTTTAAAGCTTTAATTAATTCTTTTGTTGAACCAATAAAAACAGCTTTGTCTACATTTATACCTGGTGATGAATCTAATTGTTTTGGTTCTAAATCTTTTTTGCGTTTTTGTATTTCCATTAAATCTTTATTCATATCAGTGAGACTCTTTAACATATTTGCCGCAACTTCATAAGCTCTTGGATGATCAGATTGTTTTGCAACCATTAATAAATTGTCCATAGCATCGTTGCCTTTTTCAATTAACTCACGAATATTTTGACGAGCAAATTCTGCATCATTGTTTATTTCTGCATCATTGTTTATTTGATTTCTTGGTTCACTAATTACCTCAATATTATCATAGTTTATTGGGTCAATGTTAAGCACTTCTGATAATTTTTCATTTGTTTTTTTCATAATAAATTACACATTTGTCGGTTGAATTATAATATATCTAATTTTTGGAGACTCAGAAGCTGTTGTTGAACTGGTTATGTTTGTAATCCAAAGGAGTATTAAACCATTTGATGGTACATATCCACCAGAAAGATAACTTCCAACTGAACCTTCTTCTACAGAACAAATAACAATATCTCCTGATCTTGCTTTATTATTTGTTACTGATATAACATTAACTTCACCAGCCGTCATAGAATGAGAAAATAATGTTACATCACCAGAAGTGTTGTGCAAAATTACTCCTGTTTCTCTTGATGTAATTTGTGTTACTGAATTATTTGTACTATAAACAATTTTAGATGAAACTAAATTTCCTGTAACTATAACATTACCTGTTACTGATAAATTATTACCAGATAACAATCCATTTAAAGTATTGGCCGTTGCATAAGCCGCATTAGCATAACTACCACTTGTTACTGCTCTTTGATCTGCAACATTGGCAAGTAAGTATGCACTATTTGCATAAGAACCAGCAGTTGTAGCTCTTTGATCTGCAATAATTACACCAGAAGATGCACTGTTAGCTTCAATATATGCAGAGTTTGCATATGAACCAGATGTTACTGCTCTTTGATCTGCTTGTGCTGCATTTGTCGTTGCAGTATTTGCTTGGCCATAACCAGCATTGGCATAAACACCAGCAGAGTTTGCAACATGACTTGGTGTATTGGCCTGTAAATATGCTGAATTGGCATAGTCACCAGATGTTACTGCTCTTTGATCAGTAGTATTAGCAACACCAAATGCTGAGTTGGCATAATTACCTGCTGTTGAAGCTTCTGTTGTGAATGTATTTGATAAATTAAATACAGCATTAGCATGAAAATAAGAAGAATTTGCATAATCACCAGATGTTACTGCTCTTTGATCTGCGGTGTTAGAAACACCAAATGCTGAGTTGGCATAATCACCAGATGTTACTGCTCTTTGGTCAGAAGTATTAGCAACACTATAAGCTGCATTTGCATAATTACCAGATGTTACTGCTCTTTGGTCAGCAGTATTAGCTGCATCGTAAGCTGCATTAGCGTATAAAGACCCACCAAATGTTAAAGTGTTTGCAGTAACACTTGTAACTGTAATTGTACCTGTTCCATTACCAGATGCTTGTATAGAATTATAATTTGCAAGTGATAATTGTGCATTTAAGTTTGCTAATAAATAAGCACTATTTGAATTGTCATAGGCTCGTTGAGCAATTAAGTTACCAGTATTTGCTGTGTTAGAAGAAGCCAGAATAAATTCATTATCAAGACCTATAATTTCACCTAAGTTTGTGTATGATGTACCATCATTTGTAAATTGCCATTTATCTGAAACTTCATTCCATCTAACTTGAACTGGTAATTCATCACCTCTTAAAATTCTAATACCAGCATTTTGTGTAGGACTGCCTGTCGTTCCATAACTTAAATCTAAAATAGGATCATTTGTTCTAAGTGTAGAAACTTGTAAAGAAGCAGTGCAACCAGAAACTGTAAGATTTCCATTGATTGTCATATCACCTGTAATTGTACCACCAACACTTACATTTAATGAACTGTTTGCACGATCAAAAGAAGAATTGGAGTAATTACCAGCACTTAATGCTTTTTGGTCGGCAGTTGCAGCATTTGTCGTTGCAATATTTGCTTGTGCATAAGCCGCTTCGGCCATTGGTATGGATGCTTCAACTGCATCATTTATTTGTTTTAATGTAATTTTTCTTGTAGTATCGCTTACATCATCAAAAACTGGAATAAAAGTTAATTCTAAGTTTGCACTTGGATCTAATGGTGTTAGTTCTGATATTTTTTTGGTTGCCATCTTAAGCCTCTAGTTTAAATCTTGAATCTTCTGTAATTAATTCAAATCCATCTTCTGTTATAATAATTGTAGCCGGCGGTTTATTTGGATCTGTTGTTTCTTCTGAGAAACCAAACTCATCATCTATTTTAGCTGTAGGTGGATTTGGAGTTGTTTTTGTTTCTAATATTTTGTTATTGCTCGTAGATATGTAATTTGTTGGATCTTCAGAAAGGTATATATTAGTATTGGCCTGGCGAATGTATCTACTTGTATTGACTGATGGCCAAATGTAACCTTTAACTGTAAATTCTAAATCCCATGTAATCAATCTTGTTGTCAAGAAGTCACCTTCATAATCTGTAGTAGGATTTACTGAATTTAATATAATTGGTAAATCATATTTTTGATTCATTTCAGGTATAAAATCTACAGTTACATTAAAATCTGGTGTAAAAAATGGTAATATCTGTTCTAATATTTGTGTGCCATCTTCGGTATTTCGTACATAAATTGATAATGAAAAATTAAAATCATATGGTATTGGTGCAAACTGAGTGTTCATTCTAGTTGAACTATTTGCAGAAGCAAAATTTCTTAATGAAGTCATTTGTTTTCTTGATGCATCATAACTAATACCTGTCATCTCAAAAGATATTCTCGGCACAACAATTTGAACTGATTTTGTTAAATCTGGATCAGTTGTAATTCTTGTCATATACTTTTCTTTTGAACCATAAGAAAGAGGTACTTTGAATCTTTCTCTTTCTGTTCGTTGGTCTTTCGTATACCGAACCAACTGTATATCGTTAAAAATTGTACCAAATGCAACAACAATTTTTCTTATTGTTCGGTGATAAAAATGTCTATTACTTAACATCAAGGTTCTCCGAACGGATTGGATTCTGTAAAGTCTATAATCAAATCAGCTTCTTTTTCTATTACTCTGTTATCTGTAGAATCTTCAAACAAATTACTATCTTCTGGGAAACTATCTGCAGCTTCATCCATTGCCCAAACAGCACCACTTGTTACACCAATTAAATTTCTATTTGAAACAAATGTTCCTCTTGTTCTTACAACATCAACATATCTTGCAGGATTCCAAGTGTGAACAATTGCTTGTGCGGTTGAATTTGCTAAACTTGCTCCTTGATATATAATTTCACCAGGCACAAATGTTCCTGTGCCACTTGTTGGAACAGAAAGTCTTGTTCTACGATAGAGCTCAAATGCCTCATCATCTATTTCTTGTTTACCAGTTTCAATAATCTCATCAGAAAATACAAACTGTTTTAGTTTTAGTGCATAAACATAAACATTACCACCACGACCACGACCCAATGTATAGAACATAGCCTGGTCGTTTTCGTGTTCTACAAAAGTAATTTCAAAAAAGTTTTTTAGTAGTGGTACATAAATTAAATCACCTTCTCTAGGCCTTGCCGGCGCATTGTTTTCTGTTGCAACAATATCACCAATTCTTGGCCGATTGAAGTTTGTAGAACCAACAGAATATTTAAATCTACGGCGAGAAACAAGTAATGTAATCTCATCACGAATTTCTAAACCAAACTTAGAAACAAAGTCACCTTCACCATCCATACCTGTTACATTTTCTAGATATACTTCAATTGGATGTGCAGATACAAATTGTTTGAGAGTATCTTCTCCATACAACATATCAATACCATCAGGATCTCTTGAAGTTCTAGGTAAATAATATACATCCATACCATAAATTCCCATAGCTTCAATTACAAGGTCTTCAACAAGAAGTTGCTCTTGCGTTATTTGATCTTGAGGAAAAGGTTGGAAATAAAAATTTGTAGTCAAGATTAACCCATCATAAAGTTATTAGGTAATACATTGTACGATTGCATCTCTTCTTCAATTTTATCAATTTCTCTCTGTGCTTCTTCCATTATTCTTGGTCCATCTAATGTGACACCACCTGGCATTTGAATACCAGCAAACTTACTTAAATTAGAACCCCATTGATATTTTATTTTAGCTGTTGCATATTGTTTAAGGAATCTATCGTCCCAAACATCAGATACTCCAGCTTTTGTTGCAGTAACACCAGAAACGTTTGCAGAAAGACTGTTGACAATTTCTATTTCTGTTGGTGAATTAATTTTTCTTATTTGTATTTGTTGACCATTAGATAAAGTAATAAAATCATTTTCTATTACTTCTTGGTCAAATATTGTTGATGTACCAATTAATGTATTTGAACTTGTGTTGCCTGTAATTGTACCTGTCAAAGTAATTGTGTCTGGATCTAATTTTCTATAACATTCAACAATTACATATTCGCCAGGTTTTACATCTCTAGACCAATCAATATCTAACATCACTCTATTTTGATGACGATTAAATCTAAATTGTGGAGTGCCAGAAAAAAGAAGATTGAGAGTTCTTATGTGTTGCATTGTAATTTCATAAGACACATAAGAAACGGATGTGAAGTCATAAAGGTCATGTAAACGAAGTTGGTATCTCAAATCAAACATGTTGATTGAAGAATTGGAATCATCAAAAGGAAGAACACCAGTTACAGCAATGACTGCATCTGGACAATAAATCCATCTGCGGTCAATATCTGTTTGAGTGATTTGATGCTTCATATAAAGTTTTTCGCAACCATCAAAATGATAGTCATGGAAAAACTGAAGCGCATCATCAATACGATCTTCTACCTGGTCATCATCAACATTAATTTGAATGACAGGCCAACCAAGTCGGCGCAGGCAATAATCTTTGAATTGTGCTCTTGTGGTGGGTCTAGCCATAAATTCTCCTTGATAGAGTATTTATGCTTATGATAAATTAAAGATTATAATAGATATCTTAAATTAACTTCCTACACCTTCTGTACCGGCATGTGAACGCATAGAATAATCCAAAGGACCTCTAGATGATGCATTTGATGTATCATTTGAAAAAGTTAATCTATCTACTCTACTCACAAAAGTTGAAGTTAAACCACCACCAAACCAACCGAATGTACCATTATCTGAACCAGCTAAATTTCTTCTTGCTAAATTAAGTTTTCCTCTAGAAGATGCTGTTGTAGTATCTGAAGAAAAAGTTATTCGGTCTATAACAGAAGTTACAGCAGGTGTAGCCTGACCTCCAGCAAACCATCCATAAGTACTGTCTTCAACCGCAGTTAAATCACTTCTAGCTAAACTTAATGGTCCTCTTATTGAAGGTGTTCCAGTGTCTGCTGCAAAATCAATACGATTTATTCTAGATGTATATCCTGGATCATTTCCTCCACCAAACCAACCATAATTATCATTACTAACAGCACCTGCATTTAAAGCATTGTTTAAATTTCCTCTAGTTGATGCCATAATCGTATCATCATTAAAGTCAATTCTCTCAATTCTAGAGTTGATTGGTACTGGTCTAGTTGATCCTCCAGCAATCCATCCATAATTATTATTTCCAACAGAACAATGTCTATATCTTCCTCCAACTAATGGACCTCTGGTAGAAGCTGTAGAACTATCACTACTAAATGTTATCCGGTCAACTCTTGAAGTTTCTTGTGGAGAAAAACTAGGTCCAACACCTCCATTATACCAAACATTTGTTGAAGTTCCAACAGCTGCGTGGTCATATCTTCCACCAGACAATAAACCTCTGAAAATTGCTGTTGAGGTATCAGAAGCAAAAGTTATTCTAGAAATTAGTCCTGAAGGAGGAAACCCAGAATGTCGTCCACCAGCAAAATAACCGTGCGTTGGTATCGCTGGAGCTGTTGATGTATCATTAATTGTTGTAGAACTAGAAGTAGCTACTATGGTGCCAGAAGTGTTATCTGTTCTTATTGAAACGGTAAATGTTTCTGCA
>Ga0169931_10011140_pt1 | contig 12726 bp, 7 predicted proteins | sample Kivu_15m_20L_FD_129675 | JGI IMG/M metagenome (GOLD analysis project Ga0169931, IMG submission 129675) | Freshwater microbial communities from Lake Kivu, Western Province, Rwanda to study Microbial Dark Matter (Phase II) - Kivu_15m_20L... | ecosystem: Environmental > Aquatic > Freshwater > Lake ...
CAGAAGGCCGTACAGAGCAGCTTCCAATAGTGATATTGCGTGCGCCCAGCTTCGATGCTTGCGATCGATTCAACAAATTCGCGGCAGTCCTGAAAGACGGCCGTGCGCGCGGTGCTTGGGCCATCGCCGCCTGGAAGTACAAGTTCACCTTCGTAGTAGGCCAGCTTGCCAAGCTGCTGAACGGCGTAGACTGCATCGGTGCCGGAAACCGTCGCGAGAACGCGCTTGTACTCAGCACGTGCCGCTGCAATTTGTGAGCGACCTTCGCCGCGTGCGGCAAACAAGGCGTCCGCGGCTTCAAAAACGTTGGCCGAAGCCATGCCACCAAACGCCAGACCTGAACCAAGGCTCACGACCACGAAAGATCGCACCAGAATCCGCTGCATCGTTGCAAACATGCTCACTTCTCCCCACAAGAGTTGAATCATTCCAAGGACATCAGCCGAGAGAGACAACCGCGCCGATGGCATGAGCGATCGGCACGTCCAGAACCCGAAAACTTGAAGTCGATTTCCTTGTTGCAGGGCGGGATTAGTCGATGGCACCGTTCAGGTCAATAAGTAATCATGACGCACAATTAACCCATTCAATGAGCCGATGGCTTTACGTGAAAATGTTCTTGAACACCGTTAGTACAACCGGGTCGAAACCAGTCCAAACGCGCAACGCATCGGCCGTGCGAGTGGTGCTGTTCGTTGCCACGCTCGCGAGCAGCGCCGCCGGCGCAAGTCCGAAAGACGCCCGGCGGACACCCGGTCCGATCGCCATGCCAAAAAGTGGGTCCGAAATCACCATCGGTGTGGCAGAACTTCCGCCGTTCAAGTTCACAGAACCCGGCCCCGAAGAAGCTGGCAAACCCCGCAAGATTACTGGATCGGACACCGAGATCGTGACCGAAGTGGTCCGCGCGATGGGCTATGTTCCGAAAATCACGATGGCACCATGGAAGCGCGTCCTCGAGGACGCGGCCCAGGGGCGTTACGACCTGATTTACTCCATGACGCGAAATCCTGAGCGTGAGCGCGACTATGTCTTCACGGCACCCGTCAGCTACGTGAAGGACGTCTTTTTCAAACAGCAGAAAGCCACCTGGAAATGGGATTCAAAGGACTTTGCTGATCTGGCCCGAGCGCGGGTCGGCGCAAGCCAGGGCTATCGCTACGCTCCATTTCTCATGGATGCCTTCGCCAAAAAATCCTTCGCCACGATTGATCTGGCCGCAGGGGACACTCCGGAATTACAGCAACTCCGAAAGCTCGCCCGCGGGCGCCTCGATCTTGTCGTGTGCGAACTCAACGCGTGCTCCTGGCTGTTGCGCAACGCGCAGCCGAGCGATCCAGTTCTGGGCGGAGAAAAGATCGACTGGATCGAGCGCTCGATCGGACCGAGGCGTTCGTTTCACGCTGCCATCCCGCGCAATCGGCCGTGGGCCGAGGCGTTTGGCCGCGCATTTGACGAGGATCTCGCAAAACTCAGTGCCAGCGGTTTTGTGGCGAAGGTTCAGGCGCGCTACGGACTGCTCGGACAAAAGCCCGATTGATGCAGAGCGCTGCGTTCAGCTGCGACCGAGCTCGGCACGCAGATCGAGCAACAGCCGATAAAGGCTCTTTCGCGGAAGCTCATCGGACGTGAACTCCTGCAGGAGATCTTTCACCGAGCTGCCGGCGCGCAACCGCTCCATCAGAATCTCGCGCAAGTCCTCGGGGTCGGTTTCCGCATCGATCCCTGCAGGTTGACCCGCCGCATCCGAGGCCGACGCACCACCTGAAGCCGACCGGCCAAGCTCAACCATGACGACGGCCTCACCGCGAAGACTCGCATGAGCTTCAGCCCAGGCGGCGATTTGTCCGACGTCACCAACAACGACTTCTTCATGAAGCTTGGTCAGCTCACGGCCCACCGCAACTCGCGCGTCAGGATGGACCGCAGCGATGCGCGTGAGGGTTTTGGACAGACGGCGTGGCGACTCGAGAAAAATGACGCTGCCCGAGCGCCCGCCAAAAGTGTTTCGCCAGGACGAGATTTCCGCGGTCAGATCCCGGGCACTTCGTGGCAGAAAGCCGACAAACGTGAATCGCGAGGCGGCAAGACCAGCAACCGAGGCCAGGGCGATCGGTGAGCTTGGGCCAGCTACCGGATGGACCGGAATTCCTGCGGCATGTGCGGCAGAAATCAGATGATAGCCGGGGTCCGAGATGCATGGCGTTCCGGCATCAGACACCAGTGCGAGGATCTGGCCCTCGGCGAGGATCTCGCTGATGAGCCGTTGCGCGGTCTGCGCCTCACCGTGGTCATGATAGGCAAGCGTCTTCTTGCCCTTCAGTCCGAGATGGCTCAGAAGCTTTCGGACCACCCGCGTGTCCTCGGCCGCAATCAGGTCAGCGGCCTCAAGCACCTCGCGGGCACGCGGCGACAACTCGCCGAGATTGCCAATTGGGGTAGCCACGACAAAGATTCGCGGTCCGCCATGAATTGTGAACTCACCCAAAATATGACTCCCAACCAAAGCCGTCTCCGGCCGAAACGACGCTTATAGCCTCGTCCGCCAGCCCCTGTCCTGCATGCGATCAACTGATGCAGGCACGAGTCGAATCTGTTAGTATTCCTGAAGGCTCGCGGTGGCTGACACCCAGTCGCCGGAGAACCGATGCTTAACAATTAGGGAGTCAGACCCTGTCCCGGTGTGCAAGCCCCCCGAATGCGTAGGGGGAAGCCTGAAGGGACTGGTGAGACGCCCACCTTCAAGTGGTGGGTTTTCCTTGAGCCTCGGTGGCAGACGCCGCAAGCCGCCCTTCCTTCCCATCATTTCGAAAAAACATCGAATCAGCATTGCTAGATCCCGCGCCGGAAGATATCGGTAATTGCAGATCATTTGCCAAATCTGCGGATAACTTCCGTGTTGCTTGCAGGGCAGCTTACCGATGTCGCAAAGCACTTTGACTGAAGGTCAACACTCGCTCCCACTTTCGCGTCGCGTCATGGCCGTCAAGGCCTCGCCAACGGTGGCACTCAATGCCAAGGCGGCAGCGCTGGCGAAACAAGGCGCCAAGATTCTCAGCTTCGCCGTGGGGGAACCAGACTACCCCACTCCCCAGATCGTCGTTGATCGCGCGATCGAGTCCCTGCGCTCAGGCCGAACAAGGTATGGAGCCGCCGGTGGCGGACTCGAGATCCGTCAGGCGTTCGCTGCCAAACTGCACCGCGACAACGGCGTGACGTTTCAGCCCGACGAGATCGTCGTCGGCATCGGCGCAAAAGAAATTCTCTTCCACACATTTCTGACCCTGCTCAACGACGGCGACGAAGTCATCGTCCCCTCGCCCTATTGGGTCAGTTACGGCGATCAGATCAAGGCCGCAGGCGGCGTGTGCGTCGAACTCCCGCTGCCAGCGGATCTAAAGTCCTCTCCGATCGACATTCAGCAGATCGAACGCGCGCGCACCTCGCGCACGGTGGCGTTCTGTCTCAATTCGCCAAACAACCCGGCCGGCTACGTACTGAAAGAAAGCGAACTGCGCGCGCTTGGTGAGTATCTCGTCACGACGAACTGGTGGATCGTTGCTGATGAGATCTACGAATACATGGCCTTCGATGCTCCGCACATTTCGCTGCTCAAGCTGTTTCCTCAGCTCAAGTCCCGCTTCATCCTCATCAACGGTCTTTCCAAGAGTTTTGCGATGACCGGCTGGCGCGTCGGCTATGGTGCTGGCCCTGCGCATGTCATGAAGCTCGTGCGCTCGCTGCAGAGTCATTCGTCCACATGTCTGCCGATGTTCATCGAAGACGCGGCCCTGACCGCAATTGCTGCGGGCAAGGATCTGATGCGCAGGGAAGTCGAAATTCTGCGTTCACGGCGAGATCTCGCGGCCGGCCTCATGGCAGACATTCCCGGAGTGAGTTTCTTCAAGCCAGAGGGCGCATTCTACATCTTCGTCGACGTGCGCAAGATCCTGGCCCAAACCACAAAGCTGCCGGGTGGGGCAAACACCCTTGCCCTCAGTGAGTACCTCCTGACCGAACATCAGGTGGCACTTGTTCCCGGCGAGGCTTTCGGTGCGCCGGGATTTCTTCGACTGAGCTATGCGACCAGCGAAGACAACATTCGTGCCGGGATCAACCGCCTCGCGACAGCCTTCGCGAATCTGACCAGAAAATAAGGAATCGAAACTGTGACCGACACGCAGTCCAACCGCGCCGGTGGACCACCGCCTTCCCCGCCAAAAGATTTTTCCGTGCTGGCGAGCGATGCTCGCGCGCGCTTTGATGCCGATGCTGCGTCGATTCAAACGCGGCCGCGCCCCGACAACGTCGAAGGGCTGCGCATCCGCTGGCTTGGAAGAAAGGGCCACCTCCAGGAGCTGATGGAAGAGCTCCGGCACGTATCCAAAGAAGCACGTCCCGAGGCAGGCAAGGCGGTCAACACGCTGCGCGCACATGTTGAGGGCAGCATCGCTTCGCTCAAGACTGCGGCCGCCGAGTTCGCGCTCAACGAGCGGCTGAACGCCGAACCGGTTGACGTCACCCTGCCGGCGCTTGGCGCGCGCGGCTCCCTGCATCCGGTAACGTTGATGCGGCGAATTATTTTGCGGGAGTTTCGCAAGCTCGGCTTCACCGTCGCCGATGGTCCCGAAGCGGATTTCGACTTCTACAATTTCAACGCGCTCAATATTCCGGAGCACCATCCGGCACGTGAGATGCAGGACACGTTCTACGTGGCAAACGTACCAAATCTCGTCCTGCGCACGCAGACGTCAAACATTCAGATTCACGCCATGCTAGGCACACGGCCACCGCTGCGCATCGTCGCGCCGGGTCGCGTGTTTCGCTGCGACTCGGACGTCACGCACACGCCGATGTTCCACCAGATCGAAGGCTTTGTGGTCGATCGCGGGATTTCCTTTGCGCATCTCAAGGCGACCCTCGACACGTTCCTGCGCGCTGTCTACGGCGAAAAGCTCAAGACGCGATTCCGTCCGAGCTTCTTTCCATTCGTCGAACCAGGTGCCGAGTGCGACATCGAATGCTCACTCTGCGGTGGTGCGGGATGTCGCGTGTGCAAGCACACCGGCTGGATCGAGATCGGTGGCTGCGGGATGATTCATCCCAATGTGTTCGAGTCCGTCGGCTACGACAGTGAGGAATGGACTGGATTTGCGTTCGGATTCGGGCTCGATCGGATGGCCATGTCGCGCTGGTCCCTCCCGGATTTGCGACAGCTCTTCGAGGGCGATCACGACTTCCTCGGACAGTTCGGCGTCTTTGTCTGATCACATCCGGGAACGCCGCGTGCGATCCCGTGACATTTTTCAGGGTTTAACAGGTTCAACATGCAGATTTCGCTTTCCTGGCTCAAAGACTACGTCGATCTTGGTGACCTCTCTCCGAAAGTTATCGCCGAGACACTGACCGACCTTGGGCTGGCCGTTGATCAGATGAACCAGGTCTCCAGCCTTCCCGCCGGACTTGTGGTCGGCAAGGTTCTCGAGGCGCAGCGTCACCCGAACGCCGACACGCTTCAGGTCTGCAAGGTCGACGTCGGTCAGGCCGCCCCGCTTTCCATCGTGTGCGGAGCACCCAACGCGCGCGCCGGAATCCATGTGGCCGTCGCCACCGTCGGGACCGAATTGCCCGGCAACTTCAAGATCAAGGAAGCAAAGATCCGCGGCGAAAAATCGTTCGGAATGCTGTGCAGCGGACAGGAACTCGGACTCTCGGACGATCACGAGGGAATTCTCGAGCTCAGTTTGGATTTCAAACCCGGCAGTTCCGCAGCAGCAGCCCTTGGCGCTGCGGACACCGTCTTTGTTCTCGATCTCACGCCAAACCGCGCCGACTGCCTCAGTGTGATCGGCGTGGCACGGGATCTCGCGGCACGACTTGGCAAACCTCTGAAAAAACCGCAGCCGAAACCAGCGACCACCGCTGGCTTGACGACGCAGAGCAAAGTCCGACTTCAGATCGCGTCTGCGGATGCTTGTCCGCGTTTTTGTGCGCTCTACTTTCAGAACGTTCCTCAGGGACCGTCACCAGACTGGATGCAGCGGCGCCTGGAAGCTGCCGGCATGCGTCCCGTGAGCGCGGTCGTCGATGTGACGAACTACGTCATGCTCGAATACGGACAGCCGGTGCACGCATATGATGAGCGCGATCTTGCCGGCGGTGTGCTCGGCGTGCGCTTTGCGCGAAACGGCGAGACTCTTGTCACGCTCGATGGCCAGACACGCACACTAACGGACTCAGACATTGTGATTGTCGACGACAAGCGCCCGGTCGGCCTTGCGGGTGTGATGGGCGGTCAGAATTCCGAAATCAAACCCGACACGAGACACGTCGTGCTCGAGGTCGCAGCCTTTCCCCCGCTCGCCATTCGCAAAACATCACGCCGACTTGCACTCCGATCAGAGGCATCGCTTCGCTTCGAGCGCGGCATCGATATCGGTGCGCTGCCCACGGTTGCAGCCCGCGTTGCCGAGCTCCTCCAGAATATCGTCGCGGAGCGCGCCGCAGCGTCTGCAGGTTCGGCCGGGGACACGGCACCGTTTGCTGTGGCCAAGGACACCCTCGATCACTACCCGAAGGCAGCTGAACGAGCCGTGATTGCCCTGCGCCTGTCGCGCGCGCGTGAGCTTCTGGCACTTCCGAGTTTGACCAAAGAGCGCACCGCAGCACTGCTTGCTGGCCTCGGCATCCCGATGATCGATTCGCGCGACGATCAGGCGAGCAAGGACTCGCGCATGGTCTTCGAGATCCCAACCCATCGCCGTGATCTCGAACGCGAAGTCGATCTCATCGAGGAGGTCGGCAGACTCGCGGGGTTTGACAAGATCCCCTACGAACTTCCGGTCATGTCGATCCGGCCGACGCCAGAAGATCCATTCGTCGAGTTCCTTGAGGATGTTCGCACGGCCGCCGCCAGCGCTGGCCTGCGCGAGACGATCAGCTTTCCATTCTGGTCGGAACGCGATGCCGAAACGCTGCAGATTCCACGCGAGCACGCATATTTTCCGTCGATGCGGCTCGCGAATCCGATCAATGCAGAAGAAGGTCATCTGCAGACGACACTCGTCGCCGGACTCCTGCGTGCGGTCGCACGAAGTGCGAGGCACGGGCAGCAGAGCGTTCGATTGTTCGAGTGCGGTCGGGGCTATTTTGAGGCTGCTCACCTGGCAAAGGCGTCGCAGCGGTTTCCGCTGCTCGGTACGGAGTCAGGTCCGATCGCAGCACTCGCTCTCGATCGTGCGCCGCGGCACTTCAGTGCGCGCGCTCAAGGCGATGCTGGTCGACCCGTCGAAAGGCATCTGCTGTGCGGCATGCTCGGACAGCCGCACTCGGGCAAGACCTGGGAATCGAGCACGGTTCTGCCGGCCGGATTCCACCATGCTCGCGCCGTTCTCGATCATGTGGCACGCGCCTTTCGGGTGGCAAGCCTTCGACTTATTTCCCTACATGGTCAGAATCCGGCGCCGTGGCCGTTTCTCGCACCTGCTGCATCAGCCATGATTGTCGCCGACGTACGCAGCAGCACGGCGGGGGCGTCGTTCCGGCCAACCGTCATCGGCTGGATCGGTGAGCTGCATCCACGCACGGTGATCAGCGCAGGACTTGATGTCGATTCGGCTCCTGTCGCATTTGAGATCGATCTCGAGTGGCTGTTTGCTGCGCGAGATTCCGAAGCGAAACTTCAGACGACGCTGCAGCGCTTTCCGCCCGCAACGCGTGATCTTGCCCTGCTGGTCGATCGCACGGTGACCCACGCCCGCGTGAGCGAGGTCATCGCTGCCTTCCCGAAGAAGCGCAATCTGCGCCGCGCGAGCCTGTTTGACGTCTACAAGGGTGAGAACGTCGCAGCGGAAAAGAAATCGATGGCCTACTCGGTTGAGTTTCAGTCCATCGAGCGGACGCTCACCGATCAGGAAGTTGAAGGCGAGATGAATGATCTCGTTGGCTGGTTGCGCAAGGAATTGGGCGCTGAACAAAGATGAGGTGCATCGAGATGCGTACGTTTTTCGGAAACTTGATCATAACCGCGGCAGTTGTCAGTTCATCTGTGATTGCACGTGCCGAGTCGACGCCGGCGCCAAAGCGTCTCGCGACGGTCGATGGCAAGGAGATTTCCTCGGCTGAGTTTTCGAAGTCGCTGGATCGACTCGGGGCGCGGCGCGACATGGTCGCGACCAACCCGGATCTGAGACGCCAGTACCTCGATCACATCATCAATTCACGTCTGCTGGCAAAAGCCGCCGAGACGGCGAGTGTCGACAAGGATCCGGTCTTTGTCGAAAGACTGGCGGATCTCCGGGCGGAGCTTCTGGCGAATGTGTTTGCCGACCAGCTGGTGGCCAAGACGTCCGACGCGAAATCGATTCAGAAGTGGTTTGAGAGCAACAAGACCCAATTCGAGTCGAGGGAACTTCGCGCGTCGCACCTTCTCTTCGATGACGAAGCGGCCGCCAGGACGGCTCTGACCGAAGCGCGAGCAAAGGGCGCTGACTTTGACCAACTCGTTAAAAAATACGCCGCCCTGCCGGGCAGCAAGCAAAGTGCGGATCTCGGTTATTTCAAGCGTGGACGCATGTTGCCCGAATTCGATGCAGCAGCGTTTGCCACGCGGAAGGGGGACGTGCACCCCGAACTCGTGAAAACAAAATTCGGCTGGCATGTGATCAAGATCACCGACGAGAGGGGCACCAGCAAGGTTGTCTTCAAGGATGTTGAGAAAGACGTCCGAAAGGCTTACGCGACGCACGTGCAAAAGGAGTTGGTCGACGAACTCCGCCGCAAGGCCAACGTGGCCATCGACGAAGATGCGGTGCGTGGGTCAGCATTCTGACGAATGGAGTGACACGGCTGACGGGGCTGACGCCGCGAGCGGGGCGATCGCCCAACGAATCCCGAAACGATTGTCTATGGGACCGCGTGAAACCGAATCGTATTGTCCTCAAACTCGGCTCCAGCCCGCTTCCAGCTCAGACCGATCTCGTTGACACCGGCGCGCGCGGTGAACGCATACAAAAGATCCGCATTCCCCTGCCCGGTCAACGTCGTTGGCGATGCACCATTCAACGAGACCTCGACTGAAACGTTGCCGATGAGTTTTTCCCGGCGTTTGATAAGAAGCCGTGCCTGTTTTCCAAGGAAGACCGCGCCGGTCTGTCCACCGTCGAGTGTCAGTTCGAAGTTCGGATAGCGTCCCCAGTCCTGCAGCCAGATGGGTTCCTGCAGGGTCGGCGGCGGATTGTTCGGATCGACACCCACGGATTCTGCCCAGAGCCTCAAGACTTCCTGAACATTCACATGCGGATTGCCGAAGAACCGCGTGCCGTTGCCCTGCACCGGCTCAAGCGCAATCCACATGAAATCCGGGTGCACCTGCTGACTCTGTCCGATCCACTCCCCGCCGATGATCTCGTCTGCGGCGTTGAGTTCCAGAACGTAGGTCAACGTCTGCTGCAAAACCTGATGACTCGGTGCAACGTTTCCAAGTGGCTCGGACTGGAGCGCTCGCGCCATATAGATCGTCGTTGTCACCCCAGCAAACCGCACCGCGTTCCGATTGAAAATATAGGTCGCACCAGTGCCGCCGATGCGACGCTGCGCCTCCGACTGGGTGATCGTCTGAATTTGCGAGGTGTAACGATAGAGCGGATAGTTCCAGATCTGGTTGACCGCCGATTCGTCGGCGATGAGGGGATAATTCTTGCGCCCGATCCAGTTGCCGATCGCGACATGGAATGTCCCCGGGTTCACGTCCTCACATTCGTTCATCTGCGTCGGATCAGGACGCGAGAGCGGAGACCCTGGCGCACCCTGTTGCTCGCAACGGTTGCCGCCGACAAAGAAGTACTTCGCACTCATGTAGATCTCGGCCAGCAGGGCCTTGATGTCGTGCGGCTCGAAGGTGACACCGCCGCGGGTCACTCGACGCGTTGGCTCCTTGTGTCTTGAAGCCGCCGCCGCCCAACCATTGCAATGTCCCGACCACTCGGCCGCGGGATCTCCCGGCGAGAGGGTGTGATTGTCGCGTTCCCACTGGACGGCCCGTGGGTTGCCACCATTGAAGGCGCGATCGTATTTCTCAAGCGGCGACGTGCCATTCAGCAGCACGTTCGTGCCACCGTTGAGCTCCGGATACCAATGTCCGGAGTACGGGATCTTGTCCTGCGGAACAGTCCCGCTCGCCGGTAGCTCCGACAACTTCTGCGTGAAGCTTTGATCCCATACGTTGAAGAAAAATTCGGCGCTGCCCGAGATCTCTCGTCTCGCGTCGGCCCAAAACTTCCCACCATTGCCGTTCGTCGACGGAACACCAGCCACCGTGCGGCTGTCGTCCGGTCCAGAATCCTGGGCTTCCTTGCACGACGTGGAGGAAACACAGGCAATGGCCAGAGCAACGCCCGAGATCATCCGACTCGTCCGGGACGTGACGACGAAATTGCGTGCGGCAGAATGCAACATGCGCATCTTTCCCCGACTGATGCCGCGACGATCTCGCGACCAGTACAAATGGTTATGGTTAGTGATTGGTGCCTACTACCATTTTACCCGCTGAAGGCCCGTTCTGTACATCCGCGTGCCACAAACGCCATGGGGCGCAAGCCAGTTACCCAGCTTGCGCCCCATTTTGCTTGCTCGTCGCCCGGTCGATCCGATCAGAGACTCCCGAACTCGCTCAAGAACAACTTCAACTGGCGCAGGTCCGCTTCGGCACGGGTGAGGTCTCGCTCAAGATCTTCAATCTGGCTTGAGATCTCTGCCGTGCTTCCGCCGCCCGCTGCGCGGTAGGCCGCCACTTTTGCAAAGAAGGCAACCTTCAGTGCGTCAGCTTCTGCGTTGTCGGGAACAACTTCACCTTCTGGGCCGAAGTTCGCTGTCACGAATCCGATCAATGACTCCAGGTTCTCATCGAGATCCGTCGTCAGCGCCGCGATCGTGTCGGCCGGCAGATCTCTGCCGCGTGCGATCCTGAAGAGCGCAGCGACATCCAGAACGATCGGCGCGCGAAGTTCAGCGATCACCGCATTCACAGCAGCGAGCTGCTCAATCAACGTTGCACGAGTCGCTGCCTGCTCGGCCGCCTTCGATGCAACCGCGTGCGCGATACTGAGCCCATCGCGCGTACCCGGTACAACCCATGTGGTCGTGCCGTTTGCGGTGCTGAAGCTTGCCACACCCGACTGTCCAGCGATTCCTCCGTCATCCACACCAAGCTGGCGGATGTCGACGTAGTCACCGAACGAACGATCTCCGGCGTTGTTGAAGTCAGACACCGCAAAGATCAGCGCCATCTGCTGGACGAACTCATTTGTCGACGGACGCATCGCAGCTTCAATCACGTCGCTGCCCTCGGCGAGCGTCGCCGCTTCTTCTGCAGAAACCAGACGGTAGGTACCTCCGGCAGTGTCGCGAACAGCAAGTCGTGCAGTGGACTGTTCACGGCGAATCACTTCAGAGAAAGCTTCCAGTGTTTCGGCGCGGAAGAGATCGAAGAAGTTCAGCGTAAGGCTCGCTTCGCGGTACTTCTGACCGGGGAACCCGCGCATGGACATGACCATCAACGCCGCCGCCTTGTCGAGATCGATGCCGCGTCGGACAACGCGACGATCTGCACCGATGTCGATGGCAGTTGCTTCGAGGTACTTGGCGTCGCGACCGACAGGGACCGAGAGCACTTTGCTTTCTGCGGTTGGTCCACGACCGGACACCCACTCACCCTTGGCTTCATCGAGGTGATAGACGCCTGGCTCAACGGTGGCGAGAGTCCGCGCAAAGAAGTCACGGGCAACCTCGAGTCCACCGATGAAGTCACGACGCGATCCGGGAGCGACGAAGAACGGATTCTCTTCAACCAGCTGATCGTTGATGAGGCGATACAGGAACTCATCATAGATCTGTCTCAGGGGCAGCATCGTTTGCGAGATCACGCCCATCGAGCTGCCGGTGAAGAGGCGATTGCCGCGACGGAATGCGCCGATTGCGTATCTGGCTTCATAGGCCGTGACGAGGTTCTCAGCGATTTCCGTAATCGAGACTCCGCGATCGAACTGGCGACACGTGATGTCACTCATCACTTCACCATCGGTGCAGAACCGGTAGTTGCGCAGACCCATTTCACTCGCAGCAAGCTGCTCAAGTGCGGGCAGACCAAGTTCCGGGTTCTCTGAACGTGCAGCCGCAACGGCAGCCCGGAACTCAGCCACCGGGACGTCTGTCGTCAGGATGTCACCAGCATCACTCTCGCGAACAACTTCAAGGTTTCCTGCGTAGCCAAACTTGAGTGCAGCCACGTCGTACTTGCCCACGTCTTCGGCGAGACCCTCGAAGAGATCGAGGTAATCCATGACGGTAGACGTGCGGTACTTGCCTGGGAATTCACCGGCGGCGACCACTTCGCCTTCGGCAGCAAACATCAGCTGGAAGTACTGGTCGTGGAAATTTGCCTCGTCAAAGGAACCAGCAAAGTTGTGACGAAGTCCAAGGTTGTGACCGACTTCATGCATCAGCGTCGTCAGGACGCTGGCGGACTCGACAAGGTCCATGAATTGTTCACGCGTGATGTCCTGCGGCAAACTTGCGAGCATCGTTCCGGCAGAAGTGATCGAAAATTCTGGGGCAAACGCACAGTGGCGACCCTGCAATCGAAGCGCCTTCGCACTGGCTTCATCGACCCCGGCAAAGCGGGCAAACGTGTCCTGAACTTCGGTCTGCATGGCCAGTCCAGCCGATTGC
>Ga0169931_10011141_pt1 | contig 12725 bp, 9 predicted proteins | sample Kivu_15m_20L_FD_129675 | JGI IMG/M metagenome (GOLD analysis project Ga0169931, IMG submission 129675) | Freshwater microbial communities from Lake Kivu, Western Province, Rwanda to study Microbial Dark Matter (Phase II) - Kivu_15m_20L... | ecosystem: Environmental > Aquatic > Freshwater > Lake ...
CCCCAAAACCCCAAAACCCCAGAGAATGGCAAGTAAAATTCTTCATTCGGATTAAATGCAATCATTAAATTACATGGAATAGAAACTTGACGAACTGCTCCACAACCTGCACAGATACCAATTTGCGGACGCCGATTAAATCATGACCGAACTCCGACACTTCATCCTCGATCGTTCCCACAAGGACGCCGAACTAGGTAAGAATGATCAAGCCTTAAAACTTATAGCATTCATCAGCTCTAAAATCTTTAATTCCCCCGACAGTTTGCTGCAATTTTTGCGGCAAAACTCGCAAATGAACGAACGCATCCTTTCGACTGTGAAGAAACGGATCTACGAACTGATCATAGAGTATATCAAACACCGAAAGTAAGAAGTCTCTGGCTACCTCGAACAAATCAAGGCAACTTGCATGGTCAGTTTCCTCAGTGACCCAAACTCACTAGTGAGAGAAGTGTCATTATTGGTGCTTTACAAGTTGATTGAGTCTTACAAGGAGACAGAAGATATCATAAAGCCTGCAGACTTGGTAATCAAGCTACTAGATGAGATTAAATTGCGCAATCCAGCAGCTACTGTAAAGGGCGCAATTTGGCAACTTGTAGGTCTGCTGCACGCAAACTACAACAAATAGGTCGGTATGCACATTGTTGAATCGCAGGACGTTCAGTTCCAAATGCTGATGGAGCAGGTGAAAACCAATAAACCTGAAATAAAGGCAATCATCGGCATGCTAAAAGGGTTTGTCCACTCATTCTAGATTGAGTGCACTCTCGATGAGCCTCAAAGGAACGGATTGTTTTTGATACTCAAAACTCTAATGGCCCCAATTCAGGACGTACAAAACAAGGGAGTAATAAAGGCTGCAATGAAGCTGCTCTCTCAACACGCCAATTTATTTACCGATCAGATTATGAAGCAGGCTATGGATCTAATCGGTAGAACGCTTTAACTTTGCACCTAGGACAACTTAGAAGTAAGAGATACTGCCAACGACTTGCTAGGTAGCCTCATAAAACTTATAAGTGATAATCTTGACAGGAATAAAGACTCAGACATCAAACTATTCAAGATGATAATGGTCCAGTTTGACTAAATCTTGGAGTCGAATGATTTCAAGAACATCCAGTTGCTTTCTGCCATAAGAGCGGTTGGAATATTCTCAAAAGCAATTCAGACCATTCTGGGAGATGAAAAGCTGTGGACATATTTATAAAAGTTGACAGAGCTTTCTGAGCAGAAATTGATCAAAGAGTTCATGGACCAGGACAAGCCAGAAAGCGATCTTCACAACTTTAAGTACATTTTAAAGAAACAAAAATAGCTTATTGCCTACATTGAGTCATATTCCTTCATCATCCGAAATTTGAGCCAGGAGCCATCCGAGAAATTCAGACTTCACTTCATGAAAGTGGGTAGCATCGGAGTTAACAACCATAGGAAGTTATACTCAAAGTACCGGACAAGATTCTACGAGGCCATAGCATAGCTCACTATGTCTCTTTCAAACTTCGAAAATGGCTTTAAGAGCTGGATTAAAATGTTTGTTCGCGATAGTCTGACTGAAACCCTCAAAATACCTGACTCGGTTATTTATGGTGGTGAGTCACCAGCGGAGAGTTTGGAGGACGCTGTGACTTTCTGGAAAGAGTACATAGGTAAAGACTAAATTTGGACTGAGATTCATTGCCGAAAACTGTACGATCAGCTGATTGAAACTTGTCTGAAAGACATCATCGACTTGGACCTGAGCTACAAAGTTGAACGAACTGAAGGATAATCCAATGAAAATCCAGAAGGGGGTTCTAATGACCAAGACATGTAACACAGTTACAGCAACGTTGAGTATATCGCGAACAATCCAAATGATCAGCAATACATGATTCGTTTGACTAACTTCTTGACTCTGTTTCTTCCAGCGAGTTATGATAAATGGCTATTGAAGTTTGTCCCCAAAATTTGTCAAGTATTGGTCAAAAAAGCTACAGGAGCACCAAGAATACCTAAACTATACGTTTTAATGCAAGTAGTTCTTGAGATATGTTCAAAGTACAAGTATTTCGATCTCAAAGCCGAGTAGGACCAAATGCATATCGATTAAATGAACGCTGAACAGCAGCAGATCGAAGACTTAGGTCAGAGTGACAGGTAGAACACTTATAACATGCTACTTACTTTTCTTAAAGATCTAATAGGTAAGTCGGAGGAATTCTAAGACGAGTTGCTTGAAAATTCTGTAACCCTTCTCCTAAAGGTTCCAATCGTAATCATTCACCAAAACATTAGCAACACAGACAACCTTTACTTATGGAAAGGCGTGATGATTAAAGCTCTGGGACTTAGCTAGCTCAACAACAAAATGGCACTTAGTTGTATCAACACACTCGAAAGTTGGTTCAATGCGCTTCCTGTCAGTTTAGTCGCTGAACTCTACTCAGATGTGCTTCCCAAACTTTCAAACTTCCTCCAAGTAGATGTCTAATCTGAAGGACAGCAAGACACCTACTTTTTCCAGGACCTCATCAAGGACACAAAGGAAGTAAAGATAGACCGGAGGGAGATCGCGAACAAAGTGATTGATCTGCTAGGTAAGATCGGTGGTCACGCACACAAAATCATCAACAATGAACTCACGAAGAACCACGATAAAGAGAACTTCATACGATGGGACTCAGAGAAACGGCTCAAACTCACAATACCACTAAATCAGAGAAAGATCGATATTTATCTTGACTCTTGTCTGCCAAGAATAATAGATATCGCGAAAAGCTCGAACGAAAAACAAACGAGAATAGCTGCATGCGAGCTCTTGCACGGTCTGGTTCTCTACATGATTGGCAAAAGTGCCACCAAACCCAAAGAACTAAAAAAAGCTAACCGTACTGCTATTGATCAAGAAAAAGTAGATAAGGCGGCTTTTGCAAAGCTTTACGCAAAACTGTTCCCTGTTATAATCAAGCTTGCAACAGAGATAGAGGTTGTGTCGCGACAGCTGTTCGAGCCACTCATTTTCTAGATTGTGCGCTGGTTCTCAAGCAGTAAAGTTGACGAGCACGCTGAAGTTGAAAGTTTGCTTGACGCGCTAATCGAAGGATCATAGAGCCGCAACAACTCCGCTCTGCGCGAAATTTGTTGCAACGCAGTCGCAGTATTTGCTCAGTGGACTCTCAAACAGTCGACTGATTAGGAAATCGCTAACATTCCAGTTAACATCCGCTCGCTAGTTAGAAGAATCGAGAGCAACTCAAACCACCCGGACCCGTTTAGACGTTTGTCATCCGTACTTTGTTTCGGGAAGATACTCATGGTCATCAAAGACTTCGACCCTCTGGTCGATCGATTCTGCTTAGAAATTGCAAGGAACGTGCTTAGTAGTCTTAAACAGTGCCACAACAGTCTTGAGTTTAGCTAGGACGTGATTGAAACATGCTCTGCACTCTTAAAGCAGGTTCAGGATCTTATCATAAAGAAGATAGACATTTTGCTCAAAGAAAATAGCAAGAGATCAGTTCACACCTGCTTAAATCAGTTTCTAGATTTCCTCTTTGCCCGCTTTACGGCGGTTGAAACTGTGTACAGGAGGGAATCGGTCAAACTATGGGAGGGTCTTGTTACACCTTTGGGTAAAGGTGCGATTCAAAAGACCATCCTCACTAAATACGTGCCACAACCTGGAGAGAGGACCTTCTGGAAGTTAACGACGATAAAATTTGAGTAGAAGGGTCAAAAACTGGGAGCTGAATCTAAAAAACAGAAGTATCTTGAACAACAGACTCAACTAGATGCGTTGACCGCTTAACTTGAGTTTTTGAATTGGCTGATCAATAGTGCGAAATTCAAGTACGGTGAACTCAGCAGCAAGCTGAAAATTGATTTGAAGGCTGTCAAACAAAACATAGAGAGTTACCTTCTCCATCGAGTAAATCCGTGCTTTGCCAAATCTGTCCGCCAGAACTCCGTCCAAAGTTTGCTGGCTTGTTAAGAAGACAGAGAGCAACTAACAAAAAGTAAGATGAAACTACTGATTCAGTTTTACCAGCTGATCAGTATTCTCGAGGACTGTGAGACCTCAGATCTGATTAAAATATCGAATTCAAGCTCTGGTGGGTCGGACGAGTATCTTTTCGATCTCGCTATCTAAATTGTTTTGGTGCCGGCAGCGCATCGACTAAATCTTCTTGTCCAAGACTACGAACTGGAAAGTCAGCTACGACGTTAATGCGACGCTTTTATTTCTAGAACACTGAAACAGAAAGAGCAAGAAAAAATGGATACAACAACAGCTATAGGCGGCGATAACTTTGTAATAAATAGAATTGAAAGTCTCCGCACTTTACTGCCTATAATAGACCTCGAACAACTTATCCTAAAAAATAATTAGATCCAGAAACAGAGTGAGCCGCCGAGTCTTATTCATCCCCGCATACTAACTGGTCTTTTAATCGGCTACCTAAAGATTGGTAATCAATCCTAAGAAATGCGAAATATTCTGCTCGAAATTTCAGAGCGACTCGGACCGACAATCGAGGAGTGGATCGAAAGCGACTTACCAATCTACATTGAGAGTAGTCGTCTGTTAGTCAGTTTCATGGCTCAGTTGAGGATTCCAAATGAAACGCTATTCAACTGGCTCACATCCAAGAGCTTCGTCTTTCAAAAGACAAGCGACTTGCTTTTAAGCTTCGTTTCGGACAACTGGATGAAGGAAAAGGTGCACTTAGGAGAGTACTTGATTCAAAAGGCGGCTAAGGAACTAACTCTACTCGCAGTGTTCCTTCCGATTATCCAAGTGGTTGGCAAAGACAGAAAGGGATTCCAAGAAGTTCTAATCAAACAGATTCCTCAAAACTGGGGCACCGCTGAGTTTGAAACGGAGTACGCAGAGAAGCAAGTCCAAATCTACTTCTTGATTGTTTCAAACTTTAGTGAATCTTTTGAGAAGCAACACACGAAAGAGTCTGTAACTTTTGTTAGCTTTGTGATCTAACAGGCTAAGAACTTCCTTTCTTCAGTCAAGCACAATATCTACTTCAAAAGATAAGTTTTACGGCTCGTTGGCAAACTTTACAATCTTAATCTTGGCTAGGAACACATAAGCATTCATACGAGAATGAAAGCTTCACTTGAGTCTTTTTTGACAAACAATCTACCGATAGTATCAAGAGATCTTGTGAGCAACAAAAACGAAGTCATGAACTACGAACAACTGATTCAAGGATACCTGGATTTACTTGATTTGTCGAAGAGTCCACAAGTTTTTCAACTTCTCTATAGAGTGATTAGGGAACACAAGCCTGTGTATTTAGCGGAGCGAATTCGATCATGTCTGAACAACTTTGTAGCCATCGTAATAAACAACCCAGACTTGAATTTCCATTCCTTCTACCTCATATTTGACCAGTACCTAACCTAGTTCTTTGATCAATCAAGCATTGCTCCCGACGACAACCTTCGTTGGGCAATCGCGGGTAAAATAATTAACCGTGTCCTAGAGACCTGCAACCAAGAGCGCTTAGAAGAATTATTCTAGACAGTTTTCACCACTCGTCTCTAACCCAGTCTGGACAAAAATCTTCTTTTGCTTCAGTAGTATGAGTTATACAATACAGTCAGAGAGAAGACACACGTTATGCTTATGCTTGAAATTTTCATGCGCCGACTAGACTAGAGCAAAGAAAAACGTGATCTCAGAAACAATATTTACTTCCCAGGAGGCAAAGGAAACGAGCTAACTACTTACATCATTGAAACTAGCCGATCGGCTTTGATCGAAGACTTCAGCCAATTTGAATTACGGTGCAGTGACGTTAAAGACAAGATTTAGCTTTAGGATATCAACTCTATATTCCAAATCTCCAGAAGATACGCGTGTGCGGGATATACGCTACTTTCCTCAACGATCGTTAGCACTTAAGTAAAGCAAAATGCATACCAAAACTTCTTGTTCAGCAACTGGGAAAATATAATTGATGTTCAAAACGAAACGCTGTACCAATTTGATATCTTGACGAACTTCAACAGTATCTCATTGGAAACCACAGAGAAAAAGGTAGCGCAAAGCTAAAAATTCGCTGAAGTGAAGGAAAAAATCTTAGTGTAGGAGTACGTGACTCAAAGTTTTATGCAAACCAATGAAAAGTTTAACTCAGCTATGGTTTTTGAGACCTAACTTGACCCGTAAGTCGCTAGGGCTAAACAACTTACTTTTGAAGAGAAGAAGCCGGAGAGTAATGAGGTTGTTGAAAATCAGAAGGCGAACAATCTAGAAATCGACAAAGTAAACAAACACGAATGCATGAAGAATATCAAAAGAGTACTTGACAAAATGCAGGAACTTTTTTCGAAAGACTGGACAAAAGACAGTCTTCCTATGTTCATGTAGGCGCTGCTTGTTCAAGTGAACAATACAAATTTTCTAAATGTGAAGGTGTTCATCTTAAAGCTACTTGTAAATAACCCGGAAATCTTCGAACCTTACGCCCAGTACTGGATCGAGCCGATCTGTAACTACATAACTGGAAAACAAAAGAATGGCAAAGGCTTCCACTATTTCCATCGAGATCTCGCTACTCTACTTATCACCTGGTCTAAATCCTACACTGTAACTCAAGAATAGTCCGTTCTACTCTCTAAAGTAATAAACACTATCATCAGATTGGCTGCTGATAAGCACAAGGTAATCTTCAGCATAAACATTCAAATGCTTGCAGTCATGATGAGCAATTGGCGTGAAGTGGTAGTGCTTGAAAAAGACCAGCTAATAAAGATGCTACAGGTCTAGGATTCAACAGAAGGAAGCCATCTTTGGAAGATGACAGCAATTCAAGTAATTGCCCTCGCTTGCTCATTCAACCTACCAATTAAGAACGTTGCTGACCAAGGAATCTATTCGAGCCATGATTGCAAGTTTTTGGAGCCCTCCTCTACAAAAGTGGATCCATTGTTAGAAGCTTTGCTAAAGTGCTAGGGAATGAACAAAAAGCAACTCATATTTGCTTCAAGTGAGGCTTTAGGGAAAGTTTTAGTCATTCAGCCAGCGCTTGCTGCGTACGTTCTCCCATTCATCCTGCAAAATGATGTCAAAGAAAAACACGATGTGATTGTGAATGTTATCGAGCGAGTAACGAGAGAGTTCCCGATGTTGTTGGCCTAACGACGAATTTTCCTCAAGCTGCTCTCGTTCATCAACAACTTGACCGGCTCCATGCGGAGTGCAATCCTAAAGTCTTTGACTCGGTACTATGCGGTTTGCTCTTCTGGCGATAAAAAAGACATCACCGACACTGTAAAGGCTATATGCGAGGACGTCCTGTCAGACCGCAGCGAAGAAAACTAGCAAAGTTTCCTTGTTTTCGTTTTTCAAGTTACCCGGACTGACAAGACAGCGGGCTCGGAGATTCTTCGCAGAATCGCAGATAGGCTCAAACAAGTATACATATCCAATAAAAACGAGTAGATCCGCGATATTTTCTATGACCTAATGGTCCACCTCTACGATACAAATGAAGAGTTTAAAGGCGTCGCCAAGAGCTCACTCATCCGAGGTTTGTCAGACCAGTCTCCAAAAATCTAAGAGAAACTCCTCAGATACTGGAATCAACCAAGCAGACTTAGCAACGATCCCTATCAAAGAATGGAACAGTTGCTTACGGTGCTGTACGACTAAGAAGAAGAGCCAATCTGGCTGAACAACGCGACGTTGCTACTGATGCAGGTTTCTCAGCTTTCGGATGACTTCAACCGCAAAATTTTTGAGGAGTCCCTGAAAGACTGCAAGTTTTAGCCCCTTGTGATCAACCAGTACAAGGTCAATCCAAATCGATCTTAGCCCGTCACCAACACGATTCAACAGTTTGTGGCGTACACGTAGACGCAACAAGAGTTCCATCAGTAGCGACTAAAGAAGCTAGTCGCGAAAAAAACTTAATTGAATTCGATTCCCGAGGAGCCCCTAGGCTCAAACGAGGACCAAGAAATGAAGGACGAACAGCAAATCGATACAATGAATCAATAAATGACCGAAAGCTAGGATGGGCACTTTAAAGTAGCCGGATAGCAGTCACTTTCATCGGAAGGTCATAACAACTCCCAACCACAATACTTTGGTGGCGCTTTCATCAGATCAACCTAAGATGCGGCTCAACCAACTTCGTTCTAAAGATTCCAAAACCAGTCAAGTCTATACCCTTCAAATTCGTAGTTAGCGGCCAACTCAGAAGTACCCTCGTCACAGGCGTTTTACAAGAACATGAACATGAATACTCGTTAGATTGTGAAGACTGTAATGAAGGCGTAAGATAAGTTTGAAGACCCCACAAACTCAATCATAGAAGCAGGTCGTCTCTAACCCACAAGGAGGGACCAAGATCTCGCCAACATGATGACCGCAAACAAAATAATTTACACCACAGTAAAAGATGAATAAGGGAAAATCCGCATCGAAGAAGATGGATAAAGCAAGCCATCTCAACTTGCGAGGGAAGAGGAGAAAAAAATGTTGTAATAAAAACAACTAGAGAACAATTTGAGAAATCTTCAAAAAAATCATGTCACTCTAATCAGAACTTACCGAGTTGGCGAAATACCCGACATAGAAATCGACTTCAAAGACCTTTTGTAACCTCTTATGGCACTTGTCAAAAGGGACTCAACGATTGCAACTGAAATTATGCTGGAACTTTTTACTTAAATTTACAAAGGAAGTCAAGTAGAAAGCAGGAAAAAGCTGGGCGCTGGAATCAAAGGCATCTTGCAGCAGTCCATAAAGTTCGACTACGGAATCATCAATACAACTCACAGGATTGCAATCGAATTGCTGAAGATAGATGGATTTGATTTGGACCCCGAAGTTGTTGAAAGAACCGGTCGTTCTAGTATGTCATTTCAAACTTCTTTACTCTTACTTGAGGAATCAATCCTTTAATCTGAACATACTCACACTCCACTCCCAAAAAAGTAAGAGAAGCTGCTTAGAGAACCAAACGTTAATGGATTCGGCTAAATTACTCCCGTAACAAAATCAGCATGGTTCAGCCTCATTCAACTTTATGAGTTGGTCGGAAACGAAGATGCTCTGAAAGGAATATGGTGTAGTATTGGAAACCGCAAAGAGGTGATGATAAAACAGGGAGTTTAAGTTCCGAGTCAAGTAGATGAAGCAGTAGACCTGATAAAGTAGGCTCAGATTAAACGATCTTAGGGAAACATTAGACAAGGGCTCAAACTGCTTGAAGATATTTTAGCGAGTCCAGTTTTCTAATCTACCTTTGAAGAATAGGTTTAACTTGAACTGATGAACAAAAAGTACGAGTCGTTCTCTGAACTTTCTAAGTGGGAAAATATTAGTAACTTAAGTCTTTAGCAACATGCAGGCAAGCAGCTGTATGACATTCCGTTCTTTTAGGCCGAAACTATGATTAGAGCTCAACTTCGCTGCGGAAGTCAGTGGGGGAACCTCCTTTAATAAGTCCAACACTGGCACTCAGACCCAACTTCAAAAATTTACCTCGAAAAACGATTCAACTATGAATAAGCGTTATTATAAATTACTTCGGGTGACTTTGACAGAGCCAGATTTTACATAAACAAAGATTCTAATGACTTGTTATCTCAATGGAAAGACCTCACAAAGCTTTCCTAAGTCGCTTAACATTTCTTGGTCTAGAAGATTCAGAAGATCTATGAAATGAAAGAATTTCTTTCATTAACAAAATAGCTGTCACTTAAAAATTTCGATGAGTTAGCTCCCGAGGCTCTAACCCAAATTTAGAACTGGGTCCAACGCCAGCCTAACTATTCTTTCGACAAGTTGAACGTCTGGGATGACATTCTAACTGCCCGTATGCTTTTCCTTGACCAATACAAACTTAACTTCAAAAAAGAGTCCTCGTTCAATGACCAACTGAGTGGTCGTGTTCCATCACGTTTCAAAGATTTGCAGAACATAGGTGCGATTCTATTTACATAAAGTGCAAAGGGGGCACTTCGCATGGGCCTCTTAGATTCATCAAATACTTATCTCTTGAAAGCACTTGAATAGCGTAGTGACGGCGATCAAAAAAATAACCTTAGGGTAGTTGTTCCAATCGTAAAATTAAACATAGAGTAGGTGAAGCAATAAAATTTGAACGAGAACTGGGGATTTGAAAAGAAGTACGAAAAGTTCAGCCATGTACTATCAACTCTTTAAGCCAAGATCAGTAAAGATGTGACTAACGATGTTGCAATATAAATCAAAGCAACGATGTTAAAGCAAAGTCTGCATAAGAAACTTCTTTCGATGCTAATAAGTGATGTCAGGTCGTCCGGGTAAGAGCGCGAGTTCATAAAACTAAGACAAAACCAAATTAACGAGCAGGTAGATTAAGCATTTAGTACACACTAGAGAGTTGAAGATTTACTATAGCTGGGTCAATTTGGTGCGAAGGAATCGGTCAGGGCGAAATCACTGTTCCGTTTCAGCCAGTTCTGTGACAAACTTTTGCGTGACTCTGAAGAAACAGACAAGGTCATCGACGGAAATCCGGATTAAAAACAGAAAATTCTAGAGAGAGCTTACAACAAAATTGGTTTTAAGCGAGACGAGATCGCTAAGCTATGTATCAGAAACGCTTTTAGTGCGATAAATTTAGGCTACTTGAAAGCTCGAGATATTATCCCCAGACTCCTGGACATCATAAGCAAGCACGACCGGCATGAAATTGATCAAGAATTTGTTAAGTCCTCGAAAGAAACACCAGCTTGGGTTTTCATTCGATGGATCAGTTAGCTAGTCGCTTTTTTGAACACGCATAAGTCAGAGGTGATCGACGAAAAAATTACTTAGATTTACAGGAAGTATCCACAGTCCATGTTCTATCCATTCAACGTTTTGGAAAGCAATCTACGTATCAACATTCTTGATGAAAGTTAAGACTAGACACTATTGTTTAAGAAGACAAAGCATTATTTTGAAGAAAATTACAAGAATTTATACCGTTGGACTGAAGCTCTTGAAGGGTTGGTTCATCCCGAGCAGCGCTTCCACTCTTTGACCCGCTTGATTGAGGACGCAGCGGACAAGTTCAAACAAACCAACAACCGCAGTCGTATGGACAAACTGCTCAGAATTTTAATTGAAGATGTAGCGCTTCTAGAAAAACGATTCGTTGGTCGGGAAATCGGCGACTACAACAAGAAATTCGCAGTAATGTGCTCAAAACATCTGACGAATCTGGAGGCTAAAAGAATGATACCAGAGAAATTGATTGATGAGCTTGGAAAACTAAAGATTCAAGTCAAGACAAATAACTTAGCCACGGGCGAGGTAAGCCTGAGTTAGTTTTCGGAATATCTCGTTAACCTGGATAACAACGACTTCTACAATCCAGAGGTCTACATCGAGGTACCCGGTCAATATGACAACCATGACCAGGAGCCGATTCAAAATAAGAATGTCAAGATAGCATCAGTCAAAAAGTCAATCCTGATCTTGCCATCCATTATGCGACCAAAACGGATTACTGTTCACGGGTCGAACGAAAAAGACTTCAACCTCTTGATCAAAGGAGGAGAAGACTTACGACTTGACCAAAGGATCCAACAACTGTTCCACATAGTGAACGGAATTTTCAAACTGGATTCAGCTTGCTAAAGCAGAAACTTGAACTTGAAGACCTTCGGAATAGTACCAATCACTAACAGTCTCGGCTCGTTGGAGTGGATCGATAGTACTGAGCCCCTTAAAGTGATGATAAATCGAGAGCACTAGCGAGTCGAGAGGGGAACTGATCTTAAAGACTGTGCGGCGCTTAATTCGACTAAGCAATGGCTCACAAAGATTGCCGGTAACAAGAGTGACATCATGTTAGCTCATAAACACCTCTTGAGTTTGGACCAAGAATCTGTAGTTGATGCATTCATTAGGCACAAACAAATGATGAAATGGTCTCTTCTGAGAAACGGTTTAGAAAACTTATGTTTGACATCATCTGCTTTCATCACGATTAAGAACTAGTTTGTAAAGTCGATCGCTGTTTTCAGCATCGTTTCCTACCTGCTAGGGATCGGGGACAGACATCTCGAGAACTTCCTTGTCAATACCACTGACGGGGAAGTTTTGGGCATTGATTTTGGATGCTCCTTCGGCGCAGGTGTTCAGCTAGCTGTTCCTGAATTAATTCCTTTCCGTCTTACTTAGCAAATTGAAGGTGTGATTTCACCCCATACTAATGACGGTATCTACAAGCAAACGATGGTTCATGTCCTAAACGCACTTCGCAAGAAGAAGAACATAATCTTGGACACTTGCGATATTTTTGTCAAAGAGCCTTTGCTCGACTGGCTTAAGAAGGCGTAAGAAAAGATATAGGATTATGAGTAGACAGTCAAAGGTGATAAACAACTGGAAAAGCTAAGTTTCTATCCAAAACAAAAGATTGCAACACTAAAAGACAAACTGCACGGCAGACACCCAGTGCAGATAATGATTAGAGAGCTGGGTGAGTCCATCCACTCAAGAGCAGACCGCAGAGAGTACTTCGATTAGCTAGTTTTGGCACTTAAGGGACCGAAAGGGTCTATCCGCAGTGTACAGCAGCAGTAACCAGACTGGCAGAGACGATATTCCACAGTGGAGGAGTAAGTTGATTGCTTAATCGAGATGGCGCGCGACCCCAACATTCTTGGTAGAGCGTGGCTTGGCTGGGGCGCCTACATCTGAAGATTATTACTTAAACTAACAAATA
>Ga0169931_10011142_pt1 | contig 12725 bp, 7 predicted proteins | sample Kivu_15m_20L_FD_129675 | JGI IMG/M metagenome (GOLD analysis project Ga0169931, IMG submission 129675) | Freshwater microbial communities from Lake Kivu, Western Province, Rwanda to study Microbial Dark Matter (Phase II) - Kivu_15m_20L... | ecosystem: Environmental > Aquatic > Freshwater > Lake ...
ACGCGCAGCGCCTGCACGCAGTGGGTGTTCTCCGCGGCCTGCGCCTGCACCATCTCGAGCGTCGCGCGGGTCTGCGCGAGGTCCGTGGCGAGCTGCTCGAGCAGCAGCGTCGTGTTCGCGTTGTTGGCGCTGTTCGCCTGCGCGTCCTCGAGGCTCTTGCGCGTGCGGCCGAGGGCCACGAGCAGCGCGCCGCCGGTGAAGACGCTCGCGCCGATCACTCCGTGGATGCCCAAGCCGCTGACGAGCTGCGCCGCTGTGTAGGAGACGTGCGGCAGGGCGGCGATGCCCGCGCCCATGCAGCAGGTGGCGATCCCAAGGAGCGCGAGCGTCTTGCCCCCGGTCGTGGTCGCGGCGGTCGTGGTGGGCGAGGCGTGGTTCGAGGTCTCGGTCATCGTCGTTGGCTCGTGTGGATCGGAACGGGAGGGCTTGGGAAACAGGGTTCCGGCTGACGAAACTCATCGGCTCCGGCTCCCGCCGTTCTTGAAGCTGGCCCGGACGGATCCGCCTCCGTGGCCGTCCCGCCAGCACCCTCGCTAGAGTGACCACCCCATGGCCCGCGCGCGCACCATCCACGGCACCTCGGTCTCCCCCGGACTGGCCCTCGGCCCCGTCCACGTGGTCCGGGCCGCCCCGGACGCCGTGCCGCACTGGTCGGTCCCCGAGGAAGATGTGGCGGCCGAGATCGGGCGCCTGCGCCGCGCCATCGCGGTCGCGGGGGACGAGCTCCTGCGCCGCCAGCGCCTCGTGGCCGAACAGACCGGCGAGCGCGACGCCCAGATCTTCGCGGTCCACCGCATGATCCTGCAGGACCCCGGCGCCGTGAAGGAGGTCGAGGAGGCCCTGCGCGCCGAGCGCGTCAACGCGGAGACCGCCGTCCATCAGCTCATCCAGAGGCTCGAGCAGACCCTGCGACCGCTCGAGGGCAACAGCGTGCGGAGCTACTCCGCCGACCTCTCGGATCCTTGGCGCGAGGTGCTGCAGGCGCTGATGAACGTGGCCCAGCCGGGGCTGCCCGTCGACGGCAAGGTGATCCTCGCCGCAGCCGTGCTGACCCCGCAGGTCGTGACCTCGGTCGAGCGCGAGCGCCTGCTCGCCATCGTGGCCGAGGCCGGCGGCCGCTTCTCCCACGCCGCCGTGCTCGCGCGCGCCTTCGGCGTGCCCTGCGTGGTCGGGCTGCCGGGGCTCCTGCCGCGCCTCGAGCAGGGCATGCAGCTCGCGGTCGACGGCGGCCGGGGCACGGTCGAACTCCGGCCGGGCGAGGAGCAGATCGTCGACTTCGTCGAGCGCCGGACGCGCCTCGAGGAACGCCGCGCCTCGCTCGCCGAGCGCGCGGCCGAGCCTGCGCGCACCCCCGACGGCGGCGCCCTCGGCGTGGCGGTCAACATCGAGAGCCTGCGGGACTTCGACATCTTCGATGTCTCGCACTCCGACGGCATCGGCCTGTGCCGCACCGAGTTTCTCTACATGGAGCGGCCGCAGTTCCCGTCCGAGGACGAGCAGTTCCGCATGTACCGGCGCGTGCTCGAGCGCATGGCGCCCAAGCCCGTCACGCTGCGCACGCTCGACATCGGTGGCGACAAGCAGCTCTCCTACTTCCAGACGCCGCGCGAGGAGAACCCCGCGCTCGGCTGGCGCGGCCTGCGCGTGAGCCTCGAGTGGCAGGACCTGCTGCGGGTCCAGCTGCGCGCCGCCCTGCGCGCCGGCGTCGGCCGCGAGCTGCGCATCTTGCTGCCCATGGTGTCGTCGCTCGAGGAAGTCGAGGCCACTCGGCGCATCTTCGACGGCGTGCGCGCGTCCCTGCTCGAGCAGGGCTGGGAGGTCGAGGCCGACGTCCCGGTGGGGATCATGGTCGAGGTGCCTTCGGTCCTGTTCTGCATGGAAGCCATGCTGGCCAAGGTCGACTTCGTCAGCGTCGGCACCAACGACCTCGTGCAGTACATGCTGGCGGTGGACCGCGACAACCCGTGGGTCTCCAAGCTCTACGAGCCGCACCACCCGGCCGTGATCCATGCTCTGGCGCACGTGGCGCGGGCCGCCCGGGCCGCAGGCAAGCCCAGCTCGGTGTGCGGGGACATGGCCGACGACCCGGCCACGGCCATCCTGCTCTTGGGGCTCGGCTACGACTCGGTCAGCGTGGCGCCCTACTTCCTGCCCGAGATCAAGTACGCCATCCGCCGGACGACCCTCGCGGAGGCCCGGGAGCTCGCCGCCGAGGTGCTGGCCGCGACGTCCGTCGAGGGGGTCAAGCGGGCCCTTGCGACGGTCCGGGAGCGGCTCCACTTCTAGCCGCCGGGGCAGGAAAGTTCCTTTGGGCGCCCGTGGGCGGCCCCTAGGATGAAACTCAGAAAGGAAAGCGCAAAAAGCGGCACATTTTTCCACCCCCTTCCGTCCGAAACGCCGGAAGGCGGACTGGAAGTCGTATTTCAGCCTGCGAGGAGGAACACGAAGTGGCACGACTGCACTGGAGCGGAGACGACGCGGCGCGCGGCACCCGGAAAGGGCGCTGGACGCGGGCGGAGATCGACCGCCTCAAGGACATGTACGGGCTGCGGCCCGAGGCCGCGATCGCCCGGGACCTCGGGCGCTCGGTCGCCAGCGTGCGCAAGATGGCCGACGAGCTGTTTCGCACCGCTTCGCGCCGTCAGGGCCCGTGGACCGCGGGCGAGATCCAGGATCTCAAGCGCTACCTCGGCGCCTCGGGGCCCGAAGTGATCGCGCGCATCCTCGGACGCGATCCCGAGGAAGTGAAGCAGCAGGTCTTCGAGCTCGGCCGCATCCAGCAGACGAGCCGCTGGAGCCGCGAGGAAGTCAACGAGCTGCGCCGCCTGTACGGCACGCGCACGGATGCGGACCTCGCCGCGATCTTCGGTCGCAGCCTCGACGCGGTGCAGCGCATCGCCAAGAAGTACTGCCTCGCGAAGGACAAGGCCTTCTTGAAGCGCCAGAACGGCGAGGGCGCGAGCCGCATGCCGCGCTGGGACGAGGAGGAGCTCGCGCTCCTGCGCGAGATCTACCCCAAGACCCCGAACCTCGAGATCGCCCAGCGGCTCGACCGCACGGTGAAGAGCATCGTCTCCAAGGCCCACAACCTCGGCCTCAAGAAGGAGACCGACCGCCTGCGCGAGATGGGGCGCGAGAACGTCAGCCTGCGCTACCAGTAGCGCGGGAAGCACGAGCGAAGCGAGCTCGAGCGCGAGGGCGGTCCACCAGCGGGGCCGCCCTCGCGCCGTTCAGGCGAGCAGCTTCATGCAGAACACGCTGCCGCCGGACTTGAGGAACTCGCTCGTCTCGAGCTCGCGCACGGTGAAGCCCGCGGCGCGCAGAGCGGCGCTGGTCCGCTCGCAGCCGCGCTGCAGCAGCACGTTGCGGCCGTCCGGGCAGCATGCGTTGCAGGCGAGCAGCGCATGGGCCTCGCGCGGATCGGCCTCGATGCGCCGCGGCACGAGCTGTTCCACGAGCGCGCGCGAGCGGGGGCTGAGAGCGTCGGGCAGCCACAGGCAGGCGTCTTCCGCGAGCAGCGCGAGCGCCGTGTCGAGGTGGTAGAAGGCGGGCTCGACGAGCTCGAGCAACACGACGGGCGCCGTCACGTGGCGCGCGACCTCGCTCCACGCCTCGACACTCGGGCGCGGCCCGACTCCGGCCCACAGCAGCGCGCGACCGGGATGCCAAAGGCCGTCGCCCATGCCCTCGATGCGCTCGCCGGTCTCGAGCGCGAGCGACTCGATCCCCGCGGCGGCGAGCGCGCGCGCGACATGCGGCACCTCGCCGCGCCGCTCGGGCCAGCGCATGTTCGACAGCACGAAGCGCGCGCGTCCGTCGCGCGTCGTCGCGCTCGGCAGCGGCAGGACCTGGTTCGCGCAAAACACGAGATCCGGATGTCCCGCGAGCGGCGGAATCGTGCACACCTCGAGTCCGAGCGCCTCGAACTCGGCCTTCAGCGCACGCCACTGCTCGCGAGCGAGTGCGCGATCGACGCGCTTGAGCGTCCCGTCCTCCGCGCGCATGTGCGGGTTGATGTCGTAGGCGACGTCGAACTCCGCCGGATCCGCCATCCACACGCGCGTCGGCCGGGGGACGGTCGCGAGCTCGCGCAGTTCGAAGTCGACCTCGCTCGCGCTTCGGTACAGGGCCATGTCCGCGATGCTAGCGCACGAGCGTCGGATGCTTCGTGTCGAGCTCGCGTCGCAGGCGCTGGAGCGCGCCGGGCACGCTCGGATCCGTAGGCGGCCACGAAGCGAGCAGGTCGTTTTCCTCGAGCCAATCGGGGGTGGGCGTCGGCGGCACGGTCGAGAGGTCGAGCGGGCCACCGCGCAGCAGGTCGTAGAGCTCCTCGACGAGGAGCGGCGGGCCGCCCGCGGGATCGGGCCGCCACTTGCGCAGGAGCTTGAAGCGCGCATCGCGCAGCGCCTGATCGTGGCGATTGCACACGTAGCCCTGCGGCGGACCGCCCCCCAGCGGATCCGGAACGAAGTTGGGCCCGAAGACCTCCGTGTACACCGAGCGCCGCGCGCTCGCGCTCTCGCCCCGCAGGATCGGCAGCAGCGAGCGCGAGTCCTCGGCCAGCGCGGCTGCAGGCGCGCCGGCGATCTCGCGCACCGTCGCGAACACGTCGACGAGCGACACAAGTGCGTCGCTCGTGGCTCCGGCGAGCCCGGGCGCGAGGTGCGGCGAGCGCACGAGGAACGGCACCTGCACGCCGGCCTGATAGACGCTGCCCTTGACGCGCGAGGGCTGGTACGGCGGTAGCGTGGCGAGCTCGCCCGTGCCGTTGTCGCTGACGAGGATCACCGTCGTGTCGCTGAAGTCGAGCGCGCAGAAGAGCCGCGCAAGCTGCTGGTCGAGCGCCGTGAGCGAGCAGCGAATCCGGCTCGCTTCCAGCGTCATGCCCGGCAGGGAGCAGGCACCGCCCACCGGAGCCCCGAATCCGCACGGATCCGACGGCAGGCCTGCGGGCAACTCATGCGCCGGGCCGTGCGCCGCATTCGGCGCCACCCACAGAAACCACGGCTCGGGCAGCTCGCGCACCAGTCTCGAGTGCGTCGTCGATCGTGTCGACGGTCGGGTAGTCCTCCACGTCGAGGTTGACGTCCATCGCGCGCAGGCACGGCGGCTCGCCCGACTCGCAAGGGCTCACGCCCGCGCGCACGCGCGTCGAGTACGCCTTCTCCCAGACGTAGTAGCCGCTCGTCCAGTAGGGGAGCGTCGGCTGCGACTCGAAGTTGAACCACGCGCCCGCGTGGCGATCGAACCAGCGCGCGACCGGCGTTCCGAGCGGATGCGCGGGCCAAGCCTCGAGTTGCTCGCTCGAAGCCAGATGCCACTTGCCGACGGCTGCGCTCGCGTAGGGTGTCGGCGCCGCGCGCAGGAGCTGCGGGAGCAACTCGACGTCCGGCTCGAGTCCCGGGTTGACGCTCGGGTCGCGCGGCAGGAGCACGCCTCCGATTCCCGAGCGCATTCCAAGCCGTCCCGTGAGCATCGCGGCGCGCGACGGCGTGCAGCTCGGCAGCGACCACGCGTTCGTGAAGTACAGCCCCTGCGCGGTCATGTACGCATCGATCGCCGGCGTCGCGGCGGCAACTCCGCTGGGCCGACCTCGCGCGCGCAGTACGTCATCGCAGCTCGAGACGAGCTCCGCACCCACGTCATCGAGCACGATGACGCACACATTGCCGCCCGGCGCGGACGGTGCATGCGACACGTGGGACAGCAGTCCCAGACAGGCGGAGAGCAGTGCGAGCATAGAGCGAATCGAAGGCGGCGGGAATCTCCGAACGCCCCTCTGAATTCTCCGGCACGTGCGCGCCCGTCGCCAGATGGAATCCGGCGAATCAGCGCGTCGCGAGCTCGCGACTCACAGCACCAGCTTCGGATACAGGGTATCGAGCTTGCTGCGCAGCACGCCGAGTGCGTTCTGTGCCTCGTAGTCGAGCGCAGCCGCACCCGGCGCGATCAGGTTGTTCGTCTCGTTCCAGTCGGGACCGCCCGCCGCGCCCTGCTCGAGGTCGAAGAACTGCTCGAACAAGATCGGCGGATTTCCGGGCGCTCCGCGGCGCCACTGGCGCACGAGCTTGAAGCGCGAGTCGCGCAAGGCTTGATCATGGCGCGAGCACGCGTATCCCGCGGGCGGCAGGCCGGTCAACGGATCCGGCGCGAAGTTGGGCAGGAAGTTCTCGGTGTACAGGATGTCGCGCGTCTGGGACTGCGCGCCGCTCAGGATCGTCAGCAGCGAGCGCGAGTCCTCGCCGTGCGCGGCGGTCGGCGCACCGGCGAGCTCGCACACGGTGGCGAAGATGTCGACGACCGAAACGAGCGCGTCACTGCGCGTGCCCCGCAGCGCCGGCGGAATCGCGGGCGAGCGCACGAGGAACGGCACTTCGACGCCGCCTTGGTACACGCTGCCCTTCGCGCGCGAGACGAGGTAGGGCGGCACCAGCGCGCGCGCGCTCCAGCCGTTGTCGGCGACGAGGATCACGGTCGTGTCGTCGAAGTCGAGCGAGCACAGCAATTGCCCGAGCTGGTGGTCGAGCGCCTCGAGCATGCAGCGCGTCTGGGACTGCGGCAGGCCGACTCCCGGATAAGAGCAGGACGAGCCCGGCGCCGGCGTGCCGCGACACGTGTCCGCGGGCAGTCCGTCCGGCAGCGGATGCGCCGGAGCGTGCGTCGCGTGCGGTGCGACCCACAAAAACCACGGCTCCGGCAGCTCGTTCACGAGCGCGAGCGCGTCCTCGACCGTGTCGACGCTCGGGTAGTCGCGCGGATCCAAGTTGACATCCATGTCGACGTTGCACGGCGGCTCGCCCGTCGGACAGGGATCGATCGCCAACTGCAGGCGACTCGCGTAGGCCTTCTCCCACACGTAGTAGCCCGAGTCCTGATAGGGCTGCAGCGCGAGCGCACCGAGGTTGAACCACGTGCCCGCGAAGCGATCGAACCACGGGTTCCCTCCGCTGCCGAGCGGATGGACCGGGTTCTGCACGAGCTGCAGCTGGTCGGCGAGGTGCCACTTCCCGACGGCGCCGCTCGAGTAGGACGGCGTCGCTGCGCGCAGCAAGCCGGGCAGGAGCTCAGCCTCGTTGCCGAGTCCCGGGCTTGGGCGCGTCGCGCGCGGGGGCACGATCTGTCCGATGCCGCTGCGCAGGCCGAAGCGTCCCGTCAGTGCCGCCGTGCGGCCGGGCGTGCAAGTCGGCAGCGCCCACGCGCGATCGAACGACATGCCTTGCGCGGCGAGCAGCGAGTCGATCGCGGGCGTCGACGCCGGGTACACGGTCGGTCGACCGGCCGCCACGGCGGCGGCGTCGAAGCTCGCGATCATCCCGGGCGCCACGTCGTCGAGCATGATCACGCACACGTTGCCCCCGGTCGTGGGGGACGACTGCGCGAGCGCGCTCGCAGCGAGGAGCAGGCAGGTGGAGAGCATGGTGGGGCGCGACGAAGCCGCGCATGCCCGGGGCAGGGCCCAAGCCGCGCGACAGCTCCAAGTATCGAGGACGACCCACAATCCCGCAACGCGACCCGCGCTCCCGCGACCGCGAACGGCAGTTTTTTCGCCTCGTCCGCTCTCTCAATGAAAGTCGCGCGAGGCGATGTCGCCCGCGGGGAGCTCGAGGTCGGGCCGCCACAGGCGCTCGGCGACGAGGTTCGTGACACCGTCCTGCGTCTCGACGCGGCCGGTGACGCCGAGGAACGTCTCGGTCTTGGCGACGAGCTCGAAGCGCTCGAAGACCTTCTTCCAGATCACGAGGTTGACGAACCCGGTCTCGTCCTCGAGCGTCATGAAGGTCACGCCGCGCGCGGTGCCCGGGCGCTGGCGGCAGATCACGACGCCGGCGTAGCGCGCGCGTGTGCCGTGGGGGAGCGCGTTGAGCGTGCGCGCGTCGGGCAGCTCCTTCGCCGCGAGCTGCGCGCGCAGCGCCGAGAGCGGATGGCCGCGCGCGCTGTGGCGCGTGCGCTCGTAGTCCCAGCCGATCTCCTCGAAGCGCGAGAGCGGCGCGAACTCCGGCTTGCGCTCGTCGAGCTCGAACAGGCTCGGCTGGTGCACCGCCTTCGTCGCTAGCGCGGTCCACAGCGCCGCGCGGCGGCGATCCTCGAAACCTTCGAGCGCTCCGGCCTCCGCGAGCGCGGACAGCGCGCGCGTGTCGAGCCCCGAACGCTTCTGCAGGTCCGCGAGCGACGCGAACGGCGCGCTCTCTCGCGCGCGCACGAGCCGCCGCGCATCCGCGTGCGAGAGCGACTTCACCGTCGCGAGCCCCATGCGCACCGCGCCCGGCGCTGGAATCGTGCACTCCCACTCGCTCTCGCGTGCATCGACCGGCCGCATGTCGAGCCCGTGCCGCCGCGCGTCGTCGACGATCGTCGCGCTCGAGTAGAAGCCCATGGGCTGCGCGTTGAGCAGCGCGCACGTGAACTCGGTCATGTAGTGCCGCCGCAGCCACGCGCCCGCGTAGGAGAGCAGCGCGAAGCTCGCCGCGTGGCTCTCGGGAAAGCCGTACTCGCCGAAGCCTTGGATCTGCTGGAACACGCGCTCCGCGAACTCCGGCGCGATACCCTTCTTCTGCATGCGCTCGACGAGCTTCTCGCGGTGCTGCCCGATGCGTCCGCTCTTCTTCCACGCGGCCATGTCGCGCCGCAGCTGGTCCGCTTCGCCCGGCGTGTAGTCCGCGGCGACGATCGCAAGCCGCATCACCTGCTCCTGAAACAGCGGCACTCCGAGCGTTTTCTCGAGCACCGGCCGCAGGCACTCGTGCGGATACTCGACCGACTCCTCGCCGCGCCGACGGCGCAGGTAGGGGTGCACCATGCCGCCCGAGATCGGGCCGGGGCGCACGATGCTGACCTCGATCACGAGGTCGTAGTAGTTGCGCGGTCGCAGCCGCGGCAGCATCGACATCTGCGCGCGGCTCTCGATCTGGAACACACCGACCGTGTCGCCCGCGCAGATCTGGTCGTAGGTGGCCGGATCCTCGGGCGGAATCGTGGCGAGCGCGAGCTCGACGCCGTGGTGGCGACGCACGAGGTCGAAGGCGCGATGCAGGTGGTTGAGCGCGCCGAGCGCGAGCAGGTCGACCTTGAACAGACCGACCGCCTCGACGTCGTCCTTGTCCCACTGGATCACCGTGCGACCTTCCATGGTCGCGTTCTCGACCGGCACGAGGCGCGCGACGGGCTCGTGGCCGAGCAGGAAGCCTCCGGGGTGGATCGAGAGGTGCCGCGGAAAGTCCTCGAGCTCCTCGGCGAGCTCGCACAAGAGCTGCGCCTCGCGCGAGCGCGGGTCGATGCCGGAGTTCGCGAGTGCGCGCTGCGACAGGCCCTCGCCGTGCGACAGCGGTCGCACGAGTCGCGACAGCGTGCTCTCCTGCAGCCCGAGCACCTTGCCGACGTCGCGGATCGCCGAGCGCGCGCGGTAGCGGATCACGTTGGCGACCATCGCGGCGCGCGCGCGGCCGTACTTCTCGTACACGTGCTGGATGACTTCTTCGCGCCGCTCGTGCTCGATGTCGAGGTCGATGTCGGGCGGCTCCGCGCGTTCCTTCGAGAGAAAACGCTCGAACAGGAGCCCCATGCGCACGGGGTCGACCGCGGTGACGCCGAGGCAGTAGCACACGACCGAGTTCGCCGCGGAGCCGCGGCCTTGGCACAGGATGTCGCGCGCGCGGCAAAACTCGACGATCTCGCGCATCGTCAGGAAGTAGCCGCAGTAGTCGAGCTCGTCGATCAGCGCCAGCTCGCGCTCGAGCTGTGCGCGCACCGCCGCCGGCGTCTCGCCGCGCCAGCGCTCGCGCGCGCCTTGCTCGCACAGCTCGCGCAGCCACTGCGCGGACGTGCGTCCGTCGGGCAAGCGCTCCGACGGATAGCGGTAGCGCAGCTCGTCGAGCGTGAAGCGGCAGCGCTGCGCGACCTCGAGCGTGCGCGCGACGGCCGCGGGCTCGTCGTGGAAGAGCTGCGCGAGCGCGTGGCGACTCTTGAGCCCGTGCTCCGCGTTCGGCTTGAGCCTGCGTCCGGCCTGCGACAGCGTCGTGCGCGCGCGGATGCACGTGAGCACGTCTTGCAAGCGCCGTCGACCCGCTTGGTGGTAGAGCACCTCCGGCGCCGCGACGAGCGGCAGGCCGAGCGCCCGAGCGCGCTCGCGCAGCCGCGCCTCGGCCGGCACTTCCTCGTCGCGTCGATGGCGCGCGAGCAGCGCGTACAGGCGATCGCCGAAGGCATCGGCGAGCGCGCGCGCCGCGCGCGGCTCCTCGACACCGCCGAGCGCGCCGCGCTCGCCGCCCCACAGCGCGAGGAGCCCGCCCGCATGCTCCGCGACCTCTTCCCACGCCACCGTGCACTCGCCCTTCGCCGAGCGCAGGCGCCCGATCGTCACGAGCTGGCACAGGTTCGCGTAGCCCTCGCGCGTGGCCGCGAGCAGCACGAGCGTCGAGCGATCCTGCAGCGTGACCTCCGTGCCGGTCACGAGCTGCAGGCCGAGCTCCTTCGCGCGCTTGTGCGCGCGCACGATGCCGTACACGCCGTCGCGATCGCACAGCGCGAGCGCCGCGAGCCCGAGCCGCTGCGCCTCCTCGACGAGCTCCTCCGGCTGGCTCGCTCCCTCGAGGAACGAGAAGCCGCTCTTGCACCACAGCGCCGCCGCGCTCACGACACGTTGCCCTGCAGGAACCAGCGCCGCCGCCGCCGGTCGAAGTAGATCCACACCACCTCGCCCGACTGCATCTCCGCGAAGTGGTACTCGCGCTCGACTTCGCGACCCCACCAACCGCCCGCGAGCAGGTACGGTCCGACGAGCCGCGCCACCGCGCCGTGCGCGACGCCGCGCAGCATCCAGCCGTCTTCCTCGTGCCGCGAGCGCGCGGGCAATTGCACGTTGGTGGCGAGCATGCGGCGCACGAGCGCGAGCGGTGCGTCCGCGCCCGTGCGCGGCGGCGCGAGCGGTGCGGCGAGCGGCTCCCACGCGAAGCGCGCCTCCGGCAAGTGCGCGCCGCGCACTCGCGCGCCGACGACCGTGTCCTCGCCGAAGGCCGCGCGCAGCGCCGCGAACGCCGCCTCCGCCGCGCGCGGGTCGCGCCCGGGATACGCCGCGAAGAGCCGCAGCTGCTCGCTCGTCGCGCGCACGCCCGCGAGCTCGACGTCGATGCGCACCGCGCCGCGCTCGAGCCGCGTGCGCTCGAGCCGCAGCCGCAGCAGGCGCTCGAACGCGCTCCAGCGCAGCGACGGTTCCGCGGGCTGCGCGCGCTCTTCCAGCGTGCGTCCGTTCTCGAGCGCGAGGCTCAGCGCGAGCTCGCGCGCCGCCTGCCCGCGTTCGGCGAGCTCCGCGAACAAGGGCCGCGCGAGGTCCTCCGCGCACAGGAGCAGCGCGTCGAGGTTTTCGAGCGGAAAGTCGAGCTCGAGCTGCGCGCGCGGCGCGAGCACGACTGTCTCTGGCGCGAGCGGCGCCTGCGTTGCGCCCGAGGCGAGCGCGTGCAGTCGCTCGAGCTCCGGCCCGAAGCGCAGCAGCACGCTCTCGCGCGGCAGCGCCACGAGCTCGCCGACCGTGCGCACTCCGAGCCGCGCGAGCTCGTCGCGCGCGCTCGGCTCGAGCGCCAGCCGCGCTAGCGACACGCGCCGCGCGAGCGCATCCTCGGCCGCGGGCTCCTCGAGCACCAGCACGCGCGCGCCGTGCAGCGCCTTGGCGATCGCATAGGTCGAGAAGCGCCGCGAGCCCGTCGCCACGGCGCTCTCGAAGCCCGCGCGCGCCAGCGCCGCGCGCACGGCCCGCGCCCACTCGATGCGCGTCGCGTGCAGCAGCTCGAGCCCCGCGAGGTTGGCCCAGAACACGCCCGGTTCCGCGCGCGCGGGCTCGACGTCGGGCGAGAAGGTGCGCAGCAGCGCTGCGAGCCGCTCGAGCGCCGCGTCGAGCTCTTCCTGCTCGACCGTCGCCGCGCGCAAGTGCGCGCACAGCGCGAGCGCGGACGCATAGCGCATGCCCGCGAGCACGCCCGCCCGCCGCGCGCGCTCGTTCGTCCAGCGCACGACGCCGTGGGGCGCGTCGTGGTCGACGACCGCCACAGGCTCCGCGCGCCACGCGCTCTCGCGCCCGACGAGCACCTGCAGCGCGAGCGCGGGAACGTCAACGCAAGCCAGCGACTCCATGGGCCACCTCCACGAGCCGCCACGGCCGCGAGCGCCGCTTGTCCTTGCACACATCGAGCACGCACTCGAACGCATCCGGCCCGCGCCGCCGCAGCTGCGCGTGCGCGCGCAGCGACACGAGCGAGCTCAAGGACGAGCTCGACACGTCCTTCTCCGTCAGGCACAGCACGCCGGTGTCGTGGCGCTGGGCCTGTGCCACCAGCCGCGACTGCAGCGCCATCGGCACCGCCGCGCGCGCGCCGAGGTCGACCACCACCAGCCCGAAGGCGCCCGAGCGCGCGAGCCACTCCGCCGCCAGCGCCAAGTCCTCCTCCCGCGGCGGCCGCACGACGGCCAGCGCCCCGAGGTCGACGCCGAGCTCGGCCGCATCCGGCGGGTAGAACGAGCTCTGCCGCGGCCCGACCCACGCCACCGGCTCGCCCCGCCGCTGGGCATCCCGCACCAGCCGCAGGGCCAAGGTCAGCGCCGGCCCGCCGCGCCACTGCGACAGCTCCGCCAGCCGCCCCGCCACCTCCGGCCAGTCCCAGCGCCCCGGCCGCGCCCCCGCCCCCGGCCCCTCCAGCCGCCTGCGCGAGCGCTCCAGCAAGGCCCGCCGCGCCGCCTCC
>Ga0169931_10011143_pt1 | contig 12725 bp, 13 predicted proteins | sample Kivu_15m_20L_FD_129675 | JGI IMG/M metagenome (GOLD analysis project Ga0169931, IMG submission 129675) | Freshwater microbial communities from Lake Kivu, Western Province, Rwanda to study Microbial Dark Matter (Phase II) - Kivu_15m_20L... | ecosystem: Environmental > Aquatic > Freshwater > Lake...
GTTCAGGCGGGCTTGGCCGCAGCGTTGGGTTCCACCTTGCCGTCGGGGGTGAGCTTGTCGATCAGGGTGGGCAGGCTGGCGGCGATCAGGCCCGAGGCGACGGTGGGGTCGACGCCGAGCTTCTGGGCGAACTCCTTCACCTGGCTGCTGCCGAGCACGGAGCTGATCTGCTGGGCGGTGATCTCCTTGTTGTTGCCGGTGCTCACCCAGCTGGCGAAGAGGTCGCCGGCACCGCCGCTCTGAAACTTGTCGGCCAGGCCGCTGACGCCGCCGTTGGGCTTGAGGAAATCATTGAGGGCCGGGGCCTTGTCGCCGGCCACGGCGGTCACCACACCACCGATCAGATCATCGAGGAGAGCCATGAAGAGAGGGAAGCAGACCGGGGCCGCCAGAACGAGAACGACCCCCTCAGGCTATGCAGCACCGCCGCTGCAGGCCACGCTCAGCTCCTGCCCCTTGGCCCCCGGTCGTCGACGCCGGCGTAGAGGGCCTGGTCGCCGAGGTCGTCTTCGATGCGCAGCAGCTGGTTGTACTTGGCCACACGGTCGGAGCGGCTGAGGGAGCCCGTCTTGATCTGGCCGGCGCGCGTGGCCACGGCCAGATCGGCGATGGTCACGTCCTCGGTTTCACCGCTGCGGTGGCTGATCACGCTGGTGTAGCCGGCGCGGCCGGCCAGGTCGATCGCCTGCAGGGTTTCGGTGAGGGTGCCGATCTGGTTCACCTTGATCAGGATCGAATTGGCCACGCCCCGCTCGATGCCCTGCTGCAGGCGGCTGGTGTTGGTCACGAAGAGATCGTCGCCCACCAGCTGCACCGTGCCTCCCAGCTTCTCGGTGAGCAGGGCCCAGCCCTCCCAGTCGTCCTCGGCCAGGCCGTCCTCGATCGAGACGATCGGGTAGCGGCTCACCAGCTTGGCCAGCTCCTCCACCATCTCGGCGCTGCTGTAGTTGCCGCCGCCGAAGGCGTAGCGGCCCTCCTTGTAGAACTCGGTGCTGGCCACATCGAGCGCCAGCGAGATCTGCTCACCGGGCTTGTAGCCGGCCTTGTCGATCGCCTGCACGAGGATGTCGCCGGCCTCATCGTTGCCCAGATCCGGCGCGAAACCACCCTCGTCGCCCACGGCGGTGCTCATGCCGCGGTCCTTGAGCAGACCCTTGAGGGTGTGGAACACCTCGGCGCCCATGCGCAGCGCCTCGCGGAAGCTGCCGGCGCCGTGGGGCACGATCATGAACTCCTGGAAATCAAGGCTGTTGGAGGCGTGGGCGCCGCCGTTGATCACGTTCATCAGCGGCACCGGCAGCAGATTGGCCAGCGGCCCGCCGAGATAGCGGTAAAGCGGCAGATTCAGGGCGCTGGCGGCGGCGTGGGCGTTGGCGAGGCTCACCGCTAGGATCGCGTTGGCACCGAGGGCGCTCTTGTTGTCGCTGCCGTCGAGCTCGTTCATCGCCCGGTCGATGCCCACCTGATCGAGAGCGCTCAGGCCGTAGAGGGCCGGCGCGATGCGCTCCTCGATGTTCTCCACCGCCTTGCTCACCCCCTTGCCGAAGAAGGCAGGCCCGCCGTCGCGCAGCTCATGGGCCTCATGGGCGCCGGTGCTGGCGCCGCTCGGCACGATCGCCCGGCCCGTGGAGCCTCCCTCCAGGGAAACCTCCGCCTCCACCGTGGGAGTGCCGCGCGAATCGAGAACCTCGCGGGCCACGATCGTCTCGATCGTGAGGTCGAAGGAGTTGTACACGGCCCATCGGTATCGCAGCCGGGATCCTATGGGTCACCCCATCCCACCCCGATGTGCGCGTTGGCACGGCTGAGGCCCCGGATGTGGCTTCCCGCGCAATCGGCCAGCGGCCTCCCTGGCCTCGCTCTGCTGATTCGGCCTCGGCGCACCTCCATCAACCGGCAGCGGGGGCGGACCGGCGACTGTCGGCGTCCCACACCGGCTGGGCTGCTGGTCAGAATGCCTCTGCAGGCCGCTGTAGCCGCTTCATGCGCCTCCTTCACACCATGCTCCGGGTCGGCGATCTGGAGCGCTCGCTGCGCTTCTACACCGAGGTGCTCGGCATGCGGCTGCTGCGCCGCCGCGACTATCCCGAGGGCCGCTTCACCCTGGCCTTCGTGGGCTACGGCGAGGAGCGCGACACCGCCGTGCTCGAGCTCACCCACAACTGGGACACCAGCTCCTACGAGATCGGCAGCGGCTATGGCCACATCGCCATCGGGGTGGCCGACATCCACGCCACCTGCGCCGGGATCGCCGAACGCGGCGGCCGCGTGGTGCGGCCCCCCGGCCCGATGAAGCACGGCAGCACCGTGATCGCCTTCGTGGAGGATCCCGACGGCTACCGGGTCGAACTGATTCAATCCGCCCCGGCTCCCGCCCCCGGTTCCACCGCTCCTGCCCCGCCGGCCTCGGCCACCGTCGCGGGCTGACCCCTCCCCGGGCCGCGGCTCGCGCTCCGGCCCCACGCTCCGCCCACCCGCTCCGCCGATGCCCGCCACCTCCCCGGCCCGTCCGCCGGCCAGCCTCACCAGCGATCCCGAGCGCTTCAGCGAGCTCGCCTGGGAGCTGCTGCTCGCCAGCCAGGACCAGGCCCGTCGCTGGCGGCATGGCGCGATGGATGTGGAGCACCTGCTGCTCACCCTGTTCAGCGATCCCCGCTTCTCCGTCTGGGCGGCGCCGCTTCCGGTCGACGACGACCGCCTGCTCGATCGGCTCGAGGCCTTCTGCGCCGACCAGCCCGCCGCCAGCGGCGAGAGCCTCTACATCGGTGATGCCCTCGAGGATCTGCTCGTGGCGGCGGATCAGGAGCGGGCCGCCTGGGGTGCGCCCCTGCTCGAGGGGCCCCATCTGCTGCTGGCCCTGCTGCGGGAGCCCAGGATCGCCGGCCGCCTGCTCGCCGAGGAGGGTCTGAGCGAGGATCTGCTGCTGCGCCAGTGGCGGCCCGCGGCCCGCCCGGCCGCGCCGCCCGCCCCCGCCGCAGACGACTGGATCGATGCCGCTGCGGGGCCGGACTCTGCCGTGCCGCCGCGCCAGCTTTCCGAGGCAGCCGGCACGTCGCGTCTGCGGCCCGTGGCGGTGCCGGAAGCCACCCGCTCCGGGGTCTCGCCGGCTCCGGCCGGCGCCCCGGGCCAGGCCGGCCCGGGGGCGGCTGCCGATGGCCTGCGCCTGGAGCCGGTGGAGGGTGAGCAGGCTGCCACCGCCCTGCAGCGCTTCGGCCGTGATCTCACCGCCGCCGCCCGCGCCGGGGAGCTGGACCCCGTGATCGGCCGTGATGCCGAGATCCGCCGGCTCATCCAGGTGCTCTCCCGGCGCGGCAAGAACAACCCCGTGCTGGTGGGTGAATCGGGCGTGGGCAAGACGGCGGTGGTGGAATCGCTGGCCCAGCGGATCGTCTGCGGCGAGGTGCCCGAGGCGCTGCGGGGGCTGCGGCTGGTGGCGCTGGATCTCGGTGCCCTGATCGCCGGCGCCAAGTTCCGCGGCCAGTTTGAGGAGCGCCTGCGGGAGGTGCTCGCCGAGGTGCGCGAAACCGAGGGAAACGCCCGGGAGGGCGCGGCGGGTGGCTCTGGAGTGGTGCTGTTCATCGATGAGCTCCACACCGTGGTGGGCGGCGAGCGCTCCGGCCCCGATGCGGCCAGCCTGCTCAAGCCGGTGCTGGCCCGCGGCGATCTGCGCTGCATCGGCGCCACCACCCCGGAGGATTACCGCCGCACGATCGAGAAGGATCCGGCCCTGGAGCGCCGCTTCCAGCAGGTGCTGATCCGTGAGCCCGACCGCGACACCTGCCTGCAGATCCTGCGCGGTCTCAAGGAGCGCTACGAGCTGCATCACGGCGTCACGATCACCGATGGCGCCCTGGTGGCCGCGGCCCGCCTGGCCGACCGCTACCTGAGCGATCGCTGCCTGCCGGATTCCGCGATCGATCTGGTGGATGAGGCGGCGGCGCAGCTGCGCATGGAGGTGACCTCCAAGCCGCGGGTGGTGGAGGAGGCCGAGACGGAGCTGCGGCGGGTGGAGCTGGCGCTGCTCTCCGCCGAGGCCGCGCCCCTGCCCGAGAGGGTCGCCCTGCAGGAGCGTCGCCGCCAGGCCCACAGCTCCCTGGAGGCGCTGCAGCAGCGCTGGGCGGAGGAGCGCGAGCGGCTGGCCGAGCTGCAGGAGCTTCTGCGCCAGGACGAGGACCTGCGCCAGGCCATCGGCGAGGCCGAGCGCGATGGCGACTACGAGGAGGCCGCCCGCCTGGAGCACGGTCAGCTGCTGGGGCTGCAGCAGCGCCGCCAGCAGCTCGAAGCCGAGCTCCAGGCCGATCCGCTGCTGCGCGAGCAGGTGGAGGAGGGCGACATCGCCGATGTGGTGGCCCGCTCCACCGGCATCCCGGTGCAGCGGCTGCTGGCCGGCGAGCGCCAGAAGCTGCTGGAGCTGGAGGGCCGCCTGGCGGAACGGGTGATCGGCCAGCCGGAGGCCGTGGCGGCGGTGGCGGCGGCGATCCGGCGCGCCAGGGCCGGCATGCAGGCCCCCACCCGGCCGGTGGGCTCCTTCCTCTTCCTCGGCCCCACCGGCGTGGGCAAGACCGAGCTCGCCAAGGCGCTGGCCGGTTCGCTCTTCGATGGCGAGGAGGCCCTGGTGCGGCTCGACATGAGCGAATTCATGGAGCGCAACGCCGTGGCCCGCCTGGTGGGAGCCCCCCCGGGCTACGTGGGCTATGAAGAGGGCGGTCAGCTCACCGAAGCGGTGCGGCGGCGGCCCTATGCGGTGCTGCTGCTCGATGAGGTGGAGAAGGCCCACCCCGAGGTGTTCAACCTGCTGCTGCAGGTGCTCGACGACGGCCGCCTCACCGATTCCCAGGGGCGCACGGTGGATTTCCGCCACACCGTGGTGATCATGACCAGCAATCTGGCCAGCCGCGCCATCCTCGAGCGGGCCAGGGCCGCTCGCAGCCAGCCTGGAGAGGCCCCCGGCCCTGAGTCGGCCGCCGAACTCGATCGCCGGCTCGATCGCGCCGTGGAGGAGGCGCTGGCGCGGCAGTTCCGCCCCGAATTCCTCAACCGCATCGATGAGCTGATCCGCTTCCGCCCCCTCGGCCCGGCGGATCTGCAGCGGATCGTGCGCCTGCAGCTGGCCGAGCTCGCCACCCTGCTGCGGGAGCAGCAGCTGGAGCTGGAGGTGGAGGAAGCGGCGGTGGCGCTGCTGGCCGAGCAGGGCTACGAACCGGAATACGGCGCCAGGCCGCTGCGCCGGGTGCTGCGCCGCCGGATCGAGAATCCCCTCGCCACCCACCTGCTGGAAGACCGCTTCCGCGGCGCCCGCGGCGTGCGGGTGGTGGCCGCCGCGTCCGACACGGACCCCGGCGGGCTGCACTTCGAACCTCTGCAGGAGGAGCCGCCTGGCGTCCGGTAGGGTGGTCGTTTGTCGGTCTGTTTCGGCATCTTGGATCCGGCTTCTTCCACTTCCGCATCCTCCGGTGCCCTGCCCGATGCAGCCGCTGAGGCCGTTAACGCCGGGGCGGCCCGCCCCGAGGGCGAGCCGGGGGCTGCAGCCGATCCCCTCGATCCAGGCCCCGGCAGCGGTTTCGTCGCCGCCACCCTCGACGAACTCTCCCGGGTCGTCTGGCCGAGCCGGCAGCAGCTCTTCAGCGAGTCGGTGGGGGTGATTCTGATGGTGGCCCTCTCGGCTTCCGCAATCGCCGCCATCGACCGCTTCTACAGCTGGGCCTCGAGCCAGGTGTTCCGCTGATGTTTTCCTCCCTCTCTTCCGTGTCCGACAGCGATCCAGACATCTCCCTCGAGCAGCCGCCGGTCGAGGCCGATGGCGAGGCCTCGGCGGAGGCTGCTGCGGCTCAGGCCGGCGATGCCGCTGCCGAATCCGAGCCGGGCACGCAGGTGGCCCGCTGGTTCGCGGTGCAGGTGGCCTCGAGCTGCGAGAAGAAGGTGAAGGCCACCCTCGAGCAGAGGGCCGTCACTCTCGGGGTCGACAACCGCATCCTCGAGATCGAGATCCCCCAGACGCCCGGCGTGAAGCTGAAGAAGGACGGCACCCGCCAGTCGATCGAGGAGAAGGTGTTTCCCGGCTACGTGCTGGTGCGGATGATCCTCGATGAAGACACGATGATGGCGGTGCGCAGCACCCCCAACGTGATCAACTTCGTGGGGCAGGAGGAGCGCCGTGCCACGGGCAAGGCCCGCGGCCACATCCGGCCCCGGCCGCTCAGCGCCGCCGAGGTGAACCGCATCTTCCGCCGCGCCGCCGAGAAGAAGCCCGTGGTGAAGGTCGACCTCACCGAAGGCGACCAGATCCTGGTCACCGCCGGTCCGTTCAAGGATTTCCAGGGCGAGGTGATCGAGGTGTCCGGCGAGCGCAGCAAGCTCAAGGCCCTGCTTTCGATCTTCGGGCGCGAGACCCCCGTGGAGCTCGAGTTTTCCCAGATCAGCAAGCAGAGCTGATCCGCTGCGGCCGCCTCCCTGCGGAGGGCGGCCTCGGTGCTCCTCCCCATGGGAGGATCCACCAGCCAGCCGGGCCCTGCGGGTTCCGGTCATCCGCAGACCCCCGCTCCCCGTTTTCAGCGGGGGCCCCGTCCCCCCGTCTCCCCAGGGAGATCCACCCCTGCCCAGTCGATGGCCAAGAAAGTCGTAGCCGTGATCAAGCTGGCCCTCAATGCCGGCAAAGCCAACCCCGCACCACCGGTGGGCCCCGCCCTCGGTCAGCACGGGGTGAACATCATGGCGTTCTGCAAGGAGTACAACGCCCGCACCCAGGAGAAGGCCGGCTATGTGATTCCGGTGGAGATCTCGGTCTTCGAAGACCGCAGCTTCACCTTCATCACCAAGACGCCGCCCGCTTCGGTGCTGATCTCCAAGGCGGCCGGCATCGCCAAGGGTGCCGCCACCTCGTCGAAGGGCTCGGTCGGCGCCATCAGCCGCGCCCAGCTCGAGGAGATCGCCCGCACCAAGCTGCCCGATCTCAACTGCACCAGCGTTGAGTCGGCCATGCGGATCATCGCCGGCACCGCCCGCAACATGGGCGTGGCTGTGAACGACTGAGCCCTCCCTTCCGTCGGTTCAGCCGTCGGACCTTCCGCACCCCCCGCTGCCTCACCCCGAGGGGCTGCTGCAGCAGGCGTGCTCTGAACACCCACCATTCACCCAACCGGGGGAGACCGTTCCGGTCGCTCGCACCCCATTCCTGCCATGCCGAAGATCTCCAAGCGTTTCGCCGCCCTCGCCGCCAGGGTCGAAGACCGCACCTACGCCCCGCTCGAAGCCCTCGAACTGGTGAAGGCCAACGCCACGGCAAAGTTCGATGAAACCATCGAGGCCCACGTGCGCCTGGGCATCGATCCCAAATACACCGACCAGCAGCTGCGCACCACCGTGGCCCTGCCCCACGGCACCGGCCAGACGATCCGCATCGCCGTGATCGCCCGCGGCGAGAAGGTGGCCGAGGCCAAAGCGGCCGGCGCCGATCTCGCCGGAGACGAGGAACTGGTGGAAGCGATCGCCGGTGGCGCCATGGACTTCGACCTGCTGATCGCCACCCCGGACATGATGCCCAAGGTGGCCAAGCTGGGCCGGGTGCTCGGTCCCCGCGGCCTGATGCCCAACCCCAAGGCCGGCACCGTGGCCACCGATCTGGCCGGCGCCATCGCCGAGTTCAAGGCGGGCAAGCTCGAATTCCGCGCCGACCGCAGCGGCATCGTGCATGTGCGCTTCGGCAAGGCCAGCTTTGATGCCGCCAGGCTGCTCGACAACCTCAAGGCCCTGCAGGAAACGATCGACCGCAACAAGCCCAGCGGTGCCAAGGGCCGCTACTGGCGCAGCCTCTACCTCACCTCCACCATGGGCCCCTCGGTGCCGGTGGACTTCTCCGCCCTCCAGGATCTCAAGCAGGAGGGCTGAGAACCCCTGCCGTCCGGCCTGTAGAATGGGTAGCTGGCTTTGGCCAGATGGGCACGCGCCCAACCCAAGACAGCAGGTTCTGCTGCCCGGTGCCAGGCGGATACGCCGATCCCAGGCAACACCTAATTCCTGCCGAGGTGTACGCGACAACCTGCTTCCCGTGGGCCGGCTTCTCCGGAAGCCGACGAATGGAAAGGAGTCTGGAGCGGCCTTGCAGTGGCGCCCGTTGAAACGGGCGCCAGGCTCCGCGGCCTTGCCGCCGGAGTTTCTCGGGCCGCGTTCCCGGCTTGTTCCCTCACCCGTTCCACACACCCATGGGCCGCACGCTGGAGAACAAGCAACAGATCGTCGATGAGCTCAGGCAGCTCCTCGATCAGGCCGAACTGGCGCTGGTTCTCGATTTCAAGGGCCTCTCCGTCAAGGAGATGAAGGATCTTCGGGTCCGTCTGCAGGCCAGCAACGGTGTCTGCAAGGTGACCAAGAACACCTTGATGCGCCGTGCCATCGATGGCAACAGCGCCTGGGCGGATCTCGAATCCCTGCTCAGCGGCACCAACGCCTTCGTTCTCGTCAAAGGGGATGTGGGCGGTGCCGTGAAGGCCGTGCAGGCCTTCCAGAAGGATGCCAAGAAGTCGGAGACGAAGGGGGGCCTTTTCGAGGGCAAGCTCCTGTCCCAGGACGACATCAAGGCGATCGGGGATCTGCCCTCCAAGGAGGTGCTCATGGCCCAGATCGCCGGTGCGATCAATGGCGTGGCCACCAAGCTGGCGATCGGCATCAACGAGGTTCCCTCCGGTCTCGCCCGGGCGCTCAGACAGCACGCCGAATCGGGCGACAGCTGAGCGCCTGCGCGGCGCCGGGCGGATGTCCGGTGCTGTCGCCACGCGCTGCCATCGATCGATCCCTGATCGACTGTTTCATTCCAACGATCTGTTGCTGACTCTCAAACCATGTCTGCCACCACCGACCAGATTCTCGACCAACTGAAAACCCTCTCCCTGCTTGAGGCCTCTGAGCTCGTCAAGCAGATCGAAGAGGCCTTCGGCGTCTCCGCCGCCGCTTCCGCCGGTGTGGTGGTTGCCGCCGCCGCTCCCGGTGCCCCCGCCGAGGCCGTTGAGGAGCAGACCGAATTCGATGTGATTCTCGACAGCTTCGACCCTGCCTCCAAGATCAAGGTGCTCAAGGCCGTCCGCGAGGCCACCGGCCTCGGTCTGGGCGAAGCCAAGGCCCTGGTCGAAGCCGCTCCCAAGGCGGTCAAGGAGGGCATCAGCAAGGCGGATGCCGAAGCTCTCAAGAAGTCCATCGAGGACGTCGGCGGCAAGGTCACGATCAAGTGATCGCGGGGCATCGACCCCACGCTGCCGCGGCACCCGCAGCCACTGCGGGTGCCGGCACCATCCAGCCGGTCCCTCGGGGCCGGATTTTTTGTGGCTGCTTCCTCGCTCGCGACACGGGCCATTCCGGGCAGCTTCCTGGCGGCGGCGTGATCCTGAACAAAAAAAAGCCCCGCAGATTGCGGGGCTCTGGAGATGGCAGGAATCGGGGGAGTCTGTCCTCGTTTCGACCCTTTGATTCGTGCCGCACTCCTCACACATGCAGAACTTAACGCCACCCTTTGCAGCCGCCCGCGGCAGGCGTGCGGATCAGCAACTGGTCTCCTCCCTCCTCTGGCTCAGCGGGGCGGCGGCGCTTGGGCCTCACTCCTGGAAGGGGATCACCTGCAGGGCGATCACCCGGCCCATCGGCATGGCGGGGGCCAGCACCTCTGCGGGCGACTGCGGCACGGCCTGCTCCTGCCGGCGGGAGCCCCAGGGGCGGGGAGCCCGCACCCGGGCCTGCAGGGAAGGCCGTTGAGCCCTGCCCTGCTCCGCCTGGCTGGCAGGGGAGGGAGTCTCCGCCTGCAGCGGTGGCGGCGGCGGCGGCAGGGGCGGAAGCCCGCGGTGCGCCGGGTTGCGTCGCGCGGCAGCCGGCAGCTCGGAGGTTCGGGCCTGGAGCTGCCCGGCCTCTTCGGGGTGGCTGAAGTACAGATGGTTCAGCAGCTGGCTGCCATAGCTGCGTCGCTTCAGCTCCCAGCCAGGCTCCAGCTGGATCGGCACGAAGGCATCCTGCTGGCGTCGCTGCGGCAGCGGCCCCCTGCCCACCACCAGCACGCCGGCCTGGTCCGGAGAGGAAGCCTGCAGCTGCAGCTCCCTGCCCACCGGCTCGAGCCGCAGGCGCAGGGAGCTGCCTGCGGGGGAATCGCCCTCAGCGAAGCGAAGCGAATAGGCGTTGCTGTCGATGAAGCGGCCGCAGGTGCCCGTGTAATCGAAGCGGTTGAGAGCGGGGTCCACGAGACCGTCGGGCCGGGTCTGCCAGCAGAGCGGCCCCGGGCGCAGCTGCTCGAGCACCAGCAGGATCCAGTCGCTGCTGCGGCTGAGCGGCCGGGCCAGCACCGCGAAGCGGCTGGCATCCACCGGCTGCGCCTCAAACAGCGCACCCGCCCGCCCCAGCGGAGACCAGCCGGCCGCGATCGCGCATCCGGCCAGGAGCAGGGCCGCCGGCAGAGCGGCCTGGATCCGGCTTGATGCCAGCTGTTTTCGCCGCATGGTCCCCATTCCCAGACCCCGGCCGATGCCAGGGGAAGCGCACTATTCAACCGAATCCGGCAAGCTGCGGCGATGGCTGAACGCTCCGATCTCCTTCACCGCGGTGCCCTGCCCGTGGTGGCCGCCGCCTGCGATGGGGCCTGCAGCGGCAATCCCGGCCCCGGAGGCTGGGGCGCCCTGTTGCGCTTCGCCGATGGCTCGGTGCACGAGATGGGCGGTGCCGAACCGGCCACCACCAACAACCGCATGGAGCTCACCGCGGCGCTGGCGCTGCTGGCGACCCTGCGGGATCTGCCCCGTGATCCCGCTCTCGCGATCCGCACCGACAGCCGTTACCTGATCGATGGGCTGCAGAGATGGCTGCCGGGCTGGAAACGCCGCGGCTGGCGCACCGCCTCCGGCGGCAACGTGCTCAATCGCGACCTCTGGGAGCGGCTCGACAGCAGCCGGATCAAGGGGCTGGATCTGGTGCATGTGCGCGGTCACAGCGGTGATCCCGACAACGACCGCTGCGATGCCATCGCCGTGGCCTTCTCCCGCGGCCAGCTTCCCGCTCTCCGCCAGGGGGAGGTGGTGGCGAGCGCCTCCCTGGTGGCGGATCTGCCGGCCGCCCCTGCCGATCTGAAGGAGGCTGCCAGCGCGCCGCCGGCCCTGCAGCGCCTGCTCAGCCGCCTTGAGCTGGCAGACCGGCTGGCCGCCGGCGGCCATGGGCTCACGCTCACGGAGCTGGCCCAGCTGGTGGAGATCCCCCTGCGCAGTCTCGAAAGCCGCCGGGAAACCTGGCGCTGGCGCGACTGGAGGGTGCAGCCGCTGGGCGACGGCCGCTGGCGTCTGGAGCGTGACGCGCAAGGATTGCAGCAGCCGGAGTGACGGGAGTCGCGCCATGGTGCTGGATTCTTCCCTCCCCTCCCCCCGCGGGAGCTCGACCGGGTCGCTCTACCGACGCTTCGTGGGCCCTCTTCTGCGCACCGATGCGGGCGCCGACGCCGAGCAGCTGAGCCGGATCACCCTCGGCCTGCTGGCGGAGGCCTCCCTGCGCCGCGACTGGCCGGGGCTGCGCGAGACCCTCGACGCCCTCGGGCGCGACCTTCAGCGACGTGATCCGCGCCTGCAGCAGACCCTGTTCGGCTGCCGCTTCGCCAATCCCGTGGGACTGGCGGCCGGATTCGACAAGAACGGCGCCGCGGCAGCGCTGTGGGACCGCTTCGGCTTCGGCTTCGCCGAACTGGGCACGGTCACCTGGGAGCCGCAGGCGGGCAATCCGCGGCCGAGGCTGTTCCGGCTGGCCGAGGAGCGGGCGGCCCTCAACCGGATGGGCTTCAACAACCAGGGCGCCAGGGCCGTGCGCCGCCTGCTGGAGCGTCAGAAACTGCCGCCGCCGGGCCAGCGCCCTGCCGTGCTCGGCCTCAATCTCGGCAAATCCCGCTCGGTTTCGCTCGAGCTGGCGCCCGACGACTACGCCTCCTCGCTGGAGTGGCTGGCGCCACTGGCCGACTACGCGGTGGTGAACGTGAGTTCACCCAACACCCCCGGGCTGCGGGAACTGCAGGAGGAGGTGCAGCTGCGGCGGCTGGTGGAGCGCCTGCGGCGGTTGCCGGCCTGTCCGCCGCTGCTGGTGAAGATCGCCCCGGATCTCGAGGACGACGCCATCGACGCCATCGCCCGCCTCGCCTACGAGGAGGGGCTGGCCGGCGTGATCGCGGTGAACACCAGCGTCGACAGGCTCGGGCTGGAGCAGCGGCGGCTGGCCGACACCGGCCGCACCCTCAGCGAGGAGAGCGGGGGACTGAGCGGTCGCCCCCTGCGCCAGCGGGCCCTGCAGGTGCTGCGCCGCCTGCGCGCCACCGCGGGGCCCTCCCTGCCGCTGATCGGTGTGGGCGGCATCGACGGACCCGAGGCCGCCTGGGAGCGGATCACCGCGGGAGCCTCCCTGATCCAGGTGTACACGGGCTGGATCTTCGAGGGGCCGGAGCTGGTGCCCACGATTCTCGAGGGCCTGCTGCTGCAGCTCGACCGCCATGGCCTCTCGACCCTGAGCGCCGCCGTGGGAACGGGTCTGCCCTGGCTGTGACGACGTCGACACGCCCACCCCGGCCAGGTCGCTGGGAGGTTCCCGGGAACTGGACAGTGCCGATAAGGTAGGCGCACTTCTCAGCGGATCTTGGAACTCTCCGGTCTGATCGTTGACCTGCAGGACCGGATCCGGCCTCTCCGCGACCGGCTGTTTCCAAGGGAGCTGCTGCTCGAGCTCCACGA
>Ga0169931_10011145_pt1 | contig 12724 bp, 8 predicted proteins | sample Kivu_15m_20L_FD_129675 | JGI IMG/M metagenome (GOLD analysis project Ga0169931, IMG submission 129675) | Freshwater microbial communities from Lake Kivu, Western Province, Rwanda to study Microbial Dark Matter (Phase II) - Kivu_15m_20L... | ecosystem: Environmental > Aquatic > Freshwater > Lake ...
CCCGAGGCGGCCAAGTTGCTTTTCGATACCATCGGATTGCAGAGGATGTTTCTGTGCCAACTGGGGTACATGCGGGTGTTCGATATCGATCGCATGCTGATGTTGCTCGAGTCCTTCGCGCGATTCAGTCCATGTGACTTGCAATTGGATCGGTTTGTTGACTTCGATGTTGCCGGAAATGTGCAGGCCGAGTCTCCGCTGAAAATGCTCTTGAGCAAAGGTAGTACGCCAGCGTTTGGTCAATTGCGGAGCATCGGTCTGCCAGATGGCTTGACCATCGTAGACCTCAACATCCTTCATCAGTCCCCGCTGAAACTCCAGTTCCACACGACCTTGGACCGGTTGATCGACAGGTCGATGTCGATCGTAGATTTGATAGATGCGTCCGCCGATTTCCTTACCAGCCGAACGATCCCCGGCGAGGACGATTCCATCTCCTTTCGCCAAAGGGATTGCGAGTTCAACAACCAAGCGTTCTCCTTTTTTGCGGAGGATCTTGCCTGCGAGAACACCACGTTTCGCGCTGCTCTGGCCAGGAACGAGACGTTTGTGATTGCATCCTTCGAGCCATCCAGGAGAGAATCCTCGCGAGAAACTGAGCTCCATCTCGCGCTGGGTTTCCGCAGCCATCGTTAGAGGCTGACCACGCATCGCCGAATCGATCGCTTGTCGATAATGCTGAACGATATTTGCAACGTACTCCGGCGACTTCAATCTCCCTTCGATCTTCAAGGAGCAGACACCTGCATCGATCAGTTGTGGGATATGTTCGTAGGCCGCCAAATCTTGGGGAGAGAGGAGATACTTGACATCCCCCAAATCGACGTCGCGCCCATCTTGAATCAACTGGTAATCGAGGCGGCATGCCTGGGCGCATTGCCCTCGGTTCGCGCTGCGGCCGCCGAGGGACTCGCTGGTCAGACATTGACCACTGTACGCGACACACAGGGCTCCATGCACAAATGTTTCGACCGGCATGCTGGTCGATGCAGTGATCTTGCGTATTTCATCGATGGAACATTCGCGGGCCAGTACAACTCGATCGATACCGAGCGACTCGATGGCCGCGATCGTTTCCGCAGATACCATCGTCATCTGCGTGCTGGCATGGACGCTCAGGCTCGGACAGATCTCATGAATCAGTCGAACCGCGCCGAGGTCTTGCACGAGGACAGCATCGACGCCCGCGTCGGCAAGTCGAGCCACATGATTCTCGAACGAAGCAAGTTCGTCGGTGAAAATGAGCGTGTTGAGCGTGACGAAGCCAGACAAGCCGCGACGATGCAGCGTCTGCATTAAGCGAGGGAGGTCTTCGAGCGGAAAATTGGTTGCGCGGGCGCGGGCGTTGAAACCGGTCTCGAGTCCGAAATAGATCGCATCCGCACCATTCTCAATCGCAGCGTGGACGCATTCCCAGTTTCCCGCCGGGGCCAGCAGCTCGGGCGCCGACCGTCGGGAGGATGGTTGTTCGTTCATGTCACCCCAAACTTACCATGCCATTGGCATCCCCAAAGTTACCTTGATCCACCCCCGCATAGTCGAGCATCGTGCGGAAAAGATTATTCAAGGGTGTGTACTGCGGAAACTCGATCACTCTGCCGGTTGCCAATCCTCGGTTGGCTCGTCCAGCCAACAGAACGGGGAGATCATGGTGATCGTGACGATTGCCATCACAAATGGCGCCGCCGTAGAGAATCATGGAATGATCGAGCAGGTTTCCTTCGCCGTCTGGAGTCGCGCGCAGTTTGGTCAAGAAGTACGCGAACTGCTCAGCATACCAGTGATCGATCTTGGCGATCTTGTCGATATGGTCTTGTTTGTTCTCATGGTGGGACAATTGATGGTGGCCATCGCTGACTTCGATCATCGGGAAGGTTCGATTGCTTCCCTCGTTCGCCAACATGAACGTTGCGATTCGCGTCGTGTCGGTTTGAAAGGCGAGGACCATCAAATCGTACATCAAGCGAATATGTTCCGTGGCATCGCTCGGCTTCTCTTTCGGTTCCACGGTGCCTTCAGGCAACTGAACGGGGATCGTGAATTTCGTGATTCGCTGTTCAATCTCACGTACGCTGGTGAAGTACTCGTCGAGCTTGCGAGCATCATCCTTGCCCACATGATCGACCAGATGTTTCCGCTGATCGTTCACAAAATCGAGGATACTCGCCTTCATGCCTCGATCCTTGTCGCTCCCACCACCGACAACGCCAAAAAGTCTCGCAAACGCGTTCTTGGGTTGAATCTCCTTGCCGGTCGGCAACGACTCCGATCGCCATGAAATATTGTTGGAGTAGGCACAGGAGTATCCGGAGTCGCATGCGCCCGCGTCGCGACCTTCCTCGGTACCGAGCTCGATCGACGACAGACGGGTGTGTCGTCCGTAGCTGTCGGCTGCGATTTGATCGACACTTCGACCGACTCGAATCTTGGATCCGGCGGTCTTGAAGGGATGGGCACCGGTCAAGAACGCGGCGGCGCTTCGGGCGTGGTCGCCGGGTCCATCGCCCAACGATTGCGCGTTGACCTGGGCTAAACCCTTGATGACGTTGAAATCATTGCGGCACTGCTCCAGCGGATCCAGGCTGGGAGAGAGCGTCCAATCGGTTCCTGAACCCTTGGGAAACCAGCGATCAGCGTTGGTGCCGTTGGGGAAAAAGACCCATGCCATGCGAAGGGGGGATGCCGATTCGCTGGCGGACGTGGCTGCTCGGACCATCGGCTGCATCGCACCCAGCATGGGGAGTGCCAGGCTGGCGCCAGCTCCTCGAAGGATCGTGCGTCGATCGATTCGAGTAGAACGGCTCAAACGCGGCATCGGGATCTCCGAGTGCTGGATCTCCGAGTGCTGGATGTCTGTGGTGCGGTGTAACGGATCAGGGTTGCTTTGTGCCATGATCGGGTTCGCTCAGGGTAAGGGTATTGGATACCGTGGGTTGGGATCGCTGGAGGAATGCATCGCTTAGCACGATCCCCTCCAGGATCGACCGTATTGTATATGCCTGCGAATGGGCTTGCTTCAAAATCTTATCGACATCGCAACGGTCCACCCTCTGCAAACCCCGGCCGAGGGCGTAAGTTAGCATCCTTTCCGAGAAATTTCGGGCGATGGAGTCCTCGCGCTGAGCCAGAATCGCCACCAACTCTGCCGGACCGGAAAAAGTTCTCCCATCGGCCAGTTCCCCTTGGGACTGGATCGGATGGCCGCCATCCTGTTCGCGCCAGCGTCCGATGGCATCAAAGTTTTCCAAGCCCAAACCGATCGGATCCATCAACTTGTGGCATCCGGCACAACTGGGGTTGGAGCGATGGATCTCCAGCCGTTCACGCAGTGTTGCGTTGGCATCGGCCTTGGCTTGCTCGAGCGATGGGATATTCGGAGGAGCCGACGGTGGCGGATCTCCGAGCATCGTTTCCAGGATCCATTTCCCTCGCTTTACAGGGCTGCTCCGCGTTGGGTTCGATGTCAGAGCAAGCGCAGCACCCTGGGTCAAAATCCCGCGTCGGTTCTCAGGAAGGGAAACGCGAATCCATTTGTCTTCCTCTTCGTAGAGTCCTTGACGCCGCTGATCGTTCCCCTTGCGGCCAGGACGTCTGCGGTACATGTCGGCAGGATCGCGACCCTCGAACGGAATTCCGTAGTACTCGGCCAGACGAGGGTTGACGAACGTGTAATCGGCTCGAAGGAGGTCGCTGATCTTTCCATCGCGAATCAGCGATCGACAAAACAATTCCGTCTCGCGAATCATCGCGGCTCGCAATCGATCCGACCAATACGGAAACGCGGCTTCATCGACTTCGATCTTGTTCAGGTTTCGCAGCCCCAACCATTGAGCGAAGAAACCGGATAGGATCGCATCCGATTTCGGATCCTCGAGCATCCGATCGATTTGAGCTTTCAAGACCGCCTCATCGCGCAATTGACCCTGCGAAGCGAGTTGCATCAGCGGATCATCCGGCATGCTGCTCCACAAGAAATACGACAGACGGGTTGCGAGTGCGAAGTCGTCGATCCGTTGCTCGCCGTTGGGCAAATCGATCATTCGTTCACCGCGAAACAGGAACTGCGGGGAAACGAGCATCCCCTGCATCCCGAACCGAAGCGATTCGAGGTACGAGAATCCCTGGCCCGATGCACGCTCGCAGATCGCGACCACTGCTTCGATCTCCTCGGGAGTAACTGGTCTGCGGTAAGCTCGCGGCAAAAAATTCGCCACAACGCGGCGCGACGCTTCGGTTACGCCGATCTGTGCAGCATCGGGACTATCTTGATCGGTGGGGTAGGCGACAACGATCCGCTGATGCGATTTCGGAAAGGCCGGTTCGCCCGACTCGGGGCCCGACATGCGAAAAGACTCGACAATCAAACGACGATTGGGTGCATTTCTCGTTTCTGCATTGGAGTCATCGAAGTATTCGAGGCTCAGCAGATGCTCGCCTGCTTGGCATTCCACTTCCTGTTTGAAGTTCTCGTTTTTAGGTGGGACATCCCATTCGACGAGCACGGTGTCATCGAGCCGCAATCGAGCCTTGCAATTGTCCTTTTGATCATCCCCGAAGCGAGCCCGGACACTGACAACGTACTTGCCTGTCGACACATGGATCGGGGCATCGATGCGTTGACCATGCATCAAGGACTCGGTCTCGAAATTCTGTTTGCGGAACTGCTCTCGATCGGTGGCGATCGCTTTCTGAGCGACGAACGCTGCGGCTTGCAAATACTTCTCCATCGCGATCGGAGCAAGCGTCAGAACTTCTCCCTGGTTATCGAACCCGTTGCCCACATCATCGGAAACAAAGCCGATCGTCTTCGAGGGTCGCAGATCCAGTCCGATCAGATCTCGAATCGTGTTGTCATATTCGATCTGATTCAGGCGACGGAGTGTCACCGCTGGAGTTGGAGGCCGGCAACCGCAGTCGACTTCATGCAACGCCCGTTCGATCCACAGCACGAGGGTCTTTCGTTCCTCGGAAGTGATCATCGCCGAGTCCGGGGGAGGCATCGCTTCGGCGCGAATCACTCCGCGAACCTGCTCCCAAGTACTCTCATGTTCTCGGATCTTCGTCAGAGATTTGTATTCCTCGAGACCCACACCCCCTTCGTTCTCATCTCCCATATGGCAATCGCCGCAATGACGGACCAGAAGCGGGCGAATCGATTGCTGCCACGCATCGGTCAACGCTTGATCGAGCGGATCGAGCGGAACTTCGGATTCCTGTGCTGAGGCTGCGACTGAGTTAACGAGCAGAAAGGCCGAGAAAATCAGCCCAACTCGGTGAACAAGCAATCTGCGGAAGACCAGAATTCGGTTAGCTCGAATCATGAATAAACGCTGAAGGAAGGAGGGCCGGAGAACATAACCATCCGGATACGAAAGCCGGAGTCTGCCCCAACAACCGTATGAAATCAGTGTATCCAACGGGCTATAGGGTTGCCACGCCATTTTGCTCCTGAATCCGGATACAATGATCATCTTATGCCGATCCAAGATGTTATCGCACCGGTGAATAGTTCCAAAACCCTGAATTACGTCGCGATGCTGGCAATCGCGATGGGTGCGTATGCTGCTTTGCCTGTTGCGAAGGAGTATTCATCGTACAAGGATCTGGCTGACTCCCCGTCTCAGTTGCATGCTGCACTTTCGGTGGTCTTAGGGTGGTTATTGGTCTTTCGAACCAATGCAGCTTATGCGCGTTGGTGGGAAGCAAGAACTCAGTGGGGCAGTCTCGTCAACGCGATTCGCAACCTTTCGTTGAAACTGTCCGTGCTCGCCGCTCCCTCGCCATCCGAAGCGAGATTTGTTGCGTTGGCTTTGTCCGAATTTCCCCGCTCGCTGAAATCTCATTTGCGCAATGAAAGCTACGGGCACGAGGATCTCATCACGGAGAGTTGCCCTTCGCACAGTCCACTTGCAATCGCCAATCGATTGTATGGCTGGGTGAATCTACGCAAAGAAGACGGGCGGATCGATGGGGATGAATTACGGATCATCGATGTGGAACTCGCGAAGTTGATGGATGTTTGCGGCGCGTGTGAGCGTATCGCCCGGACACCGATCGTACGATCGTATCGGACATTCACGCGACAATGCATCGCCCTGTTTCTGCTTACTTTTCCATGGGCGATTGTCCAGGACTTCAAATGGTGGGCGATTCCTCTAACGATGGTGATATCGTACTTCATGTTCGGTATGGAAATCGTGGCTGAACACGTCGAAGAGCCTTTTGGTTTCGATGAAGATGATCTCGATCTGGATGGTATGTGCAAAACGATCGAGACCTCCGTTACTGAGATCTTCGCGCGCCGCCAAGTGAGCGATGCTTCATGAGTGTCGGTTTGCTCCGACAAACTCACCGAGAGTATCACGCACCGATTGGCGTAAAGGATCGGCTTGCTACTCGGATTGCTCAAGGCGCTCCTGCCAGAAAGTCTTTGCTCGTTCGATGGCTCTCTGTCGAGAAGCTGAATTCACGCCTTCGCTCAATTTCATACGTTCGGTTCGCTCGAGCCACTCGCGAAAGAATTCTACGGCTGCTCGGCGCGTTCGCCGCTTGCCGTCGACCTCGAAGTAGAAGGGAGCGGTCGTTGCCATCCGATACCCAGGCTCATGGGCCGTAACCACACGGACAACCAACCAACCGCTCTGGCTGATTTCGATCGGGGGAAACTCTCCCTTGCGGTAATGGTCTTCCAGTTTCGCGTTGTAAAGAGATTCGCCATTAAAGATGACATCGAGATAATCGACGGGATCGCGGACCCCGAGTGAAACATCGATACTCAACGGCAGCACTTCCCGGTTGGGAATCGCTTGGAGTGTGCCGGGTGGGACTTCGTTGATCATGACTCGCAAGAGCGGACCATTGGTGATGAACAACTCCCCCTTCTCGATCGCGTGCCACCATGCCTCTGGATTCACAGCCGAATCGCAGTATGCATACACGCGGTTGTAACCCAGGTGCGTTTCTCCTGCACCGAAACCACTGGCAGCGGTCGGCGAAATGCGCAAACCCGCTTCGAGTACTTGCCAGTATACGGCTTCCGACATTCGCCCCGCGCCGTGCGGTCCACGAAATCGGATTTGGTCCTTATCAGGAAACGGGGCCAGCACGGGGATAGTCCATCGATTCTTGTCCATGGGAATCGTCAGCTTTGCGAACAGATCGTCCCCCCCCGCGCGATCCAACTCTAACGGAATATCGCGAGCAACTCGGTTTGCGAAATTCAGAACCCGTGCACATCGAACCTTCGGATGAGCGAGCAGAATCGGCAGATCGCTTGCAAGCAACTGCGTGATCTCCGCGATTGCCATCGGGTCATCTTCGATCGCTTCGAGAGCTTCATAGGGATCGGTCGAAACCGGGAGAGAGGGTGTTGCCGCACGCGCAGGATCTTGAGCAGCATCGGGATCGGGCAATCGATGAATGGCCAATCCGAACGCGGTGGATCGATATTCCCGAGAGGATCCACGCCATCGATACCCGACCTCTTTCGGCCCCCCTAACTTCGGCGCATCGATTTGTTTAGAAGATGGCTTTGAAGGGGCAAGGTTTTTGGGTGGTGCTGGGCTCTTGGGGGATGCCGATCCCTTGTCGGTTACTGCAGGGGACGACGCTTGAATGACCATATCGATCGCGTCGGCGATCTGCCAGCGCGCTAGCTGGTCGATCGGTAGGTCCGAGCCCATGTCGCCGCTGAACCACTTCTCCTCGTGCATGTCGATCGAACGAGGGACTTCGATCAAGACGGTGTCGCCGCCTCGCTCGATGGTGAAGCCACCACGAATCGTGTTGAACTCCGGACCTCGCTGAACCAGGAATTCGTAGTCGCCGGGAGGAGGTTGGAGCGGGAGGGAACCTTCGGCCAGCCAAGTGTCCCCGAACGTGAGAACCTTTCGGTCCCGTTTCAGTTTCTTGCCAGATCGGGTGAACTCGACTCGAGCCGCGATCGGCTCGCGGCTGTCGATGTCGACCACTTCCAAAATGACTTGGTTTTGTCCATAGCCCGTCGGAGTCCATGTGCCGAGCCATGGGAGGAAACCGAACAGCAGGCAGAAACACCGGAGAGACGCCAGGCCCGTTTCGCAGATAGATTTGGAGATGCGACCTAGTCCGAATGCTATAGAATGTGGCATAGTGTTTGGTTTCGCGGCCCTGAGAGCTCCCTCCCAAATGCCCAACGATTATTACAAGACCCTGGGTGTCGATCGCTCCACCTCCCAGGAAGAAATCACCAAGGCGTATCGAAAATTAGCCCGCAAATACCATCCTGACCTCAATCCGGAGGATGGGAATGCCAAGAAACGGTTTCAAGAGATTCAAACCGCCTACGATACCCTGAATGATCCGGAGAAACGGAAGCTTTACGACCAATTCGGAGAGGGGTACGAACGGTACGCAGCGGGGGCAGCAGGCGGTGGAGCTCCCTTCACCTCGTCCGGAAACTGGCAGGACTTTGGGGGTGGAGTCGACTTTGGCAGCGTCTTCGGATCGGGTGGGCAAGGGGTCGACCTGGAACAGATCTTTGGTTCCTTGGGAGGTCGAGGAGCTCGCGGACGGCGCGGGGCGGCACGCGGCCACGATATCGCTGCGGAGATCGAAGTCCCCCTCCGAACGTTGCTGCAAGGAGGCGAAATGAAATTCCAATTGCAGCGAGATAGCCAAGTCGAATCGATCGAGGTCAAGATCCCACGCGGTATCGAACCGGGGAAGAAGATCCGGCTTCGCGGACAAGGTGGCCCGATGGCTGGCGGAAAACCTGGAGACCTGCTCCTGACGATCAAAGTTCAGCCTCATCCCGCGGTCAAATTGGTGGGGAACAACATCGAAATGAAACTCCCCATCACCCTTGCCGAAGCGATCGACGGCGCGAAGATCGACGTGCCGACCGCCAAGGGGACCGTCACGGTAACCATCCCTCCGATGTCTAGCAGCGGTAAACGCCTTCGCATCAAGGGTCAGGGCTTCGCGCCCTCGAGCGGTACACCAGGCGATATGCTTGTCGAACTGCACATCAAGCTCCCCGATGTCATTCCGACATCATCTCGCGAATCGATCGATCGATTGAGCTCGGGTTATCCATCCCATTTCCGCGATTCGATTCGCTGGTAAGGAACAGAACGTTGAACATACTTTTGGCTAATGACGATGGGATTTATGCGCCTGGCTTGCGAGCCTTGCGAAATGCGCTGCAGCGTCTCGGGTCCGTGATGGTTGTCGCACCGGCAACCGAGCAAAGCGGTGTTGGGCACTCGATCACGTACCTGTCTCCGCTGACCTGCAAGGCGATCTACGATGGAGATGACTTTCGAGGATGGGCCGTCGAAGGTTCCCCCGCCGATTGTGTCAAACTCGGTGTCGCGGAACTGGTTCCCCAACCGGTCGACCTGATTGTCAGCGGGGTCAACGGAGGACTCAACGCGGGGATCAATGTCCTCTACTCTGGAACCGTTGCGGCCGCGATCGAAGGGGCATTCTTCCGCATCCCAAGCGTTGCGGTCTCGCTCGAACACGACCCCCATGCCGATTTCGACGCAGCTGCCGAGATGGCGGTGAACCTGATCGAGCAAATCATGAATAAACAAGGCAATGCGCCGGAGTTGTACAACATCAATATCCCGACGGAAGCAACCCGCACTTTTCGAAACGGCAAAATGCCCGAAGTCCACTTGGTACCGATGGGTGTTGAACGCTACGGAGATCATTACATCAAACGCCAGGATCCCAAAGGACGCGATTATTATTGGTCGACCAATGATCCTCCCCCCAAGAGAACCGATCACGAAACCGATCTCAATGCGCTCGCAGCCGGACATATCACCGTCACTCCACTGCAATTCGATATGACCAAGCAGCTGATGCTCGAGTCGATGCGGTCTTGGGGATTGGGGCTGGCCAGTGTTGCGATCAAGCAGCCGGAGCAGGGCTCATGACCTACACGGAGGAGCCAGTCGCGCAGCAGCTATACACTCCAGCGATGATGGCGGGACTTCTGAAAATCTCTCCTCGCCACATTCGGCGTTGGCATCGCATGGGACTGCTGCACAGCATCCGCGTGGCGCATCGCATTCCTTATTTTGATTTTGAGCAAGTTCAATGCGCCAAACGTATCGCATCATGGATATCGCAAGGAGCACGTCCTGCTTCGATCCAACGCGAATTGCAAAGGTTCGGATCGCGAGTTTCGGATCGAAGCTTGATCGATCTCGATCTGGTGTTCGACGGTCGTCGACTCCTATTGCGAGAGAGCGGTCACCTCGTCGGTGCGCATGGGCAACTCCATCTCGACTTCGATGAGGTCGAGCCCGAATCGGATCAAGACCTCAACTCGGCAACCCTTTCCTTCACCGAGCGACGCAATGAATCGCCCCAGGATATTCCTCGCGCGTCATGGTCCGGGATGGAAAGCCCCCTGAGCCGCGATGATATGCTTGCCGCGGCTGAAGAACATGAAGATGCAGGACAACTCGAACAAGCCATCGAATGGTATCGAGTCATCTTGGCCAACCACGGCCCCAATGCGGAAATTTCTTTTCAACTTGCAGAGCTTCTTTACCGGACCGGTGAGTTGGGTGCGGCTCGCGAACGGTACTACAACGCGATCGAAATCGACGACGACTTTGTCGAAGCCCGCGTTAACCTCGGGTGCGTCTTGGCTGAAACGGGACAACTCGATCTAGCCATCGCTGCCTTTCAGGGGGCGCTGGCTCGCGACGACCATTATCCGGATGTCCACTACCATCTCGCTCGATCGCTCGATGAAATCGGCAACACCGACAAGGCGACCCGCCATTGGATCCGCTTTGTGCAACTCGCTCCGCAAAGCCCATGGGCCGAGGAAGCGATCGAACGGCTCGGTAGACTTTAGTTTTCGTCGCAGGCGAACTCTTTCGCGGTCGTCAGTGGGACTGCTCGAGCAACCTCGCCATTCGATGGAAATCGCTTCCGGTCTCGATCATACGGACGCGTGTCACCAGCGTATTGGGATCGATCAGCTTGTCGAACGGCACGAACGACACCTGGAATTGACCACCGACCGATACCATGAATCCATTAAGCTTTTCTTCCATCAACGCCCGATAGCCTCCGATTCCAATCTGTGAACCGAGCATCACGTCATAAGCGGTTGGGATGCAACACCTGGCTTCGTATCCCATCTGTAGCCCGTTGACTTTTCGCGATTTGCCGGTCCGCTTCTTGTATTCCTCAGTGAGCCGACTGGCCAAAAACTTTCCAACATCAGCGTTCGAAATCGCCATGTGACCATGATCATCGCGGCCAAGACCGTCCACTTCTGCTTGAGGCAGGTATTCGGCGAGACCCTCTGCCACAACGATCACCCCGTAATTGCGTCCGATCTTTTCTCGCGCGACCATCATGTCGACCATCTTGCCGATCACGGCATCGAGATTCATGATTGTCCGAGTCTTGGTAGTGCCGTCGGGTTGTTTCACCGTTTCGGTTGTTCGGAAAGGGCCGACGAGATCTTCGACGCTTAAGACCATGCACGCATCGCCCGCGATCGCAGCACCGTAAGCGAGCCAACCAGCCGACCGCCCCATCGCTTCGCATAAGAAGTAGGCTTGGCCTGCCGCTGCATCGCGATCGAGATTGCGAATCTGTTCGGCGAGATTTTCCGCAGCGCTAAAGTACCCGAACGTGAAGTCGATACCGGAGTAGTCATTATCGATGGTCTTAGGAAGATGAATCACCGGAAATCGCTTCTGCGATGCCGGAAGATGATCTTGATACATCTTGATCTTGTTGGCGGTTTTGAGAGTGTCGTCCCCGCCGATGCTGATCAGGGCGTCGACTCCTAACGAATGCAAAGCCGCCACGACTCTGCCAAGCGGCGCCGATTTCTCGGGATCTCGCAGTTCCTCAGGCTTGGTTACTTGTTTACCGGGATTGCTCCGCGCCGTTCCAATGCGTATGCCTGCCTCTGTGCGCATGAACTCCAGCGACTGCATTGTGAAACGAATAAAGTCGTCCCCTTCCCTCAATGGCTTGGTAGGATCGAAGTCGATCAGCTTCGAATAACCATGCTTGATCCCGAGAACTTCTACCCCGGCTTGCAAAAAGCTGAAGGCGGCGGAGGAAATGACAGCATTGGCAGCAGGGGCGGGGCCTCCCGCGAAAAGGATGGCAACTCGTTGAATCTGGCTCATTGGGATGGGAATTCAATAGTGAGAAAGGACATGGATCGTGAGGTTAGGAGATATCCTCGTGGGGTGAGATTGCGTTCGGGGAAGATTGTAACCGTGGAAGCGCGAATCTCCAACGGTTGTACGGGGGTGTCAAAATAGGATGAATCTGCCGTGAATTCGCATTGTGCTTCTGCACTTTCGGGAGACCCCGCAGGTCCTTGAATGATGATTGAATCGGACGCAACGGTCTTTCCGATTCTCCAGTCTATGGCGATTCGAACACGAAACAATCTGCTCCCGTTACATCGCGATCGAAGGATCGCTGGGAGATGGTTCTTTCTCGCCGGTTGGTTCATCATCCCGATCGCACAACAAGCCCCGGGTCAGACCATCGACTCCCCGGCCACCCTTTCGATCCCCGCTCCAGATCAGCAGCCTGCATCCCCTTGGAGCAAACCCTTTCGCGTTTCCATTCCGAAGGGGCAACCTCCCCGGCACGAAATGACCCAGCACGATTCCCTCGATGAACCTATCGTCGGGAATCGCATGTCGGGGGTTGCCCCTTCCGATGAAGCCCTGTCGCA
>Ga0169931_10011146_pt1 | contig 12724 bp, 8 predicted proteins | sample Kivu_15m_20L_FD_129675 | JGI IMG/M metagenome (GOLD analysis project Ga0169931, IMG submission 129675) | Freshwater microbial communities from Lake Kivu, Western Province, Rwanda to study Microbial Dark Matter (Phase II) - Kivu_15m_20L... | ecosystem: Environmental > Aquatic > Freshwater > Lake ...
AATATCGCTGTCATCATCTGAGCCCCAACTTTGTCCAGGACCGCGGAGTACCCAATCAATGGTGGCAGATAAATCACTTGGCACGCCCTGACCCCAGATACTGGGCAAATCCGCTTTGCCCCAGTCGTCGCGGGTATAAAAGCGCCCGGTAATCGGCCCAATTTTATCCATTTCAGTGACAAGACCAGTCCAGTTACCAATACTCAGACCTAGCCAAAAACCAGCGTATTGGTCGCCGATATCAGGCTTGTCTGCCGCTGGCAGGCAAGACACTGCGGGTTGCTCGCTTGCACTGCTCAGTGTTGCAACTGGATTTGCTTGTGCAACTGTGATGATTTGGCTGGCGATAGCTATCAGCGCGGTAATGCATGCTGTCGTCCACCGAGCTCGAGAATATTGCATCGTCAATCCGTAAAAAGCGAGGTAAGCGCTTACATTCGGCCGACAACCATGGAATGTCAAGCTGATACTTTGGCAATTATATTGATGTTGTTGGTAGTTCCAGCCCATTAGATGTCACTGTCGCCGATTGGTGTCTTATCATTGGGTTTTGCATAAGATATTGATAAATAATGGTTATTCTGTGTTAATCACTTTTCATGAAACAGACAATCGTTTTTTCTTGTTTAGTAAACCTGCATTGGCAAGGCTACTGTTTTACTGTGTCAACGATAGGCCGATTGCAAAACCGCGGTTGCTCAGTTGCTTGTCAGGCACCAAAAGCCGGGGCAGTGGCCCCAGCATGTGTTGAACAGAAGATCGGGACAGATCTTCAATTGGACAGGAAAAACGATGATGAAAAAATTACCAGTGTTCTCCGCCGTTGCGCTGTCACTCGCGCTGGCATTAGGCAACAGTAGTGTGCTTGCAGCTGATGCTTCGGCCTCAACCGGCCACCATGCAGCCAGCAATAACGTAACCAGCAACGACTATTGGTGGCCGCAGCAGCTGGATTTATCACCACTGCGGCAGCACAGCACAGCCTCAAACCCCTATGGCGCTAATTACGATTATGCCGCTCAGTTTAATAGCCTCGATTTAGCCGCGGTTCAGGCCGATCTCCGCAAAGTGCTGACTACATCCCAGGACTGGTGGCCGGCCGACTATGGCCATTACGGTCCGTTTTTTGTCCGGATGGCCTGGCACAGCGCGGGCGTCTATCGAATTTTTGATGGTCGCGGTGGTGCCAGCGGCGGCCAACAACGTTTCGAGCCACTAAACAGCTGGCCGGATAACGTCAACCTTGATAAAGCACGCCGTTTGCTGTGGCCGATCAAACAAAAGTATGGCAGCAAAATTTCCTGGGCCGATTTAATGGTATTGGCCGGCAATGTTGCGATGGAAGACATGGGCTTTAAAACCTTTGGTTTTGCTGGCGGCCGTACCGACGACTGGGAAGCAGAAAAAGTAAACTGGGGCAGCGAAAAGCAATGGCTGGACAGTAAACGCCGCAATGCCAAAGGCGAGCTGGCCAAGCCAATGGGTGCGACGCAAATGGGGCTGATTTATGTCAACCCGGAAGGTCCAAATGGCGTGCCTGATCCGTTGGCATCCGCCAAAGAAATTCGTGATACGTTTGGCCGGATGGCGATGAATGATGAAGAAACCGTAGCGCTGATTGCCGGTGGGCACACTTTTGGTAAAGCGCATGGCGCGCACGATCCGAAAAAATGTGTGGGTGTAGACCCTGCAGCTGCCGGCGTTGAAGCGCAGGGCACCGGCTGGAAAAACAAATGTGGTAAAGGCCATTCTGAAGATACCGTTTCGTCTGGTCTTGAAGGTGCATGGTCGGTCAATCCTACGAAATGGACTATGCAATACCTCGATAACCTGTATGCGTTTGACTGGGTACAAACCAAGAGCCCGGCTGGTCATATTCAGTGGATCCCGGCCAACGGGCAGGCCGCTAGTTTAGTTCCCGACGCACACCTGCCGGGCAAACGTCATGCGCCAATCATGTTCACCACTGACTTAGCGCTAAAAGAAGATCCGATTTACCGCGAGATCACCACCCGTTTTCGCAAAAATCCGCAAGAGTTTGAGCTGGCGTTTGCTAAAGCCTGGTTTAAGTTAACTCACCGCGACATGGGACCAAAAACCCGCTATCTGGGCAAATTGGTGCCAACAGAGAATTTGATTTGGCAAGATCCTATCCCGGCGGTAAATCATCCGCTGATTGATGCGAATGATGTTAAGCAGCTTAAGACTCAGCTACTGAATAGCGGTTTGACGACGTCTGAACTGGTTCGTACCGCTTGGGCTGCGGCGGCTAGTTTCCGGGTTACTGATCTGCGCGGCGGCGCCAACGGCGGTCGTCTGCGTTTAGATCCGCAAAATCAGTGGGCGGTGAATAACCCGACCGAGCTGAAAAAAGTGCTGGCCAAGCTTGAGTCTGTGCAACGCGACTTTAATAAAACGGCGAAAGGCGGTAAGCAAGTGTCGCTGGCGGATTTGATGGTGCTTGCTGGCGGCGCCGCGCTGGAGCAGGCTGCCAAAGCCGGTGGTTATCCGGTTGAGGTGCCATTTACACCGGGCCGGATGGATGCAACTCAAGCACAAACCGACGTACAGTCGTTTGCGGTGCTGGAGCCAAAAGCCGATGGTTTCCGTAATTATTTCAGCAGTGACAGTCTGCATTCTCCAGCAGAGGCACTGGTAGAAAAAGCCGCTTTGTTGTCGCTGACAGTGCCGGAAATGACCGTGTTGGTGGGTGGATTACGCGTGCTGGATGCAAATAGCGCTGGTGTCAAACATGGTGTGTTTACCAGTAAACCAGGCACCTTGAGCAATGACTTTTTTGTCAATTTGCTTGATATGTCAACCCGTTGGCAGAAAGCGAGCAACGATGGGCTGTATGAAGGCTTTGACCGTCAATCCGGTCAGCTGAAATGGACTGCCACGCCGGTTGATTTGGTGTTTGGCTCGCATGCCGAATTGCGCGCGGTTGCTGAAGTGTATGCTGCTGATGATGGGAAGCAAAAATTCGTCGAGGACTTTGTGAAAGCCTGGCATAAAGTGATGGAACTGGACCGCTTCGATCGCAAATAGGCAGCTACCAGTTAAGCGCCTTTGTGTTGTAAGCCCAAATAAAACCACCTCATTGCGAGGTGGTTTTTTTTATGACCATGGAGGGTCGGTATGCCGGTGTGGCAGGGACGCAGTACCCGGTACGCGGTACCCGAGAGCACTCACCGGCGATGACCATGGAGGGTCGGTATGCCGGTGTGGCAGGGACGCAGTACCCGGTACGCGGTACCTGGGAACACTCACCGGCGATGACCATGGAGGGTCGGTATGCCGGTGTGGCAGGGACGCAGTACCCGGTACGCGGTACCCGAGAGCACTCACCGGCAATGTTCCGCCTAGTCCTGGCTATGACGCTTTTACAACGAGCGGCTTAGCCGTTCCAGTACGCTAACCACTTCCTGACTGGCGCGTTCCATCTCGGTAAGAGCGGTTAACACGGCGCTGCCTTGTTGCTGTTGATAGGCAGTAATGGCTTGTTGCGCCGCTTCATGTAGTTTTTGGTGCGGTCTTTCCAGTTCGCGGTAACCCGTCATGCTGGCATAGCGTTTTTGTCCTTCGCCCTGATAATACCACTGGCCTAAGCGACAGTTTCGATGGTCGCTGTGATCGGTTGTGGTGGCTGATAGCCCGAGTACCACTTGGTAGACCTGCATTTTAAAGGTTAAATGGTCAACCTTGGCCAGCTCACAAAAGCCTTGCAGTGCACTGCGGGCAATGTTTTGTTCGATTTGGGCAGACTGGCTGGCGAGTTGTGCCATCGCGGTGGTGGTATGCTGACCTTGCGCACTGAAATCAACGGCAACATCGGCCAACGCCGTCATCTGCTGGCGGCTTTGCTCACTTTCCTGACGAATAAAGGCGACCAGTTTTTCAATATCAGTGGTTGCGCTAGCTGTGCGTTTGGATAAATTACGCACCTCGTCGGCGACGACGGCGAAACCGCGGCCGTGCTCACCAGCCCGTGCCGCTTCGATAGCGGCGTTCAGCGCCAGCAAGTTGGTTTGATCGGCAATACCGCGAATGATCTGCACTATTCCGCCAACTTCCTGCGCACGCACATCCAGTTTGGCGATATCTTCAGCGGCTTGTTTAGCCTGGCTGGCTAAAGCTCCCAGATTATCAGAAATCTTGCGGGTCGCTTCATTCGTGCTGGCCGCTAGTTGTTGCGCCGCCGTGGCGGTTTGTTCATCGCTGATGAGATTGTTCGATAGCTCAGATAAGGATTGTTGCGAGTCTTGCAGAGAGCCGGAAAACGCAGCCAGTGAGGCGACGTACTCCTGACTGTCAGCCAGTTGTTGCTTGCTTTGGTTTAACTGTTGTTGTAACAGGTGCAATTGTTGCTCGCGTTCAGCAATTTCAGCCTGCAATTCGCGGATGCGTTGTTGTTGATGAATAGCTTCTTGTGGTTCGGCGTGAGAGCGTGCGCTAAAAAACATAAAGATAACCTCAGGTTGCATAATGTTTCAGCATAACAGCTGTTGGTCAGCGTGCCAGTCCGCACGCTTAATGTACCGATAAATACTTATCAAACCGTTGTGATAGGGTATTTAGTGCTTATCATCGTAATGATTCACGCTGCGGATAATCAAAGCGGTGAGCCTGCGTACCAGCGGTAGCACTAACAGTAATGTCGGATAAGCAATCAACCAGGACATTCCCCAGGCTTTTAGCCAGCCCAGCAATGTAAATCCGTTCAGACCCAGCGCAGTTACGGTGGTTACCAAGGATACCACCAGCGTCATCAACGTTGAGAGCAACACCGGCATGATCACTTCAGCGGCTTTATCCGTTAGATACATAAAAAACCGTTAGCAGCAGACAAGCAATTAGCAATCATAGCTGAAACTCTAAAATTTAAAACCACATCAGACAGTTACGACCACTGTGTTTGGCGTTATACAGTGCAGTATCAGCGTCGCACATCTGACGGGTTAGATCTTCGTCTTCATCAGGACTGACATAACGCGCACCAAGGCTAATCGTGACACGGATCGTCTGGCCATCTACTTGCAGCTGTTGCTGCGCAATTGATAGCCGCAGATTCTCCAGCAGCAAGTTGGCGCTATCGATTTCGGTATGCTCGATCAAAATGGCAAACTCTTCGCCGCCAAGCCTTGCAATGTAGTCGTCGCTGCGCAATTGTTGGCGCAGCTGCTGTGCCACCAATTTAAGAGCATCATCACCAGCTTGATGACCATAGTTGTCATTGATTTGTTTAAAATGATCTAAGTCTACAATCGCCAGCACATAGCCATCGACTGAATTATGCAGACGCGCGCAGTGCTCAATAAATGCCCGCCGGTTGGCAATGTCGGTCAGTGGGTCGGTCATTGCCAGATCTTTCAGTTGTTGCTCTGCTTTATGGCGGGCTTCCTCCAAACTAACGGCATAGTATAAACCCGCCAGCGCGTCACATAGCGGTTGTAAAAAATGGGCGTCGGCTTCGGCATAAAGCGTAGATTTGTTGGCTAAGCCAATCATGCCAACCAGATCTTGTTTAATCCTGATCGGTAGTCCCAGAAAGCGAAATATTTTGGGGTGGCCGCTTGGTGTGCCGCGAGCAGCCGGATGATGGGCCGGCTGATTGGTGAGCACCACCTTGCCAGTCGTGATCACCTGGCCAAACAGGTTATCGAACCGGTCAAAATACAGGTTTCCCTGCTGATACTGCTGTACCAGCTGGTCGCTTTGCTCGTTCCAGGCCAATTCCGTGATGGCATGAATGTACAAGCGTTCTTTGCCTTGTTGGCGACGCATTTGACCAATAAAAGCAAACTGGCTGTCGGCCAGTTCAAGCAGCTCTGGCAAAATTTGCCGGCAAGCGGCAGACAGATCATGCTGCTGCAGATAATAGGCCTGTGCTTTATTGATAAAACTCAGTAGTTGCCGTTGTTTGGCATCAAGCAGTTCGGCCTCTTTACGATCGGTGATATCCCGATGGGTTCCGGCCAACCGGCTCGGTTTGCCATCAGGGGTACGTGCGACGACCTTGCCGTAAGTTTCGATCCAGACCCAATGGCCATCGCAGTGACGCATCCGGTAGCTAGTGTTAAAAATTGCGCTATGACCAAGCAGATGTTGTTGCAGTTCCTGCTCAAGCCGCAGCCGGTCGGCCGGATGAATTAACTGTCGCCAGAACTGACTGCTGGGGTCATACAACTCGTAATCTAAGCCGAGCATTTCACACCAGCGCATATTCACTTTACTGGTATCAGATGGGATAGACCAATCCCAGGTGCCAAGGTTGGATGCTTCCAACAGCAACCGCAGTTGCTGATTAGTCGATGTGAGTTTTTGTTCGATGTGATAGTTGGCAGTATGGTCAATCAACATGGCATGCACACTGTGCAGCTTGCCATCGTTAGTAAAATAAGCTTTGGTGATTAGTTTTACCCGATATTGCCGGGCAGTGGGGCTGAACAATCGAAAATGCGCTTCGGCCTGTGGCACACCTGCCAGATGATTAGTTAACAAAAAATGTAATTCGGCTAAATCATCTGGCTCGATAAAGTCTTCCAGGGCCGCGTGTCGTTCACGCAACAAACTGGTTTTAATGCCAAACAAGTTCTCGATATTGCCGGAGACGTAACTCAGTTGCAGGCTTTGCAAAAGCCGCCATTTCAGCAACACAGCCGGCGAGTTATCGATGAGCCCATGTTCCTGTTGTAATAATATCCGCTCTTTCGCCAGCAACAGATACTGTGAGACATGTTGACTGAGCGCTGTCAGTGCCGCCAGCTGCGCTTCACTCAGTTGACGCGGTTGGCGGTCAATCATACAGACCGCGCCAACCGTTACTTGGGCCAGCTGTAACGGCACTCCGGCATAAAAGCGGATATGTGGGTCGGCGGTGACCAGCGGGTTATTGGCAAAACGTGGATCCTGACTAGCATCTTCCACGACCAGCGGTTGGTTGCGGTCGACCACCTGATTACAGAAGGCATCTTCGCGACGGGTACTGTCGACATTCAGGCCCACTTTGGCCTTAAAAAACTGCTCGTATTGGTCAATCACTGAAACCAAAGCAATTGGCATGTCAAACAGCGTTGACAGAGATTGCAACAAAGCCTGTAAGGCCGGATCGTCTTCACCTTTGTGCAGATAGAACTCATCGATCATCTGCAGGCGGAGCTGTTCATGATTCTGCACAGATTACCCTTGATAAACAGTACGCTATGTCATTACAACGGACGTCCTGACAACCATAGCAGCCAGCAGGGGCTTTGCCAGTAAAGCACATCTAACCAGTTTTATTTTTAGAAACAAACGGCAAGTTTTTTATTTGTCTGGCAGCCTTGCAAATATTCGGCGGCTGACTAACTCTTTTTAAACTTAATGGATTCAGAGATGCTTGCCATCGAGTCATTTTTAACGGTAGTCACTGCACCCGCAGCGGTGGGGAGGTTCTGATGTTTTTTAGCCGTACAGTTGTGAAAGCTGATACTAACCAGCCGCCAGTTACCGATGTTGCAAAAAACTGTGAGCTAGAACTAAAAGCCATCCGACAAAACACCGCATATATAGCATTTACCCCAGATGGCCATATTTTGGATACTAACGCGTTGTTTTTACAGACCGTTGGCTATCGGCTTGACGAGATTATTGGCCAGCATCACCGGATTTTTTGCGATACGGCTTATTCCACATCGCCCAGTTACAAAGAATTCTGGCTGCAACTTGCCGCAGGAAAACTAAACCGAGGGATCTTTCAGCGCTACAAAAAAGACGGCAGCGTGTTGTATTTGCAGGCAAGTTATTTTCCGGTGTTAGATGAACATGGCCACGTCATAAAAGTTATCAAAATTGCCGAAGACATCACTGCTAACCATCAGGCGTTACAAAACAAACAAGCCCAGCTTGCGGCACTTGATAAATCGATGGCGGTGATTGAATTTAGCCCTGACGGTACCGTGTTGCACGCCAACCATAACTTTTTGCAGGTGATGGGCTACCGCCTCGAGCAAATTGTCGGACAACACCACCGGATGTTTTGTGACGATGACTTTTACCGGAAGAACCCAGATTTCTGGCGCACACTGGCGGCAGGGCAACATATGGGGGGGCGTTTTATGCGGCGTAATTCGCAAGGCCGACCTGTTTGGATTGAAGCAACCTACAATCCCGTCTTCGATGAAAGCGGCAAGGTGGTGAAAGTGTTTAAGTTCGCCACAGATATTTCCGAGCGGGTCGATGCGGAATTAGCTGTAGTGGATATGGCTGCCACCACTTCAGAAGAAACAGCCCAGATCACCCACAACGCGGTAGCTGTGCTAAACGAAGCTATCGAGACATCACATCAAATTGCCTCTCAGGTGAAAAACGCCTCCGTTATCGGTAACCAGCTGATGCTGCAGTCGAAAAGTATTGATGAGATTGTGACAACTATTCGTGCTATTGCCGACCAAACGAACTTACTGGCGTTAAACGCCGCTATTGAAGCGGCGCGGGCCGGTGATTCGGGCCGCGGTTTTGCTGTAGTGGCCGATGAAGTACGTAAGCTGGCAGGTCGTACAGCAGAAGCCACCGCCGAGATAGCAAAAGTAGTACAGCGTAATACCGGCTTAATTAAAGATATTGATCAAGAACTTGGCGCCATCAGTGGCATTGCCTTACATGGTGAGGAGAGTATTCATCAGGTAGCATCCGGCCTGAATGACGTCGGTAGTGGCGTTAGCCGTTTTGTCGCATTGGTTGAACGGTTAAAGCCCTGATAGGCATTTTCGGTGGCTGTCATGCCGCGGTTTGCAGCTCCCACAGTGTCAACTTGTTCGTTATCTTCCTTGTTGTTAGTTGCCCGGCCATGCGCCGGGCTTTTTTGTTTATTTCAGTGTCGGGATGCGAAGGGGCCGTCGGGGCCGGTGTAAATTAAAGTCCTGCGCTGCAGTTTTGGTGGTCAAACGGTGGGATTTTATGGTAAAAAGCCACCTAAATAAGAATAGTTCTTGTTTTAACTGCGGTGGATGGGACAATGAAAACTCTTTGGGACAGTCAGCCTGGCGAACAAGTGACCGTGGCGCAGCTGGACAACAGCCTGCAAGATGTCGTGGTTAACCGGCTCAGCGATATTGGTATTGAGCAGGATGCCGTGTTGCTCTGTTTACGGCGCTCGCCGTTTGATGGCCCGTTGGTGGTGCTGGTGGCCGACTGTGTCTATACGCTGGATCAACAAATTGCCAGTTGTATCTATCTGCAAGCCGCTTAAGGCTTGCTCTGCTAAACCTGTTATGAATTAAGGTTTTATGAAAAGAATAATCCTGATTGGCAAACCCAATTCCGGTAAAAGTTTGCTGTTTAACCAGTTGACCGGCTTGCGGCAAAAAGTTGCAAATTTCCCTGGTGTGACGGTAGAGCTGAAATCTGGTCAATTTGCTGGTTTTGAACTGGTTGATTTCCCTGGTACCTATTCAGTGCACAGTCTGTCTAAAGACGAAGATATAGCACTTGGCAAAATTTATGAGTCACTGGTGGATGACAACACCGCGCTGGTGATTTGTAACCTGGATGCTACCCGATTAGAAAGTAGCCTGGTATTTGGTTTGCAAATGCAGGCATTGGCCGCTAAGCACCAAAAACCCTTGTTGTTTGCATTAAACATGATGGACGAAGTACAAAAGTTTGGTCATCAGATGGATTGCAAAGCGTTAAGTGCAGCATTAGGTAGTCCGGTGCTGCCAATCTCGGCCCGAACTTTGTTGGGTATTGCCGAGTTTAAACAGCAGGTACAGCAAATGGCCGCTGGTGAAGTTGCTGCGCCTATACCACAACCTGTTGATTTTACTCAAAAACAGCGACAGCAGCAGGCACGCCGCTTAGCCCGTCAATTTGGTTTACAGCCCGGTATCGTGCTGAAAAAGCAAAACCAAATCGATGGTTGGTTACTCAATAATATCAGTGCTGGCCTGGTGTTTTTAGCCGTGATGTTTTTGTTGTTCCAAAGTATTTTCACCTTTGCTGCTCCTTTGATGGATGCGGTGGAGGCTGGTGTCGGGGCCTTGGCTGAATGGACCATCGGCTTTATGGGCGAGGGCATGGCGACTGATTTTGTTCGCGATGCGCTGTTTGGCGGGGTCGGCTCCTTTTTGGTGTTTGTGCCGCAAATTATGGTGCTGACGTTCATTATCGGTGTGCTGGAAGATAGCGGTTATCTGGCACGCGCCGCACTGATCTGCCATAAACCACTGAGTTATTTTGGCTTGTCTGGCCGCAGTTTTGTACCGTTTTTATCGGCGCACGCTTGTGCTATTCCGGCGATTTTGGCCGCCCGAACCATTGAATCGCCGCGTAAACGATTGATCACAATGGCGACTATTCCGCTGATGTCCTGCTCGGCCCGTTTGCCGGTGTACGCTTTATTGATTGCTGCTTTTGTGCCATCCACCTCCTATTTAGGCGGACTGGTTAATTTACAGGGTGTGGTGTTTTTCCTACTGTATCTGGCTGGTATTGTGACGGCTCTATTAGTGAGTGCTTTGTTGTCGCGCAATAAAGCGCTGGAGCAACATAACCCTGATATGCCATTTGTGCTGGAGTTACCGAACTACCGGTTGCCGCACTGGAAGCCGCTGGCGCATCGGGTGTACGAAAGTGGTAAGCAGTTTATCCGCCGTGCTGGTCCGGTGATTTTTATGGTGTCGCTGGTGATTTGGCTACTGGGTTACTTCCCGCAACACGGCACGCTGGAGCAATCGTATCTCGGTATGATTGGTCACTGGATTGACCCTATTTTTGCTCCACTTGGCTTAGATTGGCGTTACGGCGTGGCGATTTTGATGTCTTTCCTAGCGCGTGAGGTATTTGTTGGTGCTTTAGGGACTTTGTTGGGTATTGAAGCCGCCGATGAGCATGTCGAAGATTTGGCTACCCGCCTGCAGCAAGATGGCTTGGCGTTTGGTGCCGGCATTGGCATTCTGCTGTTTTATGTGGTGGCGCTGCAATGTGTGGCGACCGTAGCTACCTTAAAAGCAGAAACCGGCAGCACCAAACTGGTGGTTGGCTTGGTGGTCGGCTATGGCCTGCTGGCTTATCTGCTGGCGATGCTGGCGGCGAATTTGCTTTAAGCAGCCAAGGTCGTGTGTAAGAAAAACCAGCTGTATGGCTGGTTTTTTTACTCTGTGATTGCCTGTACTGGCATAGTCATTTTCCCTAAATCGGAATCATGTCTAAAGAATTGATTTGTTAATCATTAAATGTGATTAACAATGTCGATTAAACTCATTTTATCAAAAGAGCAACTGCGTCTACCTTTAATGCATCCGTTGCGGTCAGCGCGACACATACAGCACACTTTACCTAAGAGGACGCAGAACATGGATAACAAACCAACAACAGGCGGTTGCCCCTTTGCCCACGGCGCCAATACCAGTAGTCAGCAGAGCAACACCAGCTGGTGGCCAAATGCTTTAAACCTCGACATCCTGCACCAGCATGATCGTAAAACCGATCCGTTGGATGGCGACTTTAACTATGCTGAGGCGTTTAATAGCCTGGATTATGCCGCGCTAAAAGCCGATTTAACCAAACTGATGACCGACAGCCAAAGCTGGTGGCCGGCGGATTGGGGCCATTATGGTGGCCTGATGATCAGGATGGCCTGGCATGCGGCCGGCAGCTACCGTATCGCCGATGGACGTGGCGGCGCAGGCACCGGCAATCAACGGTTTGCGCCGCTCAACAGCTGGCCGGATAACGGTAACCTCGACAAAGCACGCCGTTTGTTATGGCCTATTAAACAAAAATACGGCAATAAAATTTCCTGGGCCGATTTGATGATTTTGGCCGGTAATGTAGCTTATGAGTCGATGGGCTTAAAAACCTTTGGTTTTGCCGGTGGCCGCGAAGATATCTGGCATCCGGAAAAAGACATTTATTGGGGGTCAGAGCGTCATTGGCTGGCGCCAAGCGGCGGTGAAGGCAGCCGTTACAGTGGTGAGCGGGATTTGGAAAATCCATTAGCAGCGGTCATGATGGGCTTGATATACGTCAACCCTGAAGGGGTGGATGGCCAACCAGACCCACTGAAAACGGCGCAGGATATGCGCGTCACTTTTGCCCGTATGGCGATGAATGATGAAGAAACCGTAGCATTGACTGCCGGTGGCCATACGGTCGGTAAAGCACATGGCAACGGCAATGCGGCTAATTTAGGCCCGGCACCGGAGGGCGCTGATATCCATGAACAGGGCTTTGGCTGGATGAACCATCAGACCCGTGGTGTTGGTCGTGACACTGTCACCAGCGGCATTGAAGGTGCCTGGACCAGCAACCCAACGCAATGGGATAATGGCTATTTTAAAATGCTGCTGCAACACGACTGGCAACTGGCGAAAAGCCCGGCTGGCGCCTGGCAGTGGCAGCCGGTCGCCATTGCTGAAAACGACAAACCAGTAGATGTTGAAGATGCATCTATCCGCACTATGCCCATCATGACGGATGCCGATATGGCGCTGAAAATGGACCCTGCTTATCGCAAAATTTCCGAGCGCTTTGCCGCTGACCAGGCGTATTTCAGCGACGTGTTTGCCCGCGCCTGGTTTAAACTGACCCATCGCGATTTGGGGCCAAAAAGCCGCTATTTGGGACCTGAAGTACCGGCCGAAGAGCTGATTTGGCAAGATCCGATCCCGCCGTCAGTGACACAGCTAACGGATGCTGATATCGCACAGTTAAAAGCGTTGTTATTAAATTCTGGTCCAACACC
>Ga0169931_10011147_pt1 | contig 12722 bp, 12 predicted proteins | sample Kivu_15m_20L_FD_129675 | JGI IMG/M metagenome (GOLD analysis project Ga0169931, IMG submission 129675) | Freshwater microbial communities from Lake Kivu, Western Province, Rwanda to study Microbial Dark Matter (Phase II) - Kivu_15m_20L... | ecosystem: Environmental > Aquatic > Freshwater > Lake...
TCCGATCGCCGCTGTCGGTTCCCGACAGCGGCGTGAATCGGCCCACCAAATATAAGGCTAGTGGTGCGCGGGGGCTTTTTGGGCAGGGGATAGGTCAGCTTGAAACGCACCACTAGGCGCGCGCGGAAGGCCGCCACGCTGTATTCGGCGAAAGCCTCGGCGGCAAGATCAGGAAGCGTGCCAGCGGTTGCGTATGTATCGAGGAAGACATGAATGGCGAGGGCTGCAATGATTTCTGCATCCGCCGCATCGGCGAAGCGCAGCGCTACCGCGACATGCGGCAAAGCCTCAGCGGCTGGGCACGGGATCAAAGGCAAGACGCGTATCCCCTCCGGTCATTCATGACCCATTGGCATGGCGGGGCCAATGCCCATCACCAAATCATGGCTTAGTGCTGGGCCTCAGCGTGATCAAAATGCGACTTGATGGTGTGGAAGATGCACAGCAAGCCAAAGCCGATCAGCCCGAAGCCGAAAATGCTCATGCCGATATCCTGCGCCGCAGCGGCGGTGAATAGGCCGAGCAGCGCAAGCACGCCATAAAGAGCGAGGAAAAAAACGCGGGCACCGGTCATGGCGGTGGATCCTTTCCAGGTTGATCGTCAAACAGGATCCGGGCGGCGGCGCCTTCCAGATCATCATATTGGCGCGAACGCAGCGCCCAGAGGAAACCAATCAGGCCAAGCGCGCCGAGCAATAGCGAAACCGGCACAAGCAAGATCAGGGCTTCCATATCAGGCCCTCCCCGCGCGTAAGGCATTGCCAATGACAATGAGGGATGAGGAGGCCATCACCAGCGCCGCAATCAGCGGATTGACCAGCCCGGCGATGGCGGCCGGCACGGCAATGACATTATAGGCCAGCGCAAAGCCGATATTCTGCCGCGCCAGAATTTGCGCGCGGCGCGCGATGCGAATGGCCTCTGGCAGCATTGCCAAACCTTCGCGTTGCAGCACGATATCGGCGGTGGTTTGCGCAAGGTCCGTGGCGCCCGCAGGGCTTGCCGCGACATGCGCGGCGGCCAGGGCTGCGGCATCATTGATGCCATCGCCAACCATCAACGGCTTCCGGCCAGCTTCCTTCAGGTTTTCGATATGGGCGGCCTTGGCGCGCGGATCAGCCTCGGCCCGCCAGGCTTCAATGCCGGAAGCGATGGCGGCGGAAGCGACCGCGCCCGGACCATCGCCGGAGAGTAATTCCACCGGCAAGCCAAGCGCCTTCAGGTCAGCAACCGCTTGCGGCGCATCCGCGCGCAGGCGATCAGCAAAGCGGAAGATCACCGGCGCGGCATCGGCAGACGCGCGATAGACCAGCACCATGCCATCGCTGAGGCCCGCCAAATCGCAAAAGGCTGGCGAGCCCAAGCGTGCTGTGCCGGCTTCCAGCCCCTGCCCCGGTATTTCGCGCGTATCGGGCACCAACGGCGCTTCCGGACAGGCGCGCAGCAGCGCCTTGGCAAGCGGATGGCGCGATGCCCGCGCCATGCCCGCCGCTGCGTGCAATATTTGCGGGTCCTGCCCTTCCGGGATCAGCACCGGACGCCCTTCAGTCAGCGTGCCGGTCTTGTCCAGCACGGCGCAATCAGCCTCGGCCAAGCGTTCCAGCGCAGTCGCGGAAGCGACCAGCACGCCGCGTTTGAATAGCGCACCATTCGCCACCACCTGAACGGCAGGGACGGCAATCGCCAATCCGCAAGGGCAGGTAATCAACAGCACGCAAACCGCATTCACCAAGGCTTCCTGCCAGAGCGCATCAAATCCCACCCACCACAACAGAAAAGTCGCCGCAGCGATGGCATGCGCAATCGGCACATAATGCCGCGCCGCATGATCGGCGATGGAGACAAAGCGGCCCTTGGATTGCTCGGCGGCTTCCAATAACCGCGCCATGGCGGCGAGGGAACCATCGCGTGCCGGCGCCGTTACTTCCAGCATGAAAGGCGCGCCCATATTCACCGCGCCTGCCGGCAAGGCCGCACCCGCCACAAAATCGCGCGGTAGGCTCTCGCCAGTGATCGCTGCCGTATCCAAAAGTGTTTCAGTGCGCGCCCGACCATCCAAGCGCAGCGCCTCACCCACCGCGATTTGCACGCATTGCCCCGCTTCGACGGACGCTGCCGGCACCAGGCGCGTTGTGCCATCCACCGCGATCAGCGCCACCATGCCATCCTGCAGCGCAAGCACTTCCGCCACCGCCTGCCGCGCCTTCTTCCGCGCCGTACGATCAAAAACACGGCCCGCGAGCAACAGCGCGAGCAAAGCGGTCGCGCCATCGAACCAGGTATAGGGGCCGTTGCGGAAGGTCTCCACCAGGCTCATGCCCGCCGTTGCCAGCACGCCAAGTGAGACCGCCATATCCATATTCACGCGCCCCGCGCGCAAGGCTGCGGCGGCGGAACGATAGAAGGGCATGCCCGCGACCAGCACGGTCGGCAGGCCGATCAGCGCCGCCAGCCAATGCATGAATTCGCGCGTATGGGCGCCCATATCCTCACCGACCCAAACGGCGATGGACACCAGCATCACATTCATGGCCCCAAAGGCCGCAATACCAAGCGCGCGGATCAGCGCGCGGCCTTCGGCATCTTCCGTCGCGCGCATACATGCGGGCGTATAGGGTGCCACGCGAAACCCAAGGCACGAGAGCAGCACGATCAATTCATTGCCGCGCTCGGCCGCGCCCTGCCAACGCAATTCAAGCCGGCGTGTGGAGAAGGAAACGCGTGCCTTGATCACATCAGGCTCCGCTGCCAGCGCCTGTTCCACCAACCAGACACAGGCACCGCAAGTAAGGCCCGAGATCATGAGATCAAGCGATTTCACACCATCAGCATCTTCGCGGATCAAGGGCAGCGCATCAAAAGCGGGCGGCGCGGCTTCAGGGCGGAGCGCACCATCAGCGCTTTCGCGCCGCCGATAAAACGCATCAAGCCCAAGGCCGCGCACCAGGCCATAAGCCGCCTCACACCCCGTACAGCAAAACCGCCCTTGGGCAGGCGCCAGCGCCGCGCCGCAATGGGCGCAGGCGGCCGCACTTTGCGGCGCATCAGCAATGAAGGGGCGCTTGAGGTCAGTCATGGCAGGATGAAGCGCTTGCGCAAGTCAAAAGCCGTGCCGGCTTCATCAAAAAACGTGAGCCGCGCTTCCCATTGCCCAGCGCGCAAGGGCTCCAGCCTCGCCGCGAAACGGCCATGGCCGGTGGCATTGAAGCCAAGCGGCACTTCCACCCCTTCCAGCGGGCGCAGCATCACAGCTTCAACACGGCCATGCAGTGGTTGTTGCTGAGCGTCCTGCATCGCAAGGCGCAGCATACCGGCTTCAAGCGAAATCTCGCCGCGCCAGCCCAAGGCATCCTGCCGCGCGGCTTCCGCCAGCACCTGATCATAACCACGGCCGCGTTCATAAGCGCGTGGGACGGTGACACCGGTGAAGGTGGAAAGCGCAAACCAAACAAACAAGGCATTGACCGCCATCACCAGTGCCATGCCGCCCACAAAGACCCAAGGGATCCAACGCCCACGCTTCGGGTCATAATCGCGTTGCATGGTCATGCTCATGGCTTGGGTCCCAGAAAGACGCTGGCCTGGCTGGTGGCGGGCCGGCCCGAGCCATCCAGAAGGCGGAAGGTGATGGGGGTTGATTCCTGCAGCTTCAAACCGGAAGGTGCCGCGATGAAAACGCGATATTGCGTAATGCCATCGGCGCGACGGGAAAGTGGATAGTGGCCTTCTGCAGCGGCTTCCACATCCTGCACCGTCAAGCGCAGCCCTGGCGGCGCTTTAAGCGTGAGCGTGAGCGGCGCTTCATCACGCGTCTTGTTCACGATCTTGATCGTATAGGCATTGCGAATGCCGCCATCCGACAAGCGCACGAAAAGCGGCGCACGATCACGCAGCACCGTGACATCCAGCGAGGAGCGCATAAGGAAAGCGCCCAGCATCACCAGCGCAACAGCCGAAAGTGCCGCGCCATACATGATGGTGCGCGGGCGAATGAAGCGCGGTACGCGGCGCGCGGCCATGCCCGCCTGCTGGCGTTGCGGCCCCGGCGGCAGCGTAGCGGCAACAGCCGCACTGGCCGATAGGTTCTTCAGCGTTTCAAATGCAACCAGCCCCTGGGGGCGGCCCAGCTTGCCCATGACGGAATCACAGGCATCAATGCAAAGCCCGCAGCCAATGCATTCAAGCTGCTGACCGTCTCGGATATCAATGCCTGTCGGGCAGACATGCACGCAAGCTGCGCAATCCACGCAATCGCCAACCCCATCAGCCTTGGCCTTGCCGCGCGGTTCGCCACGCCAATCACGATAGGTCACCACCAGCGAATTTTCATCAAGCATTGCCGCCTGGAAGCGCGGCCAGGGGCACATATAGACGCAGACTTGTTCGCGCGCCCAACCGGCCAGCAGATAGGTAAAGCCGGCAAAGAGCGCGAAGAAGAGATAAACCATGGCGCCGGCATCGCCCGTGAAGAATTGCCGCGTGATGGTCGGCGCATCATTGAAATACATGATCCAGGCGCCGCCCGTCGCAGCCGCAATGAAAAGCCAGGCGCTGTGCTTTGCGATCTTGCGCGACCAATAAGCGCCATTGCGTGGCCCGGCATCCAGCTTCATGCGCGCATTGCGATCACCTTCGATCCAGCGCTCCACAAACATGAAAAGATCGGTCCAGACGGTTTGCGGGCAGGTGAAACCGCACCACAACCGGCCAAACAGTGAAGACACCGCGAAAAGGGCGAATGCGCCAAGGATCAAGGCACCGGTCAGGAAGTAAATTTCCTGCGGCCAGATTTCGATCCAGAAAAAGAACAACCGCGCATTGGTCATATCCACCAGCACGGCCTGATCCGGCATGCCCGGGCCGCGATCCCAGCGCAGCCAAGGCACAAGGTAGTAAAGCGCCAGGCACAGGATCAGCACCGCCCATTTCACGCTGCGGACCTTGCCGAAGACAGCCTTCGGATAGACACGCTGACGATCAGCATAAAGCGAGGGCGGGGCAGCTTCCGCTGTCTCGGCCTCAGGCTTCAACTTATCGGGGGTTTTGATCTCGCCCATGGGAAATGACCGCGCTTTCCCTATTCACCGCCGCCAAGGCTATGGACATAAACGGTGAGCATATTGATGATGGCCGGATCAAGCCGCTTGCCCCAGCTCGGCATGACACCGGCGCGCGCATTGGAAATGCTTTGCACGATGGAAGCCTTGTCGCCACCAAACAGCCAGACCTGATCCGAAAGCCGGGGCGCGCCAACATCGCGAATACCCTCGCCCTTCTCGCCATGGCAGGAAGCGCAGTTTTCGGCATAAAGCTCCGCACCGCGCAGGGCCGCAGCCTGATCCGTCGCGCGATTGGTGAAGGACAGCACATGCTCCGCCACATCATTCACCTGTGCGCGCGTCAGCACGCCATCAGTCAGGAAGCGCGGCATTTGGCTTTGGCGCTGATCATCGCTTTCGTTGGCGCGCACCCCATGCGTAATGGTGTGATGAATGGCATCAAGGCTGCCGCCCCAAATCCATTCATCATCGGCAAGGGACGGGAAGCCACCCAGGGCCCCCTGCCCGCCCGCGCCATGGCAGCTTGCGCAGTTATTGGCGAAGGCACCGCGCCCGCCTGCCATGGCAAAGGCACGCAATTCGGGATCGGCTGCGATCTGTTCCGGCGTGGCCGCGCGCAGGCGTGACATCATGGGCGCCATGCGCGCTTCCGCCTGCTGCACATCCCGCATCACGGCTTCACGCGCGATCCAGCCGGATGTCCCCGTTGCCCCGGGGATCGGCAGCGCCGGGTAGATCACCACCCAGACCAGGCTGAAAGCAATACAGGCATAAAAGGTCCAAAGCCACCATTTCGGCAAAGGCGTATTCAGCTCCTTGAGCCCATCCCATTCATGGCCCGTGGTGTTCTGACCGCTCAGGCTGTCTTTTTCGATTTTCGTCGGCATGGCCGCTACTCCTCAGGAAGGGGGCCGCGCGCGGTCATCGCGCAGCGGCATATCGGCATGGGATTCGAAATGCTTGCGCCGTGATGGCCGCATCACGAACCAAAGCATCCCCAGGAAAAGGACAAAAAACCAAACCACCCAAAGGGCGCGGAGCGCGGGGTAGACATCAACCAGGCTTTGCATCTTCTGCTCCCCCTACTGCTGGCGCAGCTGCGCCGGCGTCACATCGCGGAAATCCACGAGCGTGCCAAGCATCTGCAAATAGGCCACCAGCGCATCCATTTCCGTGATGCGTACGGGGTCTCCGTCAAACGCGCCCTGCCGCGCGCGGGCATAACGGGCATTGAAGGCCGTTGCATCCGCATCAGGCCGCGCCTGGGCTTCCAGATCGGCCTTGGCGTTTGCGATCATCTCCTCGCTGTAAGGCACGCCCACCGCACGCAGGGCGCGCAAATGATCCGCGACACGTTCATAATCCAAAGGCCGATCCAGGAAGGAATAGGGCGGCATGATGGAAGCCGGCACAACGGCGCGGGGTGAACGCAAATGCGCCGCATGCCAATCATCCGAATAACGCCCACCAACGCGCGCCAAATCCGGCCCGGTGCGCTTCGATCCCCATTGGAAGGGGTGGTCATACATGCTCTCCGCCGCCAGGCTGAAATGGCCATAGCGTTCCAATTCATCGCGGAAGGGGCGGATCATCTGGCTATGGCAGACATAGCAGCCTTCCCGCACATAGATATTGCGCCCCATTTGTTCGAGCGGCGTATAGGGCCGGATACCCTGCACACGTTCAATCGTGGTTTCCACTGCAAAAAGCGGGACGATCTGCACGAGACCGCCGATGGAGACCGTGAGCAGCGTCAGCACACCCATCAGGACAACATTGCGTTCAATAACGCCGTGATCACGAAGCCAGCGGAACATTTGCCAATCCTCCTTTATTCCGCCGCAACGGCATGGGCAGGGACAAGACGCGGCGCGGGTTCCGCGGCTTCCCCATCGGTGACGGTCTTCCAGAGATTGAAGGCCATGATCAGCCCGCCGGTCAGATAAAGCACCCCCCCCAGCGCGCGAATGACGTAATAGGGATGCATGGCTTCCACCGTTTCCACGAAGGAATATTGCAGGAAGCCAAGCTCATCATAGGCGCGCCACATCAGCCCCTGCATGATGCCGGACACCCACATTGCCGTGATGTAGAACACAATCCCAAGGGTCGCGACCCAGAAATGCCAGGAGATCAGGCGCTCACTCCAGATGCCTTTCTTCTTCCAGAGCACCGGAAAGAGATAATAAAGCGCACCGAAGGTGATGAAGCCCACCCAGCCCATGGCACCGGAATGCACATGACCGATAGTCCAATCCGTGTAATGCGAAAGACCATTCACCGCCTTGATGGACATGACCGGGCCTTCAAAGGTGGACATGCCGTAAAAGCCCACCGCCGCAACGCTGAAGCGCAGCGACGGATTGGTGCGCAGCTTGTCCCAGGCGCCCGAGAGCGTCATGAGGCCATTGATCATGCCACCCCAGGACGGCATCCACAGCATGATGGAAAACACCATGCCAAGTGTTTGCGCCCAATCAGGCAGCGCTGTGTAATGCAGATGGTGCGGTCCCGCCCAGATATACAAAAAAATCAAGGTCCAGAAATGGATGATCGAAAGCCTGTAGGAATAGACCGGCCGATCCGCCTGCTTCGGGATCAGGTAATACATCATCCCAAGGAAGCCCGCCGTCAGGAAGAAACCGACCGCATTATGACCGTACCACCATTGGATCATGGCACCTTGCACGCCAGGCGTGGCGGAATAGGAATGCGATGAACCCAGGCTGATAGGGATCGATATGTTATTGCCGATATGCAACATCGCCACGGTGATGATGAAGGCCAGGAAGAACCAGTTCGCAACATAGATATGCGGCTCTTCGCGCCGCATCAGCGTGCCGCCAAAGGCAATCAGGTAGAAAACCCAAACCACCGTCAGCCACAAATCCACATACCATTCCGGTTCCGCATATTCCTTGCTTTGCGTAATGCCGAGCACATAGCCAAGGGCTGCCATGACAATGACAAACTGATAGCCCCAGAACAGGAACCAACCCATGTCATCGCCGCCGAACAACCTGGCGCGGCAGGTGCGCTGCACGATGAACAGGCTGGTCAGAAACAGCGCATTTCCGCCAAAGGCGAAAATCACCGCGCTGGTATGCACCGGGCGCAGCCGCCCGAAGCTGGTCCATTCCAGATCAAGATTGAGCAATGGAAAAGCGAGCTGCAGCGCGATGACAACACCCACCAGAAATCCAACCACCCCCCAAAAGGCTGTGGCGATGGCGAAGGCGCGGATCGGGCCTTCCACCATGATGGGCTGATCACCGGGCGCGCTTCGCGCCGAGGCGGCAATGGCGGCCATATCTAGTCTCCCTCAAGACGCGGGACTCGAAAGGGGCCGCGTCAGGGGCAGAGAAAGCCCGGTGGGCGCCATGCGTCCTTGATCCTGATCAATTCGAACGAGAGGATGCCGGCTAAATTGTCGGCCAATCAGCCGGGCCAAGCGCCCGCCGGGCAAGTGGAGGGAGTTTCATGCCAAGCGAAGCAGCCATTGCGCCGCGTCGGCTCACTATTCGGCGTGTATCACCTGATCGCCCCTGGGTCTGGCTGAATGCAGGCTGGCGCGATCTGATGGCCAATCCGAGGATCGGCTTCTTTTATGGCGGTGCCTTGGCAGCGGCGGGTTGGTTGTTGATCCTGGTCCTGCTCGGTGTGCGTTCGGCCTGGGTGATCCTACCGGCATCAGCAGGGTTTTTCATGCTGGCTCCTTTGCTCGCAACTGGGCTTTATGAGGCAAGCCGCCTCCGTGCCGAAGACAAGCCCGTGACTATTGGCGCCTGCCTTGCCGGCTTCACGCGCAATGGCCAACAGCTCGCCTTTCTGGGTGTCGTGCTGGTGATTCTGCATTTGTTCTGGGTACGTGTGGCGGCGCTGATCTTCATGCTGATGTTCGGCATCAATTTCACGCCAAGCCTGGAAGATTTGCCCCTGGCCATGTTGCGTTCAGACATGCTGCTGCCGTTCCTGATTGTCGGCACCGGCGCTGGCGCCATTCTCGCAGCAACAGCTTTCGCGATTTCGGCGATATCCATTCCCATGCTGGTGGATCGTGACGTCTCAGCCATGGAAGCGATTGCGCTTTCCATACGCACGGTAATCACCAATCCGGGCGCGATGATCTTCTGGGCGGGGCTGATCGTGGTGCTCACCGCCTTCGCCATGGTGCCCTTTTTCCTTGGTCTTGCCCTTGTGGTGCCGCTGATCGGGCATGCCACCTGGCATGCCTATCAGGATTTGGTGGTCGAAGCTTGATCAGGGCCGCATGGTGAATGCGGCGAGGCCCGTGCCGCGTAGGGGTTCGGCCAGCCGCGCAAAATCACAAAGCAGCGGACGGGTTTCGCGCGGGTCGATGATTTCCTCGACCCAAAATGCCTCAGCGGTACGGAAGGGGGAACGCAGCTTCTGCAAACGCTCCTCAATTTCGGCGATCTTCGCTTCACGATCCGTCGCTGCATTCACCTCGGCCGCATAGGCAGCTTCGATCCCGCCCTCCAAGGGCAGAGACCCCCAACGCGCGGAAGGCCAAGCATAGCGAATGGAATAGCGCCCGGCTGGTTGATGCACCACGCCGGCGACACCAAAGGCATTGCGCAGAATAACGGTGCACCAGGGCGCGCGGCATTGATTGACAGCGGCCATGGCACGCACGCCCCAGCGGATGGTGGCGGTTTTCTCGGCATCCAGCCCGACAGCGAAGCCGGGACAATCCATGAGATACACCACCGGCAGATGGAAGGTTTCCGCCATATCCACAAAGCGAATGATCTTGGCGCAGGCATCCGCGGTCCAGGAACCGCCGGAGAATACCGGATCGGATGCCATCACCGCGACGGGCAAGCCATCCAACCGCGCAAGCCCCGTGATGATCGGGCGGCCAAACCAGCGGCCCATTTCGAAAAAACTGCCCTTGTCGAATAGTGTTTCGACAATTGGGCGCATCTTATAGGCTTGGCGCGGATCGCGCGGGATGGCGCTGATCAGCTTGGCGTCGCACCGCCCCGGATCATCGCGCGACCGCGAGCGGGGCGAAACCTCAAACACTGATTGCGGCAGGTAGGACAGGAAGCGCCGCGCGGCGGCGAAGGCTTCCTCTTCCGTATCCACCGCATCATCCACCGCGCCGGCCTTGCATTGAATCTCCCAACCGCCAAGGTCGCGCTTTTCCAGGCTCTCGCCCAAACGCGCGACCACCGGGGGCCCCGCGACAAACATCGCGGAGGATTTCGTCATCACCGAATAATGCGCCGCCGCAAGCCGCGCCGCACCAAGCCCGGCCACCGACCCAAGCCCGAGGGTCACCACCGGCACCAGCCCGAGATTCTGCGTCGTCAAATGATAAAGCTGCGTACCGCCCACGCCGCCCGGCAGGTTGGCGCGGCCCGTGGTTTCAATGGTTTTCACCGAACCGCCCCCGCCCGAGCCTTCAATCAGTCGAATGATCGGCAGGCGTAATTCAGCCGCCATGCGCTCCGCCATGATGGGTTTTTCGCGAATGGTCGCATCGGCGCTGCCACCGCGCACGGTGAAATCATCACCCACTACCACTACCGGGCGGCCTTCAATCTCGGCGCGACCCATGACGCAATTGGAAGGTGTCAGCGTCACCAGATCGCCCTTGGCATCATACTCGCCGCGCCCGGCAATGGCGCCGACTTCGTGGAAGCTGTCCTTATCCACCAGCTTGAGCACACGTTCGCGCACCGTCAGCCGACCGCCATCATGCTGGCGCTTCACCTTATCCGGCCCGCCCATGGCTTCCGCCATGGCTTGGCGGCGCTTCAGCTCCTCGATTTCCGGTTGCCAATTCATGGGCGTTTCCCTGGATGCAATTGAGGTGAGTGTCACGCGACTTACCGCGCCCTGCAAGCGGGCGTTGTCGGCGGCGCCCCGAACCCCCATGATATGTGCGCCAGCCCAGGAAAGACGCCGCCATGCCGATTGATGAAAGCCTGAAATTCCTGCCCGTGAATATCGCGGTGCTGACCGTCAGCGACACGCGTGACATGGCGAGCGACCGTTCAGGCCAGACCTTGCAGGACAGGATCGAAGCCGCGCGGCATCACTGCGTCGCGCGGGAGATTGTGAAGGATGATCCGGACGCGATTGAAGCCGTGCTGCGGCGCTGGATTGCGGACCCTGCCGTGGATTGCGTGATCACTACCGGCGGCACCGGCATTACCGGGCGGGATGTGACGCCGGAAGCCTTCAAGCGCGTGCTTGAGAAGGAAATCGAAGGCTTCGGCGAATTGTTCCGCTGGATCAGCTTTCAGAAGATCGGCACATCCACCATCCAATCCCGCGCCATGGGCGGCGTTGCGGGCGGCACCTATCTATTCGCGCTGCCTGGTTCAACCGGTGCCTGCAAGGATGGCTGGGATGACATATTACGCTTTCAGTTAGATTCGCGGCACCGCCCCTGCAATTTAGTTGAGCTGATGCCGCGCCTCTTGGAACATTTGAAACCCGTGTGAAGGGCGCGCGAGGGACGCAAACCCCTCGCGCGTTATGCCTCATGCTGCCTTGGAAGTCGCCAGGGCCTTCCACACGCTCTCAGGCGTGGCCGGCATATCAATATGCTTCACGCCATCGCCGGACAGCGCATCCACCACCGCATTGATCAGCGCGGGCGGGCTGCCAACAGCGCCTGCCTCACCAGCACCCTTCACGCCAAGCGGATTGGTCTCACACGGGACTTCGATGAAATCCACATCAATATTGGGCAGATCATCAGCGCGTGGCAGCGCATAATCCATGAAGGATGCTGACAGCAACTGGCCGCTTTCCGCATCAAAGGCGGTGCGTTCCAGCATGGCCTGGCCGATGCCCTGCGCCACCCCACCATGCACCTGGCCGCGCACGATCAGCGGGTTCAGCGCATGGCCCACATCATCAATCACGATGTAATTCACGACCTTGATGATGCCCGTATCGGGGTCCACCTCAACCTCAGCAGCGTGGCAGCCATTGGGGAAGGTGTGGGATTTGATCTGCGCAACTTCCAGCGCATCCAGCAGCGTGACTTCATGGCCCTTGGCAGCGCGCGCCTTCTGGGCTGCGGCCAATTCCAGAATGCCGATGCCCTTATCGGTGCCGACTACCCCAAAGCGGCCATTGGTCGTGGTGAATTCAATATCCGCCACCGCCGCTTCCAAATGCTCGGACGCTGCCTTCTTGCCTTTCTCCACCACGGAAGCGGCCGTTACCAGAATGGCCTGGCCTTCAGAATAAAGGCTGCGCGCACCACCCGTGCCACCGCCCGAGGGCAGGCTTTCGGAATCGCCCTGCTTCACGCGGATTTTTTCAATCGGGATGCCAAGCTCATGGCTGGTCAGCATGGCATAGGCGGTTTCATGCCCCTGCCCGGTGCTTTGCGTGCCGACATAGACATCCACGAACCCATCATCGGCAAAACGCACCGCGGCGTTTTCCGTGGCATCGCCGCCGGTTGCTTCCAGGTAATAGGCAAAGCCAATGCCGCGCCTTTTGCCGCGCCGCTGGCTCTCCGCCCGCCGCGCTGCAAAGCCGGACCAATTCAGCCGTTCAAGCGCGGTATCCATGAGCTTCGCAAACTCACCGGAATCATAGCGCTGCCCCATGGCCGAAACGTAAGGCATGGCCGATGATGGCACCATGTTGCGCTTGCGGATCGCCACA
>Ga0169931_10011148_pt1 | contig 12722 bp, 10 predicted proteins | sample Kivu_15m_20L_FD_129675 | JGI IMG/M metagenome (GOLD analysis project Ga0169931, IMG submission 129675) | Freshwater microbial communities from Lake Kivu, Western Province, Rwanda to study Microbial Dark Matter (Phase II) - Kivu_15m_20L... | ecosystem: Environmental > Aquatic > Freshwater > Lake...
GCTCTTGAAGTTGAATCGAAGAAGAAAAGGTAAACGCAGACTTCCTTCGAGAGTTAAACAGCCGTTGGTAAAACAAGAGCTGATCAATCAAAGCTGGAGTATGGATTTTATGAGTGATAGCATGGTTGGTGGACGTAGATTTAGAACCTTCAACTTGATTGATGACAGTACACGAGAAGTCCTGGCTATAGAAATCGACACATCCTTATCATCAAAACGTATCATTAGAACTCTAGAGAGGGTAATCCTTGATAGAGGTAAACCAAATATCATTCGTACAGACAATGGACCAGAGTTCACTTCAAAAGACCTTGAGCTTTGGGCAAAAGACAATGAGATTCAGATTCAATTTATCCAACCTGGAAGACCTATGCAAAATGGATACATCGAACGATTCAATAGAATCTATCGAGAGTCCATTCTTGATGCATATCTGTTCTTCGAACTTGAACAAGTCAGAATATTGACCGATGAATGGATGGATGAATACAACAATAGAAGACCTCATGAGTCACTTGGAAATCTGACACCGATAGAATACATTAAATCAAGCCTGATTTCTACAAATAACAGTGTCTGAAATATGGGAGAGGCTCAAAAAACCAGAATTATCAACTTTTAACCTGTAGGAGAAACGGGGTACTTACAGTCATTAAGTCTTAACTCGTACATGTAATTTTTATTTTGAGCCACTCAGGTCATATATTCTTCTTTTACTTAAATTAATAAAAATTAATTGTTTAATATATTATTCTTACAAATGGGATTCAAAATTGGCATATTTGTTTTTATTTTTATATTTTATTATATTTTTTCAAATGTCTTAGTTTGTTTAGGAAAAAGTGTTTTGAGGAAATCATGTAATATTATTTTTCTTTCTCAGAATGTTTACATTATTGAGTCTTTTTCTTTTTTTCTAGGAGTTTTAATTTCTACACTTTTTATTGTATGCTTAAGTTATTTTTTGGGATTAAAAATTTCGTTTTACTTATTTTTTACAATAGTGATTTGCTCACTTTATTTTAATAGAAAATTTAAAGGACATTTTTCGGTAATCAGTAATAAAATACTTTTTGCTTTAATTATACTTATTTCTCAAATAATAATTTCTTTGCTTCCCTTGCCTTCTTTTTTTTCAACTATAGAGCTTAATAGTATAAATCCCTTTGATGGCTTTGGAGCAATTGTTCATAGCTTAAGATCTGGAAATATTTCACTCTTTTTTTTAGAGAAAAATTCTGTTCCTAGACTTAATCAAAATATTGGGCAATCATTAATTACTACATACCCAATGTTCATAATTGGGAAGTACCCCCAAGTCAATTTGATTGTGTGGAAGTCATTTGTTGTTTTAAATACTCTTAATTTAGTTTATGGTATTTTAATAAATCTTACATCAAAATTTAAATATATCTTTTTGGGAGTAATAGCATTGCTCTTTGGCCAAACTGGTTTAGGTTTTACCTATATTCAGACTGTTGATACAGGTTCGTCATTATTTTTTTTAGCAAATACTGACACTTACATTTCAATTATTTCATTTTTTCTCTTCTATATTTTAGTGTTAGCCGACTTGAAAGCACCTGGCTTTTATAATAAATTTATTATTTTAGTAATTGGCTTTTCTTGGAACTTTTTTGGTTCTCAAAATATAATTATATCTTCACTTATATTTTTTGGCTTTTTTTTATTTTATAAAAAGTTTAATTTTATATTTTTTCTTTCATTTTTAGCATTATCTATTTTATTTGGTTATGTTTTCGGAGGCCTATTTGCTTTGGATACTAATTTTCCATCATCGAATATTCCTGGTTTAATGAGTGTGATAAATGGTGGAAGGCTTTTTGAATTTAGATTACCTTTTCTACCATCTTTTTACCATTTTGAATTTTACAGAGTATTTGATCGATTTTTTTCATATTTACCACTCATTTCTTGCTTTAAATATATAGGGGTTTTGCTATCTTGTTTTATGTCTGTGCTAAATGCAGTGATTTTCGTATACTACCTCTTAAAAATATTGCCTAAACGGTGTACCTTAGATGAGTTGCATTTTGTATATATTTTTTTAATGATTTCCATTTTTGGTATATTTGTTGCTTCATTTTTCAAAATCTACGGCCAAGTTTGGGAGCTTTCCCGCTTTTATTATGTAGGAAATTATTTCTTAATATTTTTAATGACTTTTGTTTTTTTAAATCAGGAATACTTAGATCATCGGTCAAGAAGTTATATCAGAATTTTATATTTATGTTCTTTTGTACCTGTTCTACTTTATTCAATTTTTTTTATATATAATAATTTTAATGGCAATTATATTATGCTTCATACAAATTATAAACTTGATGAAGACTTAATTTTATCAATTAACGAAAGATTTGACTGCATGTTTAGATTTTCATCGGAAGTAGGTAGGGATTTGAAATAGAATTTTCTTATGAGAAGTTATTTTTTTTCAACATTGTCCATTTTTAGGTATTTACCAAAACTTAAGTTGCAAATATATTTTATTCTTTTTTTGTTCCTACTTATTCAAATTTTATTAATTCGAGCCGGTGATTTTTTCCAATATTTTGTAATTTTGTTCTATTTAATTGTATTAATATTTTGTAAATTCCACTGGAACATTTTCTTGATATATTGGATGTTTATATCATTTATTTTATCTTTTGTTGGGTTAATTAACGGTAATAATTTCATTTGGATCCTTTTTGATTTTTTTGTACTTAGCCCAATTTTAATATCTGCCTTGATTTATAGAATTAATTTTTCAAAATTTGAAAAGGTTTTCATTGAGGTTTTCTCATATTCATTAAAATATTTATTTTATTTTGGGCTATTTATATATGTTTATATGGACTACAAGCCTGCTACTATAAGCAGCTCGAGATTTAATTTTAATGAGTCTGTACATTTGGCATATTTTAGTCCTATTATGCCTTTTTTGTTTGTTCCTTTTCTGATTTTTTTATACAAGAAAATTTCAATTCCGAAGCGTAGGTACATATATTTTGCTTCTTTATTCATAGTATATATGGGTTTTATTACTTTGTCGCGTTCAATTATATTATCAATATTACTACCAATATCTCTAACTCTATTATTTAACAATAATAAAATCAAATACTTTATTTTAGTTTTCTTATTGGTTTTATTTTCTCTATTTAATTCTTTTAAATTCCCTCAAACTGATTTTTTGCTTTTACTTGAATTAATTCAAGATCGAACATCTAGTCAATTTGAAAATGGTGATTTTTCTTCAAGCAGGGGGGCAGAGTTTCAAGACTATGTCAATCAGAATCTGTCACTACTGGAAGTACTTTTCGGACGTGGATTTGGCGGAAAAAAAGTAATAAATTCGAGTGATTTTATTGGTGGAATTACTATGATGCACATTGGATGGGCACATATATTTTTAAAGGGGGGTATTTTTTTAGTTGGCTTGATTTATTTTCCAATTTTATTCTTATCTATTTTCTCTCTCTTTAAAAGAAAATACTATATTTTTTTGATGGCTTTATTTTTTTTGATTTCTGATTCTACGACACTTTCATGGTTATTCTCCTATAATTATGTTTTATACATATTTTTGATGATATATCTTTTAACCGATTATGAAACATCCAGATTTTTTTCAAAGCATTTGCGTTCCTTGGGGTAAGTCATCCAAAGTATTTAATTTTAATGATAACTCCTGGAAACTTTTATCTGAATTATATTATGAATCATTAAAAAATCCGCGTCAAGATATTTTTATTCCTAAAATTATCCATCAAATTTGGCTTGGTGGTCCACTACCTTCTTCTGAAGCTAATCTTTCAAAAAAATTGAAAGATCTCAATGCGAATTGGGAATATAAATTGTGGGACGATAGTAATATTAATATTATTGAGCCTGAGTTATTTGAAAAAATTAGTAAAATACAAAATTTTGGTGTTAAGTCTGACGTTTTGCGATATCTTATTTTGTTTAAATATGGGGGGGTATATTTGGACTGTGATTTTATTGCAGTCAATAATTTTGATAATTTAATTATTGGAAAAAAATTTATCGCTGGAGTTTGTAATCCTGATTTTGAAAATCTTCCCCTCATTAACAATGCTTTTATTGCGTCCGAAAAAAATAATCAACTTCTATTTTTAATTAATGAATTAATTAAATCTAATTTAGAGGAAATTATGAATATTGAAAAGCAAAATGATGTTTTTAGTTATACAGGACCAGGTCTTTTTACTAGAGAAATTTTAAATTTTATTAAAGCCTTTAAGCAAAGTGGTTACGTGATTTATCCATCAACATACTTTTATCCTATTAATTGCCGAAAAAATAAATTTATTAATCAAAGTTTAATTAAAAGATCTATTTTTCCAGAGACTTATGTTATACATCTTTGGAATGCCTCATGGTTCAAAAATCCATATCCTTTTTACTCTTGGCTTAAATTGCTTTTACCGTACAGCCTTTTCCTAACTTTATCAGGGTTAAAAAAATATTTAAATTCTTTAAAAAATGAAAATTAATTTTAAAAGTGCAATTCAAACATTTATTTTTGCAAAATTTAGCCTCTGTGCACTGATAAAGTATTTTAGTACTTTAGTTGAGTTTTATTCTAAGTTCAAAAAAAGTAATTATAGATTTAATCTTTTTCCCATATTTAATAATTTTAATCCACGTCACGAGTTTGATAGTCATTACACTTATCATCCAGCATGGGCAATTAGAAAAGTTAGGCAAATTAATCCTTCATTGCATATTGATTTGGCTTCAAAGCTTGATTTTTCATTAGCGGTTTCATCTTTTACTAAGGTTGAGTACCATGATTATCGACATGTAAAGATCAACTTATCTGATTTTCAGTCTTTTTACACAGACATAACTAATCTTCCATTTGGCAATGATTCAATTTTTTCACTTTCCTGTATGCATGTTTTGGAACATGTTGGATTAGGCCGTTATGGTGACCCGATTAATATCGATGGTGATCTTATTGCTGCAAGGGAAATCGAAAGAGTTGTTATGCCTGGTGGACATTTTCTTTTTGTAGTGCCACTTTCATTTCATCCAAGGATTGAATTTAATGCCCATCGAGTATATGATTGTAATACGGTTATGGATATGTTTAGTGAGTTTTCTCTTTTAGAGTTCTCATATATTGATGATGATGGTTCTTATTTTGAAAATTGTACATTTGAACATGTAAATAATCAAATGTATGGTTGTGGTTGTTTTCATTTTATTAAAAGAAGAAAATGAAACATTCTTTTTTGCCTAGTGTTACTGTTCTTTTATCTGTATATAATGGTGAGCAAACTTTGTCGCGCTGTATAGAAAGTGTCTTATCTCAGTCATTTACTGATTTTGAATTTGTTATTATTAATGATGGTTCTACCGATAATACTGAAAGTATTATTCTTTCTTTTTCAGATACTCGAATTAAATATTTATTTAAGAACAATAGTGGATTAGCTGCTTCATTAAATCATGGGCTAAAGCATTCATTGGGTCGTTATATTGCTCGAATTGACGCTGACGACGTTTGCCATAGAGATAGACTAGAATTGCAGTACAATTTTATGATTAACAATAATGATTTTGTTGTTTGCGGGTCAGCTGCAAAAATATTTTCAATTGATGGGGTTTTTTTGAAAACTCAAATAGAACCGGAAAACGATTATGAGATTAGGGAGAAAATGATTAAAAGGAATTCATTTATTCATTCTAGTACCTTTTATTTACGTGATGTTGCTTTAAAAGTCTTGTATGATGAGAATATATTTCATTTTTTCGAAGATTACCTCTTTTTTTCACAGTTAATCAAGTATGGTAAGGCTTATAATTTCCCTAAGCCTTTGGTTACTTACTATGTAAGTCCCTTTTCAATTTCAAGTAATAAAATGAGCAAGTTTCAGTTGGTAATGATGAAAAAAATTATTTCACGTGGATATGCTCTAAGAGATGAAAAGGAAATATTTGAGAATCTTAAAAATATAAATAAGAATCGTAATTTATCCAATTACTATCTTAAACAGTTTCGTATTCTCTTTTCAAGTAAAAAGACTCGTTATAAATCACTTGAATACCTTACTTTTGCCTTTAAAACTGATTTTTTTAATCTTAATAATTACACAAGTATTTTATTTGGATTTTACATTTTAATTTTTAAAAAAAATGAATCTTAAAGATAAAGTTATTTTAGTTACTGGAGCTGATGGTTTTATTGGTAGTCATCTTGTTGAAGAGCTTTTAGATTTAGGTTGTAAAGTAAAAGCTTTTGTATATTATAACTCTTTTAACAGTTGGGGATGGTTAGACTTAAGCAATAAGAAAAATTCACCTAATTTATGTGTAGTTTCTGGTGATATTAGGGATCAAAAGATGCTTATTTCTGTTGCAGAAGGTTGTGATTTTATTTTTCATCTTGCTGCACTAATATCAATTCCATACAGTTATACTGCGGTAGAGTCGTATTTAGATACAAATGTTTATGGAACTTTTAATATTCTTGAAGCTGCAAAATTTCATAATATTAAACGAGTCATTATTACTTCTACATCGGAAGTTTATGGTACTGCAATAAAAGTTCCAATTTCGGAATCTCATCCTAGACAAGCGCAATCACCTTATTCTGCTTCTAAAATTGCAGCTGATGCGTTAGCTTTTTCATTTTTCACGAGTTATAATCTTCCAGTGACTGTAGTAAGGCCTTTTAATACTTATGGACCTAGGCAATCAGCTAGGGCTATCATTCCAACTATTATAACTCAGATTTTATTGGGGGAGAGAAGTATTAAATTAGGTGATTTAACCCCAACACGAGATTTAGTATATGTTAAGGATACTGTTCTTGGATTTATTGAAGTTTTGAAAACAGATACCTTGATAGGGCAGGAGTGCAATATATCTACAAATGTTGAGTACTCAATTTTTGACGTTTTTGCTGAAATTTCAAATCAGCTTAATGTTTCTCTTGAAATTATTAATGATCCACTCAGGCATAGGCCTAAAAAGTCAGAAGTTTTTAGACTTTTGGGGGATAATAAAAAAATCCTTCAATCTACTTCATGGAAACCTCGATATAGTCTTTCTGAAGGTATACGAGAAACAATTGATTGGTTTAAAGTTGACGATAATTTAAGACGCTATAAGGGGCATATTTATAACCTTTAAAATTTGTTAAATGAGAGCTATTATCTTAGCTGGTGGTAAAGGTACTCGGCTTAGGCCATATACCATTTCTATTCCTAAGCCATTAGTCCCAGTCGGAGATAAGCCTATTCTTGAGAGAATTATAGAACAATTAAGAAATTGTGGGTTTAGTCATATTACAATTGCTGTAAATTATCTTTCAGATGTTATTATGGCTTATTTTTCAGACGGAAGTAAGTGGGGAGTGAAAATTGATTATTCCATAGAAAATATGGAGTTAGGTACAATGGGGCCTCTTAATCTTATTAAGGACTTGCCTAATAATTTTTTAGTCATGAATGGCGATGTTCTTACCGATCTTGATTATCACGAATTATTCCAATTCCATGTTAGCAAGTCCTCAACTTTTACTATTTGTTCTTCAATTTGTAAAACAAAGGTTGACTTTGGTGTTCTTGATAGTAATTCTGATAATGAGTTAGTTGGTTTTCAGGAAAAACCGATCTTGACACATCGTGTAAGCATGGGTATATATATAGTCAATACAGATGCCCTTAAATTCATTACAGAAAACATGAATTTTGGATTTGACAATTTAGTTGTAAGCCTTATAAATTCAGGAATCCTACCCAAAATCTATGATTTCCATGGTTATTGGCTTGATATTGGTAGGCCTTCAGACTATGAACAAGCTTTAATTGACATTAATGGACTCTAATAAAGAAACTATAATTATTTTTTCTGGGGGCAACTGTTTCCATGCAGTTGATTGGTATAATTCATTGATTAATAAAGGGAGTCAAAAAAATTTCATTTATTTGACTGATCTATATTCTGGTGAAGATCTTTCAATGATTTCAAATATCGAAAATGTCTTGACCTTGTATATAATTGATGAGTTTTTGCCAAATTATCGAACTCAGGTTGGTGATTTTTTCAGAAATTTTATCAAGCTTCTCTTTGTTCCAATCCAAGTTTTTTTACTAAAACGTATTTTAAAGAAATTTAAGAATTCAATAGTTCATTCTCATGGTATGTATTATGGACTATTAATGTGGCTTTCAGGTTTCCAATACGTTTTATCACCTATAGGAAGTGAGATTCTGGAAAGACCTTATCAATCCTTTATCTACCGTTTTTTCGCTCGGAAAATCCTAAAAAAAGCAAAACATATTATAGTTGATTCTACAGCAATGGCTTCTTGTATAAAGGATTTGGCATCACGTGATTGTCATATTTTTCAATATGGATTTGATGCAAGTTTGGCATTTAATTTATCTAATAAAGAGGGGTTTACAGATAGGAAATACATTACCTCGGTTAGAGCTCTTTACCCACTTTATAATATAGATAAAATATTTGAAACTCGTAATAAACAAAGTTTAAAGTTTGGAATAAATTATTTTTATCCTTATCATGATGTTAATTATAGAAATTACATTTATACCTTACTGCAACCAGTGGATCGTGATTTAGGTCGACTGCCAACAAAGGATGACGTATATGCTGTCTTATCTCAAACAATATTAGCTATCTCAATTCCTTCTTCTGATTCATCACCTAGGTCAGTTGCCGAAGCTATTTTTTGCGGAGCTGCAGTTGCCACCACAAAAATGGAATGGTACGAGGATTTTCCTGTTTGTATGAAAAACAGGGTGATCTTAATCGATATTAATTCGAGTGATTGGCTTTACTATTCATTAATTAAGGCCAAGGAGATAGTTGCAATTAAGTATATACCAACTTCTGAGGCAATAGCAAAGTATGATAAGAATGTTATCGCAGATGAGATATTGTCAAAAATATATATTTAAATGAAAAAAATATTAAAAACTCTTTTAAAGCGATTCACAATTGTTGGATTTAATTTTAATCATCGTGTTGATTGGGTTAAAAGTATTTGTCAGTCAATTCCATCAGGTAGTAGTGTTATTGATGTTGGTGCTGGAGGAGGTCCCTTCAAAAAATTCTTAGCTCATTGCGAATATAAATCACAGGATTTTTGTGCTTTAAGTGATGTTCAATTAGAGGAAGGCGGATATTCTTCAATTGATTTTGTCTCTGACATTACATCTATCCCAGTCGAAAGCAACTCATTTGATTATGTTTTGTGTACCGAGGTTTTAGAACATGTTCCAAATCCCGTCGATGCTTTGCGTGAGATGACTAGAATATTAAAAAAAGGAGGAACACTCATTTTGACAGCTCCACTTGGTTCCGGGTTGCATCAGGAGCCTTATCACTTTTATGGTGGGTATACACCGCATTTTTATATTCATCATTTAAATTTGCTTGGATTTTCAAACATTATTATCAAGCCAAACATGGGGACAATCTCTCATTTTGGTCAAATGAGTCTAGAAGTAAATTTTATTTTATTTAAAGATAAAAAGTTCTTTGTAATTGCAATTTTGCTGTTTCCTACTACGATTATTTTTAATTTAATAGCTGGAATTTTGGATAATATCATCAAGGACTACCGATTTACAGTTGGTTATTTCGTAAAAGCTGAAAAGTAGAGTATTAATAGTTATATATAATGAGGTATTTAAAGCTATATTGCAATATTATTATCCAGATCTTATTTTATTCAATTTAAGTATAGCTGAATGTTAAAATTATGGGAACAAGGAGCTTTTAAAAATTTAAAGTAATAATGAGATCTATCTTCTCTAATTCAGTTTAATTATAATTGTTTTCAGTTAATGAAGTTAATTTTAGGGTATTATGGGCTGATCTTATTTTTATCCTTTCTTATCTTAAGCAAGATTAACTAATTAATTAACTAATTTATGTGTGGAATAATTGGGCGAGTAGGTAAAGACTCTGCCGATATTAGCGAATATCTAGCAGCTTTAGAACACCGCGGACCAGATAGTAAAGGACTATTCCAAGATGGGGATATATTTTTAGGCCATACGCGACTCTCAATTCAGGATCTTTCAGAAAACGGCAATCAACCAATGTTTTCCGCAGATGGTCGCTATGTTATCATCTTCAATGGAGAGATTTATAATCATTTGGAGATTCGTGAATCAATGCTTAAGGATCAGGTCTTTCGTTCGACGGGTGACACTGAAACAGTGCTGTATGCTTGTATACGTTACGGAACAAGTGTTCTTAACAAACTCAATGGAATCTTTGCATTTTCGCTATACGATAGGAATACAGGTGAAATTTTGATAGCGAGGGATCAATTTGGAGTAAAGCCATTATATTTTTATCATAGAGGTGATTATCTGATTTTTTCTTCTGAGATTAAAGCATTGCTCAATGGTAATATTGATAAAACGGTCAATATATATGCATTTGTTAATTACTTGAGTTTCCTTTGGTCACCAGGAGAAATAACCCCTTTCAAATTTGTAAAAAAGTTATTACCTGGGCATTACTTACAATTCTCTACACGATTATTACCTACCGATCTTCAACCAGTACAATTTTATTTTTCTTCATTCAATGGTCAATATTCAACTGCATCGGAACAAAAATTAATTGATGAACTTGATATACTTCTCCAAGCAGCAGTGAAAAGACAGATGCTTGCAGATGTGCCTGTGGGATTTTTTCTTTCAGGTGGACTTGATTCTACTTTATTGGTTGCAATTGCAAGAAAGCTTTATCCCGAACGTAAACTCCCTTGCTTTACAATTGATGTTGGTGATTGGGATGCTGATGGGAAGAATAGAGAAAATTTCACAAGTGATCTTGACTATGCGCGGCGTGCAGCTGAAATTCTCAATGTTGACTTGAAGGAAATTAAAGCCGATATTAATATTATTGAGGATTTTGACCGAATGGTTTGGAGTCTTGATGAACCACAAGCCGATGCTGCTCCCCTAAATGTTTTAAATATAGCAAGACTTGCCCGAGAGAATGGCATAAAAGTGCTTATTGGCGGTACAGCTGGCGATGATTTATTTTCGGGATATCGAAGGCATCAAGCGCTTCGGTATGAAAAAGCTTTCTCTCTTGTACCAGAGTCAATCAGAGGGTTGATCAAATGGCTTATTCACTTGTTGCCGACGATTGTGGCTTTGGGTCGTAGGCTCAGAAAAATAACAGCCAATCTTGATAAGAAACCGAACAACCGAATGAAAGGGTATTTTGAGTGGCTCCCTATTTCTGCTGTTAAAAAAATATTGAACCACGATCTAGCTATTGAGATAGCTGAATATGATCCAACAGCCTATTTTGATAGACTGTTACAAGAAATTCCACATGAGAAAAGTAGTTTAAATCAAATGCTTTTTTGGGAGTTACGCACTTTTTTGGTTGATCATAACTTGAATTATACAGATAAAATGACTATGGCGGTTGGTGTTGAAGCTCGAGTACCATACCTTGATTTGGATCTAGTAACATTTTCACAAAAACTGCCACCCAAATTGAAAATGAAAAATGGGGTTACAAAATATCTTTTAAAGAAAGTAGCAGAAAGGTACCTGCCCCATGATATAATATATAGACCCAAAACAGGATTTGGAGCGCCTGTAAGAAGATGGATTACCCAAGATCTTCATATAATGATTGAAGATCGTTTATCGTCCGAAAACTTAAAGAAAAGAGGAATTTTTGATGCTGATGAGGTGTGGAAGTTAATAAAAGATAATAAAGCGGGAAAAATTGATGCATCGTATTCTATCTGGTCACTTTTAGCAATTGATAGTTGGTATAAGCAATTCGTTGACCGTGAAAATTAGTAATCTGTGGAGAATAGTTTTTTAGGACTCCGTCACTTTAGGTTAGAGGGATAAGTTATATGAAGCAAATTATACAAGATCTTAAGAAAGGTGATACAATACTTGAAGAGATACCTATGCCAATGGTAAGAAGAGGAACTGTGTTAATTAAAACACACCGTTCTCTTGTTTCATTAGGTACAGAAAAAATGCTCGTTGAGTTTGGTAAAGGTAATTTGATTGCAAAAGCCCGTCAGCAACCTGATAAGGTAAAACAGGTGTTGGATAAAATCAAGACAGAAGGATTGATGCCAACTTTGGAAGCTGTGTTTAATAAATTGGGAGAACCACTACCTCTTGGTTATTGTAATGCCGGTGAAGTAATAGCAGTAGGTGAAGGCGTAACTGAGTTTGCAATTGGAGATAGGGTTGCAAGTAATGGGCATCACGCTGAAGTAGTTTGTGTGCCAAAGAATCTGGTGGCTAAAATCCCTGATAATGTTTCGTACGAGGAGGCTTCTTTTTCGGTGATTGGTTCTATTGGTTTGCAGGGTATTCGTTTAGCTAATCCAACTTTAGGAGAAACGTTTGTGGTCATTGGATTGGGTTTGATTGGTTTATTAACTGCTGAATTGTTGTTGACTAACGGGTGTAATGTGATCGGGTTTGACTACGACCAAAGAAAAGTTGATTTGGCTAAACGAAAAGGAGTTCAAGCATTCAGTGCTGGGGAAGTTGATGTGGTAAAGATCGTTGAGTCACTTACAAATCAAATTGGTGCTGATGCAGTTTTAATCACCGCTTCTACCAGTAGTAACGATGTGATCAGTCAGGCTGCAAAGATGTCTCGAAAAAGAGGACGCATTTTATTGGTGGGGGTGATTGGATTGGATA
>Ga0169931_10011150_pt1 | contig 12720 bp, 13 predicted proteins | sample Kivu_15m_20L_FD_129675 | JGI IMG/M metagenome (GOLD analysis project Ga0169931, IMG submission 129675) | Freshwater microbial communities from Lake Kivu, Western Province, Rwanda to study Microbial Dark Matter (Phase II) - Kivu_15m_20L... | ecosystem: Environmental > Aquatic > Freshwater > Lake...
CGTTCGGAGACCGACGAGTATCCGGTGCTCCGGACGATCATCCATCCGAGCTACGACTCGCGCCGGTATACCGCGGATCTGGCCTTGATCGAGCTCGGGAGGCCGATCACTCCCGGCGCGGCGATCGGCGTCATTCCACTTCCGACATCACAGGATCCGGCGAGTTGGCCTGCCGTCGGCACACCCGCGAAGGTCACCGGGTGGGGTGCAACATCGTTCGGTGGGGGAGCGGTCACCGATCTCCGGGAGGCGACGGTGCAGGTGCTCGTCGGTCCAACGGGAGGAACATGTGGCGACTACGGCACCGGATACGACGTGCGCGCGACTATCTGCGCGGGTGTTCCCCAGGGTGGGATCGACACCTGCCAAGGGGATAGTGGTGGCCCCTTCGTCATCGATGTCGCCGGCGTGCCAACCCTCGCGGGGGTGACGAGCATCGGGAACGATTGCGGGCAGGCGACCTTCCCCGGCATCTACACCCGGGTCACCACGTACCTCGACTGGATTCGATCGGCGGTTCCCGTTCCCGCCGCCGCCCCGAGCCCACCGGCGGGCGTCGGAGTCAGCACCGAGTCCCTGGGTCGCGTGGCAGTTCGCTGGACAACGCCCACGGCGAACGGCTCACCGATCACGGGGTACACGGCGACCGCTGGTGAACGTTCCTGCACGACGACTGACGTGACCTGTGTCATCGACGGTGTTCCCACGGGAGTACCGGTCTCGGTGACGGTGACGGCCAACAACGCGGTCGGCACGAGTGCTGCGTCGGCACCGATCGAGGTCGTCCCTGTCGATGGTGTCACCAGCGTCGGAACCAGGGTCAGCGAGACCCGACTGGAGACCTGGGCAGGCATTCCACGCAGGTCCGGTGACCGCATCGCACTGCGCGTGGCGCCCGAATCGCGACGCATCTGCGAAGTGAGTGGGGATCGTGTGCGCATGCGAGCACCGGGTCTGTGCGCCGTGCGACTCGTGGTGACTCGAGCCGACGGCTCCCGTCTCCGCGCCACCGCATACGTAGACGTCCGATCAGCCGCAATCCCCTGACCCGTCACTCGGGATGAACGTCACGACCGCTCGGGTGCCGGGTATCTCTCCACCCCGACAACTCCGCCACGGGAGTCACGGTGGATCACCACGAAGGCCGCAGGGGAGAGTCGGGGATCCCAACTCTCGTCTTCGGGCACTCCGGTGTGGGCGGCCAGAGCATCGAGAAGCGTGGGGAGCACCGGCCTGTGACTGACCACGACGGTCGGTTCGCACCTCGCATACAACTCGACGATGCGCCGGGCAGCGTCCTCGGCATCTGCGTCATGCGCGTGTTCGGTCAGGGCTGGCTCCGGCACCGTCTCCACGTCGATGCGACGGGCGAAGGGACGCACGGTTGCGGTGCACCGTTTTGCCGATGAGGAGTGAATGCTCCGAACACCGAATGCCTCGAGCAGGGGGGCGAGGGCTTTCGCCTCACCGCGACCGCGGCCGGAGAGTGGGCGATCGTCATCATCGCTGCCCGTGAAGTCCGAGTGTTTGATCGCCTTGGCATGACGCAGGACCACGAAGGGCGTGGTGGGCGGGATGGTTGCAGCCCGCTGCACCAGTTCGACATCCGCCGCATAGGTGAGGTGCGACCCCGCATCCTTGATCGGCACCCAGGCGATCGAATCCACTTCATCGTCGGGGGCGAAACCCTCATCGCCGATGACCTCGGCGAGCCAATAGTCGACTCGTTTAGGGCGCCCGGCAGCGATGTACTCCATGGTTCCGACGCAGGGTCCCAGCGTCACCTGGTACCCCGTTTCCTCATCACATTCGCGGATCGCGGCAGCAAGAATGTGTTCGCCGAACTCGACTTTGCCCTTTGGTAATGACCAGTCGGCGCGATGTGGACGATGCACGGTGAGGACCTCGCGCTTACGGGACTTGCCGCGCAGAACCACCACCCCCGCTGCGCGGAGGATGTCCTCGACCACGTCTACTCCAGTCCCGCCTTGTGAGCCGCGTGCACGACATGCGGCCAGAGGTGCCGGAATTCCTTGCGGAAATCCTGTTGCCGTTCTGCCTCGTGCTGGCTCATCATGCCAAGGGCGAAGGCCTCCCGGGGACTTGTTTCGGATCCGGTTGCGAGCGTGCGCAGCACCGTGCGGGCCACGTGCGCGTCTTGATGCGTCCCAAGAAGGTCGGTGACCTTCGCCAGTGCTCCCGCGCACGTCGTCATGTGCTTACCCATCACCGGACCCAGGCCCTCGGCGGCGTAGCGGGCCTTCTTGGCCAAGATCCGCACCTCATGCCACTGCTCATCGGGCGCCGTCGCATCGAGTGCATCGACCCGGTGGGCCAGCCGACGCCAGGTCCGCCGCACCCGGGGGAGCAGCACGTCCTCGACCGGCCGGAATGCGTCGTCGGTGACGGGTGGCTCGGTGACGAAGGCGATCAGATCCTCAAGGAGTTGATCGTGGCGATCCGTGCGTAAGGCGGCCATCACACTCGCGCGTGCCGCAGGCATGCGTCGCGCATACCAGCGGTCCACTGTCTCGAGGGCCGCTTTTCGGTCCTCGGCCTCATCGAGTTCCGAACCGAGTTCCACGAGCAACTCGTGGATCACTTCGGTATCGCGGACCGCACCCAGCTCGCGTGCGAGCCAGGACAAGTCCTCCCGTACCGGAGCCACCGCAGCTGCGTCGAGAAGGGAGCGGTAGGTGCTGAATGTGCTGCGCAATCTGCGTGCTGCAACCCGCATTTGGTGGACCGAGTCAGGGAGGTCTCGGCGCACTGCAATATCCGACATCACGAGATGGCGGACGTGACGTGCCAGCACCGAGCGCAGTGCGTCGACCGCGAGCCCGTCGGGTCCCACGGGCGGAAACTCGGGCACATCGGGGGGGCCGAGATCACCCAGGGCGGATGCGGCCTTGCTCACGGAGCTGGGGGATGCACCCAGCTCTCGGAGTAGAGCACCGATGCGCGTGACCGCGTGGTGTGCCGCGGGCGAGTCGGCCACCAGTTCGAGTTCGAGTTCCCGGAAGTGTGACCGCATGCCCGGACCGGAGACATCCACGTGGTCATCAACGAGTTCGACGAGCGCTTCATCGGCGGATGATGAGATCAGGTAGGGCCGTCGCTGGGTCGTCACGTGTGCGCGATGCACCACATCCTGTCCACGTAAGAGCGGAGCGAGGATCTGCACGAGTTCGGTCGGCACGGAGTCACCCATCGCCGACACTCGAATCTCGTCTCGTGTGGTGACATCGGCTCCAAGGACGGGGACCTTGGCATGCCATCCGTCATCGGATCCACCGGACCGACGCCGGAGTGTGATCCCCCAGCGCAGCAGTGTCGTGCGCTCTGTGTCGTAGTAGTCCGCGTCCAGGGTCAGCGGTGGCTGGGGGTCGATCCGGAAGTCGAGGGTCGTGAGATCGGGAAGATCGAATTCCGGGTTCACCCGGAACTTGAACTCTGTTTCGCGGAACTCCTCGGTCACAGCGACGTTCCGCGCTTGCTCGTCACCTCGATGAGGGTCTCCTGATAGTCCCTCAGATGACGGCCCTCGGAATCGAGGAGATAACGGGTCCAGGTCCCATCGGGGTTGAGTTCCCAACGGGCGGTGCCAGGATCGAAAGCGAAATCGAGCATCGACTCAACCTCGGCGATCTGCTCAGGATCAGCCAGGCTGACCAGGGTCTCGACTCGGCGGTCAAGGTTGCGGTGCATGAGATCCGCGGAACCGATCCAGACGGACGGGTTTCCAGCATTGGCGAAGCAGTAGGCCCGTGAATGTTCGAGGAATCGTCCCAGGATGCTGATCACGCGAATGTTCTCGCTGAGTCCGGGAATCCCGGGTCGGAGAGCACAGATGCCCCGCACGAAGATCTCCACCGGAACGCCCTGGGTCGAGGCTCGATAGAGGGCGTCAATGATGGCCTCGTCCACGATGGAATTGCACTTGAATCGGATACCTGCTGGTCGTCCTTCGCGGTGGTGCTCGATTTCCCGCTCGATTCTCGTGACGAGCCCATTGCGGACCGAGTGCGGGGCGACGAGGAGTCGTTTGTAGTCGGTGTTCATGGAATAGCCGGAGAGAACGTTGAAGAGATTCGACACGTCTTCGCCGACATCCGGATTGCACGTCAACAGTCCGAAGTCCTCGTACAGACGTGCGGTCTTGGGATGGTAATTACCCGTTCCAATATGGCAGTAGCGACGCAGTTGGTCGCCGTCGTTGCGGACGACCATCGACAACTTGCTATGTGTCTTGAGTCCGACGAGCCCATACACGACGTGCACGCCCGCCTGTTCGAGCTTGCGAGCCCATTCGATGTTGTTCTGCTCGTCGAAGCGTGCCTTGATCTCTACGAGGGCGAGCACCTGCTTGCCACTCTCCGCAGCGCGGATAAGCGAGTCGACGATCGGGGAGTCTCCGGACGTGCGGTAGAGGGTTTGCTTGATTGCGAGCACGTGCGGATCGGCGGCTGCCTGCTCCAAGAACAGCTGCACACTCGTGGAGAAGGCGTCATAAGGGTGATGGAGCAACACATCGTGCTCGCGGACAGCAGCCATGATGTCCGGCGCTGTTGATGTCTCGACCCCGGAGAGTTGGCGGGAGGTCCGGGGCACGAACTTCGCCTGCTTGAGCTCTGGTCGATCGAGATTTACCAATGTCCAGAGCCCGGTGAGATCGAGTGGACCGGGAAGGCGATAGACCTCCTGGTCACTCACATCGAGTTCGCTGACCAGGAGTTCCAAGACGTGATGTGGGATGTCTTCGACGACTTCGAGCCGGACAGCTGGTCCGAAGCGTCGGCGCACCAGTTCCCGCTCCAGTGCCTTGAGGAGATTCTCGGCATCGTCCTCTTCGACCTCGACGTCTTCATTGCGGGTCACCCGGAAGGCATGGTGCTCGACGATTTCCATCCCCGGGAAGAGGTCACTGAGGTGGGCCGCGATGACGTCTTCCAGCGCGACGTAGCGCTGGGGTCCCACTTCGTAGAAGCGCGGGAGCAGAGGGGGCACCTTGACGCGGGCGAAGAGGGTGTTTCCCGTCTGGGGGTTACGGACAACCACAGCCAGGTTGAGGGACAGACCACTGATGTACGGAAAGGGGTGCGAGGGGTCCACGGCGAGCGGGGTCAACACGGGGAAGACGGTGGAATCGAAGAGGACGTCCATCTCCTTCTTCTCCGCCGGGGTCAACTCCTCCCAGCCCAGGAGCGCGATTCCGTTGCGGTCCAACTCTGGGCGGATGACGCGCGCGAAGAGGTCGGACTGTGTTTGCTGCAATTCGTAGGCCCTGCGCCAGATTCCCTCGAGGACCTCCTTGGGACCGCGTCCGCTGGCGGAGGGCCGCGCGATTCCCGTCGCGATACGCCGTTTCAAACCAGCGACGCGCACCATGAAGAACTCGTCCATATTGCTCGCGAAGATCGCGACGAACTTGGTCCTATCGAGCAGAGGGAGTTGTTCATCCTCGGCGAGTTCGAGTACTCGCTGGTTGAAGGCGAGCCACGACAACTCTCGGTCGAGGAAGCGCCGGTCCTTGGCCTGATCCGGATCCTCGGCCGCCGTCAGGGTTGCGGTGTCCTGCAGGGTCACCCGGGGATGGTCCCACAGCAAGGTGAACGAGTTATCAGGTGGAGCGGCGGTAGAGGACGTCCGTATCCCAGCGAACGAATCCGAGGTGCGAGTAGAGCGAGATCGCCGCCTGATTGCTGTGATCGACGTAGAGCATCACTTGGTCCAGGCCGCGCTCGCGGAGGTGCCGCAGACCGGCGACGGTGAGGGCCTGTCCCAGCCCACGGCCCTGCAGGCCGGGATCGACTCCCAGGACATACACCTCACCGATGGGTGCGTGGCGGTGATGGTCCTCCCCGTGCACCTTGGTCCAGTGGAACCCGACCAAGGTCGATCCCGACCAGGCCATCAGGAACCCTTCCGGATCGAACCACGGCTCGGCCATTCGCGCGACGAGATCCTCGCGAGTCCAGGAGCCTTGGTCGGGGAGGGACGCGAAGGCACGTGCATTCAGTTCCAGCCATGCGTCGTCGTCGACACCTGGCCGGAACGGTGTGACGACCACTCCGTCGGGGAATGGTGCGTCCGGGAGGGGCGCACGGAGGGAGCGACGCATCTGCCAGAGAACACGGAGCGTGTCGAAGCCCAGGCTCGTGGCGAGGGCTGACGCGGCGTCACCTTCACTATGGGACCACAGGCGAAGTCGACCATCGGGAGTTGCGGCGATGAGGTGCTCGACCAGCATCCGGCCGAGACCACGTCGTCGTGACTGGGGTGAGATGACCAACTCGGCAGAGGAACCCGCCACGGCATCCGTCGTATCGAGATGGGCGTAGCCGACCACATCACCATGCGCTGTGCGCACGAGGAAGTGGTGATCGTGGTCATCACCGCCATGACGGAGATGCAGCCACACGTGCTCACTCAGCGGTGACACGCCATCGGAGTTGGTCGCGGAACGGACCAACTCTGTGACGGCCGCCACCTCGGAGGAGTCGAGGTGTTCCCGGACCTCGACGAGTGCGTGGTTCCCGCTACTGACTGAAGGCGGATTCATCGACGTCGAGCGTTGCGATTGTTGCCGCATCCGGACGTTCGGGAACGAAGCGGTAGCCGACGTTGCGCACCGTACCGATAAGAGATTCGTATTCCACTCCGAGCTTTGCGCGCAGTCGTCGAACGTGCACGTCGACCGTGCGCGTCCCGCCGAAGTAGTCGTAGCCCCACACTTCTTGAAGGAGTACGGCGCGCGTGAAGACTCGACCGGGGTGCTGAGCAAGGAACTTCAGGAGCTCGAACTCCTTGAAGGTGAGATCGAGGGGACGCCCGCGGAGGGTTGCGCTGAAGGCACCCTCGTCCACGTGGAGATCACCACTGCGGATCTCCTCCATCGCTTCTCCGGCAGGCGATCCCGGTGCGGCGGTGCGCGCCACGCTCAGCCGAAGCCGTGCCTCCAACTCCGCCGGAGAGCAGGTGTCGAGGATCACCTCATCCATGCCCCAGTCCCACTGGATCGCGGGGAGGCCGCCCTCCGTCGCGATGAGGATCACCGGTTGTGTGACTCCACCCTGACGGAGCAGGCGGGTGAAACTGCGGACCGAGGGAAGGTCACGTCTGCCGTCGACCAGGAGTGCGTCTGCGTCCGGGGTGCTCAGCAGCGCGGTGGGCTCGGCGGCCATAGTGCGCACGTGGTGCGCGAGCAACGCGAGGGACGGGAGCACTTCCGCGCTGGACTCCATGCCGCGCGTCAGCAGGATCAGGCGCATCGAGCCTCCCTCCCGCGAGCGAAGTAGTCAGGATAGTGGACTCCTGAGAGACAATCACCCCGTGGTCGACGTACACCTGACAACCATCGATGACGTTCGCATCGGTGCCACCTGGCTCCCGCGTTCCCAGGACACGGCATTCGTCGTCGCCCACGGGTTCACGGGCAGCCGCAGCACCCCGCGCATGTCTGCGATCGTCGACGTGCTCCAGAGGCATGGATCCGTGTGCGCGATCGACATGCGCGGGCACGGCACATCGTCGGGTGAGACGACGCTCGCCATGGATGAAGTCTTGGACGTGGACGCTGCAGTCGAGTACGTGCGCAGTCAGGGAGTCGATCGTGTTGTGACAATCGGCTTCTCGATGGGCGGTGCTGTGGTGGTACGACATGCGGCAGGCGCCGCCGCAGAGCGAGACGCACCTCGCCATCGCGTCGATGCGGTGGCCAGCGTGAGTGCTCCGGCATTCTGGTTCTATCGCGGCACGCGGATCATGCGCGTGGTGCACTCGATCGTGGAGAGTCCGGCCGGGCGTCTCGCCATGCGGGCTCGGGGCACCGCCATCACGCACCGACCATGGCCGACACCTCCGCCCATGTCACCCGAGGAGGCGGCGGGACTCATCGACATCCCGTACCTCATCGTGCACGGGGATTCCGATCACTACTTCCCGATGGAGCACCCGCGGGCCTTGGAGCGAGCCTCGGAGGCGAATCCCCTCAGGTCGGTGGTGATTGTCCCGGGACTTCGTCATGCGGAATCGGGGATCTCCCCGGACTCGGTGGAACTCATCGCGCGCTGGGGCTGCGCACCCGTCCGGCTGTAATGTGGCGACGTGCTCGAAGTGTTCACCACGGGACTTCTCATCGTCGCGATCGCGGGCGTCGCATGGTTCGCATTCAGCAGGGTCTTCTCACTCTTCAAGGGTGAGGGATAGACGTGACGTCGGTCGAACTCCCGGAGCCGATCATCCCCCTCTCATGGTTGATCGGAACCTGGGTGGGCGTGGGCACGGGCCACTACCCGACGATTGAAGATTTCCGGTACGGCCAGGAGGTTGCCTTTCACTGCGACGGGCGTCCGTTCCTGAGTTACTTCTCACGGAGTTGGTTGCTCGACGACGACGGTAGTCGCGTGCGCCCGTTGGCGACGGAGTCGGGATTCTGGCGCCCCCAGCCCGATAAGCGCGTCGAAGTCACACTTGCGCATCCCACGGGGTACGCGGAGATCTACCTTGGTTCGGTCGAGGTCACGGGTATCGAGAACGCTGTGATCACGGGCGCGCGAGCCACCCTGCGCACCGATGTGGTCACGCGCACGGATTCCGCGAAGGATTACAGCGCGGGGGAACGCCTCTACGGCCTGGTCAATGGGCGCCTCATGTGGACCTACGACATGGCGGCGATGGGCCAGCAGATGACGAATCATCTGGCCGCCACCCTTCTTCCCACGAGTGGCTCCGATGAGTGACGGCTGGGAGGCGCGCCTCCGCGAGCGGGGGTACCGCGTCACACCCCAGCGCCAGCTTGTCCTCGAGGCCGTTGATCGGCTTCGGCATGCGACGCCGGAGGAGATCCTGCTTGAGGTGCAGTCCACTGCCAGCGGCGTGAATCTCTCCACGGTGTATCGCACACTCGAAGTACTGGAAGCGGTTGGTCTGGTCACCCACGCGCACATCGGTCACGGGGCACCGACGTATCACGCGGTCGACGAGCATGTGCACATCCATCTTGTATGCGACATGTGCGGTTCGGTGAGCAGCATCCCCGCCGCGGTTGCGGACCCCTTCATCGGTGAACTCGACTCCTCGTATGGCTTCTCGACCGACATCTCCCACGTGTCGATCCACGGCCGTTGCCTGTCCTGTCGCGACCGCATGCCCGAGGACATCGAGGAGGACCCCCTGTGACACGGGGTGTTCCGGCCCCGGCCGGGGACATCGACGAGGGGGTTGCCTGGCATTACGGGGATCCGCATGCAGAGCAGCGACTCCTCGCGTCCGGGCGCGGTGTGGTCGATCTCTCCCACTTCGATGTCGTGACAGTGTCGGGTCCCGATCGACTCACGTGGCTGCATGCCCTCACCACGCAGCATGTGGAGGGCCTCACCGAGGGTTCCAGTGCCCTCGCACTGATCCTGAGTCCCCATGGACACGTGGAGTTCGAGTTGCACCTGGTCGATGATGGAGCGACTACCTGGATCATCACGCAACCTGGCACCGCGGCTGCACTCGTCGCGTACTTCGAGTCGATGAAGTTCATGACCCGGGTGGATATCGCCGACCGCACCGCGGACGTCGCGGTCGTCTGGGAGCCCGTCATGGATCGCGACCCGGAACATCCGACCTGGGTCGAGCCGGTGGACTTCGCGGGCACGGGTCGTGTCGACGCGGGTAGTGATCGAGGGGGGAGTGCAGACAAGTACGTACCGTCACGTCCGCACGGCTTCCCGGGGCGTGAGGTGATCCTGCCCCGCGCGGACCTTGCCGATCACGTTGCGCGTGAGCCTGCGGGGACATGGGCGTGGAATGCCCTGCGCGTTGCTGCAGCCGTACCCCGCGTGGGTCGGGAGACGGACCATCGCACGCTTCCTCACGAGGTGGGCTGGATCGGGCCTGCGGTCCACCTGGCGAAGGGCTGTTACCGAGGTCAAGAAGCGGTTGCGCGCGTGCACAACCTCGGACGGCCACCGCGGCGTCTTGCTCTTGCCCATCTCGATGGAAGTGAGGAAGTGCTTCCCACGCACGGGGATCCCGTCTTCCTCGATGGCGTGGAGGTCGGCTGGGTGGGTGCTGCTGCACGACACTACGAACTCGGGCCGATCGCCACCGTCGTCGTCAAGCGCAGTGTCCCGGACAACGCGACGATCACGGTTCATCACGGGGATGCGCACATCGCAGGAGCCCTCGAACCCGTCGTGGTCTAGTCCGCGCTGTCCATGATGATCGTCACGGGCCCGTCGTTCGTCAGGTGCACCTGCATATCCGCGCCGAATCGGCCGGTGCTCACCGGCGCTCCGTTGGCCCGGAGCGCGGCGACGAATGACTCGAACAGCGGTTCCGCGATGGGTCCCGGCGCGGCGGCGTCCCAGGTGGGTCGCCGGCCCTTGCGGGTGCCGGCGTAGAGCGTGAACTGACTGATGGCCACGACCGGCAATTCACCGTCGCGCGCCGCGACCTCGCGTCCGGCATCCTCGGGGATGCGCGCGCCCGCCTCCACGAGGTGGCCGTGATCGAAGATGCGCAGGCCGTAGACCCGCGCGGCGAGAGCGGCGGCATCCGCCGGGGTATCGGTGTGGGTGACCCCGACCAGGACGACGAGTCCGGGGCCGGAGAACGACCCCACGACCACCTCGCCGACGCGGACCGAGGCATCCCGGGCCCGCTGCACCACCACGCGCACCCCCGAAGCCTGGCACGTGGTCTCGCTAACTGGGGCTAGCAGCAGCGTTTGCAATAGCAAGCACTCTGTGGCACCCTGGGGTCATGGCACTCGACGTCGGATCCCTCGGGGACTTCATCCGCGAGCAGCGGGACCAGGCCCAGATGTCCCTGCGGCAGTTGGCCAAGGCCGCGGAGATCTCGAACCCCTACCTGAGCCAGGTGGAGCGGGGACTTCGCAAGCCGAGTGCCGAGATCCTGAACCGGATCGCCCAGGGGCTTCGCATCTCCGCGGAGACCCTGTACGTGCAGGCCGGGATCCTCGACGAGCGCGCCGGGGATGCCGCTGTCACCACCGCAATCGCGGCGGACATGACGTTGACCGAGCGGCAGCGCACCACGCTGTTGCAGATCTACGCGGCCTTCCAGGCCGAGAACACCACCCACCGTGGCGCAGAGGACTCTGCGTCCCCCGCAAAGGAGCACTGAAGTGACGCAGTACCTCAACCCCACGTTCGTGATCGGAACCGCCAAGGATGTCGCCAGCGCAGCCGCGGGCGCCGTGGCCAAGGTCCCGACCAAGCAGGTGACGATCTCCGTCCCCGACATCACGCTGCCCAACGTCGATGTGCGTGCATTCGCCACGACCACGCGCGAGAACCTCGGCAAGACGGTCGTGCTTGTGCGCGAGGCCGTCGGGATTTGACGGATCTGGCGAACCCGTTAGCGTGGAAGCATGTTCGATGCCGTCCAAGGTCTCGTGGTCCTCGTTCTCTGGGTGCTCTTCCTCGTAGTCAAGGGCTACGCCTTCGTTGACTGCATTCGACGCCCCACCGCTGCATTCCCGGCGGTGGGGCGTCAGTCCAAGGTCTTGTGGATGATCCTCACCGGTGCGGCACTCCTCAGCGGTGTGCTCTGGAGCATGACCTTGAACCTCATCGGGATCGCCGGGACCGTGGTCTCGCTCATCTACCTCTTCGACGTGCGGCCGAAGATCCGGGAGATCACCGGACGCTGACCTGCTTCCGTTCCCAGCGGACTGCACTGGTGCTCAGGGCGACTCCCACGAGGAGCACGACCCCCACGACGATCGCCATCGCCCGCTGATCCAACTCGGTGAAAGCCGCGGACGCTGCCGCGATAGCGGCCAGCACGACGGTGATGCCGCCGAGGATCCCGATGATGCGCAGGCGCACCGGTCGCAGCGACATGGCGATCACGGTGAATCCCAGGTACGTGAGCATGAGCGAGTTGGTGAGCTCCGTGCCGTAGAGGCTGTCCAGGACGTTGCCTTCCTTGGAGATCGCAACGGAGGAGAGGCTGAGACTCGCCGTCCCGATCCCGAGTATCGCGATCGCATGACCGAGGAGGTAGAGGAGCAGGAGTCGAGCCCCGGTCGGTTCTCCTCGATTCCACAGCACGTCGAAGTACTGCGCCCAGGTCAATCCGAGCAGGAACACCACGAGGACGATTCCCAGGATGTTGGGCCGCCCACCGAGCTGGAATCCGATCGCGATCTCCAGGAAGGACTCGCCAACCACGATCAGAAATAGCTGAGCGAGGCGCTCACTGAGATGCGCACGATCGATCGGCATCTGGCGATCCATGCGGGGGAGGAACAGCAGGAAGTACCCGACCACGATGACGAGGAACGCGAATGCCATCGCGAAGATGTTGAAGGACTGTGGGGTGAATGCGTTGACTCCGATGATGAGTGCTGCGATGAACGCGCCCCACCCGGCGTAGCGCTGAAGGTCGGCGGGGGTTCCCACCTCACGTGCAACGGTCCGAGCGAGGAGTCCGAGAGTCACGAAGACGATCGCGAGGAAGAAGAGGCCGACGTTGTCGTCGACGCTGCTGGTCTGCGCGGCGATGAAGACCGTGACGATCAACGCACCCATCTGGGCGAAGACGAGAAAGCGCACCCAGGTGGATTGATCGCGAAGCCGGTTGAGCGCGAATGTGGTCATCAGCCAAACGCTGAAGAGGAGGAGAACGACGAAGCTGAGCCACCACTGATTCTCGGCAGAGAAGTCCTGCTTCATTGACATGAAGATGATGAGCGTGCAC
>Ga0169931_10011151_pt1 | contig 12720 bp, 12 predicted proteins | sample Kivu_15m_20L_FD_129675 | JGI IMG/M metagenome (GOLD analysis project Ga0169931, IMG submission 129675) | Freshwater microbial communities from Lake Kivu, Western Province, Rwanda to study Microbial Dark Matter (Phase II) - Kivu_15m_20L... | ecosystem: Environmental > Aquatic > Freshwater > Lake...
AATGTGTGAGTACACACTACCTAGTGTCTCTCATAAGGTTTTATCGGTACAATCGCACATCTCTTCAATAAGTTACGAACAAGTGCTCACAATCAAAAACCAGAAAATGTCGAGACGTCTGGGCGTACTAACCGTCGTTGGCTCTTTTGGTCTCGTCGCCAGCGCAATTGGTTTGTCGTTAGGCACCGATGCGGCGCACGGTATCGCAGAGAAGTCTGCATCACCCACGCTGAGGGGCGCGGAAGGACGGGGGCCTACGGCAATGGTGACCGCCGTAAAGGCCGAGGAGATTCTGGCGAAGACTCGCACGGGGGGGTTGGCGGCAGCCATCTCAGAGCTTGAGGCACTACAGAAACAAAACCCAGGTAACCTGCATTTGGCCAATCAGCTCGCGGTTCTCTGGGCTGCCGCCGGAGATCTCGACCGATCTCGTGAGGCCCTAGAGCAGGCTCTCGCCAATCATCCTGAAACGGCTGCAGCGTTTTTGAATCTCCGCGAACTCGCAAGCCAGCAGTTCGCGCAGGCTTACGCCAAGGCAATCGGGCAGGCAGCGCCTGGAAATCGACTGTCCCTCGAGGCCTCAGGCTTAGAGCTCGCCTCTGTTCAGAATGCTTCGGCCCTCTTTCAGACCGCCGAAGCGCAGAGAAAGGCCGCTGAGCTCGCAGCAGCAAAACAACAAGCGGAGAAGCTTGCTGTAGAACGTGCAGCCTCCGAGTCGGCCAAGTGGCGCGAATCGGGCCCACGAACCAATGAGCAGTCTAGCCTTGTGACATTCGGTAGCCCAAGGGATGCGGAGCTCGTGGGGCGGATACTCACCCAGTGGGCACGGGCCTGGGCGCAGAAGGACTTTCAGAGATACGCAGATTTCTACAGCGGTTCATTCAAGACCGCCCAGTTCCCGTCGAAACAACTCTGGTTAGATCATAGAAAGCCACGCATCGTTGGGAAATCAAAGATCGTTGTCGAACTGGATGCAATCAAGGTGGAATTTCTCTCAGACCATAGGGCACAGGCCACATTTAGCCAGCGTTACGAATCAGGTAACCTGAAGCTCACTACGAAGAAAAAGGTTCTGCTGGTCTTCGAAGACAAGACTTGGCGCATTCAATCCGAAGGTAACTAATGATTGCTAGACTGTCCCTCGTCATTGCATCCCTATGTCTCTGCACGCAGAGTCATGCGGAGGGGACGCTGGCTGCGCCCGATCTGCATCTCCAGACGGCGATCGAGAAGAGTCTGAAGAATCAGTCCGAGAAAGCAATACCCGCGGCCCGCGCGGCCAGACAGTCCGAGCCGCAATCACGGCTTGCACACTGGCTCGAGGCCCAGGCGATCTTGGTGCAGTCCGGGCAATTCAAGGCCTTGAGCAAAGAAGACCAAGATCTCTTACGGGAGTCAGAGGCACGTCTCCACCGTGTTCCCTCAGGCTCTCTTCCCGCCAATATCCTCTCGTTTGGTCGTCAGCTCAATATTGGTCGCTATCTACTTCTTGCAGACCTCTCGGTGTCTCGTATTTATGTGTTCGACATTTCAGCACAGACGCCCCAGCTCGTAAGGGAGATCTATTCTTCGATTGGTGTAATGGGTCCCATCAAGCTCCGCGAGGGTGACCGGCGCACCCCCATTGGGGTATATCGACTCTTGAAGGAAATCAAGAATCCGCGTTCGGATGGTTTTCTAGGTGACCTCGCGATTACCCTCGACTATCCGAACGCCGAAGACAGACGGGCCCGTCGCACCGGCAGCGGTATTTGGATCCACGGCGTACCCCACGAGGTACATGTACGTCCGCCACGATCCTCTGATGGCTGCTTGGCGATCTCTAACACGGACATGCTTACGATTCGGGAATTCGTCGACTACGGAACGACCCATATCATCATCGTGCCCAAGGTGGAGTGGCTCAGTCGTGACGAATGGGATCTTCAAAGAAAGAAGACACTCGCGGCGCTACCCCTTTCAAAGTCGCTTGGCGCCATTGAAGAGCAGGCGGTCTTCTTCATCGCACAAGACCGGCCTATTGTCTCAATCGCCCGCAAAGACAGGCGACTGACACGGGCTTATTGGGCGCAGGGACAGAGTCGCAGCCCCCTACTCGTCGAAGAACTCTAGCCTTTCTTCCCCAGATCGCCCCGAAGATGACAAGCCAACGTATCCCGAGCATTACGATGACGCGGGTCTTGATTGTGGTGCTAGCACTGCTCGCGGCGGGCCTTGCCATGTGGCGGGTGAGTACCACTGCGCCTGCCCCAGAAGCCCCCTACTTCCCTCCAGGGCACATGCAGATCACCGCGAATAATCGTACGGGCGGTTTAGCGGAGGCAGAAAAATCGGCAGATGGTGCAACGTCAACTGCGGATACCCCAGCTGTGGCGGTAGCGACCACTCCCCCACCCGCTTCGGCCAGGACCACGACGCAACCCCCCGCACCGCCGTCCTCGACCCCCAAAATAGAACCACCAAAGCAGGCGCCTGCGACCACTGCGACGGCACCAACGAAAGGGGGGGGAACTTCCCCCTCGGCGGGAGAGGTACAGACAGCACTCGCTGCCTGGAAGGTGGCCTGGGAATCTCGCGATGTGGACACCTACATGATGTTTTATCACCCAAACTTTCCAGACAGGAGCGTCTTTTCGCGCCAGAAGAACGGCGTGATGGTGCGGGCGAAGAATATTCGTATTGAGGTGCAGGATCTTAAAGTGACTGTAGAAGCCCAAAGGACGCGGGCAGTGTTCTTACAACACTACAAGTCTGACACCTACGAAAGTAAAGAGATCAAGACCCAGATGTGGATCTCCGGACCCGACGGTCCACGGATCATAGAAGAATTTACCCGCGCCAGACGCGGGTCTGGAGGCGAATAGCCTTCAATAGCATTGCGCCCAGGCGAAGCAGCAAAAAGCCGAGGAGTATTCCGAGCAGATCGCCAAGCATCATGAGGCTCACTGCATGCGTACCCACAGACAATGCTGTTGGCTCGAACTCCGCCCAAAATGCACCATGTAGCAATGCACTAAAGAGGCTGGTAAAGCAGGCAATGAGCACGAGCGTCCAGAGGTCGAACATCCCAGCGTTCCGTCGTATCGCAAGCTGGAAAAGAAGAACTGCAAGGCAGGGGGATAGCGACGATATCGCAGCATGGGCTGTTGCTACCCAGAGGCTGTCTCCATTACCGATTCCCAGAAAAAGGGATCCGGCAAAGATGCCGCAAGCTCCCGCGTAGCCTGCCACCATAACAGCGACCACACGGACGAAGGCGGGAAGGAAAATAAGGGATACGCGTGCGTCGACAACTGCAACCAGAGGCTCCAAGAGACGGTGCAGTTCGTAGAGCAGAACAAACAAGACCGCAAAACCTAAGGACCAAGCCCAGGGTGCCTTCTCAGGCCAACCCAGGACAAGAAAACTGTCTTTGGGGCCCGCGTTGACTATTTTTTTGCCATCTCGACGGCCCATGCAGATACCTTCTGGCCAAGGCCCTGAAAGAGTCGCCACGATTTCTCAGTGGGGCTCACGATGCGCCGACGAGAATCGGTAGTGTCTATTTCAAAATGTAGGAACCCGTGACGCTCCAAGATGGCCAGACACTTATGCACCGTGGCAGGGGATGCGACATGAGAATCTGTGACGATGGTCTGCACAAAAGTAGGCTCTGTGGGGTCGTGGTGTGCTACCACCCATTCCAGAAGCCGTTGGCTGCGGTCATCGAGTTGCCCGAAATCAGAGTCGCGAGAGACGGACTCCAGAAGATGGCGAAGGTTTAACCAAGCGTTCATTTTTTATACTCAGTGAAGTATCGATAACGATCGGACTGACTATCGATTAAGAAAGTTCTTATTTCTGCACGCAATAATAAATAAAAGTGCAACAGAAGGCTAACGTTCGGGCGAAAAAAAACCCAGAGAAAAAACTCTGGGTTTTGATGGGGCTCGAGGCCATTACTTCTTCTTGTTAACCGCGTCCTTAAATGCCTTTCCGGCAGTGAACTTCACGGTCTTGGCTGCCGCGATTTTAATCGCTTCGCCAGTGCGGGGGTTACGCCCGGTACGTGCCGCACGCTTACCAGAACCGAAGGTACCAAATCCAACGAGTTGGACTGGGTCTCCCTTTGAGACTGATTTGATGATCGTAGCGATAATGGTGCCGAGCACTTCATCGGTCTTGGACTTGGAAAGTTCGGTGGCATTTGCCACGGCTTCAACGAGATCTGCTTTGTTCATGGTCCCTCTTTGACTAAGAGTTGTAAATGGAAGCCGCAGTGTACCAATGCTTGAGCCGAAATGTCTGCTCTTCCGGCGAAGAAGATCAAAATATCGAAAAATTTCTCGTTTTCCCTCATGACAAATATTCCACACCCAACACCAACCCCGCCCCAGGGCACCCATGATGTGAGCCAAACAGCAGCCCCCGACGCCCTGCGGCAGCGCGAGATTCGTAGCTTTGTGCGGCGCCAAGGCAAGATCACATCTGGCCAGAGGAGGGCCCTACAGACGCTCTCCACACGATGGGTCGTGCCCTTTTCTGGGGCGCCTCTGCCGCTTGAAATGATCTTTGCAAACCGCAACCCGGTCACGCTCGAGATTGGTTTTGGCATGGGTGAATCCACAGCGGCCATCGCGCAGGCCCGACCAGAGATGAATTTTCTTGGCGTGGAGGTCTACGACGCAGGGATAGGCGCCTTGATGCAAAAGGCTCAGGCGCGGGGCTTAGACAACATTCGCATTATTCAAGACGATGCGGTTGCGGTCGTGCGCCATGGTCTTGCGCCTGGGTGCCTTGCGGGTGCCCACGTATTCTTCCCGGATCCCTGGCCCAAAAAGCGGCATCACAAGCGACGGCTTCTCAAGGCTGAATTCGTTGCCTCACTCGCCAGCCGCTTAAGACCCGGCGCAGCATTACACATCGCAACAGACTGGCCCGACTACGCCCAAGAAATTCTAGAAGTCCTACTACACGAACCTCTGTTGATCAATGCCTCGCCGAACGAGAACGGCTACTGCCCACGGCCGGACTATCGGCCCCTTACAAAGTTTGAGCAAAGGGGGTTGCGACTCGGCAACCCGGTAGCAGACCTGATTTTTTTGCGTAGAGGATCGCCTTAGACGCGCCAATCTACCCAGCCGAATTCCCAACTGAGGAGCACGAGGACCCCAAAGACGATTCGGTAGTAAGCAAACCCGTTAAAGCTATGACGGGAGACAAACCCAACGAGCCAGCGGACGACCAGCAAGGCCGACAAAAAGGCCATGACGGTGCCGATTGCGAAGAGCGGAAGGTCGGCGAGTCGCAGATGCTCCCACTGACGATACAGGGCATAGCCCCCGGCGGCGACAAGGGTGGGAACCGCTAAAAAGAACGAGAACTCGGTGGCCGCTTTGCGAGAGAATCCAAAGAACATGCCCCCGATAATCGTGGCCCCAGAACGGCTGGTACCAGGAAATAAGGCGACTGCCTGCGCAAACCCAATCTTCAAAGCGTCTTGCCAGCGGACATCGTCCACCGTCTGGAGGCGGATGCGGCCTGGGAACTTTGACTGCCACCGTTCCGCCCAAAGAATCACAAATCCCCCCGCAATCAGGGCGATAGCGACCGTGATCGGGCTAAACAAGTGCGCCTTGATGAGGCCCGCAAGCGCCAGCCCCAATACCGCAGAGGGCAGGAAGGCGATAAATAAAAGCACGAAGAGTCGTGCCCGGGCCGGCAGCGTGTTGCCCTTACCCGAGAGCCAGGCGGCCCAGACATCACGCTGAAGGGCTGGGCCCAGGGCGTCAATGAAGCGCCGCCGATAGAGCCAGAGAATAGAAGATACGGCACCGGTCTGAATGGCGATATCAAAGGCCTTTGCCCGCTCATCATCAAACGCAAGGAGGGATCCAACAAGAATGAGGTGGCCAGTCGAGGAGATCGGAAGAAACTCCGTCAGACCTTCAATAACGCCCATAATGAGCGCCTTCAGTTCGAGCGGAAGACTGCGCAGACTCTCAAGAAATTCGGCCATAACTGCGCATAATAAGGGGTGAGCGCTTTTTACCCATTGTTAGGATTGTCCATGTCAACAGATACCAGCCTTTCCCACACACAGACCCATGCGCCTGAGGATGCCCACGGTCGATTCGTCATCGCGCGGCGCAACATGATTACCCAGCAGATTCGTCCTTGGGATGTTCTTGAACCCCGCGTGTTGGATGCACTCGAGAAACTGCCTCGCCACTGGTTTCTACCCCCTGAACGAGAGGCCCTGGCCTATGTGGATCTAGAGGTGCCGCTGCCAGAGCACCAGGTCATGCTGGCGCCCAAGGTCGAGGCGCGGTTGCTACAGGAGCTTGACCTGGGTCCTACCGATGAAGTCTTGGAGGTCGGAACCGGCAGCGGCTACATGGCCGCGCTCATGGGGCTCTTTGCCAAGAGTGTCTTGACGATAGAAAAATATGAGCGCCTGGTACGTTTTGCCGAAGGAAATCTGAGTCAACGGCTCTGCCGCACGGTTACTGTTTTAGAAGGCAATGGCCTCATCCCGGACCCGCGTTGGTCCCACCGCCCCTTTGACGTGATCATGATTTCTGGGGGGGTGGAGCAGATACCCGAGTCCCTCGTGTCGCAGCTCAAACCCGGTGGGCGGTTGATTGGACTAGTAGGCCGGGCCCCAGTAATGCAGGCAACCCTCATAGAACGTGCGGGGGAGTCGTTTCGTAGCACGGCGCTCTTTGACACGCTCACATTGCCCTTAGAAGATCAGCCCATGCAGCAGGAGTTCGTATTTTGATGCCGCCCTTCACGAACCAGCGCCAGCCGCGCAAGCGACCCCCGTACACCGCTTGGCTATGCCAGGCTGTGATCATCGGTTTTCTGGCCTCGCCATCGGCGCAGGCCATGAGTCTGGCGCAGGCACTCGACTTTTCGCTTGGACATGACGCTGAATTTCTTGCAGCGCAGAAGGCTTTAGTCGCCAGCGAAGAACGGTTGCGTCAATCGCGGGCGCGACTCGGCCCAAGCCTATCGGCAGAGCTCGATTCGCGCCGGGTCGATACCGAGCTTCGGCATCTGCGCACAGACCTTACCCTGAACCAAAAGAGCTATGCCGTGACACTGCGGCAGCCACTGTTCAATCTCTCCTTAACCCGAGGGCTAACCCAGTCTGAGCAGAGACTGGAGGCAAGCAGGGCAGTACTCGCCCAGGCACGGCAGGATGCCGTCTTGCGTCTCGTGTCCGCCTATTTCGATATTCTTGTGGCCCAAGACTCTCTGGCCACCGTGCGCGCGGAGAAGACCGCCATTGCGGAGCAGTTGGCCCAGGCACAACGGAGCTTTGAGGTTGGAACGGCCACCATTACGGACCAGCAGGAGGCCCGTGCACGATTCGACCTCGCCTCCGCCCGGGAGATTTCTGCCCAGAACCAGCTCAACATTGCACGCAGCGCACTGAGCCTACTCACCCGTCAGCCCACACCCGATACGCTGTCCGGGGTCGGCTCCGGATTCCGGATTCCCGCGCCCCAGCCGCAGAACATGGAGGTCTGGGAGGAGGCGGCGCGCACACAGAACCCTGGGGTCGTTCGTGCCCGACTTCTTGCAGAGGCAGCCCGTACCGAAATCGGGCGACGCCGAGGAGGTGATCTACCCAGTTTTGCGCTGAGCGCGTCCCACTCTGGAAACTGGGAGGCCACCACACCTGCCGATGAGACCCGGCGTAATGTCGTCGGGGTGACCCTCACCATTCCACTTCTGGGTGGTCCGGTGCCCGCCGAAGTCCGCGAAGCGGTGGCCTTGTCTGAAGAAGAGGCGTTTCGCGCGCAGGGGATTCTGCTCTCTGCCGAACAGGCGGCGCGCTCTGCTTATCTCAGTGTGATGGCAGGGCTTGCGCAAGTACGTGCCCTAGAGGCTGCAGAACAATCGAGCCAGCTTGCCCTTGCCTCCAACAAGCTTGGCTATGAGGTGGGTGTGCGGATCAATATCGATGTCTTAAATGCCCAGCAGCAGGTCTTTGCAGCACAACGAGACTTATCCAAGGCGCGCTACGACACCCTCCTGGCCAGTCTTCGACTTAAGGCGGCGACGGGGAGTCTAGGTACCGAAGATATTGTTGCCATCAGCAAAACGATTGCCGACGGAAAGAATCCTTGAGGTCCGATATGCGCACTGGGCCAAGTGGCCAGGAGCCTGCAGGCAAGACGCGGGTGAATGTCTTATGTATCAAATGGGGAACCAAGTACGGCAGCGACTACGTCAACAGACTCCATCGCATGGTCGGTCGACATCTCTCACGCCCGTTTCGGTTTGTCTGTCTAACCGATGAAGCCGAAGGTATCGACCCCGCCATTGAAACAAAAACCATTCCAGCCGTTGGTTTTGGGCCGTTCGACCAGCGGGAGCCCTGGGTCTTTCAGCATGGCTGGTTAAAGCTTACCTGCCTTGCAGACCCCCTCCACGATCTCGTGGGAAAGACCCTCTTTCTCGATCTTGACATCGTCATCGTCGACGCCCTCGACCCGTTTTTTGATCAGCAGGCCCCATTCACGGTCATTAAAGAGTGGGACAAACGAGATGGCACCGGTAACACCTCGGTGTTTCTGTTTGAGGCAGGTGCCCATGGAGATGCCCTTGACTATCTCAAGAGCGGGTACCCGTCGGCGGTCAAGAGAGTACGCAACGAGCAAGAGTTTATGACCGGTTTTATCCGCGACCAAGGTAGGCTGAGTTACTGGCCCGAAACCTGGTGCCGAAGCTTTAAACGCCACTGCATGCAGTCAGGCCTCGCATCCTGGTTCAGACCGCCGGAAATTCCAACGGGCGCGCGTATCATTATTTTTCACGGCAAACCCAATCCGCCCGATGCGATTCAGGGCATTAGCGGTAAATGGTACCGACGGGTCCTTCCAACGCCTTGGGTAGATCAGCATTGGCGATGACCCCCGCATTTCTGTCTCGCTCGGTCTATCGCCTCCTCAGTTACTCGCTGCTTCTTCCCTCGCTGGCCTGGCTCCTTTGGTTGAGCCGCAAAGAGCCGAAATATCGCAACTCACTCGCAGAGCGGTTTGGCTGGATCGATGTGCGCCCAGAGGTTACGGGATGCCTCTGGATTCACGCCGCATCGGTGGGTGAAGTCATGGCGGCATCACCTCTTATTGACGCCCTGCTCGCGAGAGGCCCTGCCTGGAATGTGGCAATATCGACGAACACCCCCACAGGGAGAGACCGGGTCGCAAGGCTCTGGAATGACCGCGTGTTCTGTTTCTATGCGCCATTTGATACACCGGGCATCATCAGTCGACTACTCAGACGACTGCAGCCCACACTGCTGCTCACGATGGAACGAGAGGTCTGGCCAGAGCGTTTTCTGAAATGCCAGGAATGGGGCATACCCACAGTCATTGTCAACGGCCGACTCAGCGAGAGGGCGCTGGGCCAATACAGACGATTCAGGTCATTGTTCACGCCTGTCTGGTCAAGCATAGGTCTTGTCACCACCCCAGACGCGCAAAATGCGTCACACTTTCAGACGCTGGGGGTCATCGCAAAGCGCATCAATATCACTGGCAATCTAAAGTTTGATATTCCCGCCCCAGCGGTCGAGCACGCGCTTAAGACCGAGGTCCGGCCCAACGCCCTCAGCCACGAGCGACACACACCGGGCGAGGAATCGATAACGCTTATTGTTCTTGGCAGCAGCCATGCGTCCGATGAATACCAGATAATCGAAGGCTACAAGAAATACCGCGATATCCGACCGGATGTGGTGCTTGTCATTGCCCCGCGGCATCCCGCGCGGTTTGACGAGGTATTCGCCGCGCTGAAGGCGGCGAACCTGCGCGTACATCGGACAACCGCCGCCGCTCTACCCGACTGGAGCGATCTCGATGTCATCCTGGTCGATGAGATGGGACAACTCATGGACTGGTATCGGAAGGCCACGATCTGCATTGTCGGTGGGACCTTCGGTACGGTGGGTGGGCACAATCCCCTAGAACCACTACAGGCGAAGAAGCCCTTGGTCTTCGGACCCTCTCAGAGCAACGCCCAGCAGCTCTTCGATGACATTCGTCAGGAGGATGTGGGGCGCTGCGTACCCGAAGGGTCTCAGTTGTGGGAAGCGATCGATGAGCTGCTATGCCGCCCGCATACGCTATCGGCCATGGAGAAGAAGGCCGAGGCATTCATCGGCCAGAGGCAAGGAGCAAGCAACAAAACACTAGACGCCCTGGATCGCTGCTGGCCTCAGAGAATGCGGGAGATCGGCCCAATGATTGTGCGGACAGACCAGCCCCCCCATACCCATAGCCTCTGGCTGGACCCCGCGGTAGCAACGGACGATCGATTGAAGCACCCGAACGCCTTCTCGCTCAATCAGAACCCCTTCTTTGTAAGAGCGCTTTCGCAGGGTGGTAGGGGACAGGCATTTTTCGTGGAGATCGCACAGACGCATGGCCTCTTTCGACACTACCGGCGAGGTGGACTTCTAGGGCGCATCGTCGAAGATACGTACATCGGGAGGGTACCTACCGCATCGCGTGCCATGCAGGAGTTTGGTCTCCTACGCTGGGCGCGACTCTGGGGGCTGCCGGTTCCTCGCCCGCTGGTAGCCCACTACGCCCAGGTGGGTGGCTTTCGTTACAAGGCAGACCTCATCACCGAGGAGATCTCGGGCGCAGAGTCGCTGGCGTCTGCTCTGATGCGCAGGCGCCTTGACCTGACGACCTGGCGGGCAATCGGAGAAGTTTTGCATCGACTACATCGCCATCAGATTTATCACGCGGACCTGAATTGTCATAACTTCTTAATTGACCCCCAAGTACAGGTCTGGGTGATCGACTTTGACAAGTCACGGGTATTGCCGGGCAACAAATGGAAGGCAGGAAATCTCGGTCGTCTCTATCGCTCTCTGAAGAAGCAGGCATCGCTCTCAGAACAGTTCTCTTTCTTTGATGAGGACTGGCAGATGCTTCTGAAGGCTTATCACACCGGGGTAGAGTAAGCCCCTCTCTTCAGACATGCCGACGACTGTGAACGCGACGCCACACAACACCGCCACATCCAGAATCCCAGGGGCCATGGGGGTCTTCTTTTTCCTCTTCTTCTTGAGTTTCGTGACCTTCAAGCCACTGTCCAATCTGCTGCTGCTAGGGCTCGTGGTGATCTGGTCTTTGGGCTGGTTGAAGGCCAGTCATCGACAGACTATGGTCATGGCGCTCAAGGAGAGCCCTACCCTCTGGTTGCTGCTGGCGCTCGCTCTCCTGATCGGCCTGCATAGCTGGGGCTCAGCGGGTACCGAGGAGTGGATCGCACACCATCTGAGGAAATACGCCCGGTTTCTGTATGGCGCGTTGCTCGTGATGCTGCTCTGGGAACGACCCCACTGGCAACGGGCTGCAATGCTTGGCTTCGTCTGCGCCATGATGTTTGTATTGGCCTCAACATGGCTGAATGTCTGGTTCGTTTTGCCTTGGTCTGTCACCCAAGAACCAGGTTGGGGGCTCTCACATCACGTATTTGGAGATTACATTACCCAGAGCATCATGATGTCTTTGTTTGTGGCGATTGCTCTGGCCTACGCGGTGGAGGCACACGATAGAGGCCGAAAGTTATTCTGGGTAGCGATCGCCCTGCTTGCCAGTGTGAGCATCACCCATCTCTCGCTCGGTCGTACAGGAACACTCACCCTGTTGGTGTCCCTAGGTACTGTAGGCCTCCTTCTTATTCCGCGGCGATGGGTGCTTATCACCATGGTCTGCCTGATCGGCGCCCTGGGTCTGCTGTTGCTGTCATCGGACACGATGGTGGGTCGATGGGTGCTTGCGCTGCAAGAACTTGAAAACTGGCGTGAGAACACGGCCAGCTCGATCGGACACCGTCTGTTTAACTACGAAACGGCACTCGCACTCATGCTGGAGAAGCCCTGGTGGGGCCATGGCACGGGTGCCTTTCATACCGAAATCTGCCGATTCGTGAGCCCAGAATCAGAATGCGGTCGGTTCAATTGGCACCCCCACAACCAGTTCTTGTTCTTAGGGGTCGACCACGGCCTCGTGGGAATCCTGCTCTATGCGGGGCTGATCCTCAGTCTATTCAAAGCAGCACTTGGTGCATCCACCCAGATGCCGCGGGTGGTGCTTGCCTGCCTCGCGAGTATTCTGCTGGTCAACAGCATGATCAATAGCCCACTCTGGAGCTCTATTGAAAGCCAATTTTTTATGTTTATGGCGGGCCTGCTGGTATCCATGGCGTGGCCCGGTAAGGCTATAAACGCCAGGGGATAAGTTGGTGCCCATTTCCCAGTAACCGTGGGGGGGTGGCATTCAGCATCTCCCCTGCGGCAACACGCTCAAAAAGTTCGAGGTACTTTCGTCCCATCTGCAGATGGTCAAACATCTGTGTGGCCCGCGCATGGCAACTGCGCGGATCGTACGTTTGTGCATGAATGGCATCGACGAGATCTTCGCCGCGCTCAGACAGGACACCACAGGTGGGATCGACGAGCTCAGGAAGGGCTCCATACGGGGTGGCAAACACGGGGCAGCCGAAGTAGAGGCTCTCGATCACCGCGAGGCCAAAGGGCTCATGCCAACGGACAGGGAAAATGAGTCCGCGGGAGCCGTTGAGCAAATCAAACTTCTTCTGCCCGCCCACCATGCCGTGAAAATGTATGGATGGCCAAGGGGTGAAACGAATAGTGCGTGATAGGTTCAGGCGCTTGCCCCCAAGAACCTCGAAAGGCACGCGTGCCGC
>Ga0169931_10011152_pt1 | contig 12718 bp, 14 predicted proteins | sample Kivu_15m_20L_FD_129675 | JGI IMG/M metagenome (GOLD analysis project Ga0169931, IMG submission 129675) | Freshwater microbial communities from Lake Kivu, Western Province, Rwanda to study Microbial Dark Matter (Phase II) - Kivu_15m_20L... | ecosystem: Environmental > Aquatic > Freshwater > Lake...
ATAGGGTCTGCTGATAAAGTCAGTGGTGCATTAGATTCGCGGTAAGGTGTTTGAAGATGTATACTAATACATTGAAAAACAGCTTACAAGAATATGATGTGCCAATGGCTAGGCAAACAAATTTTGCCAAACACTCGATGATTTTTTATTTTTAGTGCAAGAAAAATCTGGGTTTACCCGAAAAACCCTTGCACTTAAGCACAAAATATTCAACTCAATTATTTGTAAATCAACTTGTTTGCCGTTTTTCAGCAGACCCTAAATATTTCGGAACAAGCGCCAAATTTTGGTTAGGTCTTCAAGATGATTATGATTTGGAGGAAGAACAAAATCAAAAAGAGGAAGAGTTCAATAATATCAAACCTTTAGAAGGGAGCGCTCCATAACACTTTGCCAGTTACGCTACAATACCCACAAAATTAATACGCCTATTGAGGAGAACTCATTAGGCGTTTTCTTTGCTCTTGAATGTAGAGGATGTCTTTGTCAACCTAACTGCTTTTCAGCGAAATTCCAAGCCGGGAAAAGTGATTTAGAAAAATTCGAAGAAGCGATCTCACGTCTTGAAGGTTCGGGATTATGTAGGAAGTTAAGGGTGAATTTTTCTCACTAACACATTTGAAATGAAATAAAAATGTAAGTAAATCCCTTTCCCTGAAGCTATTGATAGCAATTTTACCGAAACTCATCTTTTACAACAACCTGAGATATTAAACGAAAATTTTATAATGACAATTTATGTGTTTACCAAAAATTGGTAACTTAGATTAAAATTTAGACAGAATGAAAAATACATCAATATCACTAGGAAACTATTTTGATGAGTTTGTAAGTAGTCAAGTTTCAACAGGACGATATAAAAATGTTAGCGAAGTTATTCGTGCAGGACTTCGACTTTTAGAGGACGAAGAAAACAAAGTAATCGCTCTTCGTGCTGCAATTCAGAAAGGATTAGACAGTCCTCTCGTTGAAAATTTCGACTTCAAAGAAAACTTGAAAAAATTAAAAGCAGAAAAAAGAAAAAATGGCTAAGGTTATTTTAAGAAAAAAAGCCATTGACGACTTATACCTATTGACACAAATATTGTTGTGTAATAAATCCCTTGTGGTATAATACCGACATGACATTTAGCTATTTTATAATACGACATATTATGTCATCGTCGGTATTAAATAACATTTGGGAATACACTATTGATAAATGGTCTGAAAAACAAGCTGATAAATATTATTCATCTATAGAATTTGCTTGTGCACAAATCGGGAAAAACCCAAAAATTGGAGAAGAATATTATGAAGTAAACAAGAATTTGCTTGGGTTGAGAACAGGAAAACACATAATTTTCTATCAAATTATATCAAACGATAAAATTGAAATTGTCAGAATTTTACACGAAAGAATGGATTTGAAAAACAGACTTAATGAATAAAAAAACTGCCAAAAACCTTTAGCCAGTCACTCGAAAATCCCACAAAAAGCCCCCCTAAAAGCACCTGCAAAAAATTGACGCTTCAGCGTTGAATCAGCCTGAAAGCTTTCAAGACACTGCTTTTACCTAGCCATAAAGCGACATTTAGCTTATTATCAAGTAATTGATTGACTTAGGAGGGCTGCATAAATGACGCCATAAATTTAAGGTGCTGGAATTTTTGGAAAAGCCTCACAGACATCCGATACGAAAGCCAAATGTTTCTTGGTTTTTCCATATCGCAAATCAGTTGTTCCCTTGTGAATTTGTGTGCTTCGAATGGAATTGAGGTATTGGATTGCAGGTTTATGAGTTGATTTAAGCATACATAACCTCTTGCCAAAATAGTGGAGATCGTTGCTACATACTTTTCTTTTGTTCTCAACGAAATTTCAGTTTCCATGTAGATTAAAAGAAGGAGTTGAAGGATTTCTGCATTAAATCTTCCTTCAAAACTTTCTAAACTTGAACAGTTTAAAACCGTTGATTGAGTGTTGGATTGTGCGTCTTTATAAACGTCAAATAAATCGTTCACAAGCTGAAAAAGAAAACCTACTTGCTTTAATATTTCGGTTTCATTCTCCGAAATTTGACTATTAAAAATAGAGCGATACAACAAAAAAGAATAAGCTCCTTTACGCTCCGTTATATCCATTAATTCATAGAATTCAAGATTGTTACCAGATTTCTGTTTCAAACTGTCATTTTGTGCAATTTTCAGTTTCTCGTAATATTTCTGAAAATTCTGTTTATTATCGAGTTTGAACGCTTTGTTTAATTCATGTAACAAATGAAGGATTTGATTCTCATCTTTATGTCCCTCTAAACGTTCTATTTCTTCAAAATTCAACCCGAAATCGTCGTTCAAATCATCTGCTAAGGGTGTCATAATTCCAAGTAAGAAAGCACTTTCTTCTTCATTTTTCGTTTCTTTCGTTGAATGATACAAGGCTGAAAGTTCCAATACGAAACGACAAAAAAGGGAGTAAGCCAACATTCTTTTGGAAGTTTCTTCAGGAATTACTCTTGAAACATTTTGCTTTTTTAATAAATCCTGAAGTTTTAACGTATGATTCTTTTTTGCTCGCCGGAAGAACAAAGAAACCCTCAAATAGGTGAAAAAAATCAAAAAATTCGCTCTAATTATTCGTAGCATGTGATAGGATTAAATCGTCCAATTATTCTGATTGAAATAAGGCAGAATATCAACTAAAAACGGACTAGTTTCACGCACTTTTTCGGTCCCATAGGAAGTAGTGAACTTGGAATGAGTTGTTATGAAAATTCGTTTTTTAGCACGGCTTAATGCCACATAAAGCACTCTTTTTTCCTCTTGAATTTGTTCTTCTTGCGTGGAAGCAAAATGCGGATAAATTCCATTCACCGCCTCGCAAACAATGACATTATCAAAGGATAATCCTTTTGCTTTGTGGGCGGTTGTAACAACTATTTTCACGCTGTCATCTATCAAATCTACTTCCTTAAAGCTTGAAAATTCGCGCATTTTCTCCAACAAGTGAGTTCGTAAACTGCGCATTGGACAATCTTGCTCATAAGTCCGAATGATTTTCATCCAAGCCACCCAACGTTTATCTTCTTGAATGTGTTGAGCAAAAAATTGTTCGGCATAAGCCTCAAGAAAACGAGACAATTTTGTGTCTAAAACATATTTTTTTCTACTCTCTCTATAAACGGGTTCAAAGCGTTGAATGAACGTTTTCCATTGCAAAGTGTGGCGTTTGCGATTGGTTTCCATTAGTTCCATTTTTGGAGAAATATCAGCCACTAATCGATGAACCAAATTTACAGTCGCACGAACATCATCGAGGGCATTGTGAGAGTTTACCCCCTCTAAACCAAGTGTTTCAATGAGATTTTCCAAAGTGTGCTTTCGCTGTTTTGGATAAAGTAATCGCGCCACAGTCAAGCTGTCAACAGTCGCACTTTCCGATAAATCCGGTAATCCAACATCGTTTCGTCGATAAAATGAATACAACATCGAACGGTCGTAATCCAAGTTGTGAGCCAATAAAATCGCACCTTCACCAACAAATTTCCTAAACTTCTCAAGTCCTTCTTGTGGCGAAACACCTTTTGTTTGAAGTGTCTTAAAATCGATATGATGAACGTCAATTGTCGCCGAAAGTTTTTCTTCGTCCGTTAGAATGTAAACTTCAAACTCACGTGAAAATTTACCGTCAACCAATTCAATTGCAGCGATTTGTATAATGTCCGCTTCGTCTGTGTCTAATCCCGTTGTTTCAGTATCAAAAACTATGATTCTTCCATTTTGATAATTGTGAAATAAACGTTCGGACATGGAAGTTTCGCCCAATAAAATATCGTGAGGTGTTAAACCATTTTGATACAATTCAAACACTTCTTTTCGAGCATTTTCAAGTGACTTATTGTTGCTGAATTGACGTACAACTCTCGACCAAGACAACAAATCGAAAGGTGCGATAATGGTTTGTAAGAAGGCTTTTAGTTGTTTGATTTCTTCTGTTTCAAAGAAATCTTTACCACTTACTCTAAAATGCGGAATTTGTCTTTGCAAAAGTTCTTCACTAATTTCTTCCGCACGTTGGTTTGCCCGAACGATAATCGCTGTAGTTTCAGTGGTGGTATCTAATTCAGGTAAAATTTTGGTTGCGATATAACTTGTTTCATTTTCTGGTTCGCCTGTAACTTGAATGAATTGAAAATTGTTTTTGGGATTAATTTCAACAAATTTCGACTCTTGAAATTTAACGGTAGAAAGAAGTGTCTTTTGCAAATAGGTATTCAACATCGCAATAATATCGGGGTTGTTTTTGGAACGGAAATTTTCGTCGAGGAAATGAACGTTTTCCGATTTACTCAACAACTTTACAAAAGCGTTTTGATCTGAACCTAGGAATGAGAAAATGGACTGTTCAGCATCACCAAAAAGCACCGCACAACGATAATTTGGAGCAATAAGTCTAATTATTTCCCATTGTGCGGGATTCAAATCTTGGGATTCATCGACTTGTAACCATTCGTAATTAGTCATTTTTAAGTCCAAATTTTCCGCTTGGTTTTTACGTAAATGATAAATTGCCAATGCCAACAAATCGTCGAAATCGGTCATCAAGTAAGCGGTTTTCAATTTCTCATAAGCCAGAAAAATTTGTTCCATCGCATCAAGATTCAACGCGTTCAAGCCTGCTTTGTAGGATTTCCGCATATTTCCCAAATCGAGAATTTCGCGTTTCCTTTCGGCGATGTAATGAAAAATGCGATGACGCTGAAAATCTTGAAAGTCACCATATTTCTTAATCAATCCATTCAGAACATATTTGTATTCCACCTCGTCTAAAAGCGAAGTATTTCCCGGAACCAAGCCATTCAATTGAAGGAAACGCTCACAATAACGGTGTAGATTTCCGATGAAAATTTCTTTATTGTCGATACTCAAACGTTCCAAACGTTCACGCATTTCCCGTGCTGCGCGATTGGTAAAAGTTAAACAAATCATTTTCGAAGGATCCTCTCCTTTACTCAAGGCTTCAATCACTCGCCAAGTCAATACCTCCGTTTTTCCACAGCCCGCGGGTGCTTGTACGATGTGTTTACCAGAATTTATATTGAAAATTTTTCGTTGAGCTTCGTTGAGTTGTAAGGCTAGGTTTGCTTGCATAAAATTGAAATTGAACTCCAAGTTACACAAAGAATTGAATTATAAGGACAATGACAACGAATTTTGAATTTCTTTCCATGATTTCTACATAAAAATGAAATTCAATCAATTAATTTCTAATTTCAACCATAAAAAACACGTTATGAAAGCACTTTTATTTTCTTTTTTTCTCCTAAGTACCTTTTCTTTATCAGCTCAAAAAGTTCACAGCGTGAAATACGCAAGCAACGCAAACGTAAAGGTTTTTGTAGTGAAATACGAAAGTCAGGCGGACCTTAAAGTTTTCAAAGTCAAGTACGAAAGTCAGGCTGGAAACAATGACGGCAAATGGTTTTTCACTGATTACGAAAGTCAGGCGAAGAAAAAAATATTTTTTGTGGATTACGAAAGTCAAGCGGATATAAAAGTGTTTTTCGTGGACTACGAAAGTCAAGCTGGGTGGAGAAATAATTCCAAAAAGCACCTTTTGTACTGATGCTCGAATGGATTGGTTTATTATCCGGAATCGCTTATCTTCTTTTAATTACTTTTTACCGTAAGGAGGGTTGGTGGTTTGGGATTTTGAGTTGTGCTTGCTATGCTTGGTTATCATTTGAAGGAAAAATTTATCTCCAAGCTGGATTACAACTTTTATACGTAATTCTCGGATTTTACGCCCTTTATCAATGGGGGAAACCTGAAAACAAAATTCAAATTAAACCTATTCAATATCATTTAATTATAGGCGGAATTGGACTGATTTTTTGGTCGATTTTATTTTATTCCTTTCAATCACTAAAACAGGAAAATGCCCTTTTAGATGCGTTTATTTGTGCTTTTTCCTTACTCGCAACTTACTTGAGTACAAAATCTATTATTCAGCATTGGTTTTATTGGATTGTATTAAACCTTCTCACCTTTTGGTTATTTCAATTACAAGATTTAGAAGTTGGGAGTTACTTATACCTTTTCAATACAGGAATGTCGATTTTTGCATTCTACCAATGGAAAAAACAACTGAATGAATAAGATTGCTTTTACCGGTCCTGAATCAAGTGGAAAAAGTACGCTTTCGTTTTGGTTGGCACAGCAACTTGGTTTTACCTTTTGTGAGGAATTTGCCCGAACTCACCTCGAAAAAACGAACGGTAGTTACACTTATGAAGATTTGGAAGTTATTGCCAAAAATCAAGTGGAATTATGGGAGGAAAGTTCTAAAAGCAAACCAAAAGGGATTGTTGCCGACACCGAAATGATTGTAATGCACGTTTGGTCTGAATTCAAATTTGGAAAAGTTTCAGAATACATTGTTGAGCAAATAAAGCAGCAACAATTTGACTTAGTGTTTCTGTGTAAACCAGACATTCCGTGGGAATTTGATCCCTTACGCGAACATCCCAACCATAGGGATGAATTATTTTTAATTTATCAAGAAACACTTCAATCCTTTGAAATACCGTACATTACATTAGAAGGAAGCCTTGAATTTCGGAAGGCAGAATTGTTAAAATTCTTCAAAAATAGGATCGTTTAGGTGTTCTTAACCTAAGTCAAGTTTGAGTTTGGTACGATTAATGAACCTTTGCAACGTTAATTTTTAAATCATAAAAACATGAAAAAAGTAGTTTTATCCCTTTCAGCTGGTTTGCTGTTGTTGTCATTCACCATTTTAAATGCAGGTTCTTGGTCGCTTGATGCCGGACATTCTCGTCTTGGTTTTACAGTTAAACACATGGGTGTCTCTGAAACAGTGGGTCAATTCGATAAATTCGATATTAAAATCACCACTCCAAAAGCAGATTTTACAGATGCACAAATCACTTTAACTGCTGAAACAAAAACAATCAATACTTATCTTCCAATGCGTGATGACCATTTACGTTCAGCGGATTTCTTCGAAGTTGAAAAGTATCCAACTATGACATTTAAAAGTACTTCGGTTAAAAAAGCGAAAGGAAACGACTATACAGTTGTAGGTGATTTGACTTTACACGGTGTTACAAAAGCAGTTACTTTAAAAGCAACTCACAACGGAACCACAAAAAATCGTGCTGGTGCTGACTTAGCTGGTTTGAAAATCACAGGTATGATTAAGCGTTCAGAATTTGGAATTGGTGCAAGTATGCCAAACACTGTTGTTGCAGATGAGGTTTACTTGAATGCAGACGTTGAAGTTTCTAAAGACTAAAAAATTTCAAGGGGCGGTTTAACCGCCCTTTTTCATCTTACTAAAATTTGTAATCATGAAAACAATTAAAATCTTTCTCTCTATCCTCACTTTAGCTTTAAGTTGGAGCGTTTCCGCACAAGAATGGAAAATTAGTGATACTTACAACATTGCTTTCGCAAGTAAAGATGCAAGTGGTGTTTTCAAAGATTTTTCAGGAACGATAATTTTTGACGAAAAGAACTTGGGTTCTTCTTCAATGAAATTGAAAATTAAAGTTGAGTCCATCAATACTGGAAATGGAATCCAAAATAAACATGCCAAAAGCGACGAATGGTTTGACGCCGCAAAACATCCGTACATCAACTTTGAATCAACAAAAATCGAGAAAACCGATACAGGATTTAAAGCTGTTGGAAAACTGGAAATTAGAGGGGTCAAGAAGAAGTAAGTATTCCATTTACATTCACAAAGAAGGGAGCAAAAGGAGGAACATTCGTTGCAAAATTCAGTGTTGACCGAACAGATTACGGAGTTGGAAAAAAAGGTAATGATGTTTCAGAAACAATTAAAATAACGGCGACAATCCCCGTTAATAAATAAACATAAAACATGAAAAATTACATACTACTCGCTGGTGTTTCAGGTGCATTATCCGGAATCGCTTCCTTTCTTTACGGAAAAATTTTCCAAGAAAACTTATTTGTCGATTACTCGATGGTAATCACAACACAAGGAATTTTTATTGCTTCGTTTGTTGGTTGTATTTTGGCCACTTTGGGTTACATGCTGGCAGTAAAAGTATTACCGAAGTGGGGAGAATTTATTCATGGATTCCTATTTGCCATGATTACTTTTGCGAGTTTAGTTGGAGTTTTTGGTGTACAATTACCAAACAGTGACGACGAAAGTTTTTACTTCTTAATCTATGGTATGGCTATTCCAATGCATTTTTTCCCAATTATTGTATGGCAAACTTTGAAGCCACTTTTTGTTAAAAGGAACTAACTATTTTCAAAAAACTATCAAAAAGAGCGCTTTAGGGCGCTTTTTTTGTTGAATTAACAATTGAAAGTTCAAAGAAACCACAACGTTTTCTAATTTTATCCGTTATGGAACTTACCACGATTTGATAAAGCTCACCTACATATCATTTTTCATTATTGCCTTTTGTCAATTCACCTTTGGACAATTAGTAACCAATGTGGGTATGTCTCCAGGTCAATTGGTGCAAAACGTTCTCCTTGGACCAGGTGTAGTAGTTTCCAACATTACCTACACAGGAAGTCCATCAGCAATTGGTTCATTTGATGCATCTGGAACAAATCTCGGAATCAATCAAGGAATCGTTCTTACAACAGGAACAGTACTAGCAAATGGTTCTGGACCACAAGGACCCAATAATCAGTCAGGAGCAGGTATGGATAATAACGTTGGAGGCTCTACCCAACTTTCCGGTATTATAGGAAACACTCCAACATTCAATGCAGCCATTCTTGAATTCGATTTTATTCCTTACTCCGATACTGTGCGTTTTAAATATGTATTTGGTTCAGACGAATACCCTGAATTTGCACCTCCGAATAATTCCACTTATAACGATGTTTTCGGATTCTTTATTTCTGGGCCAGGAATTACTGGTTCTCAAAACATTGCTCGACTCCCAACAAACAACAGTATTGTTTCCATAAACAATGTCAATGCCATTACTAATCCATCCTTTTACAGATTTAATGGAGACGGAAGTTCTGCACCATACAACAATAGCGCCCAATACATTCAGTATGATGGTTTTACTCGTGTGCTAGAGGCTGTTTCTAGAGTTCAGTGCGGTGAAACGTACCATCTGGTAATTGCTGTTGCCGATGTTGGGGATGGTATGTGGGATTCTGGAATTTTCCTCGAAGCAAATAGTTTACGTTCGATTGCACCCTACGCAATGTCTCACACTTTGTCAGCTATTTTTTTCGGAGACAACACGCAAATTGCTGAAGGTTGTGCTTCGGCAACTGTTACAATTACAAGAGAGGGTAATATTAGTATTCCTGCAACTGTTCCAGTAATTATTGGTGGAACAGCTACAACAGGTGTTGATTATACAGGAATTCCTAGTTCAATTTTCTTTGCAGCAGGTCAAAACGAAGTTAATTTTACGATTGATGTTGTTTTTGATGAAATCGTAGAGCAGGATGAAACTATTACCATAACATTACCAATAGTTGATCCATGTGGGAACGAAACGCCCTTGGAATTAAACTTAATCATTAAAGATGTGCCCCCTTTTAATGTGAGTATAAATAATCCAACGATTTTGTGTCAAGGTGATAACATCACTCTTTCAGCAACGGTTTCAGGAGGTTTAGGTCCTTTTACTTATTTGTGGAATAACGGGGCAACCACACCTGGGATAAGTATAAATCCTAGTCAAACAGGTCAATACAGCATAATCGTTTCAGATGTTTGTAATCCAAATCCAGTTTATGATACTGTTATTGTAACTGTTCCTGAATACGCACCTTTGTTTTTAACAGCAACACCGGATATTACAGAGTTATGTCCTGGGATACCACATACGCTTTCCGTTTATCCAACAGGTGGTTCGGGAGTTTACTACTATTCTTGGCGACAAAACAATCAAACAATAGGTAATACTCCTTCCATTCAAGTTTCTCCAATGGGAACTACAGAGTATTATGTAATGGTAACGGACAATTGTGGTAGCGTTGCTTTTGATACCATTTACTACACGGTGCTTAGTCCACCACTTTTGGTTACTGTTAGTACACCAGCTGAAATTTGCCCTGGAGACAGTGCTTTGATAACCGTTAGTGCTTCAGGAGGATATGGAAATTATTACTTCACTTGGACAGATAATGGTTCTAACTCAACAGCAATTTGGGTAAAACCGAATCAAACACGTTGGTACGAAGTAAAAGTTTCTGACGATTGTGGAACTTTCTCGGTTTCTGGTTTCGCACAAGTGACAGTTCGAAAACCAACAGCAGACTTTATTATCCTTTCGAATACCACTCCAATGCAAGGACTGCCTGTTAGTTTCCAAAATCTTTCACAAAACGCCAATTCCTATCAATGGTTTTTTGGAGACGGAGGAAATTCTCCACTAATCCACCCAACTCACACCTATCAAGAACCTGGAATTTATTACGTTACCTTAATCGCCACAAGTGCCGAAGGATGTAGAGATACTGTTGTTAAACCAATAAAAATTCATGAGGAATTCTACATCTATATTCCTAACACTTTTATTCCTGACGGCGATAGATTCAACAATGAATTTTTTGGAAGCTTTATTGGTGTTGAAGCCATAAAAATGGAGATTTTTAACCGTTGGGGAGAATCGTTATTCTATTCGGAAGATCAAAATTTCAGGTGGAACGGAAAAGTAAACGGTAAGCAAATCCAAGATGGCACTTACATTTGGTTATTGAAATACACGCCAATTCGAGGTGTTGAACAGACAATGACAGGACATGTAAATGTTATGAGATAATTCTAGTCTAATTTGAACGAAAGTTTTTTATCCTTCCCTAACTTAAACTTCGCTTCCTCAAAACTTGGCGCACTAAACATTCTTCGTGCATCGTTTGAAAAACCGTAATCTTCGGTTGGCGCACCAACAATTGATTTGTCCATTTTTCCGTTTCGGTTTTCGTCGTGGAAAGCTGCTAATGCGTATTCGTTGGAAGGTAAATTTTTAAATGTCACTGTTACTTTTCCCTTTTCTACTTTGGTAATTATTCCTTTGTATTGTTTTCCGTAGTCGGGAAAGTTGTCTTGTTTCCTAAAAATTGCGACTTGTACCTCACCTTTGGAATTTTGGATGTTGGTCACCGTAACTTCCAACTCATAGGTCTTTTGGCTTGAGGTTAAAATGAATAAACCAATTAGCGGAAACAAATACTTCATTCTTCGATGGAAAAGTTTTGGATTTCTTTAGATAACGTTTTAGGCGTACTTGTGTTCGTTTTCTGCTTCAAGTAGTAAATCATGTAAAACGAAAAAGCAATTCCCACGAAATAAAAAACCATACGCAATTGATAAGCTCTTCCGATTTTTCGAGGAACAAACTGCTTAAGGTCAACATCTCTTTTTTCCATTCTTTGAGGTTGTAAAATTACTTTAACTTTGAACCATGAACAAAACAATTTTAGTAACTGGTGGTGCAGGATATATCGGGTCGCATACCATTGTTCAACTTGTAAAAAATGGATTTACGCCTATCATATTGGACGACTTCTCAAATTCATCAAAAACTGTATTACAAAATTTAGAGCAAATTATTAATCAACCAATTACACTTCTTGAGGGTAGCATCTTAGATTTTGATTTTCTTCTAGATTTCTTTGAAAATAATTCAGTTGATGGAATAATACATTTCGCAGCATTTAAAGCAGTAGGTGAATCGGTTGCTCTTCCAATGAAATATTACGAGAATAATATTTCAGGATTAATCAATATCTTAAAAGTTTGCGAAAAATTCAAGGTTAAAAATTTCGTTTTTTCCTCTTCATGTACTGTCTATGGTGAACCGAAAGGTATTACTTCTGTATCTGAAGAGACGGAAAAACAACTTCCAACTTCACCTTATGGTTACACCAAATGGATGGGTGAACAAATTATTGACGATGTAGTAAAAAGTGGAGCAAACTTAAATGCAGTTGCACTTCGCTACTTCAACCCAATTGGAGCGCATCCTTCTGGACTAATTGGTGAATTGCCACTCGGAAAACCAAATAACTTATTGCCGTTCATAACCCAAACCGCCAAAGGAAAATGGGAAAAACTAACTGTTTTTGGTAATGATTACCCAACTCCTGACGGAACTTGTATTCGAGATTATTTACACGTAATGGATTTAGCCGAAGCTCATGTTTCCGCTTTAAATTTTCTGTTCGAACAAACTAAACCTTGCTTAGAATACATCAATGTAGGGACTGGAAAAGGAACAAGTGTTTTGGAAATGATTCAACTTTTTGAGAAAGTAACCGATTTGAAACTCCCCTACGAAATAGGTCCAAAACGCGCTGGAGACGTTACAGAAATTTTCGCAAAAGCAGATAAAGCAAAAAAACTCTTAAATTGGGAGGCTAAATTAACCATCGAAGACGCAATTCGCGACGCTTGGAATTGGGAACAACAACTTGAAAAATTAACGTGAAACATTTACTAGGACTTCTTCTTATTGTAAATACATTTTTTTCATTTGCACAGCCAGATGAAAACATAAAACGTGGAACGCGTCCTGGAATGTTTTGGTATTTTAACGGATGGAGAAAACCTGCAAGTGCTGAATTAAGGAAATACGACCGACTCATTTTCGATATTGGAATCTCGTCTGCAATTAAAAATGGAAATTTATTAACGGACATTCCCACACGACCAAGTTTTGGAGTGAATCTTCTATTTGATGTAAAAACCGAG
>Ga0169931_10011153_pt1 | contig 12718 bp, 11 predicted proteins | sample Kivu_15m_20L_FD_129675 | JGI IMG/M metagenome (GOLD analysis project Ga0169931, IMG submission 129675) | Freshwater microbial communities from Lake Kivu, Western Province, Rwanda to study Microbial Dark Matter (Phase II) - Kivu_15m_20L... | ecosystem: Environmental > Aquatic > Freshwater > Lake...
GCGGGGTTTGAATTTTCAACAGGCGATACCGTGGTACTGATGGATTGCGATTTGCAGCATGATCCTGTCTATATTCCTGAACTCTATGTAAAACAGCAGGAAACAGGAGCGGATATTGTGTTTGCGAGGCTGATCAGCCGTGAACATCACTTTATAAAAAACCTTACATCAAAGGCGTATTATCGTTTTTTGAAGACCATCAGCCACTACGATATTGACCCCCATTTATCCAATTATTCCCTGCTGACCCGCAAAGCCGTGGATGCCTACCACCAGTACCGTGATTACCATAAAACCTATATGTGGGCCATACAATGGGCTGGTTTCGACCATGCTGTAGTAGACGTAGAGCACAAAAAACGGTTTGCCGGTCAGAGCGCTTATAATTTTCGCAAACTGCTTTTGCTGGCCCTGAATACAGCCACCACCAACTCGAATAAATTGTTGCACCTCACATTTAACGTAGGGTTGTTTACATCGGTGCTGGCATTGCTGGGCATAGGATATTTTATATATCAGTATTTTACACGGGGTTCACTGGAAGGATGGACCAGCCTCATGGTTGTTATTATGTTTTTCAGTGGCCTGATTTTGACGGCCATCGGAATTTGTGCCATTTATATTTCCAACATTTTTGATCAGACCAAAAACCGTCCCAGGTACCTGGTTTCACGCACCATAAACTGCAGCGAAAACTAAACAATATGTGGTTTTTCGATTCCCTCGCCCATCCTACCCTTACCGGCCAATGGCCGGGTAAGAACCTGGATGCCGGGGTAAATAAACTGGTTGCGGATATGGAAGTATCCGGTTTTCGAAAAGCCCTCGCCGTGGGTTTACCCGCATTTGAAGGATACACCCATGAAGGGTTTATGAATTTGTGTAAACCCCATCCTGCCCTAATCCCTGTAGCTGCCATGGATACCCGTGAAGATGATTATGAGACTGAATTGAACCTTATTAGCAAGTTGGGTTTCACGGCCATCAAAATACATCCTCGGCTAAGCCGACTGGATTATGAAAAGAATCGATTGCCTGAACTTTTCAGGGCCTGTAATAAAAGGGGCTTGAAGATTTTGTATTGTACATACGCGCACTGCAGGGTTGCCGATTATCCGCATACAGACCCGTTTTATGCCCTTGTGCGTGCCTTGTCTGCCGAACCTGAAACACCGGTCATGTTGATGCATGGCGGGGATATCGAATTGATGAAATATGCGGAACTGGTAAGGCACAACCCTTCGCTTCTGCTGGATTTATCCATGACCATGATGAAATACAGGGGAAGCTCTTTGGATAGCGACCTGGTATTTCTATTTCGTTTATTTGACCGCCGGATTTGCATGGGAACCGATCATCCCGAATGGACCCACAGTGCACTGAAACAGCGTTTTGAGGAATTGTTTCGGCTGGCTGATATTACAGAAGAAAAACAGGAAAACATTGCCCATGCCAACCTGGAAAAATGGCTGGGACTCGCATAAAAAATATGAGCTTTAATATTCCTTTCAACAAACCTTGGCTTGCAGGAAAAGAAACGGATTATATAAAGGATGCCGTAGCCTCGGGAAAAATTTCCGGTGGGGGTAAGTACACCCGGCTTTGTCAGGAATACCTGGAGCAGCGATATGGCTTTGGCAAATGTCTGCTTACTACCAGTTGTACCGATGCGCTCGAAATGGCTGCCATATTGCTGGACATACAGCCCGGCGACGAGGTTATTTTGCCTTCCTACACCTTTGTGAGTACGGCCAATGCTTTTGCACTACGGGGAGCACGCCTGGTTTTTACCGATAGCCGCCACGACCATCCCGGCATGGATGAAGCCGGTCTCGAAGCCCTCATCACTCCCAAAACAAAGGCTATTATACCCGTACATTATGCCGGAGTGGCCTGTGATATGGATGTGATTATGGATGTGGCCCAACGCCACAACCTGTTTGTGGTGGAAGACGCGGCCCAGGCCATTGACAGCCATTACACTTCCCGTGATGGCAGCAGAAAAGCCCTGGGGAGCATCGGGCATTTGGCGGCATTTTCCTTTCATGAAACCAAGAACATCATCAGTGGTGAGGGAGGTATGCTGGCCATAAACGATATGCGGTTTGCCCATAGGGCCGAGATAATATGGGAAAAAGGCACCAACCGCTCCGCATTTTTCCGCGGTGAGATTGACAAGTATGGCTGGGTGGATGTGGGCAGTTCGTTTCTGCCATCTGAAATTATAGCAGCGTTTTTATGGGCCCAGCTGGAAAACCTGGAAGACATTCAGCAAAAACGCATAGGCACCTGGAATCAGTACTGGGAACTGCTGAGCGGAAGACAGGACGAATTGGGCCTCAAATTGCCCGCCATCCCGGATTTTGCCCAAAACAACGCCCACATGTTTTATGTGGTTTGCCGCAATTTGCAGCACCGCGAGTCACTAACGGCCACGCTAAAAGCTGCCGGTGTGCACGCGGTATTTCATTACCTCAGCCTGCACAACAGCCCGTTTTACCAATCCAGGCACGATGGCAGGACCTTGCCCCACACCGACCGCTACAGCGATACGCTGCTTAGGCTGCCGATGTATTATGAGCTTGGAGAAGAACAAGTCTTCAGCATAGTTTCAGAAATGAAAGCATTTTTGGACAAGTAAAAGTTGACAAAAAGACAAACCTCATGCTGGATTTTCACCCGCTCCTTTCCCAATGAGGACGAGGAGGTGTTTTTGTATCAGGAACTGCCTACAATAGCAGAATTGTATCAAAAAGTGCTTGTTTTTCCTTTAGAAAAGCCCAAAAAATCCAAAACCCCGATCCCGGAAAACAACATTGAGGCTGTATTGCTCGCCCAAAAGGATAAGGTTCGCCTGCGTTCGGTGTTAACAAGACATGTTTTTTTGATTGCATCATTGATGCTGGCTGAGTTTAGCAGACATGGATTTAAATTTCTTAAACGCATCAAGCCATTATTTTTTCAATTGCTTAGCGATGCATACATGGCTGAAAAATTTATGGCATATTGTGATAAAAACAAACCGGACAACGCAGTTTTGTATGCATACTGGTTTGACCGGTGGGCAAATATTCTGGCCATTGCTGCCTATTATAAAAAAGATATACGATTTATTGCAAGGGCCCACGCTTTTGATTTATATGAAGAAGACAATATTGATGGATACATACCCTTTAGAATGTTTCAGCTTAAAAGGGTCCAAAAGGTTTTTTGCGTATCCAAACACGGCAGTGATTACCTAAAAAAGAAGTATCCCGGTTTTACTGACAAAATAACTTTTACCCACTTGGGCTGTCCTGAAGGTGTCTCAGCTTCAGTGCAAAAATCCCCTGACAATTCGCTGCTGCTGGTATCTTGTGGCAGTGTTCAGCCCCGAAAAAGGATTACCGAAATACCCGCCATCGTTGCACAATTGCAAATGCCGGTGAAATGGGTACATTTTGGCGATGGCCCTCAAATGGAATTGCTAAAGGAAGAAATTCAAAAGCGAGGTTTAGCCAAAAGGATAGAACTGAAAGGACATGTTTCCAACAGTGAATTTAGAGTATTTCTGGCAGAGAATGCCGCAAATGCTGTATTTTTGAGTATTAGCAGGAATGAAGGTTTACCTTATACTTTAATGGAGGCCATTGCCTGTGGAGTGCCTGTAATGGCCACAGACGCTATGGGATGCCGTGAACTGGTCAGTGAAGAAACGGGAGAGCTGCTGCCATTGGATATAAAAAGTGAGCAGGTGGCAGAAAAAATAACATTGTTTCACCGGCAAAAGTGCTGCGACCAAAGCTTTAGAAACCATATACGCGGGTATTGGAACAAGAACTTTAATGCGTCAGTCAATCATACACAATTTCACCAAAACCTAATGGATTGCTATGCAGGCTAAATTGTTCATAACTGACGAGGGATATGGTCCGCTGGTAAGACAAAGCGCTATCTTGACTGAATTGTTGGGAATCATGCCTGAATTACAGATGACACTGCAGACCGAAAGGCACCTCAACGAAGCGAGAAGATTGATTCCGGGACTCAAATATTCAGAGGTGTTCAATAATATCTGCTGGCATAAAGCAGAGGACGGAACCCCCGATGCAAATGCCATTAGGGAATATTATCAGGAATACCCCCGGCGAAGTATCGATTTTATTGAAAGAGAACTGAAGAATGACACACCGGATTTTATATTATCTGATTTTGTTTACGAAGCGTTTGAGATTGGTGCAAAATCAAGAATACCAACATTCGGTGTGGCCCACTTTACCTGGGATTGGTTTTTTGGAAAATTCTACCCACCGGTCATAGAGCAAAAGCTTCTACTCTCTTGGATGGGGATGGCAGAAACAGCAAAAGCCCTATTTTTTCCGCCATGTACCCCACAGGAAATTATGAGACAATTCGCTAAAAACGCAGTTCAGGTTCCTTTTATTGTCAGAAAACACAGCCATAAAAAAAGGACAAGCAGCCACAAAAAGCGCATAATGCTCATTGACAGCGGATCCGGTGTAAACAGCCACTCCATCAGAATCATGGCCGAAAAACTGGCATTTTTGAAAGAGTATGATTTTTATCTGCCAAAATCCCCCGGTGTGCTGGCAGATAATATTCATGTTTTTGAAGAAGGAACCCTGCTTTTGGATAAAATTGGCGACATGGATCTGGTGGTTGGCAGGGCTGGTTTCAACACCATTTCTGAATGCATTGCCTGCAGAACACCCATGTTGCTGTTTGGTGAAGCCCTCAATCCTGAAATGCAGGAAAATATTGTATTCATCAAGCAAATGGGTCTGGGTTCTTTTACTTCAATCGATAACCTAAGGAGCAACCCTGAAAAGGTTTTGTCGGAATTTTTTGAGGGTGAATATGACATTGTAAACAGAAATATGCAAACCCATGATTATCCAATCAATGGTGCAGAAGTCGTTGCGGCAAATATTGCAGATATGATGGGTTCTAAAATTACAAGACCGATATAAATACATGCCCGTTAAGGCTAACATGAAAAATAAAAAACTTCTGTTTTCAGCACCTTCAGCATTTTTTTCGGATGAATTAAAAGCATTGTTCGAAAACAATTTTCAGGTGGAGTGGGGGTACGGTTGGCCAAAGGAAAAAATGCTGGAAGCACTGAAGGATAAGGAAATATGGATTACATCCACCGCGCCGGGATATATGATAGATGCAGGTTTAATAGAACAAGCCGTGAAGCTAAAGTGGATAGCAACTCCCTCTACCGGTACCACACACCTGGATGTCACTTCCTTACTCAACTCTGGCCGGATTGTTTGCAGCATTAAAGATGCTGCTTTTTTGAAAGATATTTATGCATCTTCGGAACATACATTCGGATTGTTACTGGCAATGGTTAGAAACACATACGCATCCGTCAGGGGGGTTTTGTACAATCATCGCTGGCGCGAAGAAGAAGCTTTGCTTAGGGGAGAAGAACTTTGGGGTAAAACCATCGGCATTATAGGATGTGGGCGTATTGGAGGTAATGTAGCGAGATATTGCCGTGTGTTTGGAATGAACGTTATTGCCTACGATCCGTTTAAAATAATTAATGATGAGGGTATAAAACAGGTCGCTGAATTACAGCAACTGCTAGAACAAAGCGATATAGTTTCACTGAATTATCATCTAAACGAAGAAAATAGAAATGGTTTTGGTGCACGTGAATTTGAATGGATGAAAACGGGTGCATATTTTCTAAACACAGCAAGAGGTGAACTGGTAGACGAGAATGCACTGCTTTATGCGCTGGAATCCAGTAAAATAAAGGCCGCCGCCTTGGATGTAATACAAAATGAGAGCAAAATTGATTTTGACAGCAATCCACTGATTCAGTATGCCAGAAATAACAGCAACCTGCTGATCACATCGCACATTGCGGGTTTAACGGTTCAGTCAGAGTCAAAAGCCGCTAAGGAAATATACACTGAAATCATGAAAAGCATAGCCCAATTTTCAACACCATGAAACCCGTGATTATTGTTCAGGCGAGAATGGGCTCAGCCCGTCTTCCCGGAAAAACAATGATGGATATGGGCGGGCGCCCCATGCTGGATTATGTAATCCAAGGATTATTGACAGCATTTGCTGTTGATGACCTGGTCATAGTAACTTCTGATAGCGCTGAAAATGATTCCATCCGCGCTTATGGGCAACAAACCGGCATATTTGTTTTTAGCGGAGAAGAACTCAATGTGGCTTCCCGATATTATGAGGTGCTGCAACAAAGAAGTGAAACAGACTGTATGTTCCGTATTTGTGCCGACACCCCCATGTATGATGCGTCTATGCTAAAAAGTGGGCTTGAAATAATGGAAAAAGAAGATCTCGACTGGGTTTCGTCGATGCCCAATAAAGGCTATCCCATGGGGTGTAATCTCGAACTAATTAAGAAAAAAACTTTTCTGGAGGGTTACCGGGTTTTTCAAAAACCCGAACAGTTCGAACATGTAATGCCCTATTTTTATGAGAATGCGGCAACTTACAGCTACAAACTGATAGCCTGTGAAAGAGATGGCTATGCCTATGAAAAATACAAGTTTAGTGTGGATACAGCCACCGACTTTGATTATGTAAACAGGGCATTAAAAAAAATGAATTATGAGCCCTGGAAATATACATTAAATGAAAAACTGGACATCCTTGACAACCTGAATACACCATGTTTATAATATCAGAAATAGCCCCGCAGTTCCACGGCATTACCGCTGTGGCTGAACAGATGATTTTACAATCCAAAATGGCCGGCGCAGACGCAGTGAAAGTGCAGTTGTACACTGAAACACAGTTTGGCGCAGAGCGTGCCTATTTGTCCATGTCCTTTGATCAGTTAAGGCACCTGAAAGAATTTGCTGACAGGTTGAACATTCCTTTGTTTGCAACACCTTTTACCATGGAGCGCCTGGAATGGTGCAGGGAACTGGATTTGCCGTACCTCAAAGTAGCTGCCAGAATGCACGCTGAAATGCCCGACCTGGTTGAAGCTATTATGGCTTCACAAAAGCCTGTTTTCGTATCAGTGCCTGCCGATTATGATGTTTCAAAGATAAAAACCGCACCCCATGCGCAATATTTATATTGTGTATTGAAATACCCAACCCGGACGGATGAATTTCAAATGCCGGATTTTAAAACATCAATTTTCTGCGGAATTTCAGACCATACCCTCGGCAACGCAGGTGCTTTGTTTGCCTCGGCCCACGGGGCAACCGTATTGGAAAAACACTTTACGCTCCGAAACAGTTTTCAGTTCGAGACCGAAAAAGCGCACCTGGGTGCAATGACCTACGAAGATTTAATGTTAATTAAAAACACGGCAAGAGAGTTTGAGACAATTAGCGTTGCTTTGAAGGCCCATACATGATATTGGATGTGTTCAGGTATTTTGTGAGGGCTGTGTATGCTTCATTACCATGGTTTGAGACCTCGGATGTGCGGCTTTCAATAGCATCCCGAGCTTTACAGGGTAAATCATTTAGGGTTGATGATGCAGACAATACGGGCATAACCACGCTGTACCGGTTTTGGTTTCGGGCGTTGCGGGCATCCTCAGTTAACCGGGAGGCCTGTAAAAAAAGCACAGAACCCAAAACCATTGCTGTGATAGATGCCGGTGCGGAATCCATGGAATCCAGGCAATACTACATCAATCATTTTGCAGGAATTACTGATGCGCACTTTATATTCAGGGATAATGCCCTGGTTTTTTCATCTGAATGGAAAAGGATAAAACAGCTTATGGTTGCATTTCTTTATGCAACAGCAATTTTGCCTGTTTTTTTAATAAAAAAATCACGGCGAGGTGCCCTTGCTATAACGGTTTCTGAATTTCTTGAGCATATCTATTTTTTATCTGCACTAAAAAGATGCAAAGTCCGTCAGATATACATGTTTTGCATTTATGAGAAAGATACAAATTTGTTATACCTGTTGCTAAAAAAAGCCGGTCTTTATGTTTCAAAAATTAGCAGTGACGGCCCTGTATCCTTGTGGAATAAAAATTTAATCTCCGATGAGATTATTGTATCGTTTCCCTATCAAATGGAGGAAATTGCGTTTCACAAAGCAAGCATAATTGCAGAAAAGGTAATTTTATGGGGACCTGAAACCATAAAGCAAACAGCAGGATTGTATGAAGACGAAGAACAAAGAAAAATCAAAAGCCCTATGAGTATTGGGTTTTACTCAACAGCAAGTTGGGTGAGGAGCCTCAAAAATCAAACCGCAAGAGCCGTTACCAATCCTGAAAACGAAATAAGAATCCTAAACTGGTTGAATGAATACCTGAAGGAAAAAGAAAACGTTTTTTTATATGTATACCTGCACCCCAAGGAAAAACACCCTGAATTTCAGCAGAAGGTGCACCTTCATTATGGTGAATTTTTAAAAACAAATAACTGGCATTTTGCGGATGTGCAGAAACCAACTTCTGCGTGTTTTAACGAAGTGCAGATTGGGGTAGGTTATTATTCAACGGTGTTGCTTGAGCGCGATTATTATGGCTTTCCAACTATGCTGTCACCTTTAGGCATGGATGATTTTCCCGTATCCGGAACTGCCCTGGCACAAAAATGTGTTTTTAATAAAACTGATTTTATTGCCGGTCTGAATAAAGTATTGAATTAAACACTTTGAAAGTACGTATAAAAATAGACAATTAAATAAAAATTATTCATATTTTCAATTAATGATAAACCCCAAAATGAATTTTAACCAACCACAAAAATGTGCGGCATAGCAGGCATTTGGAATCTAAACGGCAACCGGCTGGATGCTGAGGTGCTGAGGGAATTTACCGACTCCATTCAGAGCCGCGGTCCGGATGGTGCCGGGTATGAATTGTTCCGGGATAATACGCTGGGACTGGGACACAGAAGACTCTCCATTTTGGACCTGAGCGAAATGGGGCACCAGCCCATGCACAGCCATGACGGCCGGTATGCGATAACCTATAACGGCGAGATTTTTAATTTTCAGGAAATTCGGGAGGAGCTTAAAAGCAAAGGATATTCGTTTAGATCCAATACCGATACAGAAGTAATTATCAGCGCATGGGCCGAATGGGGCCCCGAAGCTTTCCATAAGTTCAATGGCATGTGGGCCTTTGCCATTTGGGACAATCAGGAGAAGAGCCTAACCATGAGCAGAGACCGGTTTGGTATCAAACCCCTGTATTACCTGTGGATGCCCAACAGGATTTTTGCCTTTGCCAGCGAGACCTATGCGTTTAAGTTTTTACGCGGTTTTGAACGAAGCCTGGATATGCAGCATGTAGATATGCAACTATCGGGTCAGCATCTTGCCGGTAACGGCCATTCCATATACAAAGGCCTTCGCCAGCTGCTGCCCGGCCACTATGCGGTATTATCCCAAAATGGCGAACTAAAACAAAAACGTTGGTGGCATATCCTCGAACAGGTAAAACCCTGCAAAGAGACCACCCTGCAAGATCAGCAGGCGCATTTTTATGAACTGTTCAGGGATGCCTGCAAATTAAGGCTCATCAGCGATGTGCCCATTGCCACGGCACTCAGCGGCGGCCTGGATTCCACAGCGGTGTATTCTACGGTGTATGACATTATAAAAAATGAAAGCCTAAGCCGCACCCACAGCAATGCACAGACCGCTTTTGTGGCCACCTTCCCCGGGCTGCCAATGGACGAACGCAAGTATGCAGAGGAGGCTATAAAGTTTACCGGTGGGCCTGTTGAATACCTGGTAGACGAATCAGATAACCTGGTAGACCGCATTGTTTCCGACACACTGCGTTTTGATACCATATCTTCCAGTCCCATCACTTCTGTGTCAGGTGTTTACCGTGGAATGAAAAAAGCAGGTATTACTGTTTCCATGGACGGGCATGGTGTGGATGAAATGCTGTATGGCTACAGGGATATGCTATATAAGTTATATTATCACTTTTACAAACTGGGAAACAGAAGCAGGTATACTGAACTAAAAGACATAATACTACCCACCTACAATGAAACCGACCGTCCCAATGCAGCCCTCAATCTGGAGAATCTGGAGAAGCTGGCCGGAAGCAGAGTAAGACAGCTAAAAAATAAAATTGGCAGGTTATTAAAAGGAAACAAAACAGATAATCATGATTTTACCATGCACCCGGATATGCAACGAATGGGCGAAAACTATGATTTTTCAGCATGCTCATTTGAAGACCGTGTAGTATTAAATGAAACATTTGTGCAAACACTGCCCACCATATTTCGCGATTTTGACAGGGCTGGCATGATGAACAGTGTGGAAATACGCATGCCCTTTATGGACTGGCGCATAGTTACTTATTTGTTTTCCTTGCCCTTTGACAGCAAGGTGGGTAATGGATTTAACAAGTTAATCGTAAGAGAAGCCATGAAAGGCCGTATGGCGGAGACAATCCGCACCCGGAAACACAAAATAGGCATTGGCAGCCCGGTTGAAAAGTGGGTAAAGGAGGACATGAAGGAGTGGATACTGGATCAGTTTCATTCTCAGTCCTACAGGGAAAATCCCATTACCGTGGGCAAAAATTTTAAAGAGACCTTGGTAAAGCAATACAAAGAAGATACGCTCAAACTAAAGGACTGTCAGAAAATCTGGATGGAAATCAGCCTGCAGTTACTGAAATAAAAAGAATGGCCAACACAATATCCATCCTGGATTATGGCCTCGGCAACCCCGAATCGGTAAAAAACATGCTGAAGAAACTGGGATTGCAGGCCAAAATAATAGATAATCCGGAGGATTTGGCACAAACCTCGTCCATTATCATGCCCGGGGTAGGGCATTATGGCAGGGCTATGGAATTGTTGCAAAGCCACGGATGGTCGGAGGCGCTGAATCAACTGGTAATCCATGAAAAAATCCCCGTGCTGGGTATTTGCCTGGGAATGCAACTGTTCTTTGAACACAGTGAGGAAGGTGGTGCAAAGGGGCTGGGATGGATACCCGGCAAGGTAGTAAGGTTCAAGAAAGTTCAGGACGACATAAAAATTCCGCACATGGGCTGGAACAACGCAATTCCTGTGAGTGCATCAGGTGTTTTCAAAGATGACCAAGAACCGCTGCGGTATTATTTTGTTCACTCCTACCATGTGCAGTGCAGCCATGCGGCGCATTCGCTGGCCATGGCAAACCATGGATATGATTTTACCTGTGCCGTTCAGAAAGATAATATTACCGGAGTGCAGTTTCACCCTGAAAAAAGCCATGTTTACGGACAACGGTTTTTGGAACGCTATTTCAAATCTTTGGTACTTTGATAAATCGAAGAATTATACCTGTGCTTAGTGTTTTAAACCGGAAACTTGTAAAAACAAGGAGATTCAAAGAACCGGTATATCTTGGCGATCCCATAAATGCGCTTAAAATATTCAATGAAAAACGGGTAGATGAATTGGTAGTAACGGATATTGGAGCAACACGGAACAAGCAGGAACCAGATTACATTCATTTGAAAGAAATGGCAGGCGAGTGTTTTATTCCCCTGGCATATGGTGGTGGTATACAAACAATTAAGCAGGCAGAAAAAGTATTTCAGTGTGGAATCGAAAAAATAATTATCAATTCTGCGCTTACCGGAGATTTACAGTTTTTAAAACAACTGGTTTCCGCCTTCGGGAGCCAGAGTGTGGTGGCTTGTGTGGATTATAAAAAAAACTGGCTGGGTAAGGTTGCGGCCTATTCCATTTCGGGTACCCAATCTATAAAAGGCAATCTTGAATCATGGATCAGTATGATTGCAGCGGCTGGCGCAGGTGAAATAATGTTGCAGGATATAAATCGTGATGGAATGTTTACAGGTTATGACAGTGAATTTATTCATACCCTGGCACAGCAAATATCTATACCGCTAATGATCTGTGGCGGAGCCAAAGATTATGCGGAATGTAAAGCAGTATTGGAAAACACCGCCATCGCTGCCGCTGCTGCCGGAAGTTGTTTTGTGTTTAAAAATCAAAACAGACAGTCAATTCTAATTAATTATTAAGAACCCTGTGATGTTTGGTAGATATTTTAATGCGATAATTTTATTAATTGCTATTTTGTTTATTTTATTCTATTTTGATTCTAAAAACATTTCACAAACCATCCAAAAAATAGCACCCGGAAAGGCCTTTGTGGCTGCAAGGATGAATGAACCCGGTAACCTTGTCTATCTTAAAACCACTTTGTGTTTCTTACTGGGTTTGAGTATTTTACGTTTAAATAAAATTCCCCAATATATTTCTTTATGTAAGTTAGCCATTATCCAATCCATAAATGGATGTAAACAGTATTGGCAAAATGTACCTTTACCAGAAAGGCGAATATTTTTAGCAACCCTTATCGGTGTATTTGTCTTTCGTTTTTATTGGATGCTAACATTGCCCATCACACATGATGAGGCCTCAACCTATGTAAATTTTTCTGGCAGAGGACTGTTGTATGCAATGGGTTATTATACCGCTCCCAATAACCACATATTAAACAGTGCGTTGGCGTTTTTTACCTGTAAAATACCGGTTAAAGATACACTGGCACTTCGCATACCTTCCTTTTTGGCCGGTATGTTTTCCGTGGCTGCAATTTGGCTTTTACTTCGAAAGCGCAGTAACTCGCCCTTAATAGCCCTGTTTATTTGGGGTACTTATGTTTCCATGTTTTTTCTCACGGATTATGGAGTTATGGCCAGAGGGTATTCTTTTGTTTTGTTTTTTTTTACTATAGCCTA
>Ga0169931_10011154_pt1 | contig 12718 bp, 9 predicted proteins | sample Kivu_15m_20L_FD_129675 | JGI IMG/M metagenome (GOLD analysis project Ga0169931, IMG submission 129675) | Freshwater microbial communities from Lake Kivu, Western Province, Rwanda to study Microbial Dark Matter (Phase II) - Kivu_15m_20L... | ecosystem: Environmental > Aquatic > Freshwater > Lake ...
CCACGACCCAGGGAGCACAATAAGAGGAAGCGGGGTTTGAGTGTTTTTGCCCGGCGCCCCGTTCCCCCCGCGCACGGAGGGCGTGAAGGTTGTTATGGGGGTGGTGGGGAGGGGGGGGGGGGGGGGGGCACACGCAGCGGGGTTCGCGGCAACATTCGTGTCATAAGTGCTTTGACACAGCGAATCCCATGAGGTGTTGCAACAGAAGCTGTCAGCTGCAATGGTTTGGTTGTAGGCCGCCACGCAGGTAACACCCGCAGGTGGTGTAATACAACCGGGAGCCGGAATCTGAGCAGAAGCCGCATAGAAGCCTACTGCTGCCAATACCGACAAGGTTAAATTCATAAACTTTTGTCTCATAATGATTTGGTTTTTGGGTTAATAAAAATTTGAATAGATTTAAAAATTGATTTGGTTAGATGGGCGAACCCTTACTCATTTATTTATGACATCTCGAAGATGAAACGTCCGGAAACAAAAAAGACAGACCTTCCCGATACGGAAACCCTGCCCTGCAAAAGTGGAGACTCAAAATGATAGGAAGACGGACAACAACAACAGCGAGTAGAATTGACAATCATACGCGGCTAAGTCTAACGGTTACTAAAGTGGCACCACAAATCCCTCGAAAAGGGGCGACCAATGTAGGAGGATTTTTCTTTCAAAAGCGAACAAACGTGAAAAAAAAAATCACCTCCCGGTTGAAATCTCGGTCAAATCAGGGTTTTTGCAAGACCAAGGGCCGAAAAAAAGTAGACGAAACTCCCAAAAAAAGCCATTAAAAGCGCTTGAAGAACTCCTTTAAAGAGCCAAAAATCAAAGACAATAGGTAAAAAACGGACGACCATTTTGTTGAAAGCGAACCGTTGGACCGCAATAAAGGGGGCGTCAAAAGCATCTTTACTCAGCGAAATCAACCAAATCGGAAATGTACCGGGCAACCATTGGGCCCTTCGAAGAGGTATTGCGATATTGCACCGCATTCTTGCCTCAATGAAGCGCCCTAATTTTGCCTTAAATATAATGTATGTCTCCGGTCTGTTGGGTTGGGTAGAAGTATTGGCCCAATCTGAGGATACATTGGCTTTTCGCACGTGGCATGATGAGGCGAGGTTCGGTGACCGAGATGTGGAGACATTGCGTATCAATGAAATTTGCGCATCAAACAACACCGTTTGGCAAACCGAGCCGGTTCAGTATCCCGATTGGATAGAGCTGCACAACTACGGAGATGAGGACATCAACCTGATGGGAAGATGGCTGAGTGACAATCCCGATGACCCATTCAAACACCAAATAGACCAAAATCTGTGGATAGCCGCGGGCGGTTATCTGCTGCTCTATGCTGACAACCAGCCAAGCCTCGGGCCCGCGCATTTGAATTTTTCACTCAGCAGTTCGGGCGAAGATGTCCTATTGAGCACAGCTGATTTTGTTGAAATAGATGCCGTTTCCTTTGGAGCCATCCCCACGGACATGTCATGGGGATATGTTGCCGTCAATGATGTGTGGGCTTTGTTTCCCGATCCGACTCCTGAGGCCGAAAACATCGGACAGAATTTCACTGACATTCTCCAGCCTCCCGTTTTCTCTGAAAGCAACTTGTTTTTCGACAGCCCATTCTCACTTTCAATGTCTCAAAGCCAAGGTGCTCAGATCCGATTCACGGTGAACTATGATGATCCCACGGAAACTTCGGATGTATACACCACCCCGATAACCGTGATGATGAATGTGTGCGTAAGAGCACGGGCCTATGCCGATGGTTATTATCCCAGCCCCGTGGCCACACAATGCTTTGCCAGTGCAGCTGACTACACCTTGGACATTGTGACCGTGACGGCCCCATCGGGTTCGTTCTGGGGTGCGGGAGGTATTTACAGCAATCCATTTTCGGGATTGGAAAAACGGGTGCATGTGGCCCAATTCTCACACGAAGGTGAGCCCAAATACGCGATGGACATGGGGGCACGCATCCACGCACCCGATGGACGGCAGCAAAAGTCCCTGCGATTTCACGCCCGAAGCGAGTATGGCAATACGAGCCTGGACTATCCGCTTTTCCCGACAAAGTCTATCGGTTCATTCAAGCGTTTTGTTCTGAGAAATGCCGGCAATGATGGTTTGGAAGCTTCGGTGAGCAGAACCGGGATGCGCGATCCGCTGATTTCGTGGCTGTACAGTAGCCTCAACCCCGACTACGGCCAATCAGCCTATGAGCCCGTTCATCTTTTCTTAAATGGCGAGTACTGGGGCATCTACAACATGCGCGAGCGTCAGGATGAGCATTTCATCAAAAGCAACTATGGATATGAAGGCGATGAGATAGACCTTCTGGAGCGCACGGCATCCGTGCCAAGCACATTCGATGCTTTGGCCGGCACTTGGGAAGACTATGACCAAATGCACCAAACGGCAATTGATTTGGACTTGAGCCAAGATGAAAACTACGCCATCATAGCCGATTGGATCAACATCGAAAACTACGTTGATTATCAACTGACCGAAATCCTCATTTGCAACCAGGACTGGTTGAGCAACAACATGAAATTTTGGAGACCACAAGACAACTCGCGCAAATGGGAGTGGATTATCTGGGACACAGATTGGGGCTTTGGCACTTTCTATCCCTCCTACCCACACGGTCTACCCAATTGGAATGCGCTCAATTTCTCGCTCAGCAATTGGGGCGGCTGGACCGCGGATGTGGAGACCTATTTGCTGCAAAACTTGGTGGAGAGCCCGATTTTCTTGGAGTATTTCTGCACCCGAGCGGCCGATTTGCGCAACAGCTACTTTTTGCCCGAACGCATTGTGTCCAAGTTGCATGAATATCGAGACCGCTTGCTGCCCGATATCCCCATGCAGTTTGAACGATGGGGCAGCAGTATGATGACATGGAACAGCAGAGTGGATTATGTTGAGTCTTTTGTCAACGATCGGCCCGTGCATTTTCTGCAGCACTTCACGGATAGATTCGATTTGGGCGAGATTTACCCCATTCATTTGGAAATCGACCCACCCGGGGCGGGCTACATCGAAGTGAATACCATCCAAACCGACAACGATGTGTGGGAAGGATATTATTTTGAAGGAATTCCCGTGAGGTTGAAAGCGATGGCGTACCCCGGTTTCACCTTTTCGCACTGGAGCAACGAGACATTCGCTGCAGAGCAATTTGTGCAAGTGACGCCTGATGTAAATCTGACCGCCTTTTTTGAAGAGATTGTCGTCAGTGGTCTTCCGATAATTAACGAAATCAACTACTACCCATCGGCCGGTTTGGACGCAGGCGAATGGATTGAAATCAGGAACAACGGCCCGGGCACAGTGAATCTGAGCGGATGGACACTGGAAGATGATCTTTCCGCTTATGCCATTCCAACGGGTACAAACGTTGGCATCAATGAATTCTTGGTTGTCTGTGCAGATACTTTGCTGTTTAAAACAGTTTATCCCGATGTGAGTCCCTACATAGGCGATTTCAATTTTGCCTTGGGCAACTCCGGTGAGACCCTCTATCTGAGAAATCCGGAGGGACAATTGATTGATGCCGTGACTTATTCAGATTCAAGTCCTTGGCCCTCAGCGGCTGATGGCAACGGGGCCACGCTGGAACTCATTTCTCCCCTCCTGGACAACGCAGTGGCCACCAATTGGTTTTGCCGTCCCGAAGCAGGCGGTACTCCCGGAGCCGAAAACGTGCCTTACATTGCCATTGAAGAACCGGATTCGTTCTATTCAATGGTCTTCTATCCCAACCCCATTGCAGGCCACTTGGACCAAGCCTCGCTTTATTTGAGCACCAAACAAGCGGCAACGTTTGCGATTTCTGCATTTGATTTGACGGGCAAAAACTGTGGGACGTTGGAAATGGCCGTTTCGGAGCCCGGAATTCAAAAGTTAAGCGCTTCGAGTATTTTCAACCAAGGCATGAAACCTGTTGGCGGCTTGTATTTGCTGGAAGTGCGTTCGGGCGATGAACGCAAGACGATGAAGGTGACCCTCATCGACTGATTTTGGAATGCTTCAGGTAAAAAGTTCAGCGTGCCAGCTCTTGGCAAAAGGACCTTCCCACCCCGAGCGAAACTCGCTTACGGTCTGCACCAAATTATTGAAAACAACCGTTTCGGAGTCCGCCAATCCCGCTTTGCGCAAAGCCCAAAACTGATTGATGTCTTGAAGTTCGATTTCATCGTGGGCGTTGCGGAAAGACACCAACTTTCTGTCGAAGAAATCGCATCCAAACTGCTCGCCAAGCGCTTTTACCAAACCGACAGATTTGTCGATGGAGCAGCCCGATACAGCATTGATATTTTCATCAACCGCAAGTATTAAAAAAAGACCATATCGAATATCAAACGCGGCTTTAAGCATAGCCCCGTGGGCGTTCCAACTGTTGCAGAAATCGGCAAGCGACCGAGCGGCTATTTCCTGTTCGCTTTCGGTCAAGAACCGATTGGATTGGTACACCCATACGCGGGCATGGTTGGGCATTTGGTCAAAAGCAGCATTCATAGGGGTTGGTTTTGTTGAAAACGGGGTAAAAGCCATGCAGCGGGAAACAAGATCATCAAAGGGACAAGCGATTGCAATCCACCGAGAAGTTCACGCGCAACGGCATAGAATCCGGCAGAATGAAACACTTTTCCCAGAACAAAAATGCCACCGCAAAGAACAAGCAGTGTGGCCAAGAACAGGGCGGCATAGCGGGTGATTTTGACTTGGGAAAAGGACAATTGAATAATCCCCAAATTGAGCGCAGTGAATACCAGAATTGCCAACAACGCCAAAATCCACTTGACGCCCACCAATCCCGAATAATCAAGAGTATAGAGCCATGCCGGAGTGGAATGGGCAAAGAAATAATCTGCCACACGCTCTGCTTTCCATGCTTCGACCCACGTCATTTTTTCGGCCACCGACAAACTGAAAAACTCCGGAAATCGCCCACCGTACTCGAGCAAGAAGTTGATGGCTATCTTCTGATTTTCGATGAAAAACCCCAGTCCAAGCCCTGCAATCAACAAACCAATGACGGCAACCTTACGCATTGGTGCGGCTGCCTTTCTTCAAAGGTGAAAACTTGTTGACCCACACATACCACAGAAGGAACACATAAGCATAGACCATAATGGTGAAGGTGTAGTCATGATTGAAGGCGAGCCAAGCCGGATTGATGCTGTCAATGATGGTCAATGCGGCAACTCTCAGAATATTGATGAAGTGGATAGACAGGAATCCCGCGGGAATGAACCACAACTTGTGCTTGATAGGGCCCGGAAAGGCAACGACAAAAATGGTAAACAAGGCGAACAGAACAATTCCGTCACATGGAGCTCCCACAATGACGCCCTGTGCGCCTTCGATTCCCAGATAATTCCATGCGAGGTTCCATTCCATGCGGTCATAGAGCGTGAAGCCGATGGCAGAAAGCAGCCATTCAGAGCCGGTCACGATTTGGCCAATAACAAAATCATCAAATCCTGTGGATGGTTTGAGCCATAGCTCATAGAGGAAGTACCAACAAACATAGAGCGCGGTACCAACCAGCAGGAATCTGAAAAACGGATTCCTAAAAAGGGACATCAAGATTTTTTATAGAGATCGCGGGTGCGTTTGGCACCATAAAGAGCTCCTGCAGCCAACAATATGCTGACACCGCCATCAATGGGGCAAGGCACACCGGGATTGGCAAAGGGTCCGTAGCAAGGTGCTCCCGATGGGGGGGCCGGAGGACCAAACTGTGCCATTAGAGGCAAAACGAAGAACAGCGCAACAACTGTTAAGGCGAGGGTTTTCTTCATATTTGTCAATGATGCGACAGGCCCAAGGTCCACCACACGGTGGCAAATGTAGCATCTTGAATTGGGCTTGGCAATTCTTTTTCCCAAAAAAACCGACTTTTTTCACAACCCGCGACTCAACGGCAAGACGTTATATTTGCCGCTATTCAAAGCCGACCCGAATGAGCGAGAAGCAAAAAAGCAGCTTTCTGGATTTGGAGGACTTACGTCCGATTTTCAAGTTTATCGGCAAGAATTGGTACCTTCTTGTGGTGTTTCCCGCGATTGCTTTTGTGATTGCCTTTTTTTACACCCACCGTATGAGCGATGTGTATGCAGCCCGAAGTGAGTTGCTTCTGAAATCCTCTGAAACGTATGACTACCAGTCGCAGATTTACACCAATGTGGGGATGTATTCCCTTTACAAAGACGTAGTCAACCAAAAGCGGGTCTTGGCTTCTTATGACCTGATTCAAAAGGCGTTGAACAAGTTGGATTTCAACGTTTCGTACTACCTCATCGGTCGGTTGAAAACGCTGCAAGTGGACAGAATTGAAGCTTTGCGCTTTCAAGTGCAACCGGAGACTTTTTCCGGCAGATTTCTCAATCAGCCACTGCGCGTCAAGGTGCTCGATATGGAGCAATTTGAGCTGTCCACCGAATGGGGTAACGAGAAATACAGCCGTGTTTTCAAATTCAACGAGCCGCTGATGGAGGGCGACTTCCAGATGACTGTCAGCCGCAGTTCCTATTTCACCGAGGCCACTGTAGACCAGATTTCCAAGCAGGATTTTATGATCATGGTGCATCCCACGGGCGCTTTGATCAACAAGTTCAAAAACTCACTCAAGATTGAGCAGGTAGAATACACCAGTATTTTGACTTTATGGGTTGAACACGAATTGCCCACTCGAGCCAAGAAATTCTTGGACACTTTGGCCAATGAATACATCAACTACACCCTTGAAAGCCAGATAGCCATCAACATCAATACCGAGCATTACATCGAGAAACAGCTTCTGGAATTGGAGCAAATCATGGATTCGCTCGAGATGGAACTGCAGGCTTTCAAAGACCGCAATGAAATATTGGATTTGAGCATGGAGCATACCGAAAGCTTCAACGCTTTGGTAGAGCTCGAAACAGAGCGCAGGCAGCTGGAAATGCGTGTGAAAAGTGCCGATGACTTGGCTCGATATCTCTACAGCGGTTTGGAAGAAAACGCCCTGCCTCCCGCGGTATATATGATGGAAGAGGACAAATTCCTTCAGGAGCGCGTGGCCGAACTGTACAATCGCAAAATAGAACGGACCCAGAAGCTTATCAGTTTTAAAGAGAACAATCTGGAGATTAAGAAACTGGATTCGTTGATGAACATGATGAAGTTGGGCATCTTGCGCTACACCAACGACACTAAAAATGCGCTCAAGCAAAAAATTCAAGGCGTCAATTTGGAGATAGCCAAGACCGAAGACAAATTGAGAGGAATACCCAAGTCGCGTTATGACATTGAGGCCTTGGAGCGAAAACTGGTGGTTAACCAAAATCTGTTCATCTTCCTTTTGGAGAAAAAAGCCAATACGGTCATTGCCCGTGCTGCCATCTTACCCCAAACGTCCATCATCGAAAAAGCGCGCTCTATGGGCGTTGTAGCGCCCAACAAAGCCAAAGCACGCTACACCGCAATGGCCATCGGACTGGTGGTGGCGCTTTTTGTCGGATTTATTCGTTTGATGTTCTTCGAAAAAATCGAAAACACGCGAGAGCTCAAAGCCCTCACCAAAATGTCGGTCATTGGCGGTGTTCCCAACTACACCGAAGCGGACAAATCACCATTGGTCATTTTGGACAGCCCAAAATCCAATGTAGCCGAGGCATTCCGCACTATCAGGACCAACTTGCAATACATGATTCCCGGTGATGACTCCAAAACGGTTTTGGTCACTTCGCTGCATCCGGGAGAGGGAAAAACCTTCACCTCGTCCAACTTGTCGCTCATCTTGGCCAAAGCCAAAATCAAAGTGTTGTTGCTGGATTTTGACATGCACAAACCTAAAGTGCACAAGAGTTTCGGACTTAACAACATCACCGGGGTATCTACCTTCTTGATTGGCAAAAACAACTTTGACGAAATCATTCAGAGTACCTCCATCGAGCACCTCAACATTGTGACGGCCGGCCCTGTGCCCCCCAATGCATCGGAATTGGTATTGAGCGAAAAAGTGAACGAGCTCTTGACCTTGGCCCGTCAGAACTATGAATTTGTCATCATTGATACCCCGCCTTTGATGCTCATCAGCGACTCGCTGGTGCTGCTTAAAATGGCCGACAGGAGCATTTTCGTCATGAACACCGAAAAAGCGACCAAGCAAGGTGTCAAACATTTGGAAGACATCCTGAGCCAAAACAACTTGAGCCAAAACAGTATCCTTCTCAATAATATCCGCCAGCAAAAGTGGAAGTACTACTACGGTAAGTATGCCTACAAATACGGCTACGGGTATGGATACGGTTACGGCTATGGATACGGTTATGGATACGGTTATGGCGAAAAATCGGAGTCCAAAAAGAAGATGAAAAAGAAATAAACGGCCCACAAGAGCCCATTCGGAATCAAGATGGTATCCATCATCATTACATCATACAACTATGCGCGCTATGTAGAGCGCGCCATCAGGAGTTGTTTGGAGCAATCGCTCGGCAGGTCTCAGTTCGAGATTATCGTGGTGAATGACTGCAGTACAGACCACACTGTCGATGTGCTGACCAATTATGCTGAAGAATGCCGCATTTTCAATCTTGAAGAGAACGTGGGTCTGGCCGCTGCCCGCAACTTCGGTATTAAGAAAGCCAAAGGCCAATTTGTCGTTTTCTTGGATGCTGACGACTATATCCAGAAGGATATGCTGATGGTTGAGAAGTTGTTTTTGGAACAAAACAACAGCCTGGATGCCGTTTCGTGCGACTACTATTTGGTTGACGAAGCAGGAAAACATCTGGAACACATAAATGCCGAAGAAAAACCCATTGCTTGTGGCATCATGTTCAGAAAGGACTACTTGTTTGATGTGGGCCTTTATGACGAGGATTTCAGAGCCCGCGAAGAAGAAGAATTGAGAAGAAGATTTTTGCGCACGTTTAACATTTACAACATCATACTTCCATTATATCGCTATCGAATGCATGATAGTAATCTGACCAAAGACACCGACAAAATGGACGAACACGCGCGCAAACTCAGTGAAAAACGTCATTGACATGCAGCCATTGCGCGGAGAGCGAATCTATTTGCGGCCCATTAACCGGGAGGATGTCACTGAGCGCTACCTCGACTGGCTCAACAATCCCGAAACGACCAAAGGACTGGCTACTTCGCCCGGAACACACACCATGCAGAGCCTGAGCGATTTTGTGAACCGCGCTATTCAAGACCCGGGAACCCACATGTTTACCATTCGCGATTCCGGAAATGACCTACACATTGGCAATATCAAACTCGATCGCTCTGACCAAGCAGCCGGCACTTGCGAACTTGGCCTGCTGATAGGCGACCAAGCCTATTGGGGGCGAGGCATCGGCAAAGAAGCCTGCAAATTGGCTATCGCCCATGCTTTTGATATTTTGAAAATGAGAAAAGTGCTGCTCAGCGTTTATGACAACAATCCGGCAGCCATCAAGCTGTACAGCGGACTGGGATTCATAATGGAAGGCACGCTGCGCAAGCACGTGTTTGAAGGCGGACAATTCCACGACAAGCATTACATGGGACTTTTTGAAAACGAATTCATCCGATGACCACCGCCATTATTCAAGCCCGCATGGGCTCTATACGATTGCCCGGCAAGGTGCTGAGGGAGGTGCGCGGCAACCACATCTTGGGACATTTGATGGCACGACTGCGCCCTTCGATCAAAATCAATCAGTTCATAGTGGCCACCACCACCCTACCCGAGGATAATGCCATAGCGGAATGGTGCCACAACGAGGGCATTGTCTGCTATCGGGGCAGCGATTGGGACGTGCTGGACCGTTTTTACAAAGCCGCCATCAGCACCGGAGAAACGCCCGACACCATCGTGCGCATTTGCTGCGATAATCCGCTTCACACCTACAAAGTGGCTGATTTTGTCATTAATGAATTTGAGCGCGCGGGCACAGACTATTTCAGCAATTCCAACCAAGAGCCGGACTATTTGGAAGATGGCTTTGACACAGAGGTTTTCACCTTCGTGGCACTGAAAGAAGCGTGGCAAAAAGCCGATCTGCTGTCGGAGCGCGAACATGTGTGCCCATACATCAAAAAGCACTTCCGATGCGGCTGGAAAAAAGCCCATCCCGACTATCATTTCAAGTTGTCCGTGGACACCGAAAACGACCTGAGGGCGGTGCGCCAAATCTTCACCGAACTATCGGCCACGCCCGACTTCGGCATTGAAGAGGTGGTAGATTTGCTGCGCAAAAAACCCGAAATCCTCGACCTGAACAAAGAGAGCAAAATCAACGAAGGTTTTGCAAAATCGCTGAGAGAAGACAAAAAAACGAGACCATGAACAAGACTGCTCTTCCGCACATCACCCAATTTGAAAAATCGGACGAATACCGAAGAGACATCCACAACCTCATCCCCGGAGGAGCCCACACCTACTCCAAAGGAGATGACCAATTTCCGGTGAAATCGCCTGCGGCCATCACCCATGCCAAAGGCGCCTATTGCTGGGATTTGGACGGTAACAAATACTTGGACACCCTGATGGGACTGACGGCTGTGTCGCTGGGCCACGCCTACGAACCTGTGCTGGAGCGCGTGCGCGAAGAACTGCTCAAAGGCAGCAATTTCTCCCGCCCCTCAATCATAGAGCGTGAAATGGCTGAGCGTTTCTTGGCCTTGGTGCCCGGGCACGACATGATCAAATTTGCCAAAAACGGCTCGGTGGCCACCACGGCTGCTGTGAAATTGGCCAGGGCTTATACCGGCAAAAAGCTGGTCGCCCGCCCGATAGACCACCCTTTTTACAGCTATGACGATTGGTTTATCGGCAGTACCCCTTGCGATTTCGGCATCCCGGATGAGATAAAAAACTTGACAGTCACCTACAAAGCCGATGACATGGCTTCGCTGGAAGAGCTGTTTGCCAAACACGGTCATGACATCGCCTGTGTGATTTCGGAGCCGGAGAAATTCAATCCCATCGAGCCTGATTTTTACCAAAAAGCCATTGACCTGGCACACCGCCACGGTGCGCTGTGGATTATGGACGAGATGATTACGGGATTCAAAACCGACTATCCGGGTAGCATCACAAAATTCAACGCCAAACCCGACATGGCTACATGGGGCAAAGGCATCGCGAACGGATTTTCGTTTTGTGCGCTCACAGGCACCAAAGAGGTGATGGAACTGGGCGGCATCCGCAACGAAGGCAGCAAGAAGGTATTCTTGGTGAGCACAACCCACGGGGGCGAAACCCACGCCATTGGTGCCGCACTGGCCACCATGGATGTGTTTGAAAACGAACCCGTCATTGCGCACAACCACGCCATCGGGGATCGCTTTATCACCGGTGTCAAACAGATTTTGGCTTTGCGCGGGTTGGAAGATTATTTCCAACTGACAGGTTTCAACTGGTCGGTGGGACTGCTGGTGAAAGGCCCCGACAAACTGCCCAACTTTGACTACCGCACGCTCTTTATGCAAGAGATGATAGCCCGAGGCATCCTCTACCAAGGCATCCTTTCGCCCTGCTACAGCCACACACCCGAGGACATTGACTACATGCTGGCGGCCTTTGACGAATCATGCGAAGTATTTGCCCGGGCTCTGGAACAGGGATGGGAAAAATTCTTGGTCGGAGGCTCGATTAAGCCGGTGTTTCGGAAGTTTAATTAAATCAAAAAACCCCGCCAAGCGATGCCTGACGGGGTTTTGGGAAATCAGAACTTGGCACTGAGGGACACTATCAGATTGCGGCCGGGGGCGTTGATACCCGATGAATACGGTCTGTAAAGAACATCCATGATATTCTCCACACCTGCGGTCAGCGTCAGGTGCTCATTGGCATAGTAGGCTGATTTGAAATTGAGTGTGTACCATGCGGCTGAGTAATTGCGGCCCGAGGCGTCTTTGGCATAGGACTGATTGACGCGTTCGGTCAAAGCTAATTGGTCATAGTCCAGGCGAGCATTGTAGATGGCATAGGCCTCAAGTCGAAACTTCTTGTGCGCAAACCACATATGCGTGCTGCCAAAAGTGGGAGGAGCATGGCGCAACGGGTAGAAAATCAGACTGTCGGGGCTTTGCTCCTTGCCTTGCTGCAAGGAGATATTGCTGCGCAGGCCAAAACCTTTGACCTGAAATTCCGCTCCGGCTTGGAGGCCAAATGCCCTGATTTCGGCAATATTTTGCAGCGCTTCGATGCGGCTGGTGTCCCCTTCAATTTCGATTTCGGTGAGACCGTTGAACGTAAAATCTCTTCGCACCATGGCATCTTGAAGCCATGTGTGATAGGCCGCTACATCCAATTTGGCCCAGTCGCCCAAAACCTTCATAGCGCCAATCTCAGCGTTGTAGACAGATTCGGGCTTGAGATCGGGGTTGGGGACCACCAAAAATCCCGGAGTGGACTCGAATACCTTGCCCATGTCATCGATGTTGGGTGCCCGAAACCCCGAAGCGAGATTGGCATAGACTTGCCACGATTCGGTAGGTGTCCATACCGTGCCCAGACTGCCAATGGGGCCACCGTTGCTCATTTCGGCACTTTTGAAAGGAAATGGAAAGAATGTGGTGTCAAAATCAGCCGTGATGCGGTAGGTGCTGTATCGCGCACCGGCAGTCAGTAGCCACGACTTGGCTACTTCGTATTGGGTATTGGCATACAGCCCGGCTGTGGCCCAAGTGCTGCCATCGGGATAGCGCGTGACTGCCCCCATGG
>Ga0169931_10011156_pt1 | contig 12714 bp, 6 predicted proteins | sample Kivu_15m_20L_FD_129675 | JGI IMG/M metagenome (GOLD analysis project Ga0169931, IMG submission 129675) | Freshwater microbial communities from Lake Kivu, Western Province, Rwanda to study Microbial Dark Matter (Phase II) - Kivu_15m_20L... | ecosystem: Environmental > Aquatic > Freshwater > Lake ...
ATTTCACCGCTCGGAAGAGCGACCTTGATGGTCTGCAGGTTGGGCATGAATCGGCGACGGGTGATCCCGGTGATCTTGGTACCGACACCCCCCAGGTATTTCGCCTTACCGCGGGTTTCCACCATGTTGCCAACCTGGGGAGACTTGCCGCAAATTTCACACGACCTAGACATGACCAAACCCGCCACACTCAAAAACAAAGCAAACTTTCAAAACGATTCCTGGGTTTTCCAGGGGAAGGAAGTATATCGAGAGTGTGGAGAGAATCAACGTCAAATTTGTTGGGTGTTGCCCCTCCTCATTCGGATTGCCCGATCCGCCGCCGACAAGTAAACTCCGTATCGGAGCGTGCTTAAACGTACTGTCGACAAAGACTTGCGAATTCACAGCCAACCCCGCGGACCCATGAGCACTCAGAAAATTACCCGGGAATTCACAAGTGTCGTCGAGGCCGCTGGCAATCTCGCTGTGGCTATCGAGGCCGACGCGATCCTGTTTCTGCTGGACGGAGCGACCGATTGGGAGCGGCTCCGGGAGCTGATCCCGGCCGACGTCCAACGTGTCTTGGTAGCCGCCGATCGGGAGGAGGATCTCGAGGCTGCCACCGGTTTCGGCCTTCTTCCGCTGGTCCTCAACAAGGAAGACGCGCCGCTCCTCGAACGGCTGCAGCACGCGCTCCTCGAAGCGGTCGCCGACGAACTGCTGGCCAGCACCTGCGATGTGGTCGCCGTCTACTGCGGCTTCGAAGCATCCCGCATCGATTCGATTTCGATCATCAAACTCGATGAACGGATGCGACGCTTCACCAGCCGCGACCTGCAGCGACTCGAAACCGCCGTTCCTCTCAACAACCTCAAGACCGTCATCGATCTCGCTGTTCAAATCGGTCGAGAGGGACGCGAAGGGAAAAAAGTTGGCACTCTCTTCATCGTCGGCGATACACGCAAGGTCATGACCCACTGCAAAGACAGTGGCTTCGATCCCCTGAAAGGCTACAGCCGCAAGCACCGCGATCTGCATGACGCACGTGTCCGCGAAGACATCAAAGAGATTGCGCAAATGGACGGCGCGTTCATTGTATCTCCCGATGGCATCGTAGAGCGATCGCGGCAGATCATCGAGGTACTTCATGAAAACCTGCAACTCTCCAAAGGTCTCGGTTCGCGGCACTGGGCAGCCGCCGCAATCACCCAGCGCACCAAAGCCATCGCGATTGTTGTCAGCCAATCGAGCGGGACGGTTCGCGTCTATCAAAACGGTATGTTGGTTCTGCGCATCGAACCGATGGACCACGCCGTGAAGTGGCAGGAATTCAATTACGAACCACCGCCCAATGAAGCCTCCGACTGATCCGCAACATCCATTTGCCGAGCATCCGTTCGTGGCCGTGGTTACCGGATCGAGCAGTGGCATTGGCCAAGCGATCGCGGCCGAGTTCGCCACCCGCGGCGCGTGCGTTTTGATCCACGCTCGCAGCAACCTTGCAGGCATCCAGCAAACGGTCCAGCGCGTCCGATCCCTCAACGCTGACTCTACTGACGGTGCTAAACCATCCCACGATGTCCGTTGCATCGTTGCCGATCTGACCGACGCGATTGCGATCGATTCGATGGTGCGTGCGGCCTTTGAATGGAAAGGCTACGTCAACGTATGGGTCCATGCCGCCGGGGCCGATGTGCTCACGGGCTCTCAAGCCTCGCTTCCATTCGAAGCCAAACTGAAAACGTTATGGGAAACCGATGTGCGAGGGACCATGCTGACCAGCCGGCGCGTATCGCAGCAGATGATTGCTCGCGGCGTCCCCCACTCACTCCTTCCTTCTATGGTTCACATCGGTTGGGATCAAGCCGAACATGGTATGGAAGGAGACAGCGGCCAATTCTTCTGCGCCATCAAGGCAGCGGTTGCCGCATTCTCCAAAAGCCTCGCTAAAAGCGTAGCCCCTAAGATCCGCGTCAACTGCGTTGCACCCGGGTGGATCCAAACCGATTGGGGCATGGAAACCTCCGAGGAGTGGAACCTCAGAGCAGAAGGGGAATCACTGCTGAGACGATGGGGAAACCCCAGCGATGTCGCCCGCACAGTTGCTTCTATCAGCATGGGTGATGGAGAGTTCATCAACGCGCAAACGATTGCTGTCAACGGCGGTTGGTGCGGGCTCGATCACCATGTTCGTAGCCGCACCACGCGCGATCCTCGCCCGTGATATCCAGGGTTCGCCTCAACGATCCGTCATTTCATCGGAATCGAGTCAAGATCGCTGAACAAAGGCCCGGAAACTCGGTATACTTCGACTTCGATCGCTGACATCCTCCCCAGCTTTCTCGTTGCTGTTTCCGTCCCTCCTGATTCTCTCGATCGACGATTCTTTTTATGCCATCGATCCGACGACTTCTCGCTGCAAACCGGAGCGAGATTGCCATCCGTATTTTTCGAAGTGCCCACGAACTTGCGATCCGCACCGTCGCGATCTATTCCCATGAGGATCGATTCGCGCTGCACCGGTTCAAAGCGGATGAAGCCTATCCGATCGGCAAACCGGGCGAGCCGATCCGCTCCTACCTAGATATTCCGAGCATCGTGCAGCTTTGCCTAGAGAACCAAATCGATGCGGTCCATCCGGGCTATGGCTTTCTGTCCGAGAACGCCGAGTTCGCACGGGCCCTTCGCGCCAATGGCATCATGTTCATCGGGCCGAGTGTCGAAGCGCTCGAGCTGTTGGGTGACAAGGTCGCGGCTCGCGAGATTGCCAAGAAGGTCGGTGTCCCTGTCCTCGAGGGATCTTCGGCTGCAGTTCGCAATCTCGACGATGCCATCGCCATGGGGCGATCGATGGGTTATCCGGTCATGCTCAAAGCCTCCAAAGGGGGCGGTGGGCGCGGCATGCGCGTGGTCGAATCGGAAGATCAACTGGCATCGAATCTCGAACAAGCCCAACGCGAAGCCAAGAATGCGTTTGGCAGCGACGAAGTCTTTCTAGAAAAATTGGTCGGCCGCGCTCGCCACTTGGAAGTTCAAATACTCGGCGATCAACATGGCAACATCATCCATCTGCACGAACGGGACTGCTCGGTGCAGCGCCGTCATCAGAAGGTGGTGGAACTCGCCCCCGCGCCGAATCTACCCAAATCGGTGGCGAGCCAGTTGCATGAAGCCGCACTCGCGATCGCTCGCGAAGTGGGTTATTACTGCGCTGGGACGGTCGAGTTCCTGCTCGATACCGAGACCAAGAATTTTTACTTCATCGAAGTCAATCCTCGCATTCAAGTCGAACACACGGTCACCGAAGAAGTCACCGGCATCGACTTGATCCGCTCGCAGATTCTCGTTTCCTGCGGCGAACGATTGGGGGATGAATCGCAGGGTTTGCCCGCTCAGGAAGACGTACATGTTGTCGGCAGCGCAATCCAATGCCGTGTGACTACCGAAGACCCAAGCAATCAGTTCCGACCCGATTACGGTCGCATCACCCATTACCGTAGCGCCGGTGGTTTGGGCATTCGTCTCGATGCAGGCAGCGCGTTCAGCGGCGCGGTCGTGAACCCCTTCTACGATTCACTGCTCGTCAAAGTAACGGCCCGAGGTCGCAATCTCTCCGAAGCCGCAGGACGCATGGAGCGATGCCTTCAGGAATTCCGCATCCGCGGTGTCAAGACCAACATCCCGTTCCTGATTTCCTTGATCACCCATCCCACATTCCTGGCTGGCGATGCGACCACTCGGATGATCGATAAGACTCCGGAGTTGTTCGAGCTACCCAAACGGCGCGATCGCGCGACGCGACTCCTTCGCTTCATCGCCGATACGCTGGTCAATGGCAACAAACTCGTCGAAGCCAACGCAGGCAAATTGCGCCGTGAACTGCCCCAAGTCCCTCGCACCGATCACTCGCAACCGATCCCCGACGGATTCCGTCAGCAGTTCCTCAAGCTCGGCGCTCGCGACTTCTGTATGTCGATTCGCAACACCAAAGAGTTGCTCCTGACCGACACGACGATGCGCGATGCGCATCAGTCCCTGCTGGCAACGCGTGTTCGGACTTACGACATGCTCAAGATTGCCGATGCCTACGCGAGACTCGCACCGCAATTTTTTTCGCTCGAAATGTGGGGAGGTGCGACGTTCGACACATCGATGCGATTCCTCAAGGAAAGCCCATGGCAGCGATTGGCCGATCTCCGATCTCGCATCCCCAATCTACTCTTCCAAATGCTCCTGCGAGCCTCCAACGCCGTGGGCTACACCAATTATCCGGACAACGTGGTCAAGGTCTTCGTGCATGAAGCCGCACAGGCGGGCGTTGACATCTTCCGCATCTTCGATGCCCTCAACTGGACCGAAAACATGCGCATTGCCATGGATGCGGTCGTTGAGTCAGGGATGATCTGCGAAGCGGCCATCTGCTACACCGGTGATATCCTCAATCCCAAGCGGCAAAAGTACTCGCTCAAATACTACGTCGACTTGGCCAAGCAACTCGAGAAGATGGGTGCGCATATGCTGGCTGTCAAAGACATGGCCGGTCTGTGCAAGCCTGAGGCTGCTCGCAAATTGGTCGCGACATTGCGTCAAGAGATCGGAATCCCGATCCATTTTCATACGCACGATACCGCAGGGATCCAAGCCTCCTCGATCCTCAACGCTGCGGGTGAAGGACTTGAGATCGCCGATGGAGCCCTCGCCTCCATGTCGGGTGGCACATCGCAGGTCAACCTCAATACCCTCGTCGAAGCCCTCCGATTCTCGCCTCGCGAAAGCCGCCTCGATACCGATGCCCTCACTCAGTTATCGGAATATTGGAAAGGGGTGCGCCAGTTGTACGCACCGTTCGAAGGAGAATCGCTCGTCGCCGGCGGAGATCTCTATCAGCATGAGATGCCCGGCGGTCAATACACCAACCTGTACCAACAAGCCAAGGCGCTCGGACTAGCCGATCGTTGGGATCGCGTTTGCAAAATGTACGCCGAAGCCAACAGCCTGTTGGGAGATATCGTCAAGGTGACACCGACCAGCAAAGCGGTCGGCGACTTGGCTCTGTTCATGGTGGCCAACGATCTCTCTCCCGAAGATGTGGCACAAGGGAAACGGGAACTGGCCTATCCCGGTTCGGTGTTGGATCTGGTAGGAGGAATGATGGGACAACCTCCCGGTGGTTTTCCGGAGCAAGTCAAACGCGCCATCCTCCGCAACAATCCCGAAGTTACGAACCGACCTGGCGAAACACTTCCCGATCACAACTTTGACGAAACCGCATCGAAGCTCGAGGCCAAGATGGGGCGCAAGCCGAGCATGCAGGATGTCGTCACCAGCGCTTTGTATCCCAAGGTCTTCGATGAATACTTCGCGCATGTTCATGAGTTTGGAGATGTCTCGCTCCTCCCAACTCCGATCTTCTTTTTTGGACCATTCATCGGTGAAGAGTTCTCGGTCGACATCGAGTCGGGCAAGCGATTGATCATCAAGTTCCTAGCCGTCGGCGAACCACGTCCTGACGGCGTGCGCACCGTGTTCTTCGAACTCAATGGTCAACCGCGCGAAGTGGAGATCGTAGACCGCTCGATCGAAACCAAGGCCGTGAAGCGTCTCAAGGCCGATCCAGCCGACCCAACTCAAATCGCCGCCGCGATGCCCGGCATGGTCATTGGCGTGGTCGTCACACAGGGGACTCGCGTTACCAAGGGGCAGAAACTTCTCTCGCTCGAAGCGATGAAGATGGAGACGGTGATCAACGCCGACCGGGACGGCGAAATCACACAGTTGCTCGTCCAATCCGGCAGCCAAGTCGAAGCTGGCGATTTGCTATTGGTGCTGAAGTAATCGCATCGCTTCTTCATAGCGCACCGAGTAGCGCGATGATCAAATTGAGTAGCAGGTTGAACATTCCTCTGTAAGCCGAGATGCGCAAGCATCCAGGTCGAACTGCTCGATAACTATGCAATACATGCTGCTGTTCTGCAGTTCCTACCAAAACCGATCACGCCAAGATATCGAGCGCGGGTTTGCCTGCTACGTCCGTCAAGCGAAAGTCGCGGCCCGCGTAGCGATAAGTCAATCGCTCATGATCCAAGCCTAGCAAATGCAGAATCGTGGCATGCAGATCGTTGACATGCATCTTGTTCTCGACCGCATAGTATCCGTAATCGTCGGTCGCTCCGTAGGTATAGCCTCCCTTCACCCCTGCACCCGCCATCCACATGCAGAAGCCGTGCGGGTTATGGTCGCGACCGTTCCCTTGCGACGTCGGAGTCCGGCCAAACTCACCACCCCACAACACGAGCGTATCTTCAAGCAATCCACTCGCGGCTAAATCGGCTAGAAATCCGGCGATGGGCTTGTCGACTTCGGCCGCATTTTTGGTGTGCCCCTGATACAAATCGCTGTGCTGATCCCATTGCACTTCACTGTCGCTGTGAGTGACCTGGACGAATCGAACACCTCGCTCGAGGAACCTGCGCGCCATCAAGCATTGGCGGCCGAAGTTCTCGGTGATCGGATCATCGATCCCGTACAATCGCAACGTCGCTTCGCTCTCGCCAGAGATGTCTTGAATCTCCGGCATCGACGACTGCATGCGGTAGGCTAACTCGAACGAGCCGAGTCGACCCTCGAGCGAAGCCTCAAGCGGATTCGCCCGAGCATATTCATCGTTCATCCGCGCGAGCAGATCCATCTGAGATCGCTGATCGGCTAGGTTGCGGCGTTTGGGAACGATATGATTGACGGCGGCTTGCGATGCCGGAAGGCTGGCGTTGCCGATCGGTGTCCCCTGGCAATAAGTCGGCAGGAACGCGGCTCCCCAATTGTTCACGCCGCCATGCGCTAACGTGGGACAAATCGTCACAAACGCAGGGAGGTCCTGATTCTCGGTCCCCAAGCCGTAGGTCACCCAAGCGCCAAGGCTTGGTCGAACGAATTGATCGCTACCGGTATGGATCTTCAGCAACGCGCCACCGTGCGCGGGATTGCTGCCGTACAGCGAGCGAAGCACGCATAATCGATCGGCATGCTTGGCGACGTTCGGGAACAGTTCGCTGACGCTCAATCCGCTTTGTCCATGCTGATGGAATTTCCAAGGACTCTTGAGCAGATTCCCTTGCTGCGCAAACACAACACGTGGCAATTCGAACGGAGGGGGCTTGCCATCATCGCGTTGCAGCAGCGGTTTAGGATCAAACGTATCGATATGCGAAGGGCCACCCTTCATGAACATGAAGACGATCCGCTTGGCACGCGGAGAAAAATGAGGCTGGCGAGGAGCCAAGGGGTTCGACCCTTGCTGACGGCCCTCTTCGGCCGATGCATTGTGCAACATCGAGTGAAACGCCAGACCGCCGAAACCGAGCGCTGTGCTCTTCAACCATCGTCGCCGGGCCGCGACCTGTTGCATCTCGTGCGGTTGGCTGTTGTCAAACATGCGGTCTCTCACTGGATATAGATGCTCTCACTGGATGTAAAAGAACTCATTGCAGATCAGCAGATTATGTGCGAGCATCTCCCACCGTGTTGCTGATGGAGATGTTGCTGATGGAGATGTTGCTGATGCGGGATCGACTGCGGGTACCGAGGGTTCGCTTACGAATTTCAAATAGAGTTCCCGCTCTCGCTCGTTCGCGGTCCGGCCGATGGTTTGCATCATCAACCAATCGATCCGATCGACCGGAAGGCTCGCTGCCTGTTCGCTTTGACGTGCGAGTGTGCTGGCAGCGTCCAGTAGCCAATCGGCATTCATCAGGAGCAATGCCTGAGGGGCGACCGTAGTCGTTTGACGATCTCCGCCCGGCATCGTTGGATCGGGGAAATCGAATTGCTCGAGGAGGGCGAACAAGTGATTGCGGATCACTGGCAGAAAGACCGTGCGCCGCACACTTTCGTAACGGGTATGATCGATCGATGTGTGATCAAACACGAATTGCCGATTTCGCAGCGGGACCGATTTGCCCCCCATTTGCAAATCCAATACCCCAGCGCGGGCAAGGACAGAATCCCTCGCTTGTTCCGCATCCATGCGTTGCATACGGAATCGCCAAAGAAGTGTATTTTCGGGATCGACAACGAGTGCCCGCTCAGGCGATTCATGATGCGATTGCATTTGATACGTGCTCGAACTGAGAATCAACCGATTGAGTTCCTTGATCGACCAACCCGATTCGATGAACCATCGGGCGAGGTAATCGAGCAGTTCCGGATGCGAGGGTCGGTCTCCTAGTTGGCCGAAATTTTCGGTCGATGCGACCAATCCGCGTCCAAAATGCCAACGCCACACGCGATTGACGATCACGCGCGCGGTCAACGGATGTTCGGGACTGGCCAACCATCGGGCCAATTCGAGTCGACCACTACCTCGCCGCGAAAAGATCGGCTTGCGATACGGATCGCGCATCACTTCGGGAAACCCTTTCTCGATCCGTTCTCCTAGTTGGCGATGGCTTCCACGGATATGAAGCGGGATACCGTCCACGACATCGCGATCGGCAACTCCCATGACCGAGGTCGCATCGGGTGCTGCACTTTCGAAGATCCTCGCCTCGTCGGCCAAGGCATGAAGTTTGGTGATTGTATCTTCGTCGAGGGCATGTTCCATCTTGGCTGGGATTGCGAGGAAACCTCCTGGATCCTGCAGCGCCAAGCGAACCGATTCCATGGCCGCATCCGGTAGCTTCGATGTGTTGGGATCCGTTTTCTTGGCTTCATCCCATGCCGTCTTCACGGAACTGAAGAGGGTTTCGTAGTGGCGGCGGATGCCATCGATGTCGCCTTGAGCAGCCATCGTATGCCACGGTTCAAACATCGGATCCTCGCGATGAAACTCAACGTGCCGACGGCAGTGGCTGAGGACACGCGGATGGAGCCCCTCTCCTTTGCCCGCTTCGCTCCACTGAGTCAGTGTCGCCTCGGGTGGAAGCATCGCCGCAACCGCGAGATAACATGCCGCCTGTGAACGGACGCGATCGCGAAGCTGTTGCATGGCCGCTCCCTTGGCAGAGTTGAATGCCCCCTGCTTTTTGGCGATCTCGGCATCCACTTCCTTGAGTTTCTCTCGCTCTTCGCTGGTCGCATAAGAAACTTCGTTCCAATGCTTGATCGCGCCAAAGTTCGTGTCGCCGAACGTTTTGGTCCCCTTGAAGATCGCGGCCATCGCGTAGTAATCCCGCTGCTTGATCGGATCGAATTTATGATCGTGGCATCGGGCACAACCGATCGTCATTCCCATGAACGATTTTCCTAGCGAGTCGAGTTGCTCGTCGATGGTGTCCATCACGAGCTTGTCTCGGTCGGGCTCGGCCAGAACCTTGGCCCCCAACACGAGAAATCCTGTGCCAGTAGTCGATTCGCGATCGGCATCGGGCAACAAGTCGCCGGCGATCTGCTCTTCGACGAAGCGATCGAACGGTTTATCGGCATTGAAGGAGCCGATCACATAATCGCGATATCGCCATGCGTTTCCATAGGCGATGTTCTCATCGAGACCATTGGAGTCGGCATACCTTGCCACATCGAGCCAATGCCTGCCGAATCGAACTCCGTATTGCGGAGAACTCATGCAACGATCGATCGCCCGCTCATGCGTCCCCGGTGCAGTGTCTTGTTCAAAAAGTTGCCATTCTTCGACGGTCGGAGGGACTCCGGTCAGATTCAACCATAGACGGCGAAGCCAATCGCGCCGCGATGCAGGAGGTGCGGGTGTCAGTCCTTGGCTTTCCAGTTTCGACAGAATAAAGGAATCGATCGGATTCTGAACCCATTCGACACGCTCGACGGTTGGGATCGGAGGATCGCTCAAGGGCTGCATCGACCAAAAAACGCGGCCCGCATCGATGCTCATCCCGGTCAACGGAGCAGGGTTGTCAGTAACCGGGTCGCGCGGATCGAAGGCTCCCGCAGCAACCCATTGCTCCAGTGTCGCAATCTCGTCGTCGGGCAAGCGGCCCGAGGGAGGCATCTGCAGATCGGCGTTCGTGTAGCGAACAGCGCGGATCATCAAGCTCGCATCGGGTTTCCCTTCGACCAGTGCTGGACCCGTGTCGCCCCCGCGTCGAAATCGGTCCCGATCATCGAGCCGCAGACCGCCGTTGATTTCCGAGCCGGAGTGGCATTCGTAACAGCGCTCGACCAGGATCGGGCGGATCTTCTTTTCGAAAAACTCGACTTGCTCCGCAGATAGTGCAGCGGGTGCCGCAGTGTCTTGGGCCGAGGCGATGTGACTGGGAATCAGACCGAAGAGTGTCGCGAGGAATACGACCGACTGCGATGACCAGCCCTGCGTCATAAAACGCGGTTGGGTTGCTGCTCGCGGTGGGTATCGAAGCATGATGGGGCGAAACGTCTCATGGAGGGTGGGATCGACACTCAATTGTAACGCGCAAACAGCTGTAACGCGCAAACAGCGCCTGTCATATTTCCTCGTTATATTTCCTCGATAGGCTGAGCCCCGCGTTGGCGTGATAGCTGGAGAATCGTGCTCTCGGAGTCTGTGTCGGGCATGCGATAGGATACCAAACGCCGGAGATCGACCCCTTTGAGCAATCCGCGATGACGAGCCTCGCCCCGTTCCTCGACCCATTTGGGGCCTTTGATAGCAAGCAAGCGTCCGATTTTATGCCAATCTTCCTTGAGCCAACCGCACAGGCGAGCCAACGGGCCGACCGCTCGAGCGACCAACGAATCGTAGCGAAAATCCTCGAGCACTTTGGTCACACTTTGCGGATAGACCGGCACTTTCAATCCCAAGTCATCGACGATTTGCTCCGCGACCCGGGCCTTCTTAGCAACGCTGTCGCAAAGTGTCACCTGGATATCCGGTCGCAGGATCGCGAGCAAAATACCTGGAACTCCGCCTCCGGTTCCGATATCGAGAACCTCTTCGTTCTGGGCCAGGTGGCTTGCCAGCATGACGCTGTCGAGCAAATCCCGTTTGACGAATCGATCCGGATCGGTGTGTCGGGTCAGATTGATCTTCTCGTTCCAATCCCAGACCAACAGGCAGTATTTTGCGAGCTGCGGCCAAGCATCGTCGGGCACGTCGGCAATATCGATCGATTGCGAGATGGTTCTCAGTTCGCTGGCGAGTGCTTCGGGGGTGCCGCGATACGGAACGGTGCCGCGATACGGAACGATCGTGGGCCGGTCATCGGGCGCATCCTGGGATGCTTCGTCCGGAATATTGTCGGTGGGAGGATGAGTCATGTCGTCTAGTGTAACTGGTGCGGATGTATTTTTCCTAGGAAACGGCATAATGTGTCGATCGGCAGGCAACTGCCTAGCCATGGAGTTGGAATTTCGTTATTCGCGCTGGAGCTTAGATCCCGGTGACTTTGCCAAACGAGAACCCGTCTGAGGGGACGCACAAGAACTTTATCGAAGTCGAGATCGAGAAGGACTTTGCGACCAAGGAATCGCTTCGGGGCCGAAGCTTGATGACCCGATTTCCACCGGAACCCAACGGGTATTTGCACATCGGTCATGCCAAGAGCATCTGCCTCAATTTCGGATTGGCCCAGCGATATGGCGGTAAATGCAACCTGCGATTCGACGATACCAACCCGACCAAAGAAGACCAGGAATACGTCGACTCGATCATGCGCGACGTGCAGTGGCTGGGTTTCCAATGGGACGGCTTGTTCTATGCGTCCGATTATTTCGATCAACTGTATGAGTGGGCGGTCCAGTTGATTCGCGAGGGGCATGCCTATGTCTGCGATCTGGACGCGGAGGCGATGCGTCAATACCGAGGGACGCTGACCGAGCCAGGACGAAACAGCCCGTATCGCGATCGATCGGTGGCGGAGAATCTCGATCTGTTCGAGCGAATGAAGCGAGGCGAGTTTCCTGACGGAACTCGAACGTTGCGAGCCAAGATCGACATGGCGTCCCCAAACTTGAACCTGCGCGATCCGGTCATGTACCGGATCCTGCATTCGCACCATCATCGAACCGGTGACAAGTGGTGTATTTACGCCATGTACGATTGGGCCCATGGCGAGTCCGACTCGATCGAAGGGATCACTCACTCGATTTGCACGCTCGAGTTTGAGAACCATCGACCGCTCTACGATTGGTTTTGCAAGACGCTGCGGATTTACCATCCTCGCCAGATGGAGTTCGCACGGCTGAATCTTTCGTACACCGTAATGAGCAAACGCAAGCTTCTGCAGTTGGTGACCGAAGGGCGTGTAACGGGTTGGGACGATCCCCGCATGCCGACCATCAGCGGTCTACGACGCCGCGGCTTTACACCGGAGAGCATTCGCAGCTTCTGCGAAACCATCGGTGTTGCTCGATTCAATGGCACGATCGATGTCTTGGTTCTCGAGAACGCAGTGCGCGAGCACCTCAACCAAATCGCCAATCGTTACATGGCGATCCTCGATCCGATCAAGGTCGTGTTGACCAATTATCCCGAGGGGCAAACCGAAGCATTGGAAGCGGTCAACAATCCCGAAGATCCCTCGGCGGGAACGCGGCAATTGCCCTTCTCCCGCACATTGTTCATCGAGCGCGAGGATTTCATGGAGAATCCGCCATCGAAGTATTTCCGATTGAAGCCCGGCGGAGAGGTGCGACTGCGATACGCGTACATCATCCGTTGCGATGAAGTGATCAAGGACTCATCGGGGAAAGTGGTTGAGCTTCGATGTTCGTACGATCCGGAAACGCGAAGCGGCAGCGGGGCAGCGAGCGAGCGGAAGGTGAAGGGTACGATCCATTGGGTCAGCG
>Ga0169931_10011157_pt1 | contig 12714 bp, 16 predicted proteins | sample Kivu_15m_20L_FD_129675 | JGI IMG/M metagenome (GOLD analysis project Ga0169931, IMG submission 129675) | Freshwater microbial communities from Lake Kivu, Western Province, Rwanda to study Microbial Dark Matter (Phase II) - Kivu_15m_20L... | ecosystem: Environmental > Aquatic > Freshwater > Lake...
ATCGTGTAGATATCCAGAAATTCTCTGGGCTGAATCCACTAAATCATTTTCAAGAGCATAATCAATTTTTATAGCGGATTTAATAGTTGAGCATTGTATAAATCCAAGTAAAGCTCCACTCAGAGATCTCATCGGGACTGTTATTAATTGGATAATTCCCTGCTCCTCAATTTTTGTTCTCATGTAGTCTAAAGCAATGTCGTCAGCATCCACAAAGAAAAAATCCTTGGTATTCATATGCTTCATCAAATTAGGATGCTCGGTAACAAAAACATTCTGGGCATCTTCTTTGATTCTTGCAATACCCGGAGAGATAGATTCATAGGTTAGAGAAAACTTTTTCATAGCAATACCATTAAAAAATTTACCTCCGTTATGAAATTGGTAAATAGCAACTCTGTCAAAATCCCACTGATCCCTAATGTTTTCTAGGAAATCTTGTATCTCACACATAGATTCAACATCATTGTGGGAAATTTGCTCATCCTGCTTTCTTCTCTTCTCTTTGCTTTTGTTATCAAAGTAGTGTTTAGACCAAACAGTAATGAGCGTAATAATGACAGAAAAAAGCCCCGTCGCAATTGCGCTCCAAAATCCCGAATCTAGCATTTAAACTTTATGTATTTTGACATATATATCCTATAGAAATTCAATGAGGAACTATAAATCATTCGTATCATCAAAATTGTTTGAAAATTCGGAGGAATCCCAGATAAAAGGACTCATAGAATGCGAAGATGCTAAAATAGTCGTCAGAGAAGGGGGGGCTAATTGGAACGAGAGCGCTCAAAGTATAGATTTTAATGGGGATCTGAAAATAACTCACAGATTTACTGGATCTTCTCTTAAAGATCTCCCATTTTCAATAGGAGAAGTACTGGGAGATTTTAATTGTTCAGGAATTGATTCCCTAAAATCCTTAGAAGGATCTCCCGTTTTTTGTGTTGATTTTGATGCTTCCAGATGTGATCTTAGATCTCTAAAAGGTTCACCCCAATTGTGTGTTAATTTTTCAGCAAAAGAAAATCTTTTAAGAGGGATAGAAGGATCTCCAGAATATATTTTTGGTGATTTCGATCTAAGCGATAACATGATCAAAAGCTTAAATTTCGGTCCACTAATAGTTACCGGGAGCTGTAGATTTTTGGGAAATCCAACTTTGACAAGGCAAGATTCCCAGAGTGAAGAATCTGATGCTAAGAAATTTTCTAAGATGCACAGAACAATATCCTATGAATATATGATTATTTCTGGGAATAATAATGTTTGGAAAATAAATGTCCGTCAAAACAGTAAAAAAACTCGAGAAAATATCCAGAATGCTATTGAGGATAAGTCTTATTTTCTAGATCTCATTATAGAAGATCCAGCATATTCAAAATTTCTTGGAAAATTTCAAGATGAAATAGATTCATTGAAATATGTAAAAAAAGCTAAAGACACTGGTCTTTTTTAATTGAGACTTTGATAGTCTGATTACCTTCTTTAAATCCTCCTCCTATTCCAACATACTCAATGGGCATTCCATTACTTAGCTTTTGTAAATATCCAACAATTGAATTAGCTCTCTTCTCAGTGATTTCTATGATAGTTATCTTGTTGTTTGTAATGGAGGGTTTATTTTCAGGATAGATTAGCGACGACTTTCTTGGATCCTTATATTTCATCTCATAAATCTGAGATAAATCTTCGCTCTCTTTATTAGATTCATCCAGAGAAAAATTCTTAGAAGTTGTCCAAGGCTTAACTGCTGTTATCTCCATTTTAAAAGATTCTTTTTTAAGAATGGACTGAATCAACAATCCTCTTAGACATCCTTCATATTTTTCTAATAGAGTGTAATCATTAGGATTGAAATAAAAAGGAATTTCTATATTATCAGAAACATCTTCCATATTGAAATGACACTCTATGAGTTCTATTCTTTGTTTTAGTAGGTTGGTGGGAATCTTGGAGTGATAGCTTTCATGAATCTGCTCTATTCTCCCCATACCCCTAGTTGGGATATCCTTAAGAAATCCAATTGATGATTTGAAATTCTCTACAGTCTTTATAGAGTTCTTGAAACACTTTTTAAAATCACCAGAGGTAAAATCAAACCCAACAAGATAAAAAGATCTGCCCTCAGATAAACCAGCATTTATGATTGACTTTAAATTGCTACTGATCTCTTTTATATTTTGGGATGCAGGATTGATCAAATATCTGACAATAGGATTCTTTGATTTTTTCCCTGCATTAGATTCTCCCAGAATGTCCATTTCTAAATGTAGCATCCTTTTAGGAAATTTGTAAATATCCCCGCTTATCTTCTCCAATAGATTTGTTGACCTTATGGGGGTAGATTGGTTTTCCAGTTTAGATTCGTACCATTTTTTAAATCCCAAGACTCGCATTAAATTTTTTTATATACCCATATCTATCATGAAATTTTTAGGTAAATGACTAATAGAAAATAAAAGAAAGTTTTGTATGGAAGAACTAGAAGACACAACGGTATTTAATAGTACATTAGGAACCCTTACATTCCAACCCACGAATCCACCATATGTTATTCAAGTGGGTGGAAACATTGGGCAAACTTTATTTAGTATTAAGCCTAACGGTGAATTTGTTCCTGGCCCAGGCATAGATGAATCCAAATCACTATCAGAGTTTTCAAGATTTATTTATAAAAGTATGACCATTTTTGGGGATAGCTTTTCACAAACATTAGAAAAGAAGAATCAAAAAATAAGGGAACTAGAAGAAGAGATATTTAGAATGAAATCAATTTAATTATGGGACATCAAATAAACCCAGAAGTTACCTGCGGATGCCAAGTACCCAAGGGGTGGGGAGAAGAGATTATTATAGAGAACAACGAATTATATTGTGGAAAGCTTCTTATTTTTAAACAAGGGTGCAAATTTTCCATGCATTATCACATGATTAAAGATGAGACGTGGTATGTTGACAAGGGGGAATTTATCTATAGATGGATCAATACAGAAACAGCAGAGGTAACAGAGTTACATTTAAAACCCGGAGATGTTGTTAGGCAAAGACCCGGTCAGCCGCATCAATTGGAGGCTTTAACAGACGGAACAGTTTTCGAGGTATCAACACATCACGAGGATTCAGATTCTTATAGAGTATGGAAGGGAGACTCACAGAAATAAAACCAAAAGTTTGGATCAATGGAACGTTTGATATCTTACATGTCGGACATATTAAACTCCTTGAGTATGGCAGTAAGTTTGGGTCCATTAGGGTGGGTCTTGACACAGATGAGAGAATTAGTGAAAAGAAAGGTCCATATAGACCTATCAATAAACTCCAAGAGAGGATCGATTTTATGCTTGGCATTCGTTATGTCGATAGTGTTGTATCTTTTAGTGATGACGATACACTCATTAATTGCATAAGGGATTACGCACCAGATTATTTCATAATCGGGAGTGATTATCGTGATAAGAAAATCATAGGAGCGGAATTTGCTAAGGAGATAGTCTTTTTTGAAAGGTTAGACTATTCCACGACTGACACAATAAATAGAATTATAGAAATTAATGAAAAAGAAAATTCTAGTCGTAGGAGAGTTTGGTATTGATTCTTTCGTTTATGGAAGAATTGATAGATTAAACCCGGAGGCACCTACCCCAATATTGACTCCCATCGAAACTAGAGAAAATTGGGGCATGGCTGGAAACACTTTTAGAAATCTTCAGTCTATAAATAAATTTGATGTTTATTTTCTAGGAAACGAAACACCAGCAAAGAAAGTAAGATATGTTGATGAGAAATCTAATTATATTCTTATGAGGGTGGATTGGAATGATGAGATTGAAAGAATAAAAGGCATAGATGAAGAATATATTGCATCTTTCGATGCAGTGGTAATATCAGATTACAATAAAGGGTTCTTGGAGCCAGACGACATTTCAGTCATAGCTAGATCTGCAAAAATTAGTTTTATGGACACAAAAAAAGCTTTAGACACCTGGGCTTTAGGAATAGATTACATCAAGATCAACGAGAAAGAATCTAAAAATCCCAAACACAATGAATGTACTTTGAGTAACTTAAACGAATCTCTTATAGTTACATTAGGCGGAAATGGGGCAAGATACAACGGGAAGCATTATCCGACCGAACCAGCAAATGTTGTGGATGTCGTTGGAGCTGGTGACACGTTCATGTCTGCTTTCGTCGCATCTATCATGAGCAAAGAAAGCATAGACAAAGCTATTGAATTTGCAAACCAATGTAGTTCAGAAGCAGTAAAGAGAAGAGGTGTAACTCTTTTGGGTAATATCCTCAAATAAAAAGCCCAGTTAAGAATAACCAGGCTTATATTGTGAGAATTTAAAACTCTTTTAAAACAATCCGTAGTCGGAAGCTTTTTTGATGTATGCAGCATCCTTTTTCAAACTAGGAGGAACTACTCTTAGATCTTTCACTGAAGCAGCATCTTCTTCTAATTTTCTTTTGATGATTTCAATACCACCCTCAGCATTAGCAAGTTCTTTTCTGTCAATAAATCCATCTTCGAAAAGAAGTAATTTAATGAGATACTCCAATTTGATTTTGTAATCTTCAATGGTTGGACAAACCTTAGTCCATTTTGGATCGTGATCCCATTGTAAATCGAATCTAGTTGGTTTGCCTACTGCAGGGGGGAGTGGATCTTTCCAGATGATCCCGGTGTTCATTTTGATTCTAATTATCTTGGTGGGAAATTTCTCATGCTTAAATCTAAGGTTACCTTCTTTTTCTCCTTGGTATTGAACCTGATAGGTTAGATCAGTTTTTCCTAGTTCCATCGCTGGCTCTATTCTTTTATAACCTTGCGCATTAACTTCTTCCCAGCCTAAAGAAACTAGATCCTGATAAATTTCAGAATCTCTTAAAGGAGTAAAGTCCAGGATAGGACATTTTCTAGCCCTTCTAATCTCGTTTACTCTCCAGCTATTAAAATTTCCAAGTTTGCTCATTTTTTAAAAATTCTTTATTTATATATCAAAATGTCCCGAGCAAACTCCTAATCGTCCATTCTATTAAATCCTATCCCGCTAGATCTGCTTGATTTGTTTCTTGGCTTAATTTTAAGCTGTTTAAGATGTGCAAGACTTTCTTTGAAAGGATTGCCCAAAACAAGGGTTGAGATAACTAGTTCTTTTAAATGTGCAACACTAAACCCTTCAGAGACCTTAACCCATTCTTTTAGATCAATCTTTTGGAGTTCTTCCTCAGAAATTTTGGATCTAAGATAAGATTCCCTAATTGAAGCATTCGGGGGTTCAATCCGATATCTTCGATCAAACCGGGAAGGTCTATCCGATACTCTTTCTTCCAGCTTTTCCGGATAGTTAGTTGAAGCCAGATAAACTACGCCTTCAATCTGTTTTATTCCGTCTAGTATGTTCAGAAGCTTTGATGTGATATATTTTTCCTCCCCGGTTAAAGCATCTAGGTCTTCCATGATAACCACCAGGGGTCTATCAGGTTCAATTTTTCTAAAGGTCGGGATAAATTCATCAAACATCTCAACCTGATAGTGGTCCTTGATGTTAATTACTATCCCATCCATTTGTTCTATCACGTAGTTCACACACAATTGGATGATTCCAGATTTTCCGCATCCAGGATCTCCGTGAAGAAGGATGCCTCTTTTATGAACATATCGATAGCTCTTGAAAATTTCTTTCCCCTCCCAGAACTTTCTAATATCATCTATGATGGATTTTATCTCTGGGGAAGGCAAAACAAATAACTCCTCTGCCACTCTTTCGATGTACTGCAAATAAAAACCTCTGTGAGGATCGTTCTTAATCTCATAAAGTCCTGCAGGTAATCCTCGGATTGTATTATTAGCAGGAACAAAAACTCCGTTGTTCTCTGTCGACCATTGACAAAATCCAGACTTTTCTTTTTCTCTCTCACTATCGCTTTCATGCTCCGTTAAATATACAGTTTGTGGAATATCCTCCATCATTCTCTTTAATTGTTTTCTAATTAATCCACTTCTTTTTCCAGATCCTACCATGATTTATTTTCTTTTAATCCCACCATCCTCTAAGGTCCGTTCCGTCGTACCATTTTTCGTAATAATCGAAATTATGTTTTTCTTCCTCTGATAATTCATTTTGAATTTTTTTCCATTCCTCGATATTCTGTCCTTTAAAAATAGACCAAATCTCTGACCACTCAGCTTCTTCAATCTCTCTAGCTCGATCAAAAACTTTTCCATTGTGTTCTTTATCAGATTCTGATTCAACATCTACCAGCTTTAAAAATCCTGGCTTGTCTTCAACATCTTCAAATTCCCAAGGGGAATAAATTATTGGACCAAGCTCCGATTCTGCTCTGCTGATATAGTCATCATTAATTTTATGCTGGAGAAGTTGGAGAACTCTTCTCATTTTTTCTAACTTCTTATCCCTTGTTTCTCTAACCTCCCATCCCTTGGTTGACATTCCATCTTCCATAATGGAAAGAGAGGTATGAAGGGTTTCCAAGGTAAATCTATAATCCCACCAAGAGTGGTTCCAGAGGACCTTTCTAAACATCCAAACATTTTTAAAAAATCTAGGCAGATCATATCTAAAAAGAGAATATGATTTATAAATCTTAGATCCGTGCCATGTTAGCCTTTCCAATGACTTAAAAAAGCTATCCGAAAAATTTACTTCCATTTAAATAAGTTCAAATTTGTTACCTAATCTTTCCTCCAGTTGAACCAGAGTATATTTTTTCATTGCAGCTTGGAAAAGCTCGACCTTCATTTCATCCTCTAAGCTTTCAATCCCGAAGCGCTCATCCTTTTTATGGCGGAACCTATTTTCCTTAGATTCAAGATCTCTTATTTCTCTAGTTAGATCGTTTATCTCATCGTCCTTTTGCCATTCAATATCTCCTATCTCATCGTCAGCCATTTCCAAAATAGATTCATGGGTTTTTTTATATTCTTCTAACCACAAAATCATCTGCTCCTCTCTTGAATCTTTTTCAAAGAGCTTTTTAAAATTTTTCTCAAGAATTTCTTGCTGAGCACTTAAATCTTTATAGAATTTAGAGTAAGTGTATTCTGCCATTTTTATTTTTTTTAATGTGTTAAACTATCCTTGTGCTTCTTCCGCGTCAACCACACCAGAATCTTTAGCTATGCCTTCAAGTACTTTGAAGTTAAAAGATTTATGTTTATAGACTTTAGGTTTTAATCCATACTGATCGATTCTAACGCAAACTCCTTCTTTAATATGTGAATGATCTAAAATTGAAGGACCCTGAGCTAAATTGTCGACCAAATTGAAAAGATCTTGTTGAGCGTCTCTTTCGTCTCCGGTTCTGTTGCTGTCCCAAAGCTTATCCATTGAAGTAGTTCCCAATTCTGGAACGTGTTTTACCCCAATTTCATTTGATCTTGATTTAACATCATTCCAACAAAGATCTACAGATTGTCCGTCCTCGTTGGTTATAGTGATTCTATAAACATAAATTTCACACGTTTTTTCCGGACAACCATAAGCGTAGGTGATTATCTCGCTATACTTTTCCGTGAATGCCTTGTCATTTAGTTTTTTGGTTTCGACTCTCTGCATAATCGGAGTCCCTGAGGTTTCAAATCCCACAATTTCAAAATAAACAGTTTCTCCCTTTCTAAGATTATCTTTGAATTTAGAAAAAGCTATTTCCCTAATAGTCGGGTCGTGATATTGCGATCCAGAGGTTTCTTCCAAAATCACTCTGCGGGTTCCGTTCAAATATCCCCATTCCTCTTCCTTCACTTTAACCCCAAAGAATTTGGATAACTTATCCTTCCAAGTCAATGCTCTCTTCATCAAGACATATCCAACCCTACCTGAAGTGCCATGGAGTTTTTCTGTGATCACTATCAGGGATTCTTTTTGGAATTCATGAAGGTACTTACCAAAATGCTCGGTGTCAAAATGCTCTTTAAACATCACGGAGGTCTTAGCAGTTCTGGTCTTCTTCCCTTGGGTTTGGCCAGCAGCTTTTAAAGTGTTCTTATTCACATATTTTTGACATATAGGCACACCAATTACTTCATCCAGGTCTAGACCTTCCTCGAGGGGTAAAAGTCTCTTATTGAGCTTCTTTTCAATGAAATCGAACACGCTAATCGGGATCCAGAACCCGTCGGAAACCTCACCCCTGAATTTTTGGGTTCTTACTCTTCTGTTAGCGTCGAACATTCCGGTTTTGCCTTCTTTATCAAAATTCAAAAGCGACTCTCTATAGAGGTTATTATAGTGACAAACCTCGTGGCTCAATTGGCCATCTGTCGGGAAATAAACACCCAGATCCCCCTCTTTGGTATCAATTCCAACTACCACCTGATTGCCATGGCAAGTTGCTAAAAGTACTCTGTCTGCATTAGGATGGGTCCTGACATTTTTAATTTTTAGGATCGTTGCTTTGTACATCTTCTATTTCTCTGATTATAAAATCAGCTACTTGTTTTGCTTTTTCATAATTCAAAATCACCATGTCTGCATAAAGATCCTTGCCTCTAAGAGTATTCCAGATTATTTGCAGTCTTTGTTTCCATGGGACCCAAGAGATTTTACTTCTTCCACAGTCCCAGAAAGAAATATAAAAACTTTGATCCTCTTTCCAATGATGAACTTCTATTGCCTCTACGTGACAATCACATTTTACAAAGATCTCACTCTTATTTTCCATAATGTGTTTTTCTTATTTTTAAGAGAAGGTCATTCAAAAAGTTTCTATCTATAGAATCGGGTAGATCACAATTTTGAAAAACCTCATCCATTGTTTTTATTTTATTCTCAGCATCCTGCACTAAAGTGTCATAATCATATTCACCTCTTCGAATACTCAAAAGTTCCTCCCTGTTAGATCTTCTAACATTAATTCCCTTTCCAGTTCCAATCTCAATTGCCATATCCAAAAGTCTATGACAGTGTGCTAAATTTTTTCCGTCATAACCTTTTCCATGATTGGCATTATCGTTATATCTGGCTTCGTTTCTCTTTTCAACCCAATCCCAATATTCTTTATACTCTCTACAATAAGTGCTGTAACCATCTTTATTGAAATACATGATGAATTCCATTTGCATTCCCTTTGGAATGCTGCTTAGAGAAATATCATTAGAGAGTATTTCGTCCTGTACTATCCCTTTAAAAAGATTGGAAGAACATACTCCCATCTTTGCTCCTTTGCTTTCAAGATAAGCAAGTTTGTCATAGTAAACTGCATAGACATATCTCATATGATCCAAAGAGGCTAAACCACAAAATTCCTGTTTCATTCCATACTCAGAAAGATGTTCGTTAACAGGAACACTAGATCCTTCTAGAGTTGCAACGTAACAGAAATCCAAAACTCCATTTCGCTGCTTGTCTATTGGATTGACTATTTTCTTATTCAATCCCCGAGCTTTTTTAATTTGTTCCACAGCATATCCCCCAAAGGAATTTCTACAGACTTTTGTAATAAACTTCTCTTTGTTTTGAAGAACCAAATCAAAAACTGGAGATTTATAAATCACACAATCTTCGGGAAGATTTAAGAGTTCTAAGATGTTGGGATTGTTCTGTCCGATCAATTGGAGAAACCTACGAATCTCATAAAAGGTTTGATCATTCTTGTCATCATTTACTTGATCCACATATCCAAATCCAAGAATGGAATCTTCATCTTGAATAAAGACCCCTTTCTTGTCCAGGTCCGATGTTGGGGTAGCAATCCCATAAGATTGTGATCCAACGATTCCCTCAAAGACGATCATTCCACTATTTCTCAATTGTTCTACTGTCATCCCATAATTTTTTTATACCGATAGTAATCTTGTAATGCTTGATTGATTCTATTTCTCCCGGTAGGGTTAGCACTAATCTATAGTAAAAGTACTTATAAAATTACAGGATAAAAAATGAAAGACTATTCAGTGCTTAATAGACTGTTGATGGCGTTAATATTAGATGCCATGTGTCCGCTAACTTTCTCTTTTTTTGTAACTACTGAACTGATGTGATTTCTAGCAGAAGAGTTATTTGCACCATAATCAGTGTAATAATATTCCACCTTATCTTTATTCTGAGAGGCAAGATCCTTATAAAAATCAGCAACTGGAGAACTTCCCATCCAAATGTCAACTAATAGGATTTTATCAAATTCTTCCGCACCAAATTTTGTGAGAGCGTGTTTTCCTGGCTTATATCCTCCAGAGAAAAGATACAGAATCTTTTTAGATGGGCTTATCTCTCCTGAGCTAATTTTATTTCTCAAAGCCTGATAAGCTTCTTCCCCATTTATTTTATGATTTTTAGCCACAAATAGATTGTACTTATCCCCAGTTTTATTGAAATAGTCGTACATGTAATCACCGCTTTCCCTTCCCGAAACATTAATTCCACCAAAGACAACCACAAGAGGAGAGCTTTTATCCTTACCGGGGGTGAAGTTTCCATAATTCTGGATTGGCTGAGCTTTAGTTTCTGGTTTATTTCCTCCCTGCTGCTTTATTTCGCTGGAAGATGATGTGGAGGAAAGATCACTTTGATTGACCAATCCGGTTTTAATCCCCATCTTGTCTAACACCTCTTGATTTATTTCCCCAGACTTATCACTTAAAGAATTTTTTTCCTGGTATTGCTTCAGTGCTGCTCTGGTCAGGTCCCCCATTTTTCCGTCTCTATTATCCTTTCCCTTATCGCTGGTAGGAGCTAAAATTTTATCATCGATTAATTTTTGTTGCAAAGTTCTAACAGTGTCCCTGCTGTATCCCTTATTATCAAAGCTTGCCTCAAAAAGAAATTGCGAGTATTTAGTAAGCATATGTATATTTAGTTATCATGCTTTTATATATCCAATCATGTGTCCAGGGATGGACTCGAACCATCAACCTCCACGGTATCAGCGTGGTGCTCTAACCAGTTGAGCTACCTGGACAAGTGCACGGGTAGTAGGATTCGAACCCACATCAAAGCTTTTGGAGAGCCGTATGCTACCGTTGCACCATACCCGTATTTTGTGTATTTTCCTACTCATCATTATTAAGTTTTGGACTTAACGAGTAGGAAACTACACATTGTGGACACGTTGGGAATCGAACCCATATACTCTGATTGCAAATCAGGTAGCCTGCCATCGGCATCCGGCCCGGTTTAGGAAAGGGGAGGATGGTTCAGTGGACAACCCCTTTTACGATTGGCTTTACTCTGGTGAATACCTGCAAACTCCGATTATGTCAGCCGATATTCACTCTCGAGCTATCGACATAATCATTCCCCAATCAACCTATGTAGGACCGGCCGGGATCGAACCGACGAAATCTTGGATGTAAACCAAGCGCTTTCCCAACTGAGCTACCCGGCCATAAAAAAAGCTTTGGATTTAGATCCAAAGCTTTTAGAAATGTTTTTAAAATCTCCGGACCATCAACTAGTAATCACTGCAAACCAGATTGCCACGAAAGCAAAGATGTTCGCTGTGTTAATAATGATGTTATGGATATTCTGTTTCATTTCGCAATTATATATCTTTCTCCTCAAATAGTTTCGATGAATCTAATTCTTTTGATATATGCCATCGATGATTTTCCATTTCAAAGCTTCTTTGGAATCGAAGAACCATTCTGCTCTTTTATCATTATATTTCTGAAGAACCTTTCTAGTTAGCTTACTTTTCTTGCAGAGGAAATTTTCCAATGACATTTGTACTCTGTTTACTTCTTCCATCTTCTCAACGATCTTGTTTCTGTAAGTGTAAACAATATCTGTTGAGCATTCATGATACATGAAATTAGAATGCTCGCAAGCAAGTCTAACGTGCCCAGCAGCCAAGACATAAAGTCCTCCGCTCATTGCGGATCCAATACATGTGGTAATAACTGGGGTAGTTGAAGTCGTGATGGCGTTTACTATGGCAAAGGTATCGTAAACACTTCCACCAAAGGTGTTGATTAGGATTTCAACAGGTTTTCTTTGATATCCAACAATTTCAGCTTCCTTTTGGCCATCCTCGACATTGACATTGTAAATCCAATGAATCAATTGTCCAGCAACTGAGTTTTCTATGTCTTCTGACAGGACAAATGATCTATCCATTTCATCCTTTTCAAGTTTCTTAATGATCATCAAAAATGTTTAATATTTATAGAAAGGGGGAGCTAAAAGTTACGGATTGTCGGTGATTCCGTAAAAATCTTTGTATGTGTTTCCCCTCCCTTCTACAGCTGCCATAAAATCTCCCCAAGATCTAAAAGTAAATGATACTGCTGATCTATCCTCAAAAAGGAAGAAATATGTCTCGCAAAATCTGGGATTTTTAAAATCTGATTCCATCTCATCCCAATAGAAGGTCACATATTCTTTTAAGGTCTCTAAGCTTTGATGTAAAGAATTTTCAAATCCGGTTAAATAATACGACCAATTCATTTTACCTTTGAATCCGCCATAAATAACTTTTCTGTTTTTATAAAAATCCTCTTTGAGGTATTCCCCTCTTCTAACTAGATCAACATTCATTTTATCTGATTAGATTTCCGCCCTCTACCCGATTTTCTAGCTCGTAGCTAACCTTATCTTTTAAAAGATCTACAATCTCATCCAAATGATATGGTCTAAACTCGGGATGACCGCACATTCCTATATCTATTCTCTTCCCGTTTCCGAATCTAGATTCACCCCTCAGATGTTGGTGTCCGTGAAGCATATAGGAGTTTTTTCTCATATTATTCCA